>Ga0209541_10009653_pt1 | contig 15592 bp, 27 predicted proteins | sample RifCSPlowO2_01_FD_184027 | JGI IMG/M metagenome (GOLD analysis project Ga0209541, IMG submission 184027) | Groundwater microbial communities from Rifle, Colorado - Rifle CSP2_plank lowO2_0.1 (SPAdes) (version 2) | ecosystem: Environmental > Aquatic > Deep subsurface > Groundwater | place...
GAAAGATTAATAAAAGTATTAGAATTTAGTCAAGAAAAATATATAGAGTTAATTGAGCAATATTCCCAAGTTTATGAAGATATAAATGTACAAAATAAATAAATTATTCAATAATCAATTCAACAGGAGCATGATCACTCCCTAAAACATCTTTCAAAATTAAAGAATTCTTAACCTTATTCATAAATCTTTTAGAAACACAAAAATAATCAATTCTCCAGCCAATATTTCTTTTTCTAGCATTAAACATATAACTCCACCAAGAATATTGCCCACCTTCAGTATTAAATTCTCTAAAAGTATCTACAAATCCAGATTCCAATAATTTAGTAAAATTATTTCTTTCATCATCAGTAAAGCCAGCATTCTTTCTATTAGATTTAGGATTTTTCAAATCAATTTCTTTATGAGCAACATTCAAATCACCACAAAATACAACAGGTTTTTTATTATCCAATTTCTTTAAGTATTCTAAAAAATCAGAATCCCATTTCATCCTATAACTTAATCTTAATAATCCCCTTTGTGAATTAGGAACATAAACATTAACCAAATAAAAATCTTTGAATTCTAAAGTGATTACTCTTCCTTCATTGTCATGACCTTTATTACCAATACCATAACTTACATTCAAAGGTTTGATTTTAGTAAAAATAGCTGTGCCAGAATAACCTTTCTTTGTACCATTGCACCAATAATGTTCATAATCAGAAAGCATCTTATCAACTTGATCAGGATGGGCTTTAGTTTCTTGTAAACACAAAATATCTGGGTTTTCTTTCTGAACAAAACCTAAAAAATAAGACTTTAAACATGCCCTTATACCATTAACATTCCAAGATATTAATTTCATAAAATTATAATTTTAATTTAATATTTAAAACTACCCAAAATAAATATTCTTTTCTTGTCTTTAGCAAAATTATTCACATATTGTATAAATCTTTTATTATCTTTCTTATCAAATAGTATCAAAGTATTGGAACTAGGTTCAATTTTAGTATAATTTCCAGAACCATCAACATAAACTATAGAACCTCCAAAATTAGAATCCCAATCATCAGCAAAATCAATAATTATATCAATCCCATACTCATAATTAATTTCATCACTTAAAATAGTATAATCTTTCCATCCAAAAGAAAAAGATTCAAAATTATTATTAATTTCTTTACCTAATATTTTAGAAATAAAATCTAAAATTTCATTATTTAATTTAAAGTTAGATTTAGAATAAGAATATTTCATAGGACTATATTCTTTAATAAATTTCAAATTCAAAACTTCTTTCTTAATATCCTCACTTAAAAATTCATGTAAAATTAAACTCCCATTTTTACTAAAATGTTCTTTCAGATCAGAAATTTTATTTAAATAAATTTTATTGATCATAAAACCACCCGGAAATAGCTATCCTTTGTTTATTCACAATGACTTCTTCTAATTCATGTAAAGACTTATCAGAAACTTCAAAGAAAGCAAATGTATTAAATTTAGGAATTATTTTTCTAGCAACTTTAAATTCAGCATTAAATAAATTTAAATTTCCTCCTTCATTCTCTTCCATATTACTTAAATAAAGAAAATAAGCAATTTTTCTGCCCTCTAATTGATCATCATGACATAAAAGATAATCCGAATTTTGATATAAACTTCCAGAAATATCAATCTTATTCTTCAATTCAAATCCAGTTAAATATTCCATGAAAGAAATAAAAGCATTAGAAAATAAAAAGTTTCTAAAATCGTTTAAAGTTTTATTTTTAATTAATTTAAAATCTTCAGTTTGCATAAATTTAAACAAATCAGATTCTCTTTCATGAAATTCTTCTTTAGATAATGATTTTAATATCTTGATAATTTTATTCTCATTAAAAAAGTCTTTTAATTCTAAGTAAGAAAAAGGTTTATTCTCTAAAAATAATTTTCTAAGTTCTTCTAAATTATTAAAATCTAAATATTTATCATTAATCCATTCATTCAACGATTTATCTTTTAAAAAATTTTTTAAATCCATAAAAATAAAGAAAAAACAAAGTTATATAAAATTATTGAGAAACATCAGGAACATCAGGCCCCCTACGAAATAAACTTTTAAATTGACTTAGAATAAGAGCCGCTTGTTCGTCATATAATTTTGTGTTTGTAGATTCATAAATTATTTTGCCATTCTGAACTTTTTTAATTTTAAGTGAGGGGTTTATTAAATAAATATGCCCTTTTGATAAAAGCATAGCGCTAGAAATAAAAGCCCCTTCAAGAAGTCTATTGTCTGTGGTAATATAACTATGAACAGACAACATTCTATTTTTATAAAATCTAGAAATAAATATAAAATTATCTTTATGCCCTGCAACAATCTTAACGTCATTTAATGTATTTTGATAAAAAATATTGAAATCTGCATCTTGACCATTAAAATCTTGACAAATATTACCTGCAAAACAATTATATCGTAAGCCAAAGAAAAGATAAAGTTCTTCATCTGCAGTTTTTCTGCTCATTATTGGTAAATCTGAATCTTTTGGTTTGTCAAATAAAGCATCCAAAGGGCTATAAAATAAATCTTTAATTCTTTGATGCTCTTCTTTAATCAAGCTATGTGCATTTTCTAAAGCATTAAATTTATCCTGAACTTCAGCTTCTTTAGTTTTATAAGCTTGTTCAAGTTTTGTTTCTTTTTCTTCAAATTTTGATTGAAGATCAAATTGCAAGTTTTGATATATAATTTCATATTGTTTTCTAATTTTATCCTCTGCATTTTGTAAATATATAGACATGGGCTCTTTAATTCTTTCTTCCAAGGTTTTTACAGCTACACCCATACCATAAGCCCCTATACCTATAAGAAATACAAGTCCAGCAGTTTTACTAAAAGCACTCATGCAAAATTAAAAATACATCAAAATTTATAATCGTTTATATATAAAATTATATTCCTTTAGGAGTATTATTCTCTTGACTTTCCTTCAATTTTTTAGCATTTTCCATAGCTCTTTTTTTGGTAATTCTTACAACTTTAGGTTTTTTCTCCTCTTCAGTATTAATTTTATTTACCCTTAAAGCATAATTTACAGGGTTTTTGCACTTATTACAAATATTTTAATACCCATAGAAGAATAATAACTCGGATTATCGCAATTAGGAGGCAATATCTTTTTTCCCTGTCTCTTAAACCAACTTATCTGGGCTTTCAAATAACCTTCCCTTAAAGGTTGATAATTATTTTTATTCCAATTAATTAAGGTATTTTCAATATTTTCAAAATTCCAACCCATATTAATCAAAAAATTGACAAGAATAAATATAGCTCTTTTTCTTCCATCTTCCTTAACTCCTGCTAACAATTTTAAAATGCAAGGTGGAAAATGATCAGCTTTAATTGCTGTTTTTGGTATTTCAAAAACTTTCGGTGCCTGTTTTACTTCAACAACTTGGAATTTTTTATTCCAGTCAAATGCTTGCAATAATAATTTTCTGGCCTCTCCAGGGATAATTTTTTCAGGATCTAAAAATTTTAAATTCACTTTGACATTTTCCATTTTAGCATCATTAATGTCAAATTCTTTAATTGATTTAATAGGTATGCTCACTAATCCAGATTTTTCATTTACACTATAAGCACACCTAAATAAATGTCTAGACGAAATCAATACAGAATCTATATCAACTAATTTATAAACATCAAATCTACCATTAATTAAAATTTCATCTTGTTTTTTATTAACGCTTTGTGCTGCCTTTTCAAGTGTATAATTTTCTAAAACTTTAGCAGTTAAAAATTCTTTAATCATATCTTTTAAATATTCAGAAATTACCTTCACACCATCGGGAAAATGGTTTTTTATATCAACTCCATTTACTTCTTTAGGAAAAGCTTCAAAGGGAACAGCAATATGGAATCCGTGGTTTCCTGAAAATTTCCAGGAATATCCTTTTATATCATGAAACTTCAAAGCTTCAATTAATAATTCCGCTGCATATTTGCTAAATTCCAAATTCTTCGAATCTAAATCTAAAATACAATCCCAACCTACCCTGTATTCATCAAGTTGTTTTTTGCTCAAACCGGATTCCAACAACATAGGGTCTTTCCATCGTTCCTCACTTATGTGAAAAGAACTCATCCCCTGTTTAACTAAATCTTTAATATCTCCTTCAAAATTAACAATCTCTGGTCTTTTTCCAGCTATATCTTTCCCAAACCAAGCTTGAACCTCCCTATTCTTAGATAACCTCATGAATTCTTTCTGAACGTCAGTTCGAGAATAATATTCCTTAATATCCATAAAAATTAAATTTTAGTATAGCTTAAAAGAATTATTAAGGCAAAAAATATATTTAGATATATCCGCCTCTTTCTAGGCTAGTGACTGTCTGATCACAAATTCCAATATTGTTATATATATTATCACTAGCATCTCCACCAGGTTCTCCATCGGAATCTATATCCACTAATAATTTACTTGCAGTAACATGTTCAGCAGTGCCTTGCGCTGGATCAGCTCCAACTGTAAGAACCAATGCTCTTGCATAAGGTCTTAAATGGAATCCGAAATAACTAGGATCATCCCCCAAACCAGCATCTTCAAACGGATGAATTTCTACTTCAGTAAACTTAAATGAATTTGTAAAATCCTGTATCTCTTGACCATATCTTAAATGATGTCTAAAAGTATGCACACTTCTTCCTTGAATTGGAATAACAATTTGTTTACCATCACAATTAAATTTATACACTATTTCAGATTCTCTTCCAGTAATAACATCATTTACTCGAGCAAAAACTAATGATAATTTAACATAATTACTAGTATCTGTAAATGGACTTACTTCTAAAATTTCTTTTGGTTTAGGTAAATATAGTCCGTCATATCTATAAATTGCATAAATATTATGAGCAGTACTCTTAGCTTTAATACTAAAATAATCTCCTTCCCCAATATTATAGGAAGTCACCATACTTGGGTTTGTTGGTTGTGAAAGAATAAATTTAGCATCATTATCGCAAGTAACAGCACAATATTGAGAATGTCCTGTAATAGATTTGCCACTTAATATTTTAAATTCATTATAATTTGAAAGTTGATTAGAATTTAATGAAACAACTACCAATACTACTAAAACCACACCTAAAAAAATACCTAATGACCAATATTTACTCATAAAAATTTCTTTGATTAAGGTCTTTTTATAGTTTATGGTTATTGTGATTTTTGTAATTCTTCCTGTAGTTGGTAGATTCTTTCTGTAGTATCATTAATTTCTAAATTTATTTCTTCTAAAATATTTTTGACATCAATAAGTTGTTTGTCTATTGTATTAATTGCATCTTGTATACTTTTTTCTACACATACTCCAGAACCAACATTCATAATAACATTTTCATTATCCTTAAGTTCACTTTTCAAAAATAAACCATTACCTATAGCCATAAGTGATTCAGTTCCCGTTTTTATAGATGGAATATTATTTAGATTATCCTTAAGATCGTTTAAACTTAAAATGTGTTTCTCTAAAGCAGAAGAATTTTCTTTCAATTGCTGCATTTGTTGAAAGAGCATCTGATATTCCATATATCTTTCTTGCAAATTATCAGTAGTCATTTATTTCTTACCTGCCTTAGGTTCAACTATAGATTTAATTTTCTTTAGGTTTGTTTTTTCCTGAATTTTTTTCTCTCTTTTATTTCCTTTTTTAATTTCTTTAAATTGAAATCCTGCTTTTTTTATTAAGTCTAAAATATTATTTCTATCTGTGTCTTTTCTTACAGGTATATTTTTCCCTAAAAATTCCAAATGTTTTATATTGCATTTTCTTTTTCTTGTATTCCCATCAATCACAACATAATTATTGTCTAATACTTCTGTAATTGTTCCAATGTTACCTGCATCTCTTCCAGATATTTTTAATATGATATCTCCTGTTTTCATTTTATCTCACCATATTCCTTGCAACTTCTAAAAAATTATTTCTCATACAACCAGAACAAAGATTTCCACCAAAAGGTCTATTTGGAATTTTAACACTTTTAGCAAATCTTGAATGATTTCCATTTGTAGTGTATAAAACCCCACTAAGTTTAGTATAACATTTACTACATCTACTTGCTTTAGTTTTCCTTAACCTGTATTTAATTTTATTACCACTACTAGTTCTAATATTCACTTTACTGAATTTACTTGATTTCTTTCTCGCTATTCCCATTGTTGCCTCCTAATAAACTTTCAATGCTTTTCTTAAAATCATGCTAAAAATAAATGAAAATATAAAATAAGTCCAGAACCATTCTAATCCTAAAAAAATACTACCAACATCTGCATAAGTAGTTCTTAACCATCCGAAGATTAATATAAATGGTAAAATAGTAATTATCATTGGTTTGATTTGATGTTTCATTGGTTCAATAAATCCTTTATGTAAGGCTTCCTTTTGTAATTCAGCCATTTTTTGAGGATTATCTTTATTGGCCTTAATCTCTTCTTGAATTTTCTTGTTATCTTCTTTAATTTTTTTCAGAGCATCTTGATCTGTAAAATATTTATAAACTAAAGTTGTCAATAAAGCAAGTATGAATGAAATAATAATTAAACTCCACAAATATCCAAGTCTCAAAGTCCATCCAAGTAAAAAATTTATTATTGAATTTAGAAAATCCATTACTGTCATTAGCCACCACCCATCATTTTTCTAAACGCAGGATGCATATCCATCATATGTTGTTTAGCAATGTCTTCATATAATTTATATACAATCATAACAGTTAATAAAATACCGGTACCTCTCGATAAAGCGCCTAATAAATCTGCAGATGCAGCCAATAATCCAATTGTTAACCCGCCCATTATTGTCAATGGAAAAATGTATCTTTCTAAAACTTTTACTAAAATTTTTTCATCACTCCTAAATCCAGCCATATGTAGACCTGAAGCTTTTATTTGTCGAGCTTGACTTGCAGCATCCATACCTGAAGTTTGTACCCAAAATATTGAAAATATTACTGAACCTAAAGCTAAAATCAAAGCATAACCTAAAGCTCTAACAATATCAAACCATATAAAAGAGCCTGTTAAAAGATTTGTAATAATTTGCGGTCCACTTGTCCATAAAGCAATTTCTGCAGCTGTAGTAGCAGAAACAAGTCCCCAATTTTGCATGAATGTTGCTCCCAATTGAACATTTGCAAGTAAAGCAGCAATTAAAATTACAGGAATATTACTTGTATATAAAAAATTCAAAGGCCACCTAATACCAAATCCAGCAACACGTCCAAAACTCAATGGAATTTCAACTTTAATAGCCTGTGCATAAACTGACATAACAAAAACAATTATTGTTGCTATTATTGCAGACAAAGCTAACAATGCATCTTTCGGTGCACCACCAAATAAAGAAGTTATGAAAATTAAAAATGCTCCGACAGGTGGTTGTCCTGATCCAAAAGCCCATTGTCCAATTGCATTCAATGGACTAAAAGCCCTTATCATAATCTCTGAAGCTACGCCTGCCGCGATAAATAGACTTATTCCAGATCCAAATCCCCACTTGCCTATAACTTCATCCATATATAAAACTAATAAACCACCGACGATTAATTGTACAATTAAAATCAATTCCATGTTAAAATAAAGTGCAGTTCCTACTAAGGCCGGGTCTGGAGCTAAACCGCCTAATAAAACATAAATTGCTGCTTCAAAAACAATAAAAAATAAAGTTGCTAACTTTTGTATACCTTGATAAAATGCTTTTCCTTCTTTAGTAGTCAAATCAATATTAATTATTTTAGATCCAACTAATAACTGTAAAATTATAGAGGAAGTAACAATTGGACCTATTCCTAATGAAAGAATAGAACCAAAACTTGCACCAAGTATAATAGATAATTGTTGAAATCTTGCTAATGAATTTTGTCCTAAGCCATATAAAGGGATATTAGATAGTATAAAAAAAGAAACTAAAATCATTAAAGTCCACTTTAATTTTTCTTTAAAACCTAGTTTTAATTCCGGTTTTTTGACCTCAGGGAGAAAAGATAAAAAGTTATTTATCCAGGACATCTTCAGCTTCAACTATTCCCCCATGCTCTTTTATTTTATGGACAGCTTTTTCAGAAAAATATTTAGCTTTTATTTTAAGTTTAACGCTTAAATTGCCACCGCCTAAAATTTTTTGATAGCCCAATTTATCAGCATCAACTACATAAAAATCACCATCTTTAGTAACTAGCTTTTTGTCCATAAATTTATGAAGCTTAGATTGTAAATTATCAAGATTAATTGCTTTTACTTTTTCAAGTATCTTTTGAGGCCTATTAAAACCGTGTTTACCATAATAATCATTTCCATACTCATTAATAATTGTAGGTTTTTTCTGGTCTGCTCTCTTTCCAGTTCCAGCCATTCCAAAACCACCTTTGTTTCCTGAGCCCCTGTGTTTTTTCTTAGCTCCCCAGCCATGAGTATGATGTCCTCTCTGTCTAGAATTTTTTCTCCTTTTCTTGACAGTCATATCATTCTCCTAATTAAATCATTAATATCTTCTTTTCTATAACCTAAAGCTCCGCCCATACTAAATGGTTTTTTTATACCGCCATGTTCAAAGCCTTTTACTGGGGGTTTTAATCTGAAAAAAGTTTTTAATCCTGGGACATCTTTTAATTTTACTTTTCCATCAAAGAAAGATTTTGAAAATGAATCGTAATCTAATTTTATTTTACTTTTCAAATAATCTTCTGTTAAAGCCTTATTGCCTGAAAGCCTTCCTCTTTCTTTAAGCAGGAGTTTAAATGTTTCTTGGTCTATCTCTCCCCAAGTAACATAATCTCTTAATTTTACAAGCATGCCTAAGTAAGTAGGGTTATTATCAACCACAATACAGCAATTTTTTCTTGTTAATTTTAAAAATTTCAAAGTATCTTTAAATTTAATATTCATTCCGAATATTCCCCTAATTTGAACAACTGCTAGTTTCATTATTTGCTACCTTCAACTATGTTTAATTCTTTAGCCAAATCTTCTTTAACTTTAACTACACTTAAAGCTTTCAAAGCTTCAAAACAAGCTTTAAATAAATTTAATTTCGTTGCTGTATTGCCTCTTGTATCAGTATAAATATCAGTTATGCCACTTAAATTTAAAATTTTTTGGCATTTCTTTTCTGCTTTTAATTTAGTTCCTCTTGGAGCAGGCATCATTATAAAAATAACACTGCCAGATTTACCTTGAACTTTAAAAGGAATTGAATGTGGAGTTTTACAATCACAAGCCCATGAACCACATGCTCTCTTAATTTTAATTAAATTTAATTTTGCATTTCTAATTGCTTTTTCTCTTGCAGGTACAGTTTCTAAAGCACTTCCATAACCAACACCAACATAACCATTTTTATTTCCCACAACAGCGAAAGTTGAAAATGTAATTGTTGTACCTTCAGAAGTTTTTTTCTGTGTTTGCTTCCATATACTTCCTTTACCGCCACCAAATTTACCCTTGCTTTGTCCAACTTCAAGTAAATCAACTTCTAAATTAGGTAACAACGAATCAACTATTTCAGGTTCTAAAATATTGTAACCATTATCTAAAATATAAGCCATATCTGTTATTTCGTGATTTTTTACTTTTCTTCCTAATTCTGTTTTAGGTTGCCAATCATCTAAGTTTGGTGTAATAGGTTTTGCTATTGCCATTTTTCTTCTATTTTTTTCTTAACCTCATTAAAATGTTTTGTTAAATCTTCTGGTTTGATTCCTGCCTTTATGTATTTGGAAAATTGTTTTGAATATAAATCTTTATTATTTTTTAATGAATTTGCATAATCTACAATAGATTTCCCGCTTACAAGATTATTGTCAGGCAATACCTTATCGGAACATGAAACAGTTAATCCTGCATCTTTTAATCCTTTAGCTACAGCAAATAAGCTTGTCTTTGAAACAGCTCTAAAGGTTCCTAAATCTACTAAATTATTTATTTTTTCCTTTTTAGCCTTTAAGCCACATAAGTAACCACTCAAATAAGCAGCAGGAATATTCCCTTTATGTGCTTTCCAACCATAAGCAGAAAGTTCACTTGAATGTGAAGCCATTACAGTTTTATCACCATTATTTTCAAATTTAACAATTTGTATTGTAAAATTATTTAAACTTCTTCTAATAACAACCCTAAGTTTATTCGAAGACAATAATTTAAGTCTTAATGGATAGTCCGTCTTATTTTGTCTTCTTCTCCTATATTTTACTGTATATGCTTTCATTTTAGTTTTCATTTTTTAACCCATAAATTATTTTCATTTAAATACAATAATACGTGTCTTCTATTTCTGAAATATCCGCCTTTAGCTTTTTTTCTCAAATGACTATATGTCTGATTGGTAATTAACTTTTTTTCCATCAATTGATTAAACAAAGATCTATAAAGTCTTATTTGTCTTACCCATAATATTTTCTTTCCAGACCTTGCAGTAAATTTACCTTTTCTTGAACCTGCTCCGCTTCTTCTTCCCTTTCTTTTTTGTAATAAAATTTTTCTTACTCTTCCTCTTGAAACTCCTTTTTTTTGTTTAACTAAAATAACTCCGTCTCTAATAAGTTTTTTTATATCGCTTCTTGTAATAGCTTCTTTTAAAGAGTCCCTATTGTTAGGATCAACCCATACTCTAGTATTGCCAATTTTTAAAATTTTAGCTGCTAAGCGTTTCTTACTTTTTAGATTCATTTGAATTCTCCTTAGTTTCTACTTTAGCATTTTCCGATTTTTTATTTTCAGTTTTCTTTTCAGCTTCTTGTTTAACTTTTTCTTTTTTAGTTTGTTTTGATTTTTTTTCTTTTTTCTTTGATTCAAACTTTTCTTTTGCTTTATTTGTAAAAGCGTCGACATCTTTGTAATTAAAAACAATCAATCCCTTTTCTTTTATTTTATTTAATAAAATCAACCTATTTTTTAATCCTAAACTATTTGCTAGGATTACAGAATTTTCTTTCGTCAAACTTTCTAATTGTTTAATATTATTGACAACAATAGGTTTTAAACCATTATGGGTTAATCCTTTTACAGATCTCGGACTTGCATAACCTATTTCAGGTTTAGCTTTATGACCCCTAAGATTTTTTCTTAATTTACTGTGAATTCCTCTCGGTCTTCTCCATGTACCTTTAAATCCAAAGTATTTATTACTGTCTTGTCTTTCAAATTCTGGCTTCTTAGATTTTGCCTCATTTCTCAATTTTAATAATGATCCTGCCATTATTGGTCTCCCTCATCTGGTTTTTGAATTATGTAAATGCCATCCTGGAAAATACGTCTGTCTCTATTTGTAATTCTAGTAGCTTGTTCAATTTTAGCAGCAGTCTGTCCAACTTTTTCTTTGTCAATTCCTTCTAAAATAATTGTATCACCTTGAATTGTAACTTTAACTCCATCTATAATATTAGTTTTTCTAGGAACTTTTTCACCTAAAAAGTTTTTAATCTGTAAAGAATCTCCTGCAACAGTAACTTGCATCGGAAAGTGACCAGAACAAACTTTTAATTTAGCATTAAAACTTTTTTGAACTCCCTTTACCATATTTTTGATATGTGCAAGGTAAGTATTCATAAACATTTTATCTGAACTTGAAAATTTAACATCTTTTCTTGATCTTATAAAAAATTTATTATTTTCAACTGAAAATACAATTCTTGGATTATTCAAATCTCTAGATATTTCTCCTTTAGGACCATTAACTGTAATTAAAGATCTATTTACAGAAACTTGTACCCCGTTGGGAATTTCCAAATCCAAAAAATAATTTAAGTTTTTCATATTTAATAGCAATAAATTAATAATTTTCCTCCAAGCTTTTTTTCCAAGGCTTCTTTATGAGTCATTATTCCTTTAGAAGTTGACACAATAAATAAACCGAAACCTTTAGCAGGTAAATATCTTTTTTCAAACATTTCATAATTATCTTTTGTAAATGAAAATCTAGGCTTTACCACACCACACCTATTTATGTTTCCTATTAAATTTACTTTTAGCACGCCACCCTGTGCTTTACTAACAGCTTCGATATTGCCAATATAATTATTATCTTTTAATATTGATAATGTTTTTAGCAAAAGTTTCGAATTAGGTGAAATCAAGCATTCGCTTTTTCCTTTCTTCTCGCTGTTCACAAGATGTGACATTGCATTTGCTAATGGATCGTTTAAAGTCATTTTTCCTCCTAATTAAATTTCTTGAACCCCAGTGATTTTGCCATATCTCTAAAGCACATTCTACATAAATGTAAACCGTAACTTCTTATATGTGCACCATATCTACCACAATTTTTACAGCCTCTTAATCCTATACCTGTGCTTCTCTTCTTAGGACTATTATGTTTTTCATATTTTTTCTTTAGAGCAGGTTTACTGTTCAATTGTACAAAAACTTTAGTATAATTTTTAGTTGTCACTTTAATCTTCACCTACCTTTAAATTAAATTTGGATTTCATGAAATTTATTGCATCTTCTTTTTTAATTGTGTGTCTCGATGGTATTTTTCTAGCATTAACAAATCTTCTTTTTACTCTAAAACCTGGCCTTTCTAATGTAACAGCAGCCTCTAAACCTATAACACCAATGCCAGCATCATAAGGAACATCTGGTATATCAATATATTCAGGTATACCAAATGAAAAATTCCCAAAATTATCAAATTTTCTTTCATCTAATTTATTGTCAATTGCAACCAACAATCTTTTCAATAATTGCTCTGCCTTTTTACCTCTAATTGTAACTTTTGTAGCAACAGGTAAATTCGGTCTTAAACCCCAAGTAGGAATTCTTTTCTTTGTTATAGTCTGTACAGGAGTCATCCCAGTAATACTTTTCAATAATTTCATAGCTTTGTCTAGCTTATCTCCAGGAGACCCAACACCTATATTAAGTGTGATCTTCTCGACTTTCAAATCCTTCATTACACTCATTGTTTAACTCCTAAATTTAATTCAGGTTTATCATTACCTATAACAAAAGCATAATCCATAAAAGTAATATAATCTTTCCCATCAATTTCCACAAGTACTTTTGGTTTTGCAAGATTACTTTCTCTGATAATTTCTTTAACTTTGCCGATGGATCCAATATGTCCACCACCATTTAAAAATACTAAAGTGCCTTTATCTAAAGAAATAAATTTAATAACATTATTTTTTTCCAAATCAAATAAAGCAGTATCTCCAACTTTCCCATCAAAGTTATCCATCGTTATATTTCTTCCATCATGGAAAGTCAATTGTATTTTTCCTTTTTTCACAGCAGTTTTTCTGACAACTTTTAAAAGTTTTTTATTTGAATCTTTTTCTTCTATAGAAATTAAAGATAATCTACCATTAGGTAAATATAACGTTCTATAATATTCTTTCAATTTTGGAATTTCAATTATATCCATAAACCCGACTGGATATTTATAATCTTTCCTTACTTTTTTATCAACCACAAAATCTCCATCATTCAAAATTTTCTTAACTTCTTTTGTTGTTTTAGCATGATCTAAAAGTTCTTTTAATACAAAATTAGTAGTTACACAATTATTTATTGCATGAGGTCCAGGTAATGGTCTAGCTGTCCAGACAGATTTTCTTCTATTGAAAGACCAACCCTGTGGTGCTGCAATTCTTAATAAATGATTTTTTCCCATTTTATTTCTTCTCCAAAGCCTGCTTTCTCATTTTATCTTCTAAATTTAATTCAGTGATCATTAAATTTGATGGTTGAAGTGGATATAACTTCTTACTTCCATCTCTTTTCAAAGTATAAACATTATCGACAAAAACTCTTTTAAATTTTAATTGTACTTTGTCAACTTTACCTGTTTTACCTTTAAATTGTCCAGATAAAACTTTTACAGTATCTCCTTTTCTAACTGGAATATTTCTTTTATGATATTTTGATCTAAGATCTTTTACTAAATGAACAGACATTAATTTTCTTGCTAAATGCAAGGGTATATTGTAAACATAACTTCTTTGCTTTCTAGGCTGTTTACTTGCTTTCCAAGATTTACTCCATTCCATTTTCTACTCCTTGTTTTAAAATAGAGATACATCTCTTAAAGCCAGCATCATATCTCTGTGTTACATAATTTGCTAAAACTTGCATATACCCATTTACAGCAGGAAGTTTATTATAATAAGTAACACCCTCGGATTTTATAGGGACAACCCCATAAGCTTCAAGTAATGTTCCATAAACAACATCTTTTTGCATTTTAACTTGAGCTAATAATTCTCCAACTTTATTAACATCTTTATTTTTAACAGTAAATACTTCAACAGCATTTAGCATACAACTAAAAACTAATAACTGATTAACGAAATTTCCATAATTTGAAAAACCCATATTTGCAACTACCAAATTGGCAGGAATAGTATTATTAGATAAAAACTCTTCCAAATTTTTCTGTTCACTCATATGTGCATTAATAAAACTTATATCAATCATTTTATACTACCGCCTTTGCTATTTTGGCTACAGCTGGCCATCTAGCAACAACTTCTTTAGCAATAGGTCCTTTAACTAAAGTGCCTTTAGGATTACCTTTGTCATCTTTTAATACAACTGCTGCATTGTCTTCGAATTTAACTCTTAATCCATCACTTCTTCTGTATTCTTTTTTCTGCCTTACAATTATAGCACCAACAACTTTTTTTCTCATTTCAGGAGAACCAGATCTTACAGAGGCAATTACATGATCTCCAACACCACCAGAAGGATTTCTTCCTTTTGAACCTTTGAAATTTATGAATGCAATAATGTACAATACTTTAGCTCCAGAGTTATCACAAGCTTGAAGATAGCTACCACGCTGTACTCCTTTAGTTATTCTTCCCTTTACTGCTTTCATTGTAGTTTATCCACGATTACAAAATTTTTAGTTTTACTAATTTTTCTGCACTCAGTTATTAAAACTTTATCTCCAGTCTTTGCATTTATGCATTTTGGATTGTGCACATGTAATCTAGTATTTCTCCTTTCATATCTTTGGTATTTTGGAATAAAATATAATCTTTGCCATTCTATCGTTGCTGTTTTCTGCGAATTTGCTTTTATAACCTGTCCCACAAATTGTCTTCCTCTAACTACTAACTGACCATGGAAAGCGCAATGTTTGTCATCGCAAACTTCTTCAGGAACTTTAACTGTTAAACCTACATTTCTAACCATTTTCATTTTGCCCTGTCTTCAGGCCTCCCAACAATCAATTTACCATCTATTATAAGCCCATTATTCAATCTGAATATTGCTTGATTTTTAGCTATTTTTTTATGATCTTCTAATTCAATTATATTCAAGGTTTCATCAATAATTTTGCCGCTTAAACCAATAAGGCTCTTATTAGTAGATCCAACTATTTCTACAAAAGAACCTATCAATTCTCCATCCATGAATATTTTGTTTTTCATTTTTTTGTATTGTATTTGATAATCATTGAATGTATATTAAATCCAAGCTTAGCAAGCTCTTCTTTAACTTTTTCAACATGATTACCTTGCAGTTCTATTACCCCTTCTTTCAATGTACCGCCACAAGCAAGTTTTGTTTTCAATTTTTTCGCGAGTTCCTTAAGATTG
>Ga0209541_10009655_pt1 | contig 15591 bp, 13 predicted proteins | sample RifCSPlowO2_01_FD_184027 | JGI IMG/M metagenome (GOLD analysis project Ga0209541, IMG submission 184027) | Groundwater microbial communities from Rifle, Colorado - Rifle CSP2_plank lowO2_0.1 (SPAdes) (version 2) | ecosystem: Environmental > Aquatic > Deep subsurface > Groundwater | place...
ATCACTTTACCAAGCCATATAGCTAAGACATAGAATTAGTAACTTTCGCAATTCATCCCCAACGCTAAAGCGTGGGGATTTCTTGCTCAGAAGTTATTTAAATTTAAACCTACCTTCCCCCTCACTTTGTCTTTAATCTCCCTTGGCCAATCTTCTTCAATCTCTTTCCAATGAGATTTAATCTCTTTCAAAACAGTATCTCCAATCTCTCCCGTTTCAATGAATTTCAGTAGTTCTTCTTTAGCATAACGAGGTACTTTCTTTAAATTCCAGATCTGCATCTTTAATTTTTCTTGGATATAATCTTTTTCTTCATCTCTCTGCTTTTGCTTTTCTTCCCAAAATTTTTTATAAGAAAATGGTTCTTTTTCAGTTGTGTTTAAGTTCTCGGGATTATTTAATTTATTCTTAGCAATTTGTTTCCCCTGTTTCAAAGCAATCTTCGCCAGAACCTGTTGATGCATCCGACGTAAAAATTCCTGTTTTTCTTCAATCTTAATCACATCGCTGTACCCTTCAATCACCAAACTGAAAGCAAAAGGACTTGGCATTTTTGTATCAATAACTTTCACGCTAATTTTCTTATCTTTTAACTGATTAATGATCAACTGCGCATTATCCACATCCATCAAATCTTCCATTACTTCACGCCGTGCTTCTTTTAAAATAGGAAAATCATTACTGATACGCTTTACAGCATTATATAAAATACGGCTGCCAACCTGCATGCGGCCGACATTTTTCTGATGCCCCATATAATTGCGCAGAATCATCAAAGAACGGGCTGCGCAATGGCGAAAACGACGCTGCATAACTTCACTTTTTTCAATAGCCATGGTTAAAATATTATTAAAATCGCTTTCTTGCAGAATCTCAAAAGCACGAACCGCATTAAAGCTTTTTTCAGAGACTAAATAAAAACCATTATCAGTCATACCAATTTCCACATCACGATGCTGGCTGGTTCCAATGATTAAAGCTAATGCTCGAGAAAGGCAATCATTAACTCGACGTCCAAATAGTGTATGAAAAATAGTATAATGTCTTTCTTTTTCAGAATAATTTTCGATAACTATCTTTTTGTCAGAAGGAATCTCACTAAAATTAAACTGCTCAGCAAAATAGTAATATATGCCCCGTGCTGCTTTTTCATCAACGTGCAAAAACTCACATATAAAAACTACAATTTCTTCTTCGCTTTTTTTTGCTTGCAGTCTCTCTTCCACCAATCTTCTAAAACGACTAATTTCCATCGCTAAATCGAAAGATAAAGGCAGCATTTCTGAAAACCAGCTTGGCACAGTCGGTGGCCTAGAAACAGAACTACTAACTTGCGCCGTCATACCTCGAGAAAATTTGAACATGTAAACAGAACCTCCTAAAACAAAAGCATCACCTGGACGTAATTTTTCCAAGAAACCTTCATCAATCATCCCCACAATATGTTCTCCTTCTTTAACGATAATGTACGTTTCTTCTGGAATAGTTCCAATATTAGTCATATAAATAACTCGAGCTAATTTTCCTTTCTTACCCAAATTGCCTGTTTCTTCATCATACCAAATACGAGCATAAACATGACGCTCTTCTAGACTAACATAGGCTCCAGAGAGATATTTAATGACACCAAAATAATCTTCCCAAGAGAGGTCATGATAACAATAACAATTCTTCAAAAAATGATATAAAGTATAAATATTTGTAATTTCATTAATAATAATACCATAAATATGCTGGGCTAAAACATCTAAAGCGCGTCTTGGTAGATGTATGCGGTCAATTTTCTTTTCCATTGCTGCTTTTAAAAGCAAAGAACACTCCACTAAATCATCCCTATCCATAACCAAGATTCTAGCTTTAACTGTGGAGTGAAGTTGATGTCCGGCCCTGCCTGCTCTTTGTAAAAAACGAGCTACAGATTTAGGCGAACCTAAACATAAAACCAAATCAATAAAACCAATATCAATCCCCAATTCTAATGAGGTAGAAGAAACAACTACTTTTAGTTTACCATCACGCAGCTCGCTTTCCGTCTGAAAACGTCGTTCTTTACCTAAACTGCCGTGATGAGCAGCAATATTTTCTTCATAAAATTTAGGGAACCTATCTTTCAAAGTATCTACAACTCTTTCTGTAGCACTGCGTGTATTTGTAAAAATTAATGTAGTTCTGTGTTCTTGTATTAATTGATGCATTGTTTCATACATCAGGCGATGTTTCAAAGCATAATCTGCTTCTATCAAATCTTCGACAGGAGAAATAACTTGCAAGTCCATAGACTTTAGAAATTGTATATCTATAATTCCGCAGTTTCTTTCATCTTCGCCTTGATAACCTACCAGATAGCGAGCAATTTCTTCAAGAGGTGCAATTGTAGCAGAAAGACCAACTCTGCACATCCCAGGAGATAATTGCTGCAATCTTTCAATAGAAATATTAAGATGCACCCCCCGCTTATTATCTGCTAAAGCGTGAATTTCGTCAGCAATCAACCATTGCACATTCTTTAAATTGGCGCTAAATTTAGGAGAATTTAGAACAATCGCTAAAGATTCAGGAGTAGTTATCAAAATATGCGGGCAATGTTTTAACATATTAGCTTTTTCTGAAGCAGTTGTATCACCAGTTCTTACACCAACACGAATATTAAGTTTTTTTCCAGCTAGTTTTTCTAACTCTTGCAGTGGCTCTTGCAAATTTTTTTGGATATCATTATTCAAAGCTTTTAATGGCGAAACATAAACACAATAGATTCTATCTTCTAATAGCTGTTTTTCATGTGTATCTACAAGTTCATTTAAAATTGCTAAAAAACCAGTAAGCGTTTTAGTCGCACCAGTTGGCGCAGAGATTAAAACATTACGACGGCAATGTACTTCCATAACCCCATAAAGCTGAGGTAAAGAAAACTCTTTATAGCGAGAAAAAAACCATCTATTTACTAGAGGATGCAAAATAGCTTGAAGATGAAGAGGTTTGTAAGGTTCAGTAATTTGCGTAATCATAGGAAAGAAAACATCTCTTAAAAGTATCTTTTTTAAACTATAGTTCGTATTATAGTTGCAGACATAAATAGTTAAACATTTAATTACCGCAACTATATTTAAAGGACACAACTATTTTAATCAATTATTTGTGTCCTTTACTATGTCAAAAACGGCAGGGGGACCACCAGTTATAGACTGGTGGCATGTTCGCTTCGCTCACCCCCTGCCGTCTTTTGAGCACGCCAAAATACCACCCAATATATCTGTGGTTTACGGAGTAAACCACCACTCAGTAGAGTGGTGGTATTTTTAGCGTATCAATAATTAATTTAGGCTATTTTTTATAATGATTTTGGTTAGAAATTAATAATACCATTTGAAAGCAATTTAATTTCAGTTTAACTGTAAAATTTTTGAGGTGTAATTCCATCAGAAATCTTAATAAACTAAGATAACAAAAGTATGTTTAGAGTATATAATTAACAAATAAAGAATAACAAATAAAAAATACCATGGAAGAAGATTTCCCAAGTTTAACTAGTACTATTAGAAAAATTACCAAGACAGATGGCACTATTGTAAATTTCGAACCGCAAAAGATTGCTAAAGCTATTTATAATGCTGCATCAAATGTAGGTATAGAAAATACAACAAAGGCTTTAACTATAGCGAAAGAAATTATTTCTCAATTAGAATTAAATTTTCATGAAAAAACTCCAACCACGCCTCTTACAACTGAAGAAGTCAATAACACTTTAGAAAGAGTCTTGATGGAAAATGGCGAAGTGCAGGTAGCTAAAGCCTATATCCTTTATCGTCATAAAAAAAGTGAAGAACAAGAGCGTAGAGCATTTATATTAGGGGAATGGGATCCAGCTGAAAACCTGCTTTTTTCAAATCAAGCTCTAAAAATTTTAGAAAAACGCTACTTGCTTAAAGATAAAGATGGCCAGTTATTAGAAACACCCAAAGGCATGCTGCAGAGAGTAGCCAAAAATATTGCTGAAGCTGACAAGTATTATGGTGCAAATAAAGAAGAAGTTAAAGAAACTGAAGAAAAATTTTACCAGATGATGGCTGAACTTCGTTTCCTACCCAACTCCCCAACATTAATGAATGCCGATACAAAAGTGCAGCAATTAAGTTCATGTTTTGTCCTTCCTATAGAAGATACTATGCAAGGCATATTTGGTTCATTAAAAGATGCTGCTTTAATACACCAGCGCGGCTCAGGAACAGGATTTGCTTTTTCTCGTCTAAGACCAAAAGGAGATTCTGTTAAAGATAATTTTGGAGTCGCTGCAGGAACGGTAGATTTTCTGCGGGTGTATGATACAGCTTTAAACGCCATAAAGCAAGGAGGCGTGCGTAAAGGAGCCAATATGGCCGTTTTGCGCGTAGATCATCCAGACATAATCCGTTTTATCGAGTCGAAAAGAGATAAACAATCATTGCACAACTTTAACATTTCCGTAGGAATTACTGACAGATTTATGAAAGCCGTAGAAGGAGATAAAGAATATTATTTAGTAAACCCACGAACTGACAGTTATGTTGGTCGTTTACGTGCTAAAGATGTTTTCTCACTCATAGTACATAATGCTTGGAAAACAGGAGATCCAGGATTAATTTTCCTCGATGAAATCAATCGCAAACATCCAGCTAAAAATTTAGGAGAGATAGAAACTACAAACCAATGTGGAGAAGCACCACTTTTACCTTATGAAGGCTGCGTATTAGGCTCTTTAAATCTTAATGCTTTCTTTTTGCCTGAAACAAAAAGTATCAATTGGGATAAACTAAAAGAAACTGTACATTTAGCTGTGCATTTTTTAGACAACGTTATAGATATGAACTCTTATCCAAGAAAAAACATAGAAGAACAAACTAAAAAAACTAGAAAATTTGGCTTAGGATTCATGGGATTTGCTGATATACTAATTAAATTAAAAGTAAAATATGATAGTGAAGAAGGCCTAAAAACAGCTGATGAGTTAATGGATTTTATTAAAGAAGCTGCTTATGAGAAATCGCAACAATTAGCAAACAAACGAGGACCTTGCCCTGCTTGGAAAGGTTCTGACCATGAAAAAGCAGGAAGAAAAATGCGTAATATGACTTGTTTGTCCATATCCCCTACTGGGACTATTAGCATCTTAGCTGATGCATCTAGCGGCTGCGAACCTTTGTTTGCCATATCTTACCAAAAAACAGTTTTTGGAAATACAGAATTTTTACATGTAGACAAAGAATTTGAAAATGTAGCCAAAGAAAATGAATTTTATACCCCAGAATTAGTTCGTAAAGTTGCCAGAATGGGCACAATACAAGAATGCAAAGAAATACCAAAAGAATCAAGAGATATTTTTGTGACATCCCAGGATATTAGCCCACAGTGGCATATAAAAATGCAGGCCACCTTACAAAAACACGTAGATAACTCTATTTCTAAGACCATTAACTTTCCATCTACTGCTTCAATTAAAGATGTAGAAGAAGCCTATATGCTCGCTTGGCAAAGCAAATGCAAAGGCTTAACTATTTATCGTGATGGCAGTTATGAAGATCAGGTCATGAATATTGGTTAAGCGAAAATCATAAAAAGAGAATTGTTTAGTTAATGAATGGATGAGTTAATAGATAGTTAGTAAAAACTTAAGCTGTTAAGACTCAATTGAAATTAAGATTCAATCGTAATCAAAAATAAAGAGTGACGGTGTTGGATGAAAATTTATACTAAAGTAGGTGATAAAGGAAAAACGTTCTTGCCTGGTGAGGGCTTTGTTCCAAAGGATGATCTGCGAATTGAGGCTTTAGGCGCTTTAGATGAATTAAATTCTACTATTGGTGTAACATTATGTTTTGTTGAAGATGAGAAGCTACGTAATTTACTCAGTAAAATTCAAAACGATCTATTTACGGTTGGAGCAGATTTAGCAGGAAGCGGCCTACCTGCTGACAATCTACCGAGGGTCAGTGAAGCACATGTTGAAGAATTAGAGGGTTTTATTGATGAATTAGAAGAAAAATTAGGACAGCCTACAAAATTTATACTTCCAGGGGGAACTGCTTCTAGTTCTTTCTTGCATTTGTGCCGGGCCACAACCAGACGAACAGAAAGAGTAATAGTAAATATCTCTAAGAACCATAAATTTAATGAAAGCGTATTCAAATATCTCAATAGATTGGGAGATCTCTTCTTCATCCTCGCTCGTTCAGCCAATAAAGAATTAGATGTTAAAGAACAACAGCCCATGTATAAATACTTTGGAGAGAAGAAAGTTAGTGAAAATATAGTAAACGACAAAAATAATGAATCAAAGTAACCTGTCGTTTAATATCTAGTGAGCGACACTATTGCTTATTAACTTTTGTCGCTCACTAATAATAGCGATGAATGAAAAATAAACACAGAAATCCTAAAATCGCCTACCCACCGTTCGCTTCGCTCATCTAGTCACTTCGTTCGTGACTTTCCTTCGGAAAGCTCCACAGCACATCAGAAACTTCGGTTTCTAGGGTTGCTTGACAGCAACAGCTGTGGGGTATTTAGCGATTTTTTGAATACGGATTTCTGGTTATTCCTCGCTAAACCGTTGCAAGTCAAGTCACTACGTTCGTGAGTTGCGTACCGCAACCAACTGGGTATTAAACCCAGCGAGGAATAAAACATAAAATAGATGACTAGGGAGAACATTAAACAGAAAATTAATTAAAGATAGATTATTTCAAAAATATTATTAAAATAGAGGTGAAAAGATGTCCGATCAAAAATTAGATGATTTAACATCAGAAGTAAGAAATATTGCTCAAAGAGAAGTTGGTTTAATTGCTGCAGAATTTAATTTTTTAGATGAATTAAAAAAAGCCATCCTGGCCAGGGATATGGAAGCCGCCTACGCCAATTTAACTCAAGTTGGCCGAGCAGAGAAAAAAGTATTTAGTTTTCTTAATAAACTTGACAAACCTTTAAGTAAATTGATTGAGTTTCTACAAAAAGGCGAGCTGCGCTATTATGGCCAGCAACTAAAACAGATGTATGATAATTTAAAAGTACAGTCTCGTCAAATACTAGCTGCCACATCACGTTACGAGGGTTCTTTACGAGAAATTCTTGAACAACTTAGATTGAAGGACCAGTTACTAAAGAAATTAAAAAAAGATCCCAAAAACAATTTAATGCAGATCAGGGTCCAGCAAGAAGTTCCCGAACTGTGGGAAAAGCTGCGTGTTCAAGTTCTAGAAATAACTAAATGGACACATGCTTTGCAGTTAGAGATTGGAAAATTAGACAATATATCCAGGCAGTTGCCGATAAAAAAAGTAGCTTAAAGAAAAATATATTGTAAAAATATTACTCTTTAAATATTACATCCATGGAAAAGTCTAATCATTAATCAACTCTCTGATTAAAGATAAATCGTTGGCTAAAAAATAATCCTCTTTTATAGCTAAAAATCCCGCAACTTGTAGAGCATCTGGTGTATTTGGATTATAATAAATACTATGTGGATCACCAAAACGCTTTCCTTGCTTAGTATTCCCAGTAGTAACATAAATACCTAGATTTACATCGATTTGGTCTTCAAGAGCTTTGGCATAAGTTTCAGCATCTTGCCCAATTTTTCCTAAAGAAACAATCTTTGTTTCTCCTTTATCCACACCTAATATTTCTAAACTGAGAGCAAACATAGATTTAAATCCAATAGGACTTACTGAAAATAATGGAAAACACCCTTCATAAGTAATTCCCTCTTTTTTTCGGGGAATGACACTATCTGGATTCGCAGAATATATTAAAAATAGATTACTAATAAACTGACTTAAATTATAATCATTAGAATTACCAGTCCCATCACCTTTTGCAAAAATAATAGCACATAAGTTTCCCAGATTTATGTTTTTATAAGTAACAGGTATATCGGTACGTGCAGAATAGGATTTCTCTGGTGTTATGACAAAATTAGAAAAATTAGAAAATTTAAGACCAGGATAAAATGATTCATAATAAGATAAAGTAGTTTTTAGTGGACCATTTAGTTTTTCTAAGTTTATATCGTGGATATTCATTTTAGATTTATATTAGCAATTCTATTTAAATCTTAACATTTAAATTTTAATATTTAAATCTTAACAATTGAAGTTTAACAGGTATATTTTAACTAAAAAATAAAATGATTCATCTTAATTTCGGCAGCCTATACTTATTCACTTTTTCTCCCATTAAAACCCAATGATCTAAGCAGCGCGGAGTGTAAAAATAACTAACTTTCCCCGTATCTTTTCCTCCTACTGCCGTAAGTGGATCATTAATGTGGGCAGCAACCACTTTATCTCCTATTTTTTTCATCCTTTGGCTTTCTGTGGCAGGAGAATGGCACACCCCGCAATTAGCATAAGCGATTCTAATACTATCTGCTAAGCACATTAAAGCAGGCGCTTCTAAAAAAGGCTGGCGATTAAAACCGCGAGCGAGCTCTGTAACTGTAATCTTATAACCTTTTGAAAGCATTTCTTCACAAAAATAGGTTACATTAGGAAAAAATTGCCCCTCATCCAAAGCAATATTTCTAATCTCTTCTCTCTCTAATAAATAATTTTTAATATCTTCAACTGAGTTTACTAAAACAGCTGGAACTCTTTTTCCATTATGCAGAGTTATATTTCCTTGATCGTAAGCTTTTTTTTCTTCTTCACCATAACGCAAATCTCCACTCCATTTAAATACAGCAGTATCTAACCCAGCTTCACTAAGTTTTGCCAATTTTCTAAGCAAGTGAGTAGATTTAGAAGAATACATTGGCCCCGTGACTATTTCTAAATTCCCACCATTAGCTTGGCTAATAGGCGGACTACTTGGAAAATTATAATGATGCGCGCAAATAGGAAGATATGTTCTATTTTGTTTCGTACTAGAAGAAATTTTAATACTTCTATTAGCTTCACTATCATGACAAGTTGCTTTGCTGCAAATGGCTTTTGATAATTGTACTTCATCAGCCAAAGCCATTAATCTAGGCATCAGACGATAAGGCTTGCCATTAATATCTAGATTTAATCCTGATACCACGGTGTTAATATTACTTCTAACACTAGCGTCCAATAAATCAATTAGACTACTATCTTCAAAATGCGCTCCACCAACTACTATTAAAGTGCTGGTCTTTGGACTAATACGAGAATAAATTTCATCAACATCATCTGTCACAGTAACTTCATGCCGACCAATGTGTCCTGGATCTATATCATCATCAGGATGTCTTACAACTAGAACATTATTGCCTGTTTTAAATCCACTATCTACTAAAGAATCTAAATAAACTTCAATCTCCTCAGTTTTTCCAGACCTAACGGGGCCGGAAATTACGCTAAGCTTTGCTCGCTGAAAGGGTTTAGCTGTTAGCACCATCTTTTACCTCTTTTTCTTATCAACATCTATTTACTTTAATTTAACAATGATCTTGAATTTAATAATAATAATAATCTTTAGTTTTATAATAATATTGAATTTAGAACCCTTTAATAAGCATTACCTAGACGCAACGGTTATTTTTCATTACAACAAACCCTATAAAGCCTCAAGTAATCATCAAAATGCATAGAGTTTTTCATCAGTCGAAGACTGATAGCTAAATTAATCATCGGTTTTGAGAAAAACTCTAGCACTCCAAAGGAACCGCCAAAAGTAAAAAAACTTGGCTTAATAGATAATGAGCGGTTCCTTTTTGAGGACTCATGCTATTACAGGAAATAAAATTAAGCAATATTCGTTCTTACCGCGACGGTCGGATAGTTTTTCCAGAAGGATCTACTTTGCTATCGGGAGATATTGGCTCTGGAAAATCTTCCTTGCTTTTAGCCATAGAATTTGCCTTATTTGGTTCTTCTCGGCCAGATTTACCAGCAGAATTGCTCTTAAGAAAAGGAGCCACCCAAGGAGCAGTGGAATTATTCTTAAAAGTAAATGGTAAAGATCTCATTATCAAACGTGCTTTGAAAAAGGAAAAAGATAGTATCAAACAAACTAGCGGATATATCATTGTTGATGGCTTAAAAAAAGAGCTTACACCAGTAGAACTCAAAGCCGAAGTTATTGGCATTTTAGGTTATCCAGAAGATGCACTTAGTAAAAACAAGAATTATATTTACCGTTATACAGTTTACTGTCCACAGGAGGAGATGCGGTTTATTTTGCAAGATGATCCAGAAATAAGATTAGATGCTTTACGCCGCATATTTAATGTTGACAAGTATAAAAATATACGTGAAAATATGCAGAACTATCTGCGCACTATGCGTTCAAATATGAATATCCTGCAGGCAAAAATATCCCCGCTGGATGATTTGAGCAAGCAGTATCTACAAAAAGATACAGAACACCAAGAGACTAAACTAGAATTAGAAAAATTAAGACCGCTGCTAGAAACAAATATTGGAGAGAAAAAAGTATATTTGGACAAAATACAGCTTCTAGAGAGTGAACAAAAAGAATTTCAAGATTTAAAACATCAACAAAATTTAAAGAACACACTTTTAACAGAAAAAAAAGAACAGCTGCAGAATTTAATACATAAAAAAGAACAATTGGCAGCTAAAAAATCACACCTTATTCTAGATGGCTTAACTTCGTTAGATAAATTAGACACAGCCTGGCTTGATGCAGAGAAAGAAAAAAATAATTTTCTAAAGCAGCGTAGTTTCTGCCAAGAAAAAACTGCTTTGCTGCAGCAAAATCTTAAACTAGCGCAAAAAGAGATACAACAATTACTCGAGCTAATTTCTATAGAAGATAATAAAAAGCTTAATTTAGACCTGCTTCAACAAGAATTATTAGGAAAAGAAGAAGTAGAAATAAAAAAAAAGCAGCTTTTAGAATTGCTGGAAGTTACTTTAGCTGCCTTGCATCGTAATGAAAGCCTGCTTCAAGAGTCCAAAAGCAGAATGGAAAATCTTCCAGAAAAAGAATATTGTCCAACTTGCCAGCAGAATCTAACTCCAGAATACAGGACTAAAATCACAGAAAATGAAAGTAAAAAAATTGAGAAAGCTCAAATTCTTCTGCAAGAATATCAGAAAAAAAGAGCTGAAATACAATTGCAACGTGAAGAAGTAGATAAAAAGCTATTGGAAATGGCTAAAAAAGAAAAAAATATTTATATTTTAGAGACAGAATTAAAACAGATAAATGAGAAAAAAGAAAAGATTAAATTATTGCAAGAGCAGATGCGTTCCTGGAGTCAGGAAAATAATAGTTTATTTTCTCAGATGAGCAATCTTAGTGAAGAAAAGCTGCAGCAATTGCAGCAAAAAAGTTCTTCTCTACAAGAATTAAAAGGCTTACTATTACAAGAAAAAAGTTTAGAAGAAGAAATAGTTTCTTTGAGAAAGAATGTCCTTGCTTGGGGTGATGAATTACATTTCTTGCAGGCCAAATTGCAACAGAAGAACGACAAAAGCGAGGACATTAAAAAACAAAGAGATCAACTTCAAGATATTTTAGAAACAGAAAAAAACCTGCTGGTACAAAAAGCCGGATTGGAAGAAAAATCAAAATCGCTGATGCAATACAAAACTGAACTCCAAATTAAGATTAAAGAATTAACAGCAGATAAAAGTAAGCTCCTGCAGCAACAAGAGCTATATCATTGGCTAGAAGAGTTCTTCTTGAATCTCACTTATACGCTTGAAAAACAGATGCTTCTAAGCATCCATCATCTTTTTAACCGGTTATTTAAAGAGTGGTTTAGCATTTTAATAGATGATGAACAGGTCAGCGCGCGCCTTGATGATAGCTTCACTCCATTGATAGAAATGAATGGATATGAAATGCCTTTTTTTAGCCTCAGCGGGGGAGAAAGAACTTCTGCTGCTTTAGCATATCGCTTGGCTTTGAACCGCGTTATTAATGAAGTGATACAGGAAATTAAGACTAAAGATTTATTGATATTAGATGAACCGACAGATGGCTTTAGCACAGAGCAGCTTGATCGGGTTCGAGAAGTACTTGAAAAATTAAAGTTAAAACAGATAATTATAGTCTCCCACGAATCTAAGATCGAAAGCTTTGTCGATAATGTCATTAGGATAGAAAAAGAAGAACAGATGAGTAGAATGAGTGCTTAATTTGTAATGTTTATTAACTAATTATGTTTAATTCTGAGCTTATTCTACAATAGACATGTATATTTTAATATATATCCATTCTACTAAAGAAAGGTATATAAGTATTAATATAGATACTTCCATTGATTATGCGCAATACTAATTTATATCAATACTTAAATTTACTTAGTAAAGAACAGCTCAAATCAAGTCAACCTATTTCTGATGATAAAAAAATAGTTGATAATAATAATAAGATAACACCAGATGATTCTACTTTAGGTATGATATTTGCTTATGCTGTAAGTACAATCCCCAGAAGAGAAAGTCCTGCTTCTTTAGCTCTTTCTGTTAGAAATATTTATCACACTGATGACATGAAGAAAAATTTTCAAAAAACTTGTCGCAATATTTTTCAAGAAGCAGCCCAAAAGTACCAATTAAACGGCCATACAGCTGCTAAGTTGGAGTCTGAGTATTTGCCTTTGGTTGCCTCTTGGCCTGCTCAAGAAAAAGTAGATTATTTTGCTGAGGGCAGTTTAGAAAAGATGGTCTTGCAATTGACACAAAAAGGCAAATTTGAAGAGCTTGGTCAAGCTTTGAAAGAAGGTGCTCAAGAGTATAATAAAATTAGTGAAAAGAAACATCAACCTTATTTCCGTTTTGCAGCCGAGTATAATGCTATCCAAAAAGCTTTAAGCGAGAAAATTAAAGGATTGTGATTGACTATAGTCTAGCTTTTACACAGAAACTTATTTCTTAACTGGGTTTAATACACCGTTGCTCTGCAACTACTATCATTTACCCAGTTAAGATTAAAAATACCCCGCAGCTCTTTATGTCAGCAAAGTCACGAACGCAGTGACTCGACTGCTGCCATTGAGATTTTTTATTTCTTAAGCAAATTTTATTAATAAACCACAGAATTAATTATATATGAACAAAGTTAAAAATAATGATTCAGAGACATATAAGAAATTAGCAAATTTACGTCAAGAAATAGACCAGCTAGATGATAATCTCTGGCAAAATATGCAAAGAAGATATAAACTTGTAGAAGAGATTATCAACCTCAAAAAAGAAGCAAAATTAGAGATGGATGACTTAGAAAGAGAGAAAGAAATATTACTACGGATTAAAAAACAGTTCCCAGAATTAGACATCCAGTTTATAACTAAAATTTATCAATTAATTTTTGAACATTCGAAAGAAATGTTTTTGAATAATAAAAATAAATAATAGTTATTATCCGGATAGAACCCGAAAGCAGATTAAATTCTTAATCCAATACCGCTTTCACAGCTGCAATACCAACTTCTAACTGCCGTTTACTCGGTTCTTTAGTTGTTAATCTCTGCAGCCACATGCCTGGCGCGACCAACCAACGCAATAAAAAATTATTTTGAAAACGAGCAGTGAGCTTAATCAGTTCATAACTAATGCCACTAATTATTGGCAGTAGTAATATTCTGCCAGATAACTTAACCCACCAAGGACCTTCTATTAATGAAAACATAACAATAGAAACAAGCAATACTAAAAATAAGAAAGAGGTACCGCAGCGTGGATGAAATCTGGAAAAAGAAAGCGCATTTTTTACCGTCAATTCTTTTCCCGATTCATGGCAATATATTGCTTTATGCTCCGCCCCATGATAAGCAAATAGTCTTTTTACATCTTCCATACGAGAAACAATAGCTAAATAACCCAGAAATAGAGCGATTCGAAAAACACCATCTAATACATTAAACAAAACACCTTCTGAATGCAGTAGATAAGCACTAAAAAAAGGCAAAGCCACAAAAAAAAGTATAGCAAAAAAGAAAGAGCCGCCAAGACCCATTATAATCTCTTTTTTAGTCAATTTTTCTTCTTTTTCCAACTGCTGGTTGCTGCTCCACAATAGGCCTTTTAGTCCATCATAAAGAGTAAATCCCAGTCCCACAATACCTCTAATTAAAAAAACATTAAAGAACGCCGGAAAATAAGTAGTCCGCATCTTCTTAATCTTAATCTTACCACTTGGCAGCCTGACAGCTATGGCTAGTTTTTCTTTATTACGAATCATAACTCCTTCGATTACAGCTTGCCCACCGATATTCATTTTTGGTTAAATTTAGAGTTTTTATTTTATGTAGGGTAGATTAGATTACTAATAATATTAAGAGGTATATCCTATTTATTTATATAATCTTCTCTTAATCTACCCCAGAAGTTATATAAATAATCTGTTATAAGTAGTGTTGATGGGCAATCCATTTTTACTGCAAGCTTGTTTAAGATTAAAAGAGAACCAAATACCTTCTCCACTAATTTTAAAAAAGGAGTATAACTTTTCAAAAGAAGGACACAGATTATACCACATAAATGTTCCTATGGATTTAAGAACTGATAACTGGAAATTTTTAGGAAGAATAATTATTACTGAATTTACAGTTGGGAAAAATAGAACAGATGGAAAATTTATTTTAGTCAAAGAATTTTCTAAAGATGAAATGGAGATAATAACCAAAACATATGTTTCTGATGAAGAAGTCACAGCTATTTTAAGATTAACAGGTGATGATAATAAAAGTAAACCAAATGACTAATTAACTAAGCTACTGCTAAAATATGTCAAAAAGGAAAGCGGCACCACCGGTCAAAGACCGGTGGCATGCTCGCTTCGCTCGGCCGCTTTCCTTTGGACTCCCAGAATTTTCCCCGTGACTGGTGGCATTTTTCGCCACCGGTCCGAGACCGGTGGAAAATTCTGTGGATTTTAACGCTTACTTCTGACAAAGATTCTAAAGGTATCCTTTTGCTAACTTCGAGTAATTCTATACCCAAAATATTCCCGTTTTCGTCTAGATCCATGATGGTAAAGTCATCCATCTTTTTGTTCTTAACAAATTCTCCTTTTCTAAATTCTATATACATAGAATCTGCATCTTTATCATAGGTAATTTCCATATTAGAGCCAGTAAAAATCCCCACAGCAAGCTGTGGGGCATTCAAAAGGGATTTTTACTCTTAAATGCACAAAAATCAGAGATTTTTGGCACGCTGAAAATGTCTAAACATTTTCATCGAATGGGTCGCAGCACATTAGAAACTACGGTTTCTGAGGTTGCTTATCAGCAACAGCTGCGGGGTATTGACCAATTTTTATTGAATAAACAGTTATTACATTTAAAGTTTTCTCCCATTTTTTCACAAACCACTTCAATATCTCCTCGATTGTTTTTCTTCTGATAATAGTACTTTCCATTCTTTTTTAAAATATTCTCGGGAAATCTTATTGCTCCTAAGACTTCATCTTTCATTATTTTTCTCTTTATTAACATATTTTCGGCATGAAATGTGAATATAATTTCCATTCAGTTCTGTCAAAAACGGCAGGGGGACCACCAGTCATAGACTGGTGGCATGTTCGCTTCGCTCACCCCCTGCCGTCTTTTGAGCACGCCAAAATACCACCCAATATATCTGTGGTTTACGGAGTAAACCACCACTCAGTAGA
>Ga0209541_10009657_pt1 | contig 15589 bp, 10 predicted proteins | sample RifCSPlowO2_01_FD_184027 | JGI IMG/M metagenome (GOLD analysis project Ga0209541, IMG submission 184027) | Groundwater microbial communities from Rifle, Colorado - Rifle CSP2_plank lowO2_0.1 (SPAdes) (version 2) | ecosystem: Environmental > Aquatic > Deep subsurface > Groundwater | place...
TGAGAGAAAAACAAGAAGCAGAATTCTTTTTCTGTTTTTAAATCAGAGAAAAATAATTTTTATACAAAAAAACCACTTTTTTCAAAACTCTCTATAATTTATATAAAAACTTAAAAAGGTGGTTCGAATGGGAAATATGGTAAGATTGGGTAAGAATTTAATGGTTAGTAGATATGCTTTGATGGAAGTTAGACTTACTGGAAAAGATTATGATTCTGGAGGGTCAAATGTTTCATATGGTAGAGTCCCAAGTAATAGTCTAAAACCAAATATTCTTCATCCTTTATCAAGAGAAGAATCTGAAGACTTGTATATACAAACAGCTTTTAAAAGGGAAGGCTTAAAATTGTCTAGTTTGGATGGTCTTGGTACACCTGCGGTAGGGGAGGATGGAAAAGTATATTTTTTGATTGGCAGTTTAGTGGATAAATTATCCGAGAGAGGGATAGAACCACAAGATTTTCATCTTTATGAAAGAATTGCTGAACTTTATAGCCATACTTCAAGAAATAAAGCTGTAACTTTCCTTGCAGAAGAAGAAAATAGAATTCCATTGAAATTAGACTTGCCTGATGGTAAAAGGACAATAAGATTATCAAAGAGTGATGGAATAAAACATTTGTTTATGGCAAACTATAGAGATGATCCGGAGGAATCTAGCCATAGACATGAACACCTCATCAGCCAATTAGAGAAGGAACTTGAAAATTAATTCTTTCTAACTTTTTTTCCACCTAACTCCATCTTTTGTGTCCTCCAAAATTATCCCTTTTTCCCGTAATTGCTGCCTTATTTCGTCAGCTTTATCATAATCCTTCTCCTTTCTTGATTTCTCCCTTTCAGCAATCAGTTTTTTCAATTCAGGATTTAATTTTTCTTCTTTTTCTTCGAGAACCGCAAGAACATTGTCAAAATCTTCCATTAGGCTTATTATTTTTTTAGCGTCATTCCTGCCGATTTTAATTTCCATCATTAGTGTGTTTATTTCTTTCACAAATTCAAAAACATGGCTTAATGCAATGCTTATGTTCAAGTCGTCATCCATTGCTTCTTCAAATTGATTTTTTGTTTTTAGAATTAATTTTTCAATTTTATTGTTTTTAGCTTCATTCTTGATTTCTTTCAATTTAATCATAAAATCGTTTAATCTCTGCACTGCGTTTTCCGCAGCTTTAATGGACTCTTCAGTAAAATTTAATTGCTGCCTGTAATGAACCGATAATAAAAGATACCTTATTGCCTTTGGATTGTATCCTTTCTGCAATAAATCCCTCAAAGTGTAAAAATTTCCCAAAGACTTGGACATCTTGTGCCCGTCAACAAGCAAATGCTCGTTGTGGAACCAGTAATTTACGAATTTTTTTCCTGTGAAAGCCTCGCTTTGGGCAATCTCATTTTCATGGTGAGGGAAAACCAAGTCAACACCGCCCGCATGTATGTCAAAATGCTCTCCTAAATATTTCATGGACATTGCACTGCATTCAATATGCCATCCAGGGCGCCCTTTGCCTATTTCAGTTTCCCAGAAAATATTGTCGTCTTCCCCGTCATAGGATTTCCAAAGCGCAAAATCTTTTGCCTCTTCTTTCTCGTAAGAATCCTGCTTAACTCTTGCGCCTTCTTTCAGCGACATTATTTTTGCATGCGACAATTTTCCATATTCCTTGAATTTTGAAATGTCATAATAAACGCTGCCCTCCTCGCTTTTATAGGCAGTTCCATTCTTTAATAATTTTTTAATTATTTTAATCATTCCATTTATGTGCTCAGTTGCTTTTGGAAAAATGTCTGCTTTGTCAATGCTCAATGATTCAATGTCCTCAAAGAATGCATTTTCATATTTTTTTGTGTATACCTTTAAAGAAACTTTTTCATAGTTTGCGCCTTTTATGGTTTTGTCATCTACGTCTGTTATGTTCATCACATGCCTTACCTTGAAGCCTTTGTATTTCAGATAGCGCTTAAGAATATCACTGCAAATGTAAGCCCTGAAGTTGCCGATGTGGGCGTAATCATAAACCGTAGGCCCGCAGGAGTACAAATTAACAAATTTATCCTTAATCGGCTTAAATAATCCCTTCTTTCTTGTCAGGGTGTTGTACAGCTTTAATGGCATTTTAAGAAGAAATAATTTTGTTTATATTTAATGTTTTTGTTATTAAAATAAAAAAGCGAGGGATGGGACTCGAACCCATGATAAAGCGGGCTTGGCGCAATCATTTCATCGCTTGAAAAGCTCGTATGGCTGCTTTGCAGCCGCTCCCCTTAGCCGCTTGGGCACCCTCGCTTAAAAGTGAAACTATCTGATGAGAACTAGCAACAATAATAGCATCTATAATAATCTTGCCTAATCATAAGGTGAATGTTATTCCAATGACTATTTAAATGTTTATTTTTCTTTGTTTTTGCGGCTTTTTCCATTTTACTTGTACTTCGATTCTTCATTTCGGTTGTTGAAGTCTACTGCAGACAAGCTCTGCAAAAACTCCTCGAAATCTTCCTTTTCCGCATTGCTTAGTTTAGTCTTTTGCACCAATTTTAACACCTCCAATCTTGTTTTAGAAAATTAAGGTTAAAATTGGCAATCAGCACATCACTGCTGTAATATATGCAGTGTGGATGGCCCTATCTAGCTTTAGAATACTCACATCCATCCAATTTATGCTATTTGCCATTTTTAGAATGCCTATGCTGAGCTTATATTTAAATGTTGCGCTTTGAATTTATATAAATTATATAGTTCCTTAATTTTTATGCTAATTAATTTATCTTAGAGCCCTTCTTACTTTATCTGGATATGCTCTAACAATATCTATTTTCCTTTTTAATTTCAAAGGACTCCACTTATTATTATTGCCATACTCCTTAGGTGACGCAGTTCTAAGATTTTCAACAGTCAGAAAATCTTTAAATTCAGCGGCAGTTGGTTTTGCACCATAAGTATCTTCATACATTGAAATTAAACTAGTTACTGTGGGATAGCCCATATTATAACCAATCCATGTCAATTCCAGTTTAGTATTTGCATCACATCCTGCGCATGCATTATAAATGTTATTCTTTACTATTCCGTAAAATAAAGCACCAGCTCTTGTTTGCTCCTCAGGCGACATTTTTTTGTCTTTTATATCAGCCCATCTAAATTCGGTACCAAATTTTTGATTTACCTCATTTATAGCCGGGGGTCTAATTTTTGGTATTCCGCAGCTATCTGCATCACACTTCTCGTTGAGATTCTGACCGCTTTCAACTATAGTAACCGCTTTAAATTCTTGAGGTGCAAATGGCAAGCTTGGGTACTTTTTTGCAACTTCCCCAACCCCGGATTTTATAGAATTTTCTATTCTTTGACTATAAGATTGTGGATTGTTGGAGACTTCAACGGTATTCCCCGAAAAATCCGGATCAAAAGAAATCCGTGTCCCTATGGGCAGTTTTTCAAAATCAACTTCTGGTCCGCGTTTTGAGGTGCCGTCTGGAAATGTATAAACTACATCATATTCTATTGCTTTTTTGTAGCCGCCGACAAGCTGGCTGGCAGTTTGGCCTTTTTGCACTATAATTTCATTTTGGCCTTTTGGACTCACTATGGTTGCAGTTTGCTCATTGCTTATTTCAATATCTTCTTTAGGTTTGTCGGCTGAAAGAAATTGATTCACGCTAATAGTATCTTTTTTTTCACCCAGTCCGTAAACAAAGTTCCCATTATTAATTCCTCCCTTACCTTTTATCAAGTTATACAATGTTGGCTGGCTGTCTCTTGCAATGCTTAAAATATTCCCCCCTTGCGGAGTAACAACTTTAACGCCGTCTGTAACGCTAAACCCGTTGCCGTTAACCAGGATTGAATTATCTCCAAAGACGACTGAATTCTGACTGCTGCCGTATATTCCAGTTAAAATTTGGGATGATGAGGACTGGCTTAACCCTAAAATACTTTTAAGGGATTCCCTTTGATTATAGAGGTCCTGTACTTTGCCTGTCCATACCTTCTTGCTTTCTTTCAATGCGTCATTTAATTCCGTTTGAATTTTAAGCAGCTCAAGCCTTTGGCCCCCGTCAAAATTTACAAGAACATCTGTGCTTAATGCATTTATTTTGTAAGAATCAATAGATGCAATATCACCCTGCTTCACATAATAATTGCCATCTTTGAAGCTCAACTCCTCGACTTCCGCCATTTTGAGGTTTACATTAAGCCTTGCCTTGCTTATTGTAAATTTGTCGCCATCCTTGATCTGGGTTCCGCTGATTTCGCCGTTAGTCACCACAATCCTTCCATCATCATTAATCTTTATTGCCCATCCTGCTTTGTTTGACAGGTCCAACTGGTCTTGTACGCCAAACGTCGACTTTAACAATCCTCCGACTAATGAAGCGCCTTTGTTGATATCTGCAATATCTACGCTGTAAACACTTTGTACTGCATTTCTTAATTCTGTAAAATCAAGCTGTTTTAAATTAGGAATCCTATCAAGATTGGGTTCAATTTGGGGAGATTTTAATTCTTCTTCGCGATTGTACTGAAGCACCTTGTCTATGTTCAATTCATAAGGCGGAATGTTGGAAATAATTGCATTTGGATTTCCATAGTCAAAGTTGGCCCAATTATTGCAGGGCTTGTTGGAGGTGCCGCAGGGCTGGGAATTCACTATGCTTAATATTAAAGAAAATGCCAGCACCAATAAAATAATTCTTTTAATCATTTTATTAAATACTTATTTGCAAATACCAATTGCATAGCCTCATAATCCTGTATTGTCGTATTCAAAGCCAATTTAAACAAAATAGTGTCTTCATTGTAATTCTCCAGGCTTATGCTTACATTATTCTTTATCGCTATATCAGTTAAACAACTCAGGCAGATATTATTAGGATCCTCAATTTGTAATCCAGTTATCTGCAATCCTGCATTATACAATCCAATGAACCTTACTGGGAGCTCTACTGCAAAATCTTCAAGGTTTGCCGTGGAATTGCCTTGTTTTACGGCAATCGGGTAGTTTAATCTGAAAACAGATTTATCCCCGCTAAGCAAGGCATCCGCATTTATCTCTCCGCCGCTTATTTCAAATCCGGGGAAAGCCATGAAATCATTTATGCATAATGAAATGCTATCCTCTATGTAATCAGAAACGCTTTCTTCTACAAACCCGATTGTCGGCGTCAAGTTGCCGCCCATATGGTAATAATAGGGGACTCTCCGGTACAAGTAATCCGCGCCAAAATCAGGGTCATTGTAGTAGCCTCCTTTTGAGCCTGTGAAGTCCAAAGCTTCAAGCGACTTCTCCTTAAGGCACGATTCAACAAAATTTTTTACAGGCGCCATGCCAAAATACATGGTTTTTGGCTCTGTTTTGGCCTTTTCCGACTCCAAATCATTGAGGTATGACAAGAACGAGAAAGTGATAAATACCAAAATGCCTGCAATTATAAAAAAACTTATCTGGCTCTTTTTCGTCATGTTATTTTAAGGTTTAGGCCATTCTAATACTTCCTATTGCGTATTCTGCTGGTTCATCTCATTCAGCTGCCTTAATGACTCGCACGACTGCCTCAGATGGCTGTTCGTTATTTTGTCGCATACTGAATAATCCTTGTTGTCAAGGACAAATGTCATGTAGCAGCTGTCTTTCCTGCTGTCTATGGACACTTCCTCGCAAAGCGAATCGTCGTTGATTGCCTTTGCGATATTCAAAAAGCACAAGTCCTTGGTTCTTGCATTTATTATTTGCGCGCAATAATTCTTGTTGCGCTGCACTTCGCCTATATTTGCTATGCACTCATCTTTTTGCTCAGGCACTTCCAGTTGATTGCATTGCTGCAAAGCCTTGCTTGGATTGGCTTTTGCAAGCTCTTTTATCTCATCCAATGTTCCGCTTGAAAATGAGGGGTATTCGGCCTTTTTGCAGTCAGCGGCGCAGCTTTCCTCCTGCTCCTCGCAGATGCTGTTGCCGCAGCAGGGCTCAATCGGGTTGTTGATGCATTCATTGCCTTCAATGGAATCGCTTGTGCACTGGTTGCTGTCATCGCATTCCAGAGCCTGCTCTTCGCACTGCCTGCACATTCCTCCGCAGTCAATTCCACCCTCATCTTGGTTGTTAATGCCGTCAAAGCATGTCTCTTTTTTTGAAGAGGCAATAATCCTGATTGGCAGTGTTGCAACAGCCTTTTTGTTGTCATATTCGACAATAACCCTCAATATGTAGTCGCCTGCCTTCGCGTCATCCGGCACAAGCATTTTGGTTTGGGTTGAGCCGAATGTCTCGATAGCCCTTGTTTCTGTTTTTTGAGTTATTGACCTGCTTGTTGCCTTGCTTATTATCTCCTGGGTTATTTCAACATCATACCTTTTCGAAGAGCCGAGGTTGGAAAGCTCCTTCAGGAATATGACTGGCTGCCCGGGCTCGGCAGTTGTTGTTATCGGCTCAAGGTTCAAGTCCAATAATTTTGCCGGCGCCCTTGAAGAGCCGTAATAATAGATTGATGAAACCCCCAGCAGCGAGGCGAAAACAAAAATAATGACAAGCGCGGTTGTGTGCGACAGGTGTATCACATGCTTAACTGTGGGGTTAAAGCTTGCCTTTATTGCTTCATCGATTTCACTGCCTGCATACCCGTATTTCAGCAAAATATTCCTTATTGCAGAAATATCATATCCCTTCTGCACAAGGTTTCTGACATAATCTATCAGGCTCTTTTTAACCATTTGCAATTTATGGGAATAGATTATATTTAAAGATTGTTATTATGTCCATGACCAAGTTATACTTTATAAATACTTTATAAATACTAAATTTATCCTTAATTAAGTATAGATTATCTTATAAGTTTCCATTTAACTATAGAAATATTTATATACTAATACTAAAGTTAGTATAACTAAAGTATATACTAAGATAAAAATGAGTATACAAATACGTATTACAGTATCAAAAGAGATAAATGAGCTGCTGGAAAAGGTTTCCAAAAAGCTCGGCAAGAAAAAATCAATGCTAGCCAGGGAGCTGATGGAGCAGAAAATGTACGACCTGGAGCTTATACAGAGGGAACTGCAGGAAATGGGCAAGGATGGAAAATAAAATGAAAATCAGAATGCACAATAAAAAGGCGCAAACTACGGTTTTCATGATAATAGGGTTAGTCGTATTGATAGGGGGCGCTATTTTCTTTTACACAACGCAAAAAGTTGCGCAGCCATTGGAGCCTGAAATAAGAATCATTGAGGAGCAAACTCCAGTTGAATTTGACCCGATAAGAAAGTACGCAAACGACTGCGCTTACTCCCTCGGAGTTGAGGGCCTGAAAATAATAGGCAAGCAAGGCGGCTACATAAGCTTTACAGACAGGTCATTAAGCAAGGAGCCGTTTGCAATGACACAAAATCCGACTGAAAGTGATGCTGTTTTATTCGAGAAAAGCTCTGAGCTGAAAACCGCGTACTGGTGGCATTTAAAATCAGCAAATAACTGCAAAGGCGACTGCAAGTTTGCCTCAAAAAGGCCTGAGCTGAGGCAGTCGGACAATTCAATCGAAAAGCAGCTTGAAAGATACATCAACTCAAAGTTTGAAGAATGCATAAATCATTTCGAGCCATTCCTTGGGCAGGGCTTCAGGATAGCAGAAGGCGGAAAGCCAAAGGCAGACGTTACAATTGGATTGGATGATGTGGCAGTTCTGGTGGAATTCCCGTTGAGCATAGAAAAGCAGGACGTAAAGGCGGCATTAACCCAGTTCTTTGTCAGAATCCCTGTTAACATGGATAAAATCTATGAACTCGCAACAAAGATAACCAACATGGAAATAAAGCATCGCTATCTGGAAAAGCACATTCTGAACCTGCTGGCGGCATTTTCAGGCACTGCTTCTGAAAAACTGCCTCCGATGTCTGAAATGCAGTTCAAGTTTGGCAGTTCAATCAGCTGGCAGAAAAGTGACATAAGAAACAAAGTAACAGGATTGCTTTCAGCTTATGTTCCTTTGTTCCAGGTTGACGGCACTTATAATTATGAGAGAAACGAGTTTGAATCTGAGATAACCCAAAGGCTTTATGACTCGACAATTATCCCTGTTGCAAACAGCTCCTTCAGGAACATTGCGGCTTACTTCACCTACCTTGATTTCTGGCCGATGTATTTTGACCTGAACTGCAAAGGCGAACGTTGCGTGCCAAGCTCGGCCAACAGCCTTATCTCATTTTTTGGCATACAGCAGTACAGGTTTGCCTATGACTTGTCATTCCCTGTTTTGGTCGAGGTGCAGGACCCTTTTGCATTAAACGGGCAGGGCTATTCATTCAGCATGTTTTTGGAGGGCAACATAAGGAACAACAAGCCGATGCCTGCAGATTTTGCGCCGTTGGAAAGGGCTTCTTTGTCAGAAAGCTCATTGCTTTGCGGCGCAAGAACCAGCGGCAATATAACCATTGAAGTCAAAAATGCCGCAACAAAAAAGCCTCTTGAGGAGGCAAATGTGCTTTACACGGTTGCAGGCGAAAGCTGCTTCATAGGAGAAACTGGCTTAGAAGGAACTCTAAAAGAAAGATTTCCCGTCGGCATAGGGGGCTTTGTAAGCATAACCAAGGACGGCTTCATAGGAAAAGCAGCTGAATTTGACCCAAAGCCAAATGCCAATGCGCAGCTGAAAATTGACACCACTCCCATCTATACAAAAAATATCATTGTGAAAAAGAAGAATGTTGTGAAAACAGCAAACGGGTGGCAGTTCGTCAATTCGCCTCTTGACTTGGGCAGCAAGGAATCAGCGTCAATAACTCTGACAAGAATCAGCGACGGCACAGAGCTGGAATTCTCCTCCTTCGCGAATTATGAGGGGCAGCAGTCGAATGCGAGTGAGCGAAGCGAAACTCGCTCACAACTACCTGAAATTGAGATAGCGCCTGGCAATTATTTTGCCGACATAAACCTGATTCTTAACGAGAGGATAGTCATTCCGGAAAAGAAAATCTGCTTTAAAAAAGGAATTTTTGGCAAGAAAGAGTGCGTTACAACTCCAAAGATGGATTTTGCTGAAAAGGCATCTCCCGGGCAGGAGAGATTTCCTGAAGGAGGCTTGAGGCTGAACTTCACAATCAATCCAAATGAGCTTGAAAATTCCAATGCCATTGTATTTTACGCCGTCAGCATAGACATTGCAAATGTGCCTGAGCAAAACCGAGATTTGGGAGACTTCGAGCAAACCGGCAGGGTTGAGGAATACTCAAATACCTATTCACTTGCTTTGCATCCGAAGTTTGAATGAAATGAACCAGATAAAAGTAGCCATCATGGCAATAATCGGATTTTCGGAGGTTTTAGAGATAAATCAGTACAAAAAACAATCTTCAGAGCAATTTGCAGTCGTTCACTACTTAATCAGCAATCAAAGATTGAAAATCAGGGAAAAATAAAATGAGCAGGGAAAAATACATGCACTTCATTGCGTCATTCATGGCAGTTTTAGTCCTGACCATCCCGTTCTATACAACAAGCGTTTATGCTTCAATCAGCAAGGTTTCTGCTAAAGGCGCAGATGGAGTGGAAGGATTTGCAAAATCAGATGATTTTGTCAGCCTCAGCGTGGTGGCTTCCATAAGCGGCGATACCATAACAAACAACCAGGTTGTTTTGGGAATAGAGCCGAGCATGCAGTTCGACAAATGCATACAGTCATCTGACGGCAATTTTGAATGCACATTAAGGATTCCCGGCAACGGCACAGAGGAATTTGAGCCGATAGCCATACCATTTACGGTTAACCTGCTGAGGGATGATAATTCTGTTGAAGATTCCAAATCAGGCAGCCTGGTCATTGACAACCTTGCGCCTCAAGTCAAATTGTATGTTTCCAAAAGCAAGTTCTCTTCGGCGCAGGACGTGATTGTAAATTATGATGCCACGGATTTCGCATGCAATGACGCTTCATGCAACAATAAATGCGCCGGAATAAAAAGCATTGAGATATACACATCTGACAGCGCATTCAGGCACACAATGGAGCCAGCTGCTGAAGAATGCAGCTTTAATTCAAATGTCAGCATAGATTCGGGAACATTCGACAGCGGCTTGAATTCAGTCTTTGCAAGAGCCACTGACAATCTCAACCAGGTTTCAGCAGAGTCTTCAGTTACATTTGATGTTGATAACTCTGGCCCGATAATCCAGGCAGATTCCTTTAAAATTTCAAGAAACGGGATAACCTTAAGCACATTCCCATCGCTTGGGCTTGATGTCGAAGTTGCAGTTGACATATCAGGCGACGACTTGGACAAAAACTCAGTTACTGCAGACTTGTCGGCATTGAACCCGGGCAATAATCTGAAAAATGCCAGGGCATTCTGCTCTGCTGCTGAAGAAGGCATAAGCGCATGCAAGTGGTTTATTGAGATGGACCCAGGCGCAGGAGGATTAAAAACAATTGCAATCAATGCCTCTGACACTGCAGGCAACAAGGAAAGCGCCGCGATAAGCAAATTTCTTTCCATTGACGGGGACGGTCCTGTTGCAGAGTCATTATCCACATCTACGGAAGGAATAGGCAGGCAAAGCGGCAACACTGTAACAGCTGTTTTTGCCGAGGCAAGCGGCTTAATTCCAGATGAAGTGATTCTGCATGTTGGCAGCAGGCAGGCAACAGCAACAAGCTGCGATAACGAAGCCCAGTGGGTTTGCATATGGGAAAATGTTAATTTCGGCTCTTCAAAAAGCGTTCAGCTTTCCATAGATTCCGACACAACAGACATTTTTGGAAATCCTGTTGCAGAGGCGCAAGCCATTGAGGTGGCAGTAGATAATAGGGAGCCTGTTCTGGAGATGCTTAATATAAGCAATGTCGGCGGGTTAACTCAGGCATTTGCGGGATTTTCCAAGATAGGCGATAAAATAGCTGTTGTCGCAAACCTTACAGAGGAAAATGATTTATTTGCAGCTGCTGACTTTTCAAAGTTCATAAGCGATGCTGCCAATGTTGCTGGCTCCTGTGAGAGGACAGAAGGAAACGAGCACATATGCACGTGGCTTACAGACTCTATAAACCTTCAGGCTTCAAGCTTTATAACATTTAACTTCAGCGATAATGCAGGCAATTCCCTGATAATAACAAGGGGCCTGAAGACATTTGGCTTGGAAAATGCAACTGTGCCTGATTTCTGGGGCAGCTCTGCTGTGTGCTCTCCTGATACAATTGACAGGCAGCTTGGCACATTGATAAACCAAAGAATTTTCTGCCAGGTGAATCTAAAACAAAAAACAACAACAAAACCCGTTTCTACTATATTTATCAGCCCTGCAAGCTGCTCCGGCGACACCTCAATTGCGGAAAATATCGAGACTTTCAACACAGAAGCCGGAAGCAAATCTCCCATCATCAAGGTAACCCTGAAAAAGGATGATTTCAGAATAGACAATGCAAGCCTTAGCTGCTCATTCAGCATATTCTCCAAGATTGGCAGCGGCACTGACATCACAAAAAACCCCGAGATTGAGAATGCAAAAATCAATGTCCGGTTTTCAAACCTTCCATTGGGAGAGCTGAGCAGTGAAGTGCAGCGCAAGATAAAAGACGCCAAAAGCGATGCAAAAGGAATCTTCAAATTGATTGGAACTATGAACCGGCTTGTTTTCTATGCCAAGAGAATTTGCCAGATATTTGGGATTATTTATAATACAATTTCCTTGATTTATACTGTTGCTAATCTATGGGGAGCTATATCAGACACGACATGTTTTACTTTGGGTGGGTTTATCCAGCCGATTTGCCCTGTAGTCTACAAAGAAAAAGTTGCATGGTGCAACCTTCAACAAGGTGCGCGCCAGAGTGCTCAAGAAAGCTTCAGCTTAACCGGCAACACTTTTTGCAAATTAGTTAACTGCCAGATGACATTTTTATGGGGGCCAAAAGTGCAGGATTACATAAACAACAATTTTGATTATTTAACCCCTGGGCTTTATGTTGGAAAGCAGACTGAAGCAACACCTAAAGACAGCTTCTTTAAAGAAGTCACGCCCAAAGACCAGAAAGGTACAACATCCACGATTGATTATCCATCCGGCAAATCAATTGGGTTTAACAGGCCTGTCAGCGAGATGATGGACCCGCAGCATAATCTAATCACCGCTACTTTGTTCATGTGCCTGCCCGGCATTATTTATGGCTTGGACAAATTCAGGCAAATTCAATGCCTGTATGCAGACTGCCTGGAAAATGCAGTCGGAAAAGAAGGCAAGCCTGTAACTGCCTGCGAAGACTTAAAGGCATTTTCAACCTGCAAGTATATCTACACGGAGTTGTTTGCTGTTTTCCCATGGACTGCTGTGCTTGACCATTACCTGAGCTTGATTAAGGGAGCGCTGTCAAGCCCGTTCGCAGCGCTTGGAGTAGGAATATCGGCTATGTGCTGGAAATTCTGCCCTGAGCCCACTTCATGGGGATTTACAGTTTGCGAAGGCACTAAATTATTCTCGACAATGGGCGAGGTAATCGGAAACATCAACAACATCATCGATGAAGGCTTCAAGGTAAGGCAGGATTACTGCTCAAGGCTTGACTTGGAGGAAGACAAGAAAAAAGAGCAAACAACAACAGGCACGGGGTTTACACAGGTTAAGACAAAATAAAATGAAGCAAAAAATAATAATAGATTTAGATGTTGTAACTGTAGGTAAATGGGATAAGGGAGAATTTGGAGATGTGGCTAGAAGACTAATAAAAAGAGTTGGAAATAAAGAATTTGAATTAATCACCCCATTCTACCTAATCGAACACTTAGTTAAGTGGGATAATATACAACTAAAAGAAAAAATCGAGAACTTTTATCTAAAAGAAAGCACAAAGCTTCTTAGTAATGAAGATGTTGATATCAAAATAGAAGAGCTGGGAGTTGATGACAAGAGATTACTTAATGAACTAAAAAACCATAATATCAAAGAGGAGGACGCATTTATTGTTTTGTTTACTGCTATTTTTGATTTAGATTATTTAATAACTTTCAATAGAGTTCATCTTAGGAATAATAAAGAAACAATAAACGAGGTGATTAAGAAAAATGGACTTAAATCTATTAAGATTGTTGGACCAGAAGAGGTTTAGATTTAATTTTTTCACGCCTCTTAAGCCATTCATCAGTCATGCCCTTTTTAATTTCGTCAGCAAGCTCTATCAGTTCCTTAGTTGTCATCTTTGTTGGGTCTTTCATACTATAAAAAGGGCCAAACCACTATATAAACCTTTCGCATGAAAATGAAAAATTTTAACAAAAAAGCGCAGGGCATTGTCAGTTTTGCCGCAATTATAATTTTATTGGCTTCAATATTAGCCTCAAGCATTTACTTTGATTACAGCATAACAGCGAATGCCGTTAAAGAAAATGCAATTGACAATAAGCCTCCAAGCGTGCAAGTAAAAGAAGTCAAAAATGTCGAGGAATTAAATTACTTAAATGAAGGGTGGTATGAAATAAAGAAGGGCTATGCATATTATCTCGAAAGCTTCAACGACTACGTTCCGCTTTACATCAGGGTGATGAATGGAAGGGAGCAGAACGGATTATTGGTTATTTACGCTGATGGCGGAGTTTATTTTGACGACAGCTTCAGGGGATTGCCCAGAATCCAAGTTGTTGCTGATGAAAAGGAAGAGATAAGTGATAATGAAGAAACAACACAAAGTCAAATAAGCGGTAAATTTACTGGGATGGAGAAGGTGAGCGGGGCACCACAAGCAGCAAAAAAACCTGAGTTACCTGTAAGTGAGAGTATCCTTATATATCGCCCAGGTACTCGATATGGTTTTCTTCAGAGAACCGACTATGAACTGGTAAAAAAAGGAGGTGAATGGTATGATCATAAAAATAGGAAAATAGGATTAGATAATGATATATTCCCATATATTGATAAGATTTATGGTAGTCTTATCAATGAAAAAACAGATTCAATTATCCTAAGAAAACCAGGAAGTCCAAACAACCCCATATCTTTCCAAAATTTCAAGGAGAAAGTAGCAGAAACTTATATCCAACAAGCTTCGAAACTTGTAAAAAGTGAAAAAACTGAGGATAGAAGGCAAGTTTCATCATTGTTAAGGAATGCAGAAGAGTCAAATCCAAGCCCTGAAACATTGACAGAAATAGGCAATGTATTCCTTAGTTTAGGCAATAGCAATACAGCGAAACGTTACTTCACTCAAGCATTGGATAAAAATTATGCGCCAGCATCCGAAAGTTTAGACTTTGTAGATTTAATTGATAATGGAATTTATGTATTTGATGCAACAAGCCGAGAATGGGTAGAAAAAGAACAGCAAACACCATCCAGTTCCAAAAAAGATGCTCCTGCTGAACCGCAATCTGTCGGCAATGGTGGGGCTGCTCGACAAGGTGGTATTTTAGTCAATCTCCCTAGCGGTGCTGGAACAGGAGTCTCAACGACTTCAACATTTGAATATTATAAAGGATATGGAAATGAGTTTAGGATAGGTTCTGATGGCGGAGTAGAAAAGAGAAGAGCAGGTTCTAATGATAATTGGCAACCATCATTGCTGAGTGCCAATACTATCAAAGAATCAACTACCATATTCGAAAAAATAAATGATCCTACTGCAAAATACACTCTCCCTCAAAATTTACAGATAATAGACACACAAACACAAGAATTGTCAGCATCACTATCTGGAACAACAAGCGCACAAAGAAAGATTGAAGATGAATATATCAATCCGCCAAATGCCAAAAACAATAAAAAAATTATGGTAGATGGCAAAGAAATCGAGCTTAAACCAGGAGAAGCCTATGACAAAGAAACAGGTGCAAAATTATCAATAGCTGGCGCAAGGGTACAGACTGGAGAAGGTCCAAAAGTAAAGCTGGGAAAATTGAGAAGTGATAAGGTGCCTGTCTATGTCTATGAAGTAAATGAGCAAACAGGATTGCAAACAATAGACATTGGAGGGGTAAAATCAGAAATACATCCAGACTTACTAAAAGGGGCTTTATTTGATAAGTGGGATGGCATGTCAATAGAGAATATACCAATACAAGGCGGCACACGAAAAATAGAAGGCAACATCCAACAACAAGGCTATCAAAAAGCAACTGACACTATTAAGGAAGGAACAAAAGAAAAATTAATTGAAGCAACAGTATATGGGACAGGTGCAATAAAAAAAGAAGTAAAAACTACAGAAGGGACAAAAACCACAGAAGTTACAACATTCTCCGATAATACCTTAAAAACAGTGATAAAGGATAAGGGTAGTATGCAATCAATAATATACACAAAAGGAGACATCAAAGTTGAAGTAAGCACTGCTGTTGATAATTTTCCCACAGATCCTGCTTTAGAGCAAAGATTGATTCAAGCAGCATTTGACGCTGGGATAAAAAAGATAGATGATTATGATAATGGATTCAAACAAGGAGATGCAGCGATTTACTTGGATAGTAATGATAATACCATCTATACTATTAAAAGTAATATTTTAACCACAAGTTACTCGGGAGATGGAAGCCGTAGCACTTATGAAAATGTCAAGTGGGACACAAAAGAAAACAAGCCGATTTTCCAGAAAGGCTCTAGAATAATCACAAAAACAGGCG
>Ga0209541_10009659_pt1 | contig 15586 bp, 16 predicted proteins | sample RifCSPlowO2_01_FD_184027 | JGI IMG/M metagenome (GOLD analysis project Ga0209541, IMG submission 184027) | Groundwater microbial communities from Rifle, Colorado - Rifle CSP2_plank lowO2_0.1 (SPAdes) (version 2) | ecosystem: Environmental > Aquatic > Deep subsurface > Groundwater | place...
AACCTTACCTCTACTTTTCATTCCATCCATTAAAGTAAGGAGTTGTGAAACTATTCGTTTTTCAACTTCACCAGAAACTTCCTCTCGTTTTGGCGCAATTGAATCAATTTCATCAATGAAAATAATACTTGGGGCATTTTCTTCTGCTTGTTTGAAAAATTCTCTTAGTCTTTCTTCGCTTTCACCATAAAATTTTCCCATAATTTCTGGTCCACTTATGGACGTAAAATTAGCATTGGTCTCACCTGCAACGGCTTTTGCTAAAAGTGTCTTACCAGTTCCTGGAGGACCATATAATAAAACACCTTTGGGAGCTTCAACTCCTATTTTTTCAAATAATTCAGGATGTCTCATTGGTAATTCTACCATTTCTCTAATTTTTTGAACCTCGTTTTTCAAACCCCCAAGTTCATCATAAGTGATTCTTGGTATAGAAGTATCAACGGCTTTTGTCATAGAGCCAAGTTTGAAAATAGTGTTTTCAGTAACAATTACAGGTTTGACTGGTTTTGTATTAGTTATAATAAATTGAATTTTGCCCCCCATGTGGGTTGGTAATACAATTGAATCATGAATTGTAAAAACATGATTTTGATAAGTGTTAATCATCACTTCGTGAAGTTGTGCTTCATCAATAGATAATTTTTCTGTGGGTGATAAAACAATTTGTTCAGCCTCTCCAGCTTCAACAGATTTTACAGTAACTTTATCACCAATACCTCCACCAATGTTATGCCTAGTTATTCCGTCTATTTTGATAATTCCAGAACCATAGTCTTCGGTTGATCCTGGCCAAAGCTTAACATGAGTTTTCTTATGATAAGTTAATTCTAAAATTTGGCCTGTATCCCATTTTGTGTCTTCAATAATTTTAGGATCAATTATTGCTCTACCTTTTCCAACGTGCTGTTGAGGAATTTCCTCAATTTTTAATTGAATTTCACTCATATTTTATCACCATAAAAAAAGGAGGTTTATTCTACCTCCACAGTTTTGCCTTTTGGCTTTTCTTGCTCAACCAGATTGAACCTTAATTCCAGAATTCCGTTTTTGTATGAGGCCTTTGCAGAATTTTCGTCTACTTTTTGAGCTATTGGAACTTTTGCATGATATTTCTTTTCACCATGTTCCGCATCAATGTGAACTGCTTTATTTTCTACAACAACCTTAACGTCTTTTTTTTCTACTCCTGGCATTTCAGCTATAAGTTTGAGAACTTTCTCTTTTTCATCAACTAGTGTATCCACCAAAGGCTCTCTAGTATCTGATGTTGGAAGTAAACCTGGTTTTACATTTCCATATTCTTTTACTACTGGTTTTCCGTCAGGTCCAATGGTCATAGCATAACCATAATAAAATGGCCCATACTGTTGAATGTCTCCAGTTTCTTTAGCCTCATCAAAGATATCATCTAGATTCATGAAGGATCTAGACATTCTCTTGAAGAGTCTATCAAATTCGTCATCAAAGAACATTGTCATATTCACCTATAAGATGTAATATTTATGACATTATATAAAGATTATGATGAATTTAATGAAATATTACATAAGCCTAATATAATTGACATTATATAATAATTTAGTATGCGATTAGTAAATGCTTCTGTCCCTGATGCTGTTAGGGAAATAATCACACAAAATCGTTCAATATATGATTGTATGAAAATGGATCTGATTAACTATACAGCTTTAGCTGTAAAGATTCAGCCAGTTGTAGAAAAGCATCTTGGGGGCCAAGTCAACTTGAATACGATTGTTGTTGCGATAAAGAGATATTCTGACTCTTTTGAACAAAAAGATGAAGTAAAAAAAGAATCGGTTCTCAAAAATGCTCGGCTCTCATTAACTGATGGAATTTTAGGTATCAAATTTTCAACTGATGATTTTGGAAGTGAAGATACTGCTTCCCTTATGAATAAATTTTCAGAAATAAATCCAGATTATGAATTCTTTAGATTAGCAGATTCTTTTAGAGTTTTGACAGAAGATTTGGCTGGTATTAGAGAATTATTTGGGGCTTTTGGTAATGCAGAGGATAAATTTAGTACAGGTTTAGCTAAAATCAAAATTCTCATTCCACCTGAACAGGATAGAAATGATGTTGCCTCTTATGTTGCTGGAGTACTTCATTCAAATGGAATAGAGCCAGCTAATGCTTTTTTTAGCCAAGATAATATCACTATTGTTCTAAATGAAAAGGATGCATCTAGAGCCTATGAAATTTTAAGATCAGAAATTGTAAGATAAAATTCAGATTATACGCCAAGGCTTTCTGCTTTGGTCAAATCTAGATAGACCTTATCTCCTACTGAGAGTCCAAGTTCCTTGTACTCGTGCATATCAATTTTCAAGGATGTCATACCACCTCCTGATAAACCACCCATTCCACCAGATAACATTTTGTTTAATCCCTTCATCATATCGTCCATATTCGAAAATCCCATGATGTTAGAGCCGAAGGGAGATGAAAGAGGTTGGTTTCCTTCTTTGATATCTTTAGCTGAGGATAGAGACACTATTACGTAGGGGGCACCATCTGGGGCTGCATCAATACGTACAACCACATATTCTTTTTTCATAAACTATTTTCTCAATTTGGCTATTTTACTTTATTCCTTCTGAGGAGCAAAAATTCATGTTTTTGGAAAAATACCGCTTAACTTAAATCTGTACTTTTGAGTTGACCAAAATATGGAACCGCTTAATATAGCTGTAATCATAAAATTAGAACCAGATTTTTCTGAGGGAAATGTGAGTTACAATCCAGATGGGACCCTTAATAGAGCCGAAACAAAGAACACGCTTGGCCCACATAGTGCTATAGCAGCTGAGGCTGCATTTTATGCTAAAGTCAAGTATGGAGCAAATATTTCCATTGCTACAATGGGACCGCCAATTGCAGATTTGGCTCTTCAACAAGCCCAAGAAATCAGTGATGCAAAGGAGCTGCATCTTTACAGTGACAGAGCTTTTGCTGGAGCAGACACTTTAGGAACTGCCGAAGCTATAAGAGCTGGATTAGGAAAAATTGAAGGAAATCTTGATTTGGTATTTTCCGGACATCGAGCTTCTGATGGTGAGACAGGACAGACAGGACCTCAAGTTGCCTGGAAATTAGGTTTTACTTTTCTTGGTAATGTTATTAGTTATGATGTTGATGTTGAGAAAAGAACAGTTAGGGCCAAAAGATTGGTCAGTTTGCAAGGTGTCGATGTTGTTATAGAAGAGGTTGAGGCTCCTTTACCAGTTTTTATCGCAATTGATCCCTCATTCAAATCAAATTATAAAACAGTATCAGAAAGATTGGCTTTTCAAAAATATAAAAAAGAAGCACAGATGCGTGCTAAAGGTTATAAAAATTATCTCAAAGTTTTCAATGTAGAACAACTAGGAGTTGATCCAACCCTAATTGGTCTTCCTGGTTCACCTACTATAGTTTACAAAGTGGAAAGGGTGCCAAAGAGTACTGCTACAAGACAAGTAACTGTTGTAGATGGTTCTAATCCTGAAGAAATTAAAAAAGTGGTAATTAAGATGCGAGAGGCTTTATTGGCTATGGTGATTAAATGAGTGAAGAGAAGTATAGACATCTTTATGTTGTAATGGAAATTGAAAATGGAAAGCCCATTCCAGTTAGTCTAGAAATGTTAGGAGAAGCAAGAAGATTAATGGATAAATTCAATAAAAAATATTCATCCAAAGAAAAAGTAGTTGCCATTTTACTTGGAGATAATGTAAAAGAAGTTTCAAAAACTCTCATTCAATATGGTGCAGATGCAGTAATTATTGCAGAAAATCCTGAACTAAAAGATGTAAGAAATACAATTTATACAAAAGTTATCAGCCAGATTGCTCAAGATTCAAAACTTGCTGATCAGATTGAAGAGGAATATGCTGGTCAAATTAAAAAACCCAGGTACATGTTTTTTGGAGCTGATAGTATTGGCAGACATTTATCTTCTACAGTTTTAGTTGAATTAGATTCAGGTCTTGCGTCAGACATTAACCAATTAATAATCAGCGATTTGAAGATAACACATCAACATAAAACAGCTGGAAATCCTATAACATATGAAAAAACTCTTGAAATGTACAGGCCAGATTTTTCAGGTTTCCTATGGACCACCATTTTATGTCTGGATAACATAAACCCAAATTTTCCACGAGATTATTTCCCCCAAGCCTGCAGTCTTATTCCAGGAGTTTTTGAACCAATAGAACCAGATTCAAGTAGACAAGGAAAAATAATAGAATTTGTTCCACAGTTTGAAGAAAAAGATCTTCGCATTAAAATTCTCAGTAGAGAAATAATAAAAAAACAAGTAGATTTTGATAGTTATAAAGCAATTGTAAGTTTTGGTCGTGGGATAAAAGATGATCCTGAAAAAAATATTAAACTAATTGAGAAGCTTGCAGAGCAACTGAACGCAGGAATTGGTGTAACACTTCCAATTTCTAAAAAACCATTTTCGGTTAATCAGTCTTTAGAATCGACATATATGATTCCAGATAGAGTGATTGGAACTAGTGGAAGTAGAACTGGCCCTCTACTTTATGTTGCAGTTGGAATAAGTGGCGCTATGCAACATGTTTGGGGGATGCAGGATTCTAGATTTATTGTTGCTATAAATCCTGATGAAGAAGCTCCCATTAAAACTGAATGTGATATTTTTATAAAAGGAAGAATGGAAGATGTCATTCCATTATTGATTGAAGAACTAAAAAAGGAAAAACAGGTAGCGCATGCTTAGTTGGTGATAAAATCTGGAAAAATACGATGTAGCGATTATAGGTGGAGGATCAACTGGATTAGCAGCACTTAGAAGACTATCAAAGCTAGGAAAACAAGCTATTCTCTTAGAGGCAGGTTCAAAGATTGGAACAAAAAATCTCTCAGGTGGAATTCTTTATTCTAAGAATCCTAAAAAAGGAAAAGTAAACAACGTCGAAGAGATATACGAAAACTTTCTCTCAGATGCACCTTATGAAAGAAAAATAACAAAATATCTTTTACAATCAACCTCTAAAGACAAGATTTTCACGATGGATCTTACTAAAGCTCATGAGTATCAAGCAAATTTTGGATATTCTGTTTTGTTAAATAAATTGAATTCATGGTTTGCAAAACAAGCTTTAGAGAGTGCTGAAAAATGTGGTGGAGGAATTGTTCCAGGAGTTCATGTAAGTTCCTTAAAAAATAATGAACAAAGTGGGACAACTATAATTCAAACTGATGAATTAGATGAATTTGAAGTAAAAGCTATAATTGCAGCTGATGGGGTAAATTCGGAAATAGCTGAAATCACTGGAGCTAGGGAAAAATTTTCTCCTCCTCAGCTTTACCAAGGTGTTAAGGTCATCATAAAACTTCCTGAAGAAGTAATCAATGAAAGATTTGGCATAAGCTCTGATGAAGGTGTAGCGCATCTCTTTGCAGGAGATGTTACTTTAAATCATATTGGAGGAGGATTTCTTTATACTAATCGCAATACATTATCCTTGGGTGCAGTTTATCACTTCAATACTCTTTTAGAAAACCCAATTCAACCTCATGAATCAATTGATGCTCTTCTAAAAAATCCATTAGTTAGTGATCTGGTTAAAGATAAAGTTCCAATAAAACCAGAAATTGACAAGAACCTGACTCCAGAAGAACAACTACGAATAAAGTTTGGAGTTGCCAGATTAATCAAAACCTGGAATGAGATAAGAGATGCATACTTATCAAAAACTGGAAAAGATGATCTAATAAAAAGTGGGAAATATGAAACTGAAGAAGATATCAAGATAAAACTTGATTCAATTAATCAACAGATCCAGGAAAAATATGGAGTAACCTTCGGAACCGATTATGTTGAAGAAGAATATGGTGCAAAGCTAATTCCAGATGGAAAACGTTGTAGAATGAAAAAACCATACTTCAAAAATATTCTTTTTGTTGGTGATGCGGCTGGAAGAGGTATCTTTGTTGGTCCTAGGATTGAAGGTCTTAATGTTGGAATTGATGACGCAGTTAGAGCATCCGATGCAATAGCAAGAGCAATTGACCACAACAATTTCTCAACTGATTATCTAGGAGAATGGTATACAAAATCAATTGAAGACAGTCCATATACAACAGACATGAAACAGATTGACAAAGATTATTTAAAAATTTTTCTTGATGCAGCAAAAGATGTTCCGACAGATATTATCAGTGCAAAATATGGTACAGTTCTCAAATTGATGTCAAGTGGAACATTACGTAGCATTGCAGTAAGATTTGCAAATATTTTAGGATATGAGAAATTACTTCCTTTGATAGAATCAGAGGAAACCTACGTTAAAGTTCCAATTGAACTTGCTGAGAGGCTTGGTGAAACTATGAAAACAAATTATTCCCCATCAATTCCTTCTCTTGCAGACAGAGTTGCAAAGCTATCATACAATGATGATAAGGTTCCGCATATCAAAGTTCTAAAGCCTACCAGTGAATATATGAAAAAGATGATTATCTTATGTCCCACTAAATGCTATACTGAAGAAAATGATAAAGTAATGATCCTACACGAAGGTTGTATTGAATGTGGAACCTGTTCTCAGGAAACAGATTGGAAACATCCACGTGGAGAAAAAGGAATCCATTACAAGTATGGATAAATCAGAAAAAATTTAGTTATGCACTAACTTTGATTTTCTTTAGATCTTCATATGCAGTACGTATTTTAGAATAAAAGTTCTCCATACGGGGTGTAAGAAGAGGATAAGCAAGGTAGAAATCTTCTGCTTCTCGAATGTAACGTTGTATTTTCTCATTTCCAGGAATTTCTGCAACAAATCGCATATTGTTTAATCTGTCAGCGAGTTTTATTGTCTTAATGTCATAGGGAGCATTTGCTAGAATATTACAATACTCACGGAATCGTTGGGATTTACGTTCTTCGTCAGTAGTACCAGAAAAATTTTCTAGTGGTTGAACTTTTAATGTCATAATCATGTTATACACATAATCTCCAAATCTATGAAGAAAGTATGCCTCGTAACCATAGGTCTTTGAGGCGTAGAGATCTAAAATTTTTTCGTCATCTTCCATAAAGTCATGTAATATTGCCCCAGCAATTTGAAGAGAGGTTAATAGCTTATTTTCTAATTGATAATGTTTAATGACTTCCAAGGTAACAGGCCAAGTATGAGTTTGTAAAAATGAGGATACGCCATCTTCTCGTTTTACACCAGCATGTACTTCTTCAGCCATCTCAATTGCACTTTCAACAATAGTATCAATTCGAAATTTTACTTCGTTTTCTAGGAAGGATAAAAGTTCGTCTTTAGTAACAGATTCATTTGGCATGATAATAATATCTCATTTGTTACTTAAATTTCTGTTCTTTTTAATTTATGAATGATAATGGCTGGTCCTACAAAATAAATTCCAACATTAAGAAGAATTACTCCTACTCCATATCCAATCATCTCCGCTTCTGAATCAATATTTACATGATTAAGAACTAATAATGAAGTAAGCAGGGGAGTTATTGTTATCCTCACAGTTTCTTTGAAAATAGGATTTTGTCTTTCCCAATCAGATATGGTTGGACTAAACGAGTAATACAATTGGTTAAATGATGATAGAAAAGATTTACCAGATTCTGTATTCATTAGAATATTATCTCTAGTTTCTCGTAATTTTTGGATCTGAGGAGCAAGCTCAGAACCAAATGTTGCAGTTGCTATAAGACATCCACCTCCATAATCCAAAAAATCATTATTTGGTTTTGAAAGTATCTTAAATGATTTTAAAGAGTTTTCAAACTTTTGTAGATTATTTTCAAATTCTTCTTCAGTACTTGCATATGATACTTTGTAAAATTTATCAGGGCCTGCAATTGTAGCTTCTTTATATTTTATTTTAATTTCCCCAGTAGGAGTAACTGCAGCTCCATTAACTACTGAGATAATTGCTTCTAATCCATTTACTGTGGTGGTTTCATTAGATTGAATAACTAATAGACCTCTCTCTATAGAAGATTTAAGGAATTGATTTTCCCATTGTTCTACAAATTCTTTTAATGATTGTCCGGTAGAATTTTGTATTAAAACTGAAATTGATGATGGCATTCCATTTGCCTTTGGTTCAACTGCTGCTACATCTGGGATTGCAGGATTTGGGTCTTCAATTTCTTGAACAAACCATCCTTGAGGAAATTCAATTGAAAATCCAAACTTTTCACTAGAATATGTTTCTTCAAAAGTTTGTAGATTTGATTCTGTAACTCTTTCTGGGTTACCCAATTCCAAAAGATCGGGAATTTCAGAACGCTTAACAACTTCAGCTTTTAAGATTTCTCCTTTACCCCAATCAAATGGAATATCATTTGCTGCAGTTGTGAGATTAGCAATTTTATCAAGAGTTTCATAGCTTTCTTGCGTAATAAGACGGCCAAATACAGTATATTCACCGTCAAGAAAATTAGAATCTTTATGTACAATAAAAAATTGAGAACCGGCACTGTCTGGATCAGCAGATCTTGCCATAGAAACTATTCCTCTATTGTGTTTTATGTCGTTAAATTCAGCATTTATTTTATACCCAGGATCACCAGTTCCCCATTGAGTTACGGTTTCATAGGCACCGGGTTTTGTAAGAGGATCACCTCCTTGTATCATAAAACCCTCAATAACTCTATGAAAAATGGTTCTATCATAAAATCCATTTTGTGTTAAATTAATAAAATTTGCAACATGATTTGGTGCATCCTCAGGAAAAAATTCTATAACTAATTTTCCTGAATTTGTATGTAAAATTATTACCTTATCATCGATTTGAGCAAAAGTTGGGTTTGTAATATTAACAAGTAAAAACGTAATGGCAATTAAAAATAATGTAAACTTCATAAATTCTCTTTTTTTAGCTTCAATAAAAGCCATGATGGACATTAGTTTTTATCATTCTATAATATCAAGTTTGAATATGGATTCAGATGAGTATATCCAGGCTCATATTCTATCAGTGTGGAAAGAAGCTAAAAAATTATTTTCTCTACATGGAACTGAAGGTATGTTAATTTTAACGGATAAACATTTGATGTTTGTAAACAAAACTGAGGCAAAAGTGAGATGGTGGAATGCTGCAACCCAAAGGCAGGTTCTTACTTTTTTAAAATTAAAAGATGTGATGATTCATCAAGATGGATATAATGAAGAGCAATTAAGAATAGACTTGGAGAATAAAAAAAATCTGGAAATAAAATTTGATGATATTTTGAATATTAGTTATGAAGATAAAACTTGGGGTAGTGTTTTGAATTTAGAAATTAACAGAGATAATAAGAAACAAAAATATCAGTTTTCAGTAGTTCAAGACTGGGTAAAATATCCTGCAAAAGCACCAACCAAATACATGAAAGTTGATTGGTCTGCTTTTATACAATACATTAAAGATAGACAAAAAATTACGAATTAAAATTGAGTAATGTATATGCTGTGGGGGTTGGTCCTGGATCACCTGACTATATCACGAAAATAGTTGAAGCAATTATACGTAGTTCTGATGTTGTTGTAGGATACAAGTATACACTAAAAACAATCGAAGATCTGCTTTTAGGAAAAGAAGTTTATGAAATTACTATGCAGACTCAAGAAGAGGTTTATCAAAAAGTACAAAAAAATTTAGGGAAAAAAATTTTGGTGGTACCATTTACTGGTGACGTTAATTTTTCAGAATCTGAGGTAGTTGATAGATTAATTGAAATTTTTGGAGATATACAAATAGTGCCTGGAATCAGTTCTATTCAGGTAGCAGCTTCTAGAGCCAAAGTTCCTTTGGATAAATCAAAGATAATCACAATGCATATTTCAACTTCAATTGAACGAGAAAAAATTGAGCTACAAAAGGCATTGTTGGATGGATTCAATGTTGTACTTGTACCTCGACCTTGGCCAAAAGAGCCTACAAAACATTTCATGCCATCTGAAATTGCTCTTTATTTGAAGAAAAATGGATTCGATATAATGAAACTAAAAGTTCGTGTGTTTGAAAATTTAACTACAAAAAATGAAACTATTTTTGTTGGTACGGTAAAAGATTTAGAAGGAAAAGAATTTTCTGATTTATCTGTAATGATATTTGATCAATACAAATTAGATTCGTATATTAATTTCAATTAATTGGTTTAGCTGTACTTTTTTTGAGGACGCCTGATTCTATATCAGGAAAAACTACAACATCCATTGTCATCCAGGGATAATCCACATCAAATAAACTGTAGAATCCAATTTTTTCCATTGTAACACTCCAGCTTTTTCCTGGTAGGATATTGCCGCTAGTTATTATATTATCTGGAATATTTATTCCAGCACGAGAACTAGTATCTCGTGTCCCACTTGAAATGCTATGAGATATAGTGTCGTCGTTGATGAATGTAAGTGTCTTTCCAGGTACAGTTGATGCTCTATCTATAGAATAAAATTTCTGAGCGCCGCTTTCTTTTTGAATATAACTAAATTCTTTTGGATTAGCTGAACCTTTCAGAATGTGAATTATAATTTCATTCTCTTGACTTAGTTTGGGAGTTGTTGTAGATGTGCTTGTAGGAAGGGTTCCGGTTAATGTTGAGATTTTTGTAGTATAGATTATTTTATTAGATTCCGTTCCTTGAATTAATCTACCAGTGAAGGTATAGATTGAACCTTCAATGCTGTTTTCAATTAATCTTCCAAAGAAACTAATGGAGACTTCATTACCAATTGAATTTTCTGCAGTACCAATCAATCTGATAAAACGACCATCCCTTAACAAATTCCCAGATATATTGGTAGCTTCAAAATCTAATTCGTTGATTGTTACAAATCCGTCCTCTACTACAAGCTTACTACTACTTCCAACTTGTTCCCCAACTGACATTAGTAAATCAATTTCAGAAATTTTTATTGATTTTTCAGTTACTGCAAAACCTGAACCTTCAACAAGATAAGGTTGATTGGCAACTAATTGAGCGTTTGAATCACTAAATGATGTTCCTATGAAAATCAGTCCTAATACAAAAAATGGAATAGTCTTTACTATCTTCATAATTAGATCATAGTTTGATTCGGTTTATAATTTGCTACTAAATTATTTTAGATATAATCAATAGTATATCTAAACTCAGTTAATACTCCTAGATATTAGATAATTGGTACTTCTATTGTATCGATCAAATATGCTTCTAAGAAACCACCAGCAAGTAAAAGACCTACAACAATTCCCACTTCAATACCTATTATTTTATAATCATTTTTGATTGGAATTTTCTTAATAATTTTGTGAATTAATAGTAGACTACGTGACATTGCGATTGAATAACCCACAAGCTCCATTATTCCAAATGGAGAAGCATAAAGTAGAGCAAGGGGATGAATATCAGAAATTATTGGGTTTAGTAATGCTAAGGCTGCAAATGCTTGTCCTGTTTGCCAAGCTGAAAAAAAACCCCAAGCTACCCCAAACCCAGGAATAAACATTGGTAGTGCAACAACAGAATTGTGAAGAAAGATTCCAATTCCATCTATATCTCCAATAAGTTCTTCAAATTCTTCTTGAAATGTTAATGCGTCTTCGTGTGATATTTGACTTTGAGAACCAATAAAATAAGAGGTAGAGAATAATCCAACAAAAATGAAGAATGTAATAGTTCTTTTCTGATTTTTCATAGGTTTTTTCTTTAAGTAGGGTATTTGAGGGTTTGTAGCGAGCAGATTTAATTAAAACTCTTAATATTTTTTGGTGATGGAAAAAGATGTAGTTTTTGCTATCAATTATGCCCTAAACAAGGGTTTTCAAATTCATCCAGATGCGTTAAAAATACTAGAACGAGTAGATGTTAATGAATTAGAACGAGTCATTAAAGAGATAGTTCGAGAAAAATCTAAACAAAAATTATTTTTAATAAATCAGGATGATTTGGAAGTATTTCTTGGTCTTAAAGACGATGAAAAATTAGAAAGTGAATATCGTGTATTAAGTGATCCATCTTCAAAAATAACCTCTGCTGAAGGAGTAGAAGGATATGGTACTCTTTTTGCAAGTCGATTTTTAAAATTAAAAAAAATTATTTCAAATCGTCCCGAGGCTAAGATGCTCAAAACTATATCTTCAGCAGTTTCTGCGAAATCAAATGAAGATATGTATATTTGTGGTCTTCTTTCGGAGCGTAGAGTAGAAAGAAATATCACCAAACTAATAATTGATGATCCCACTGGGTCTATAGAAACAATTGTGTTTGATAAAGATCTACAAAAAACAGCTGCTACTTTACTTACAGATCAGTTTGTGATGGAGAGAATTAGTTTTGGTAAAAATGGGGGGTTTATTGTAAAAGATATTATTATTCCAGATATTCCCGAACATGTCCCTAACCGTTCTAAAACAGAAACATGCGCTGCTTTTCTTTCTGATCTTCATATTGGCAGTATGTATTTTATGGAAAAGGAATTAAATGATTTTATTTTATGGCTTTCTAGTCCTGATCCCGTAGCAAGAAAAATCCGTTTTGTTTTGATTTGTGGAGATGTAGTAGATGGGGTGGGAATTTATCCTAATCAAGATAAAGAATTAGATTTTGTTGATATTCATGAACAGCTTAAAAAAACTGCAGAGTTGTTAAGTAAAATTCCTCAACATATCAAAGTCTTCGTTACACCGGGAAACCATGATCCTGGTAGACGAGCTTTACCTCAACCTGCCATACCAGAAATTTATAATTCTGATTTATGGAATCAAAAAAATGTTTCTATGTTAGGAAACCCCGCCATGGTATCTCTAAATGGAGTTAAGGTCCTGATGTTTCATGGTCAAAGTATAGATGATGTGGTAAGAACTACACCTGGATTGAGTTATGATAAACCTGCACAAGTGATGCGATATTTGCTTCAGGCAAGACACCTAAGTCCGATTTATGGTTCACAGACACCACTTGCTCCTGAACTTGATGATATGATGATAATTGATGAGGTGCCAGACATATTTCATTCTGGTCATGTTCATGTTGTTGATTTGGATTTGTATAGAGGAATTTTGATATTAAATTCTGGGGCTTGGCAACATCAAACTCCATTTCAAGCGGGGGTAGGCATAACACCAACTCCGGGTATGGCAGTAATTGTGAATTTGAAAACCTTTAAGGTTTATACAAAAGATTTTACTTCAAAAGATTAGAATTTTTTATAGTATATCTTCGAAGGTTAAATCGTCTTTAAAGGTCTCTTTTATTGTATCTGGAGAGATGGTAAGTTTGTATTTTTTAGTTCGTCCATGTATTCCTTGATGAATTATTCTTCCTGTGATAAGTCCAGATAATTCAATTTCGCTAAGCATTTGTGTAACTCGTCTTTGAGTTAACTCTTGTTGTCTAACTGTCTTACAGAGAGTTTTGTAGGCTGTGTAAATCCCCCCTGTTGATAATTCTGATGTTTTCATTACTGCAATGATTAATATTTTTTCATGGAGTGGGTAAGACTGAAGAGATGTTACCTCTTTATTTTCCTCAATTTTTTGTCCAGCCATTCGAATATGATCTTCGTTAATCGATGTTTTTTGTTCCCTTTCTGCTATTTCACTAGCCACACGTAATAGATCAATTGCTCTTCTTGCATCTCCGTGTTCTCTTCCTGCCATGGCAGAACATAGGTTCAGAGCCGCTTCTTCTATAGCATTTTTAACTAAGGCTTGTTCAATTCTGCCTTCAAGGATTTTTCGGATTTGTTCAACAGAGTAATTCGTAAAAACAATCTCTTCTTCACCTAAAGAGCTTAGAACTCTTGGGTCTAATCTTTCTTTGAATGTAAGATCATTTGATATGCCTACTAGTGTAAGTGATCCTTGTGTTAAACGCTCGTTTGCTCTGGTTAATTGGTATAGAACATCCTTACCTGTTTTTGAGATTAAATGTGCTAAGTAATCAATTTCGTCAATTACAAATACGGCGTTTAGTTGGTTACTGTCTATAATCTTTAATAGTCTTTTGAATACTTCACTAATTGCAAGGCCTGTTGATGGAAGTTCTTTTTCGTTAAGTCCAAGCTGTCTACCAAAACTTACCAATAGTCCATAAAGGGTAGTTTCTTCTTTGGAGTTTGCATAAATTAATTTAATTGGGAATTTGGATTTTTCCACCCTTAATTGAATTTTTGATAGAATTTTTTTAACAACAAGAGTTTTGCCGGTTCCTGGTTTACCATATACCAAAAGATTAGACGGCCTTGAATGTTTTAGAATTGGAATTAATGATTGAGTAACTTGTTCTTGTTCAGAATCTCGATGTAAAATTGTGTCTGGCATGTATGTATAATGTAAAATATCCCTATTTTTGATTAAGGTAATGCCATTTTCTGCGGCATCTAACATCCTTTCTACTGGATCCAAAGTCATTATACTTATATTCAAGATCAGTTTGGATCGTCCTTTTACACTTCAATAGATCCTAGCATAATTTTTTACAAGTAGGATCGTTCTAGTTGACTAAGCAGATTGTTTGTGATCGGGTTGCCTCACACACCTTCTTTTCTTCTCAATTTTAAATTATGATATACAAAAAAGAAAACAAAAAATTAATTAAATATAGTTAGTATGTAGTATTTTTTAAAAAAAAATTTTTGAATAAAAAAACAGTGGAAATATTGGTGTGTGTGTTTTATACCGTTGTTAACAGAAAGTTAAGTTAGTGTTAAGAAAAACCCAAATAAAGTAAATTTGACCCCTAAATTTCCTATCCAGGCGTGAAGCTACGAGTTAACAATGTTAATATCTTAATTCTAACCCCTTTATTTCCACTCCAGGCATAGATTGTATTATTCAATAATTAAAAATAAAAAAAACATGTTAATGAATCAAATTATCATAGGCGTGGGTTAGGCAGTTAATGTTAACAAACCATTTTGTTAACAAATATCAGCGGATCCCTTCAATTGTTAACAAATTTCTCGAATGTAACACAATCATGACTAGTAAACGAATTAGAATAGATATAGAAGATGCTGAGGGTGCTAATTACAACCTAAACCTAACTGGTAATATTACCAGAGAAAAAGTGCTTAAAGCCTTTGAATTCCTAGATTTAATGAATATTGAAGATACCCCAGATTCACCCCAACTAGACTCAATTGGAGCAAAAATCTGGTATATAGTAGACAAATTCTTCCCAATGGGTAAATTTACCTCCTCTACCATATTAGAAAAATATGAGGATGAGTATAACGAACCCATAAAACTCAGTATAATTTCGACTTATCTCTCACGTTTTACAGAAAAAGGGAAGATTGAAAGGGCTAGAACTGGCCGAGAATGGACATACCAAAGCATAAAAATCTCTCAAAAACGTCCTACTTAGGATATTATAGCCTTTTTAATTATTAAATGATCTCCTTCTAAAACAATCTTAACATAATCACCTTTTTGCATTTCAAGGTATTTTCTAAATTGTTTAGGAATAGAAACTGTACCTACTGAGGTTATTTTTACTAATTCCTCATTTCCTATACCCATAAATTATTTATATATTTATAATATATAAATTTTAATATACTTATATTTATTAAATTATAATAATTTTTGATGATTTGGCTAAGCC
>Ga0209541_10009660_pt1 | contig 15586 bp, 14 predicted proteins | sample RifCSPlowO2_01_FD_184027 | JGI IMG/M metagenome (GOLD analysis project Ga0209541, IMG submission 184027) | Groundwater microbial communities from Rifle, Colorado - Rifle CSP2_plank lowO2_0.1 (SPAdes) (version 2) | ecosystem: Environmental > Aquatic > Deep subsurface > Groundwater | place...
CGATTGCGCTCACGGGCAACCGGGGTTCGCTTGCCGGACTCGCCGATATTTCCATTCGCGTGCCGAGCGCGAATACCCAGCACATCCAGGAAGCGCACCTTGCCATTGAGCACGCCATTGCCGATGCGGTCGAGCGGCTGTTGTATCCGGAGCGGCAAGGCCCGATGCTCGCCTCGGCCGAGGTTTAGCCCATGAAAACAACGGTTGTCGGATCATGGCATCTGGCGTCAATCTATGCGGCGGGCCTCGCCACCCTCGGGCACGAGGTGCGTTTGGTTGCGCGCCCGGAAGTGACCAAGGGCTACGAGCGGGGGGAGCCGCCGGTACATGAGCCCGGCCTCAAAGAAGCGCTCGCGGAATACGGCGGTAAAGGCACGTGGACGTTTTCAGATGATATTCGCGATCCCGCGAACGCGTCCGAGGTCTGCTTTCTCGCCGAAGACGTGAAAGTTGTTCCGCGCGGCGTTGACCTCGATGATTTTCGAAAATTGTTCGACGCCATCGCGTCGAGCAAAAACTTCAAAATTATTCCCATTTCGTCGCAGATGCCGATCGGAACGTGCCGCGAGCTTCAGGCCGCGCATCCCGATGTCCGGGTTGCCTATTTCCCTGAATTCCTCCGCCTCGGCGAGGGTCTTGCGCGTTTCCTCAAGCCCGACTACATTGTGCTCGGGGGCGACGCCGGCGTTACCGCATCCGTCATGCCGTTTTTTGCGGGCGTTGATGCCCCGAAATTTCACGTAACGCTCGAAGAAGCCGAGATGGCCAAGCACGCGGCAAACATTTTCGTCGCCCTCGAGGTGAGTTTTATCTCCGAACTCACGAAATTCAGCGAACGGTTCAACGTCAATCTCGAAAAAGTCGGAGAAATTCTGCGCCATGATGCGAGGGTCGGCCCCAAGGCCTACGTGCTTCCCGGGATGGGATTTTCCGGCGAGACGGTTGAGCGCGACATCCGGGTGCTCCTCGAAAAAGGGCGCGTGCTCGGCATTGATCTCCCGCTGCTTTCCCAAATCATTCCCGTGAACGACGAGCATAACCGGTTCATCGAGCGCGAACTCAAAAAGCGCATTTCGAATCTCACCGGATCGAAAATCGGATTTCTCGGCGCAACCTACAAGCCCGTCACAAGCACGCTCCGCGGCTCGCTGTTTGCCGATTTGATGATGAAACTTTCCGGAGAGGGCGCAGAGATTCGTCTTTTCGATCCGCAGGTGAGCGATTTTCAATTTCTTGTCCAAAGTCCGGAGGAAGTTTTTGCAAGCGCTGATGCCGTCGTCATTTCTGTCGGCAAAAAAGAATTTCGGGATTTGGACTACCAAAAATTAGCGGGAACCATGCACTCCAAAGTGGTAATTGACGCCGCCAATCTCATGTCAAAGGATCAGGCGCGCGCGCTTGGCACGGATTATATTTCCATTGGCCGTGGGGACCTATGACCCGCCAAACTTTTTCCATGCAAAATGTTTTCCCGTCAAAGGAGCCGGGGGATTTTCCCCGCATAATCATAAAATTTTATAGATAGAGCAGATATTACAACAACATCCCTATAAACTGGAGTTTGTAAGGATGTTCTGTATAGAAAAAGTATGGAAAAAGTTAGGCGGGTGAAAATCGCCATTGCCGGAGGAAACGGATTCATCGGAACGCCGCTTGCAAAACGGCTTCGCGCGGATGGGCATGAAGTCCAGGTCTGGGATCTTCCGGATTTTGATATTCTTGATCGGGGGAGCATTGATAAGCATCTCGAGTCCTTCGAGCCCGAATGTGTGGTGAATCTCGCCGCGGTCCTCGGCGGCATGAACGCAAGGAATATCCGCGAGATCTTCGGCGTGAATTTCATCGGCAACCTCAATCTCGCCGATGCGGCGGCCGCGGTTGGGGTGAAGCGCTTCGTGTTCGCAAGTTCCCTTACGGTGCACGGTTCAAACGATCCGGCGCACCCGGTATCGCTCGCGTCTCCCTTCAATCCGCGCCACGCCTACGGCGCGTCGAAGGCTGCGTCCGAATTCGCGCTCCGCGAGTACGCCAAGCAGGGCATGACCGTTGTTGCCCTCCGGCCCACGATCATTCTCGGCGATACCAAAATTGATCACGCGCCGATTGATTTCATTAAGACCATTCTCCAGGGCGGCGAGATTGAGATTTTCGGGACCGGAGAGCATGAGCGCGAGTGGATTTGGATTGATGACGCGGTTGACGGGTTCGCCCGCGCGATCGCGTTCATTGCCGCGGCGGATTCGGGCTACTATCCGTTCTTCCTTTCCGCAAACCGCATCCGCATGAAGGATTTGGCCGAGCGCGTTGCCGCGCGCCTCGGCGGCAAGGTGAAGTTCGTTCCCTCCCAAGCCCAGGCCTTTACCCTTACCGCGGACATGGCGGAATCAGCCGCCCGGCTCGGCTGGAGCGCTTCGCACGATATCAATGCCATGATCGAACTGCTCATACCGTTGCTGCAGGCAAACGCCCATGGCACCTGATCGCGCCGAGCAGGCTATCATCACCGGCGTTTCGCGCGGCATCGGCGAGATCATCGCGCGTTTCCTCCTGAAGAAGGGTTGGACCGTACATGGGCTTTCCCGAGGCGAACCCGGTACGCGAGATCCCCAGCTCCGGTGGCATCGCGCTGATCTCGGGAATGCGGCGGAGATTGATCGCGTACTCGGGGGGCTTGCCGGGCCATTCGATTGCGTCGTGCTGAACGCCGGCATGCTCGGCCCCATGGGCAAGTCGCTCGAGATTCCCCTGGCTGGCTGGCGGGAGACGTTCGATCTCAATTTTTTTGCCCCGCTCGCGTTCACCCGCGCGCTCCTCCCGAAATGCCGCTCGAACGCGTGTTTCATTTTCCTCTCGGGCGGGGGCGCGGTAACGCCGCTCGCCGGCGTGGGGCCCTACGCTCTTTCCAAGCTCGCGATCGTGAAGCTCGTGGAGCAGCTATCGCTTGAGGAGAGCCGCGCGCGTTTCTACGCCATGGCGCCGGGCGCGGTTGACACCGAAATTTTTCGCGAGCATCATGCCCGGAGCGGCGGAGCGATGCCCCGCTTCACCGAGGCCGGGGAGATCGAGTGCCTGGTCGAGCGTTTCCTTCTCGATACCGACCGCAAGCTCAACGGCAAACTCGTGCACGTGCGCGACGATATTGCGAAACTGCTTTCGGTTCCGGATGGTGGCTTTGTCCGCAGGATGGAAGCGCGATAACATATGAAAATCTCAAAAACAAAATTGCCGGGGCTGCTCCTCATCCTGCGTGAAGGCCATCGGGACCATCGCGGTGTTTACGTAATGAATTACCGCGAAGATCTTTATCGAAAAAATGGTATTCGCGTTCATTTCGTCGAGGACGATCATTCGCGATCGAAGAAAAACGTGCTCCGCGGGATTCATGCCGACACCAAGGCCTGGAAATTGATCTCCTGTCCGGCCGGGGAAATCTACGTTGTCATCGTGAATTGCAACGCGCGGTCGAAATTCTTCGGGAAGTGGGTTGGATTCACGCTTTCCGAAGATAATCACGTTCAGCTCCTGGTTCCGCCGAAATACGGCGTTTCGCATCTCGTGCGCTCGGCCTCGGCCGTATTTCTGTATAAGCAATCAGAATATTATGATCCCAAGCGCCAGGCGACCTATCGTTTCGACGACTCCCGTTTCAAGATTCGCTGGCCGATCACGCGTCCGATTCTCTCGAAGCGCGATCGCCTCGGTCGCTACGCCTAGTCATGGAATCGCAAAACCCCTTCGCATTACTTCCGCTCGTCCGGCATGTGCGCGAGCTCGGGCGCATCACCGGGCGCTCGAAACGTGTTGGCTGGATGTTCGATGACCCGGCGTTTTTTTTCTACGGCGTCATCAAATGGTTCAAGCCCGCGCTCGTGATTCAGACCGGGCATCTTTGGGGGAAATCAGCCCTCGTTGCGCTTGATGCTTTGAACGATGGATTTCTTTCTCCGGGCATGAGGATCGAGGAAGGCCGCGAAGAGGCCGACCGCGCGGTCGAGGAGTTCGTTGAAAAAAATTCGCCCGGATTCGGCGAATCAAAAGTCATCAGCATTGATCCCTTCTCAAAGAACATTCCCAACCAGCAGGGCGGCATTGATTATCTCGAGAACCTCTACGGTGCAGGCCGATTCGAGTTTTACCGGATGCGGAGCATTGATTTTTTCGAGCAGCACGGACCCCGGCTCAAGCGCGCATACGGCGGAAAGCGGATCCTCGGCGTCGTTGACGGCGACCACTCCTGGCAAGGCGCGGTCTGGGACATGGAGTATCTCGCCGATCTCGGATGCCAGATGATCATGGTGGATGACACGATCTGGCTGCCGCATCTCGGGAGGGCGGTCAGGGAATTCGCCGCGTGCCACCGTGATTACGAGCTTTTGAACCTGACGCTGTATACCGGAACCGCGATTTTTTGGAAACGGAATTTTCGCACCGGCCCCCCGAAAACGGAGGTGCACGGGGTAAGCAGCCACGAGGTATTGTATGCGATCGGCGGAATGGCGCTTTGGAAATTTGCGCGCATGGTTCGGAAAACGATCCGATCCATCATCGGCCGCTAGAACGGTACGGTTCTTATGGAGATCAAGAAAATGTTCATCGTGCCGGCTGATGCCTTGGTGGACGCATCGGCTTCTTCCGGTTTTTCGAGCGTGCTCCGGCCGCTCCGGGAGTTGAAGCGGTATTTCAATCCCGGAGCAACGCCCTATGACGCCGAGATTCTCTTTTACGGCGACATTCCGCTGGTCCTCGGGCGCGAGAACGTGTTCCAGTTCGGCGAATATCCTTCACAGATCCATGCCAAGCGCGTGCCGTTGAATTCTCCGTATCCGTCCTGCCACGGGACTCCGCGGGCTACGATTGTTAGGCAAGACGAGATCGCGGACATTCTCGGAAAAGTTGATGCACTGCTCGTCTCGACAAGAGCTGGCGCGCGGCGGGACCTCGTCGTCCCCCTGGCGAGGAACAGGGGCATTCCCGTGGCGCTGCTCGATTTTCTGGATCACCATGCAAACTACGGCGCGGTTGATATTCGCAAGGACCTCACCCATGGTTTCGAGCAGGGGCGCGATTACGACCTCTACTTCAAGAAAGACCTGCCGCGCGGATACGCGGCGGATCGCATCCGGCCGTTGGCTCCGGTGCCGGTTCGTCCCGAATCATTTGCGTTCCCCGAAACGGGAAAAGACGTGGATATCTTCTACAGCGGCCGTTCGCGCGCCGGATGCCAGGCCGACCGCGGAGAAACGGTTGAACTTGTGAAAACGAATTTTCAAAACTCATTCATCGTAGAGCACGAAGGGCGCGGCAATTTCATGTCCACGCACGAATACTGGCAAAGCCTCGCGCGCGCGAAAATGGCGCTCTCGCCATCAGGCAAGGTCTGGGATTCGCTCCGCCACTGCGAGGTGGGACTCGCCGCGGGCACGGCGCTCATCGCCCCCCGGCCGTATGTTGAAACCGTCGGCCCCAAGCTCGAAGACGGCACGAACGCGATTCTCTACGATACGGAATTCCGTGAAGGCAAGTATCACCTGAAGAACCCCGGCGAGCTCGTGGGAAAAATCAAGCACATCCTCGCGGATGATGCGTCGCGCGAAGCCATCGCGGATGCCTGGGCAAAAGACGTCCGCGAAGGCCACACGGTGTTGGCACGGTCAAAGTATATCATCGAGACCATGGAACGGGCGTTTTCATAATTCTATGCAAACCGTTTTTATCACGTGTATTCGCGGCCTCATTAGTCGGAACATCCTCATGACCGATGCCTTTCGGATTCTTCGAGATACCCCGAACATCCGAATTGTTTTGCTTGCGCCGGAAACGCGCGTCGCAATCCTGCAAAAAGAATTCGGCGACCCGAACGTCGTGGTTATCGGCGTGAAGACCCCGCCACTCAAAGGCCTCGACCGGATGCTCTGGACGGTCTCGACGAACCTCTTATGGTCCGGCACGCGCGAAGTGCAGCGGCGCGCCAAATTTGCGCGCGATCGCAATTATTTTGATTACGCGGTTTCAAAGTTTTTTGCTCTCCTTGGACGCTTCCTTCCCATTCGCGCCTTCTTTCGGGTGGTATATGCGTGGCTCGATCCAGGAGACGAATTCGACGCGATATTCAACCACTATCATCCCGATCTCCTCTTCTCGACCGATATCTACGACATCGGGGACGTGAAGCTCGCGCGCGCGGCTGCGCGCCGCGGCGTTCCCGTGGTCGGTATGGTCCGTTCGTGGGATAACGTTACGTCAAAAACGCTTTTGAATGTCATCCCGGAACATGTTCTCGTGAACGCCCGGCGCATCCGGGAAGAACTCATCGCCTACGGGGATGTTCCCCCGGAAAGAATCACCATCGTCGGCGTTCCGCACTACGACCATTACCTTAATATAAAGGAGCGAACGCCGCGGGCGCTCTTCCTCAAGCGGTTCGGATTTGACCCCGCGCGGCCCGTGATTCTGTTCGCGCCGTCGAGCGACCGCTACCTCAAGGGCGATCCGGTCGCGCCCGTGATTCTCGATACGCTTGCGGGGCTCGGCGCGCAGGTGCTCGTCCGGATGCCGCTCGTCGGCAAGAGCGAACTCGAAGGATCCCGGCCGCCCCCCGGCGTCGTGTTCGACTTCCCGTCGAACTCTGCGGATTTCATCGCAGTGCGCCTGGATCGCGCGGCGGACCAGCACCTCGCGGATTCCCTCTCGGCGAGCGACCTTGTCATCACCTGGGCCTCAACCATGATTGTGGACGCGGCTGTTTTCGACAAGCCGATCGTCCTCGTTGGGTTTGATGCGACCCCGCGACCGTACGGGGACAGCATTCAGCAGTACTACGACTACGATCATCAGAAGCGAATCATCGAAACCGGCGGTTGTCGCCTTGCACGATCTCCGGAAGAACTTGCTGCGATCGTTCAAGAATATATCGCCAATCCGAAAAAAGACGCGGAAGGCCGCGCCGTGATCGTGAAAGAATACTGCGAAACGCTCGATGGAAAATCCGGCGAACGTTTGGCGAAGTTCCTGTTGGAGCGGATCGCGGAATGAACACGGGAGTGAACCCCATTCAAGGCGCGTTTCCTACCGCGGGGGAGTGATATCGCGGCCGGTTGCTTCGAGGATAATGGGGCGGATATTCCTTCCGAGATCTTCGATGGAGACGTCGCGGTAGTTCTCGGGAATCGGAATTTCAAATTCGCGGGTTCCCTGCATACGTTCCCTCGGGGATCGCTTTCGGAGATGTGCGTTTTTGGCTCGCCCCTGCACGGCGCGCCAGACGTGGTGCAATCCGAGCCGGCGCGCGATGTGGAGGATCGGCCAGCAAAGAGCAGTCCTTCGACTTTCCGTCTCGAGCGCTCGACGCGCGCCGTCCGGCAACGTTTCCAAGAACGCAAAGAAATTTCTCCACGTTCTGATCGCGGCGGCGACATCCATATCGAGATAGGCGAGTTCGCGGAGATAGAGGAGGGCGAAGTGCTCGTAGTTCACCGATAGCGAACCGAGGCGTTCGGGGAGGAGATCCTGCACCCGGAGATAATTCTCCAGAATGCCGTTGATGCGGGCGTATCCGGAAACGGGACTCAAGCGCGGGATAAAGGGCTTGCGCCTGAATCGCTCGCGCGCGGCGGTTGACCAGATCTGGCTCATCGAAACCCCGAGGCGTCCCACGATGACAACCGGCCAATCAATACATGCGCAGGATTGCGCGAACGCAAACATGATCGGCTGAAGCGAATGGATGTTCGGAACGTCCGCAAGGAGCACGACGCCGAGCCGCTCGATGGCGCGCTCAATGACCCCGTGCGCGATTACGGTTGCGGAAAAATGGAAGCGGGGGAGATCTTGACCCGCGCCGCGCCGGGCAAAGGCGTAGATGCCTTCGAGGACCTTTTGCGGTTCCACAAACCGCTTTGCGCCGGTGAAGGGGATCACGCCGATGCTGTTCCGGAGGTAGTGACGAGGGTGAGCTTGGTCATAGTAATAGAAGTGCGTTGCCGAGATGATGTCGGCGTGCGTGCGGTCAATCTCTCCCTGGAAAAGTTCGAGCGCGAAGGGCAGGAGGTAGTTGTCGTCATCGAGCCAGAGCATGTACTTGCCGCGCGCATGCTTCGCCGCCACGTCCCAGGTGGTGAGGCCGCCCGCGGGCGCGAAGACGTAGCGGATGCGCGGGTCTTGCTTCGCGAATGCTTTGACATCATCCCGCCCGCTGAGATCCGCGATGACAATTTCAAAATCCCGGAAGGTCTGCTCCCGGACGGATTGCACCGCCATCGCGATGAGGTCGGCGCGGCCGGACGTGGGAATGAGGATCGAGAAGGTTGGCTCCATTGCTCAATGACACCGTAGCGTATACGATGAAAAAATGCACCTGACGATCCTCACCGAACCCAAAGGGTATTCGCCCAAAGCCATCGCCGCGCTGAGAAAGCTCGGGCCGGTTGCGGCGTGGCGGGAAGCGCGGCAAAAGCCGGCGGCATTGAAGAGCGCCACGATTCTCGCGGTGAAGCTCGGGATGAAAATTTCGAAGCGCGTGATGGATCAATTGCCGAACCTCAAGGTTATCGGCACCTCGACCACCGGCTTGAATCATATTGACATGGCCGAAGCCGAACGGCGCGGGATTGCGGTTGTGTCGCTCCGGGGGGAGACGGAGTTTTTGCGCACCATTTTTCCGACCGCGGAGGAGACCATGGGCTTGATGATCATGCTTATGCGGAATCTCCACCTCGGGTATCGGGGAATTCTCGCGGAGGAGTGGTGGAAGGAGCGTTCCTATGGTCATGAACTCGCGGGGAAAACCCTCGGCGTCATCGGCTTCGGTCGGCTCGGTTCCATCGTGACGCGCTACGCGACCACACTTGGCATGAAGGTGCTCGCGTCGGATCCGAATGTGTCCGAAGCCGACATCGAGGCCGGGGGAGCGAAGAAGGTTTCGCAAGAGGAACTCCTCAAGAACGCCGACATCGTCTCGCTCCACGTGCTCCACACGCCCGAACTCAATGACATGATCGGCCGCAACGAGTTCCGCATGATGAAGCCGACCGCCTACTATATTAATACCGCGCGGGGCGAGTTGAACGATGAGGCGGCGCTCTTGGAAGCGCTCGCAGGCGGATGGATCGCCGGAGCCGCGCTTGACGTGCTCGCAAATGAAGACCCCACCGGCGCGTTCCTCAAGGGACATCCGCTCGTTGCCTACGCCAAGGATCATCCGAACCTCCTCATCGTTCCGCATCTCGGCGGCGCGACGTTCGAGTCCATGGCGAAGACCGAGGACTTCATCGCGGAGAAGATCGCGCGAGCGCTTTCCGGCGAGTAGCGAAGGAAGTTTTGACTTTTGGCAGCGGCTATCCTACGAATGGGATGGGGTAAATTTGCTGCGCGGAATATCGCCTCTTCGATAACACAGCCCTTTGCAGTCCTCGCGGAGGTTCCGATGAAACGTACGCTCCCGAAGCCGATTGAGCGGAATGCGCCGATTCTCGAGTGCCGGAAGTGTGGGGCCATAAAGCCAGCGGGGGAATTCTACGAAAAGGAGACAACCGGCGGCAACAGCACCCACGACTCCTATTGCAAGCCCTGCCGCCAGAAAATCAGCAAGCGCTGGCACGGGCTCAAAAAGAGGAATCGCATCCATCCGGCCGGCGAGGGCCATAAGAATCAATTGGAACTGGGACTTCTTTCGACGAGCCGCGTCGGGGCCGCATACTACCGGAAGGATGGAGCGCTTATCCATCGGTCGTGCGATACTCGGCTCGTCGGATTTGGAGGCGAACGCGTCTCCGGCGAGGAGGAGTATCGGCTGTTCTGCGCGACGTGCCACGAAACCATCTACCTTTCCACCTGGTCCCTGGCGAACGCTCCGAAGAGGGAGGTGAAACGCAGCAGCGACGACACGGAGTAGTACTCAAGAGTGGGGAGTGCTCCTCCGTGTTTTTCATGGGACCTCGGGAGGCCGCAAGCTCTTGTGAGAAGACGGAGCGGCGGATGTCGAGATGCAAACCATGGCTCGCACAGAATCGGGACGCCGCCGCCGCTCGCGGCGGTCATTCATCTCGAGGAGCGCCTTACGGTCCGACTGCGGCCGTGAAGGGAGCGGCAAAGCGGCCACTCATCCGTCGCGAGCCGCATCCGTGCGCCATTTCCATGTTAGCAATTCCGTAAGCGATCGCTTGCCAATTTGCTAACATTGGATTCGCGGGATGGATTCGGCGGATGGGACTCGCCAGGGCGTGATGCGCCGCGTTCGCCGTTCATCGTTTGATTTTCGCGATTCTCCGTGGCATCATCCGAGCGTATCGGATCGTAATCCCCGGAGCAACGAGAACCGTATGGCCACCTTCAACCTCCTCGACGCCGTTGCGAAGCGCGTTATCGTCGTTGCCGAGATCGGGAAAAATTTCATCCAAACGCAAGATGAGCGTCCGGTATCGGAGTATCTCGAAAACGCGGAGGCCCTCGTAAAGGCCGCGAAGGATGCGGGCGCGGATGCGGTGAAGTTCCAGACCCATAACGTCGAGGATGAGCAACTGAATCTTCCCGATGTTGTCTCGCCGCATTTCAAGGGCGCGGACCGCTATTCGTGGCTCACGCGAAACACGAACGCGACGCCCCTTAATGCATTCTGGCGGCCGCTCAAGCGTTACTGCGACGAAATCGGCATCGTGTTTCATGCGACGCCTATGTCGCGCGGCGCTGCGGAAAAAGTCAGCCAGCTCGATGTGGACTTCTGGAAGGTGGGCTCGGGCGATGTTCTCGATTTCGTGATGCTCGCGTACCTCGCCTCGACCGGCAAGCCGATCGTCATGTCTACGGGGATGTCGAGTATCGAGGAACTCGACGCGTCGGTTGATTTCCTGAAGCGGCGAAATGTGCCGCTCGTGATCCTCCACTGTGTCTCGCGCTATCCCTGTCCGCCCGAGGATCTCAACCTCGGCACGATTGATTTCCTCCGCAAGCGCTATGCCCTGCCGGTCGGGTTTTCCGACCATTCGATCGGCGTTGATTCGGCGCTCGGCGCAGCGGCGCTCGGAGCCCGGCTGATCGAGAAGCACTTCTCGTTCAATCGCGCCTTTTGGGGCGCAGATCATAAGGTTTCGATGACGCCCGATGAAATGAAGGCGCTCGTCGCGGGAGTCCGCGAGCTCGAGGCCGACCCCATGAAGCGGGATGAGTATCTTGGCAGGGATATCGTGCGGCGCGGCATGGGTTCGGGCGGCAAGATCTTGGAAGAGGATGAGGCCGTGTTTCGCCCGTATTTCCGGAAGGCCCTCATGGCGGGTCAGGACATCCCCGCCGGCGCGGTGCTCGCCGCGCAGATGCTCTTCGCCATGCGGCCGCAGGCCTATGCCGGGGGACTGCCGTCGGAGGAGTACGAGAACGTGCTCGGCAAAAAAGCGGCGCGCGCCTTGAAAAAATTTGACCCCATCACCGCCGATGCAATCGCCTAGCACTACACCCGACAAATTATAAATTCTGGATTCTACATTTTACATTCCTCCCGTGCCTTCCATCGAAACCAAAAAGAAAATAAAGACATTCCTCAAGACCCTGCCCGAGGTGATCGGGGTTCGTCCGCCGAAGACCCGGCGCAAGGTTTGCTTCATCATCACGAGCCGCATTCACTACGCGCGCCAGGAGGTGCTGCTCCGGCAGTTGCGCGACGACCCTGATCTTGAATTGCAGCTTATCGTCGGCGGCTCGGCGCTTCTCGAGAAGTATAGCGAAGTGCCGGCGGCGCTCGAACGGAACCAGTACGTGGTGCACGAGAAGATGTTGAACTTGATCGAGGGCGGGAACCATGTTGCCATGGCCAAGACCGCGGGGCTTGCCGTGCTCGAGCTCGCCAATACCTTTCAAAAACTCAACCCCGATGTCGTGCTGATCCGCGGAGACCGCTTTGAACAGCTTGCCGCCGCCATGACCGCGGCCTACCTCAACAAGACCGTTGCCCATATCGAAGGCGGTGATGTTTCGGGCACGATCGACGAAAGCGTACGCCACGCTATCACCAAGCTCGCGCACATCCACTTCGTGACAAACGGCGATTCGTACCGCCGGGTGTTGCAAATGGGCGAGAATCCGGCGTATGTATTCAACGTCGGCTCGCCAGATCTTGAGTTCGCGGAAACAGTTCGACGTATACCTGATGCCGAGATGATGAATCGCATTGGCGTCGGCGGGCATATTGATTTTGCAATGCCCTACATGATGGTGATTCAGCATCCGGTGACAAGCGAAGGCGATAATCTCGCGAATGTCATGAGAACGCTGGAAGCGGTGCGCGCGCTCGGCATCCCGACCCTCTGGTTCTGGCCGAATCCGGACGCGGGAACGGATGAAATTTCAAAAGGCATCAGGCGCTTTCGCGAGCAGAACCTGACTCCGCATGTCCGATTTGTCATTGATATCCTCCCGCGGGATTTTATTTCGCTCCTGAAACACGCATCCGTCCTCGTGGGCAATTCGTCTTCGGGCATCAAGGAAGCATCGTTTTTCGGAACGCCGGTGGTGAATATCGGCACGCGCCAGCAGGGGAGAACGCGCGCCGGGAACGTGCTCGATGTCGGCTACGACGCCGCTACTATCCGCACGGCGATCGCGCGCCAGCTCGAACATGGCGCGTTCCCGCCGTCGCTTACTTACTACAAGCCCGAGACATCGAAAAAGATTCGGAGCGTTCTGAAATCAGCTCCGCTCTACACCCAGAAGCATTTTTTCGACGGGGCGATCGCGTGAAGAAGTGCCGTGGTTTCCGAAAGTCCCAAAAAAGAATCGCCGATAGCACATTCATGTTCACTGGCGGAATAAAAACACCCCGGGGGAACATTCGTGTTCCCGCGGGGTTTTCGTGCTGCAGCGAGTTTCAGATCAGCTTCGTGATGAAGTCGGCCGCGCGCTCGGCGTTCTTGCCGTCGAGCGGGAAGTGCTTCTCCTGAGCCGCGACCAATAGCTTGTCCTTCCCCCAGAAGACCATCGCCGTGAGCGCGCGGTGAAGAGCGTCTCGATCCACCGCCTTTCGCGCACAGCCGAGCTCGACGAGCGGAAAATCATCGCAGCCCTGGAGTTCGTCGAGGAGTTTCTTCATGCCGTAGTCGGGGTAGAGAACGCTTATAGCGTTTCCCCGTAAACAGGCCGCCTCAACGAGAATCGTTGAGTAGATCGAGACAACGACACCGTGGTCAGCCGCCGCCGCGATGAGCGACGGCGTGTCAACTTGTCCGAACCAGTCGAGGATGAGGCGGCCGCGAAAGCGCGCGAGCGCCTCCTGCCATGGCGCCATCTCCTTGGCGAAGTCGTCCTTGGTCCGCGGGTGCGGCCGCGGGACGAAATAAGCATCGCCGCCTATGACGTTGAGCACGTCAACGACCTCGCCTATCACCTGTCCCGTTGGCCAACTCTGGCCGCCGAAGAGAATGATCGGGAGATCCTCGGCGAGTCCGAGCGCGGCGCGCACCCGCGCTGCGACCGAGGGCACGTTGATTGACGCGTACTTGTCGTTCGCCGGATAACCGGTCACGACGACCTGCTCCGGCCGGTACTCGGGCCACGCCTTCAGGACGAGCTTCGCGCCCACCGGCTCGTCATTGACGATGATGTAGTCCGGTCGGAATGTCGGGTCGGCCCAGTGGTGCCAGAGATCCGCCCCCCAAAAGTCCTGGAGGGCCACCGTAATACAATTCCCGCGGCGGAGCAGAGGTACGAGGTCGCGTCCAACCCCGCCATTTGAACTCATGCACGCGAGAAGTACGCGGGGCGGGACATGGTTGTCAAGGAGCTGCTGGGTGCTCGTAGCGGCAACGAAGTCGATCTTTGCATCCTCGCTGCCTCCGAGAAGCTCAATCGCCTTACCGTTGGCGATGAGAAGCACCTTGATGCCGCGGCTCCGAAGATCCCGTACCACTGGGAGAACGCCGTTCGTGCCGCCCGGGTCCTTTGCCACTGCCCATACGTCGTACCTGTTGGTATCCACTCAATACCTCCGTTGATTTTTGGGGTTTTGTCCCTGTGGGTGGAAGAGCGCAGCATACCTCCTTTCGTTTTTTGGTGTTGTCCATATTTGTGTCACTTCTTGTAAAACTTGTCAAGAGGCGTTAGAATATTAGAGATATGACCCGTACCAATTTTGCGCGGTAACATTGAGCAAGACGCTTCGCCCGGCGAGGGATGCGCTATTCGCGCACGCGCCTTGCGAGCATACGCTGTCATATTTTTCAATCCGAGGGCTATCTCTATACATTGGCGAAATTGGTGCGGGGTTCTATAATTTGCAGCTATTCGTTTCGCTCGCAGGCAAATGATGAAAATTCTCGGCGTTATCACCGCGCGCGGCGGGTCGAAATCCATCCCCCGGAAGAACATCAAGGAGCTCGCGGGGAAGCCCCTCATCGCCTGGACCATTGAGGCCGCGAAGGACTCGGGCGTGTTCGACCGCATCATCCTTTCCACCGATGACCGAGAGATCGCCGATATCGGCAAGCGCTGTGGCGCCGAAGTGCCTTTCCTGCGGCCGCCGGAACTTGCGGGGGATACAACTCCGCACCTTCCGGTGATGCAGCACGCGGTCACGTGGCTCAAAGAACACGAGCGGTACGATCCGGATTACGTCTGTATTCTCCAGCCGACCGCACCCTTGCGCCGCGCCTTCCATCTTCGCGAAGCGGCAGAATTGCTCGAGCGCACGGGCGCGGATTCCGTGGTCTCCATGGTCGAGATCCCCGGGCATTTCAGCCCGCACTGGGCGGTCGAGGTTGATGATCACGGGCTCGGAAAACTCCTTCTCTCGAAGGGGCCGATCCGCGAGCGCATTCCGCGTCGCCAAAACCTCCCCAAGGCCTACGCGCACTCGGGCGCAATCTACCTTTTCCGTACGGCGCTCCTTTTCGATCCGGTTGATCCGAGCTTCTACGGCGACAAGGTTGCGGGATACGTGATGGAGGACAAATACAACATCAACATTGATGACCCCGAGGACTGGCGGCTTGCCGAAGCAACCATCGCGCGGCTTCGCGCCGCCGGGGAACTCGCAACATAATGGGCATCATTGTCGGTCTCATCAATGCCGCGACGGTCGGCCTCCTCGATGTCTTCTTGAAGAAACTCAAGGGACTGAATCCGAATTTTCTAACGCTTCTCCGGATGGCCTCTGCGGTTCCCGCGCTCGCGATCCTCGTCACGGTATTCAGTCGTTGGACGATTCCGCCGCGGCCCTTTTGGATGCTCGTGTTGCTTGTCTCCGTACCGCTTGAGATTTTTCTTGCCTTCCTGACCACCAAAGCGCTGCAGATGGCCCCTCTTTCGCTGATGGCGCCGCTCGGCGCGTTCTCGAGTATTTTCCTCATCCCGGTGGGGTACCTGGTACTCGGCGAATTGCCGACTCGCCTTGGCGTCGTCGGCGTCCTCCTTATTTTCATCGGGAGTTTTTTTCTCGGCTGGAAAGTGAGTGAGGACAAGCTTCGCTACGGTTTGTCGAACGTGCTCCGCGAGCCGGGGAGCTACGTCGCCATCCTCGGCGCGTTCGTTGCGAGCATCACCGTCACCGTCGCGAAATTCACCTTCCACTACGCGCCCCCGCTTCTCTCGGCGTTCTACCTTACCTCGC
>Ga0209541_10009662_pt1 | contig 15585 bp, 15 predicted proteins | sample RifCSPlowO2_01_FD_184027 | JGI IMG/M metagenome (GOLD analysis project Ga0209541, IMG submission 184027) | Groundwater microbial communities from Rifle, Colorado - Rifle CSP2_plank lowO2_0.1 (SPAdes) (version 2) | ecosystem: Environmental > Aquatic > Deep subsurface > Groundwater | place...
ACTAAATATAGTTCCTGCTCCTGCTATCGACCTTGACAATTGTCCTTCATTATTGTAAGCATCCACATCTATTTTAAATGGAGGATTTATAGTACGCTTTGAATGAATTGGCCATTTAGTATTATAAAGATCAAATAATGGCACCCTTCTGACTAAATCCATATGCACTGCCCATAAGATGTAAGGATCTCCAACATCACTCCAATAACTTGAGTCTGGGGTTCTTTCAATCTCTTCTTTAACTAGCATTCCGATACTGTCTTTATTATCTCTGTATCCTGGGATTTTGTTAAGTTCATAAAAAGGGTAAGCATATACCGCTTTTGCATCTTTTAGCGTTGGTATCACATGTTTGCCAAAATCTAGATTGGCTGTATCTATATTAAGCGCTTTACGTAAAGTATTGGTGTTAAAAAAATATACTCCCATATTAACAAGGCAATGCTCTGCATCTCCGGGTATAGGTTTTGGCTCGTTTGGTTTCTCCTCAAAGCCTACAATCCTAAAATTATTATCAACTTCTATAACTCCCAATCTATTAGCTGCATCCTCCTTTTTTACTTTTGTTACCGCTACAGTTACATCTGCCCCTTTTTTCAAATGGTAATCTATCATTTGTCTGTAATCCATTTTATAGATATGGTCTGTAGAAACAATCAATACGCTTTCTGGCTTATACTGGTCAAGGTGGTATAAATTTTGCCTTACTGCATCTGCTGTCCCGCTATACCATTCCTCACTCATCCTCATTTGAGCTGGGATTGTCTGTAAAAACTCCCCAAGTTCAGGCCTGGTTAAAAAATTCCATGTTAGATTTAAATGGTCAATTAATGATTGGGCTTTATACTGGACTAAAACAACGGCATGTCTTAATTCAGAATTCACAACGTTACTAAGTGTTATATCAATCAACCTGTACCTTCCTCCAAAAGGCACTGCAGGTTTAGCCCTATCTCTGGTTAAAGGCCAAAGTCTCTCACCTTTCCCTCCTGCCAAAGCAACGACTAATGTGTCTATACTCATTTTAAAATTTAAGAACCCCTATTTTTGCTCTCTACAGGAATTATCAAGTTATTTTTAAATGTTTGTGTTATACTCATAAATTCAATTTTTTTTAGTAAGCGAAGAAGACCAAATTTGCAGTAAGCAAAGCGTTCAGTCAAACAGTCAACCTTAAATACCATACTATTTCCCCATATTCCATGAAACAAAATTTTTTTAGTGAAATAGTTGAATTAATAAAAAACAATAAGCCAAATAAAAAACAGCTTGCTGTAGAAAAGACAAAGCTATGTAAAAAGTATCATTTGAAGAAAATTCCTACTGATATAGAGATAATGCTGAATGCTGGCCTTAAAAATATTCCAAAAATAAAAAAATTTCTTCTTGCAAAGCCAACAAGAACAATCTCAGGAGTAGCTGTATGCGCAATAATGGCCAAGCCTTACCCATGCCCTCATGGAAAATGCATTTATTGTCCTGGTGGCCCTAAAAGTGTTTTTGGTTCTGTACCTCAAAGTTATACTGGAAAAGAGCCTGCTACTAGACGCGCTATTAGAAACAAATACAATGCTTATTTACAAGTTATGAATAGGCTTGAGCAATATATAGTGACAGGCCATGTTCCTGATAAAATAGAGTTAATTATAATGGGAGGCACCTTCCCAAGTTGTTCAAAGACTTACCAGGAGGAGTTCATAAAAAATGCATTACAAGCAATGAACGATTTTTCGTCATTGTTTATCAAAAATTCAACCTTGGATCTTATTAAGTTCAAAGAATTCTTTCAATTACCAGGTGATATTACAAATAAAATAAGAACAAAAAATATACAAAAAAAGCTCTTGAAAATAAAAAACAGCATAGAAACAACGCTTGAGAAAGAGCAAATTAAGAATGAAAAGTTAAATATAAGATGTGTAGGATTAACAATAGAGACAAGGCCTGATTACGGAAAACTTAAGCAAGGAAACGAAATGTTAAGGCTTGGATGCACAAGAGTTGAATTAGGTGTACAAACAGTATATGATAAGGTTCTTGAAAAAATAGAAAGAGGGCATTCAGTCAGAGATTCTATAGATTCCACAAGAATCCTTAAAGACCTTGGATTTAAGATAAATTACCACATTATGCCCGGTTTGCCAACTGTAACAAAGAAACAAGATTTAGATGCTTTGAAAACCTTGTTTAAAAATGAAAATTTTAAGCCAGATATGCTTAAGATATACCCATGTATGGTTATGAAAGGAACAAAGCTTTTTGAAGACTGGAAAAAAGGCAAATTCAGACCAATAACAACAGAAGAAGCAGCAGAACTAATTGCAGAAATGAAAAAATTTGTTCCTGAATATTGCAGAATAATGCGTGTTCAAAGAGATATACCAACTTTTGTAACATCTGCTGGAGTTAACAAAACTAACTTAAGGCAATATGTTGAAAAAATATGCAAGAAAAAAGGAATAAAATGCAGGTGTATTAGATGCAGAGAAGCAGGAATTAACACAGAAAAAATGAATTTAAGAGATATAAAAATAAAAATAACAGAATATAAAGCGTCTAAGGGAAAAGAGTTTTTTATTGCAGCAGAATATCCAAAAAAAGATATTCTATTCGGATATTGCAGGTTAAGGTTTCCATCCCAACTCCTAAGAAAAGAAATAACAAAAGATTCTGCCTTAATCAGAGAGCTTCATGTTTATTCACTAGCAGTCCAAATAGGTAAAAAATCAAAAGAAAGCTTCCAACATAGAGGTATTGGGAAAAAACTTATGGAGAAAGCAGAGAAAATAGTAAAACAAAATAATAAAAAAAAGATTGTTGTAATCTCCGGCATAGGTGCAAAACAGTATTTTGCCAAGTTAAGGTATAAACATGATGGCCCTTATATGTCAAAAATACTGAATTAACACCCCACTCATAATACGGCTGCGTTCAAAATGTAGGTTGCCATCTTTTTTGCAAGGCTATTAAAATTAACATTAAAGGAGTTGAGGGGGATGTCCCTTACGGGGCTTCAACGATGCTTTAAAAAAACAGCTATAGCCGAGCTTGATGGCAACCCGAACTTTGTGAGATTTTGAACGCAGCCCCTCATAATACAAAAAGTATTTATACTAAAATATAAAATATTATGGTATGGAAGCGAAAAAAAAACCGATTTTTATGTCCATTCTAATTAATTTAATGATAACAGCTATAGTTATTGCTTCTGCAGGTTATATATACACAAAATTTTTTTCTGATTTATCAGAAAAAAATGTAGAGCAAACAAACATTGAAGCGGGTAAAACTCAAACCGTAGACTTTTCAAAACAATTTTCAAAAACAGCTTTTAAATTGGCAGCTATGCTAGCATTTACATTGATTACACTGCATATACTAGTTAAGACCATTCGCATTATGAAAGAGGAATATTGATATTCTATCTATTTAGTACAAAGCCAAAGAATTTATAAGGAATAGCAACATACAAAATACATGCAGAGTGATAAATCCCTAAATACCACAAATATCGAATTTAAGCCAAAATTCATAGAGCGCTATTCAAAATTAACAGATTGGGATGCTTTCAAAAAATGTTCTTTATCTTTCTTAAGGCGCTCTATAAGAGTAAACACATTAAAAATATCAATAGATAAACTAAAAAAAAGACTGGAAAAAAACTGGGCTTTAGAGCAAATACCTTGGTGCAAGGAAGGCTTCTGGATTGAGCATAAAAAGAAAGAAAGACGCGATATAGGCAATTTAATTGGGCATACTTTAGGTTATTTTTATACTCAGGAAGCTGCTTCTATGATTCCACCAATTGTCTTAGAGCCAAAAGAAAATGAGATTATTTTGGATATGGCTGCTTCTCCTGGAAGCAAAACCACTCAAATAGCAGCGTATATGAAAAACAAGGGTATTTTGATTGCAAATGACTACCAGATAGAAAGGATGAAGCCTTTAAGCATCAATATTCAAAGATGCGGGATTACAAACTGTGTAATTACCATAATGCAGGGCCAATGGTTTAAAAACTTCAAATTTGATAAAATTTTACTTGATGCGCCTTGTTCTGGTACTGGAACCATAAGAAAGAGCCTTAAGACAGTAGGGGTATGGAATCCTTACATGGTAAAAAGGCTTGCAGGAATACAAAAACAGCTAATAGAAACTGCTTTTAAAAATCTAAAGGAAAATGGTGTTTTAGTCTACTCAACCTGCAGCTTAGAGCCAGAAGAAAATGAAGCTGTAATTGATTTTTTGGTAAATAAGTATAAAAATGCTAAAATTGAAGAAATTAAGCTAAAGGGCATAAAAATAAGCCCCACAATTTTAGAATTTGAAAAACAAAAATATAGCAAAGAAATCAAAAAATGCCTAAGAATATGGCCTCAGGATAACGATACCGAGGGGTTTTTTGTTGCTAAAATAAAGAAAGTATAAAAATTAATTCTTCCTAAAACCATTACCCATCTTGGCAAAACCATTTGTCATATTAAGCTCCTTAATCTTGCCTTGTAAGAACTCAATAGTCTTTGAATTATCCTGTAGATTTAAAATAGACCCGCATTCAGGACACTTAAAGTCAAAGTCAGTTGCCTTTTCAAAGTTAACCCGAACACATGCGCTAGGGCAAAGATAAATATTGCCCCTATTTGCTTCCTCCTCCTTAAGTCTTTCTGTGAATTTATTAATCTTAGAATAATGAAGGTTCTTCATAAGATCCTTAATCCTTTTCTTATTAAAAGTCCAATAGCTTATGTACCATCCTTTCTGCCTGTCCTTTTTCCTGTAATAAGTGACTAAATTATGGTTGTAAAGCCTATAAAGAATGTTCCTTATCTTATGGATATCAGTCTTTACCTTTTCTGCGATCTTGAAATCAGAAATATTCTTCTTATCCTTAAGGAATTCAACTACTTTTAAGCTGTCTTCCCCAACAACTTCTTTCACAGTTTCATAGATTTTATTGTTTGTGATTTTCATTTTGAATATGAAAAAAATCCCACCTCAAGGTCTGCATAGGAGAAAAGAGGTGTGATAAAAACTCCCATGAGCCTTTCAAAGGCGGGATTAACTTAATAACATGAGTTTAATATTAGCCTCCTACCCCCTATTTTTCAAAACTTTGCACCCCCCCAAATTAGACTGAAATATTTAGCTCTTTTTTAGTTGCTGTAATTGGTCCAGAACTTCCACTGTTCTCTAAGGACCTAGCAAATAGTTTAGGTACTTGTAGTATATATATTTTACTATACTCCAAAACCACCTTTTTAAAATATCCATTGTAAAGCATATATTTAAATGTTTTGGTTTTGCGAAGCGGAAACGAAGCTACGAACGATAGTGAGTATGTTTCGGTTTTGAAAGACTTATAAAGGGCTGTGCCTAATTTAGGGGAGGCGGGTGGGCAGAAGCTATAATGATATAAACCAAAATTGCCCGTAAGGGATTTTTGTCTAAAGTTCCGCTCTGGCACAGCCCCAAAAATCCAGAAAACTATTTATAAAACCTCTAAAACTACAAAAGCAAATGAAACGCGAAAAATCAGCAGGCGCAATTGTATTTAGAAAAGAAAAGGAGCCTAAGTACCTCCTACTGCATTACGAAGCAAAGCATTGGGATTTCCCAAAAGGCAATATTGAATCAAAGGAAGAAGAGCTGGAAACAGTAAAAAGAGAAATAGAAGAGGAAACTGGCATAAAAGACATTGAATTTGTTATGGGCTTTAAGGAAAAAATACACTATTATTATAAGTTAAAAGATGAGCTTATGAGCAAAGAAGTTGTTTTTTACCTCGTAAAAACAGACACAGAGCAGGTAAAGCTCTCTTTTGAGCACATAGGCTTTGCATGGCTTTCTTACGATAAAGCAATGGACAAATTAACTTTTAAAAACGCAAAAGAAATCTTGGAGAAAGCCCACGAATTCTTAAAAACACATAAGACTTTGGATGAATTTTATTGAGAACTTATTGTTTATAGAAATAAACCTTCTTTTCTTTTTGCCTAAATATAACATCAAAATTATCAAAAATTATTTTTCTGCCTAGTATCATTTCATAATCTTCATTAACCTTGAATGGCCTGACTACCCAAAAAATTGGAACATTAAGCCTATGCTCTCCAATCCAGATGTCTACATGCTTTGGGAAAGCTTTCTCTGTACCACTTAAACCTCTTAACTCATCCGGCTCACCTTCAAGATCGTCAGCAACACCTAATTGATAGCCAAAAGGATTTAAAAAAGAAATTGTCCTATCAGAACCCGAATCAATCAAAGCATTCATTTTGAAATTTTGTTTCTTGACACCAACTAAAGCCATTGGTCTTAATACACGCTCTAATTTTCTACTTACAACTATATCATGAAGCTTATATGGAAAAATAACAGATTTCTTTTTAGAATAATCTAAAGTCATCTTTATAAAGACATGGCCATCTTAAGTTTTGGGACACAAATCAATGCCACCTCTTTGTCCTCTTTTTGAGCTAATAACCTTTTCATTACTTTATCAGGATCTTTGCCTTTAAAAGCGATCTTCCCATCAACAATACCAACTGCCATACCAGCATATTCTCTTAAATCCATTGCATTAAATCTGTCTAACGCAGTTTTAGTTGCCATATTCATCCCTTTCTTTTATTGAATTTTTACTAGTATATTAAATTTTTTGTTTTTTCTTTTTTAATTTATTCATTAATCGCATAATTAATCCATATCCCCCTGCAAAAAATAATCCAAATCCTATAGCATACCTAATTTTAGTGTTAGAAAGTGGAATGAGTGTTATCCCTATTATTACTGAAATTATTTCAAGGATAAGCATTCTATTATTGGACATCTTCATTTTAGTTATTGGTTATCCTACGCCTTTAAAAAACCTTCTTGAAATACGGCTTGAAACACAAAAATATTATAAACACCAAAACTATAATCTCATTAATATGAAAAACCACGAAATAGCAGAACTCTTAAATGAAATAGCAGATTTATTGGAAATACAAGACGTTCAATTCAAACCAAGAGCATACAGAAAAGCTGCTTTTGTCATTGATGGCTTGTCAGAAGATATAGAAGAAGTATGGAAAAAAAACAAGCTGGATGATATTCCTAGCGTTGGAGAAGGGATTGCAAAAAAGATTTCTGATTTCTTGCAAAATGGTAAATCAAGCTATTTAGAGAAATTAAAGAAACAAGTTCCTGTAGACATGGAAGAGCTTGGCAAAGTTGAAGGCTTAGGGCCAAAAACCATTTTGAAACTTTACAAAAAATTAAATGTAAAAAATATTGTGGACTTGGAAAAAGTTGCAAAACAGGGAAAAATTCAGCAAATTGAGGGCTTGGGGCCAACAGTAGAAAAAAATATTTTAAAAAGCATTGAATTTGCGAAAAAAAGCGGGCAAAGATTTTTGCTTGGGCATGCCTTAGACATTGCAGAAGAAATAAAAAATAAGCTAAAAAAATTAGATTATATCAATAATGTTGAAATTGCAGGCTCTTTAAGAAGAAAAAAAGAAACTATCGGAGACATAGACATTCTGGTTACTTCAAAAAATCCTGATAAAGTAATGGATTTATTTACAAGCATGGAAAATGTCGCAGATGTAATTGCAAAAGGGCCTACAAAATCCAATGTAAGGCTGAAAGAAGGTATAGAAGCTGATTTAAGGGTCATAGATGAAAAAAACTACGGAGCAGCTTTGCTGTATTTTACAGGCTCTAAGCAGCATAATATTGATTTAAGAAAAATTGCAATTAAAAAAGGTTTGAAGCTAAGTGAATATGGCTTGTTTAGCAGAAAAACCAATAAAATGCTGGCTGGAAAAACAGAGGAAGAATGCTATAAAAAATTAGGATTAATCTATATCGAGCCTGAAATAAGGGAAAATGAAGGTGAAATAGAAGCAGCATTTAAGGGAAAATTGCCAAACTTAATCAGCTATAATGATTTAAAAGGTGATTTGCAATTACATACAAAATGGTCTGATGGCAACAACACAATAATGGAAATGGCTTTAGCAGCTAAAAAATTAGGTCATGAGTACATGTGCATAACAGACCACTCAGGAAATTTAAAAATTGCAAATGCACTGGATGAAAAAAGAATTAAAAAACAAAGAAAAGATATTGAAAAAGCCAACAAGCAACTGAAAAATTTCACTATTTTGCATGGAACAGAAGTTAACATAACCAATGATGGAACTTTAGACATGAAAAATAATGTACTCAAGGAATTTGACATTGTTATAGCAGCAATACATTCTGGATTCAAAAATACAAAGGAAAAAATTACAAAACGTCTTCTTAAAACAATGGAAAATGAAAATGTTGATATTGTAGGTCATCCTTTTGGCAGATTAATAAATGAAAGGCCAGCTTATGAGATGGATTTTGACAAAGTCTTAGATAAAGCAAAGCAGACAAAAACAATCCTGGAAATAAATGCTTACCCTAACAGGCTTGATTTAAATGATGTTCATGTAAGGGCAGCAATAGAAGCTAATGCCAAACTATCAATAGGCACAGACGCCCATGAACTAAATGAACTAAGATACTTCAAGTTAGGAATAGCAACAGCAAGAAGAGGCTGGGCAGAAAAGAAAGATATTATTAATACCTACCCATTAAAAGACATGTCCAAATTATTGAAATAAATTTCAAAAAATATTTAAACCTACTATTCAAATTATAAAAAATGGCGAACATAGCAATCAATGGTTTTGGACGTATTGGAAGGTTAGTTTTTAGAATTGGCTTTAAGGAAAAAAGCCTTAATTTTGTCGCTATAAATGATTTGACAGATGCAAAAACTCTTGCAGACCTTCTTAAATATGATTCTATTCATGGCAAATTTGATGCTAAAGTTGAGGCTGGAGAAGGGTTCATAAAAGTAAATGGCAAAAAAATTGCTGTTCTTTGCGAGAAAGACCATGCAAAGTTACCTTGGAAAAAATTTAATGTTGATATAGTTGTTGAAAGCACAGGACGGTTTAGAAAAGAAAGTGAGCTTGAAGATCACATAAAATGTGGGGCAAAAAAAGTTTTGTTGTCTGCACCAGGCAAGGGGGGAGATGTAAAAACTGTTGTTAGAGGCGCAAATGACAAAGAAGCTAAAAGACTAAACATATGCTCAAATGCATCATGTACAACTAATTCTTTAGTTCCTATTGTACAAGTTCTGGATAAAGAATTTGGAATTGAGTCTGGTCTTATGACAACGGTGCATGCTTATACAAATGACCAGCGCTTGCTGGATTTACCTCATGAAGATCTAAGAAGAGCTAGGGCTGCCGCTATAAATATTATCCCAACAACAACCGGTGCAGCTAAATCTGTTGGAGATGTGTTAACACATCTGAAAGGCAAAACTGATGGCATTTCCCTAAGAGTTCCTGTACCATGCGGTTCAATAACAGATTTTGTTTGTTTAGTCAAGAAAGATGTAACTGTTGAAAAAGTCAATCAAGCAGTAAAAAAAGCTTCAAAAACATACTTAAAAGGTATTTTAGAGTATTCAGAAGAGCCTTTGGTTTCTTCAGATATAATTGGCAATCCACACTCGTCTATTTTTGATTCCCAGCTGACAAAAGTTATTGGAAGATTAGTTAAAGTATTTACATGGTATGACAACGAATATGGATTTTCTGTAAGAATGGTAGAGATGCTGAAGATGATGTGGAAATAGCATTTACTTTAGGATAACATTTTCAAGAAACAACTTTCAAAATCGTTTCAAAAACATCTTCCGGAGTTCCAGAGCCATCCACATCAATAAGGATTCCTTTTTCTTTATAATAGCCTATTAAAGGTTCTGTCTCTTTTTTGTATACCTTCAATCTTTCTTTTATTGCCTTAGGCTCGTCATCTTTCCTTTGGTATAGTTCACTGCCACACTTATTGCAAATATCTGCTTTTTTTGGCTTTATATAGACAAGATGATAAATAAAACCACATTTTCTGCATATTCTCCTTTTGCTTAATCTGTCTATAATAACATCATCGTTTGCCTGTAGATTTATAACCTTATCAATTTTAATTATCTTGCTGATTTTCTCTGCCTGGTTAATTGTTCTTGGAAAGCCATCAAATATAAATCCATTTTTACAGTCATCTTTTTGCAAGCGTTCCATCACCATTCCAATTACAACTTTATCGGGAACTAATAATCCCCTATCCATGTAAGACTTAGCTTCTACACCAAGCTTTGTTTTCTGCGTAACATTCTCCCTTAGCATGTCGCCTGTAGCTATGTGTGGTATTCCAAGTTTTTTGCTTAATTTAGATGCAGCAGTTCCCTTTCCTATTCCAGGAGGCCCTAATAAGACTATATTATTTTTTTTCATAGACTAACCAAAATAACCTAAATCTTCTTGAATAGTGGTATCTTTATCCCAAGATTCCTTCATTTTATCCATATATTTTATTAAATCTTTTTTTATATTTAACCACTCGTTAAAAAATTTATTTAAAAAAGCAGCTTGTTGTTTTTCATTATTCTCTAGAACTAATGTTATAGCATTTCTATGGTTTTTCATGAGTTTCTTAAACAATTTGTACATTTCATTCTTCTCCTCATCAGAAAAAAACCTTATCTCATACATCGTGCTTATAGAAGACCCATCAGGATGCACTAAATTTCCAATTGTTTCAATATAAAACTCAAGTTTTTCAATAATCTTCTTTAGAATATTTTTAATAAGAAACTTTTCAGTCTCCAAGCTGCTTATTTCAAATTCTGAGTCTATTTCATCAAATTTAGGCAGCTTAAATTTTTTACAGAGTTTGTTATACTCAGCTTCTATCTTGTTTTCCATTTTGATAATTTGGTGTTATAATGAAGTATTTATGTTTTGTGTATATTAGTCAAAACAATAACATTACCTTCATTATCAACCAAAACACTATGCTCTGCCTGGCTTACTAAGCCTTTATCTTTATCAGCTAAAGGGGCATAAGAATGCAGCATTCCTAACTGTTCCATCTCTCTTAATGCAAACTTAGCTTTTGCCCCAAATTTTCTGGTAAGCCATCTTGTTGTGAAAGGTAAATCATTATAGCTTTCAATTTCCTTTAAAACCTGTCTAGTTATCATATTCCTAACTGGCTTTTTATTGCTTAAACTAAAAACTGTTGGAGTTCCAGAATCTTGAACTATACCAGCTCCTGTACTTGCAAACGGTTCAATAGCAAAAACCATTCCCTTTTCAATTTTTGTATTATCCCCATTATCAAAATTAGGAATGCTTGGCTTGTCATGCTGCTTATATTTTCCTAAGCCATGGCCAGACAAATTCCTCACAGGTGCAAAGCCATATTTTTGTATGGTCTCTTGAATTACTTTTCCGATTTCACTTAATGTAACCCCGACTTTTATTGTTTTTACTGCATTCTCTAAAGCTTCTCTAGATGCTTTTACTAAGTCTTCATGTTTTCCGGATAAATCAACTGTAACAGCATTATCTCCGATAAAGCCATCAACATGAACACCAACATCCAAGCAAACTAACTGATCAGAAAAAACTGTTTTGTCTTCTTCGTCAGAACAATAATGCGCAGCTATATGGTTGCATGATATCTGCGCGGGAAATGCAAGTTTTCCCCCTAAATCAAATACTTTTTCTTCTATCTTATCAAGAACATCAACTAAAAAAGCACCTTTTTTTATAAGATTTTTTCCATATTCTAAAGCTTCAGCAGCTATTCTTCCTGCTTGCTTTAATTTTTCAATCTCTTCTTTATCCATAAGAAAAAGATAATAAGAACGGTTTATAAATTTTTGTTGTTTATAAAGTGTAAAATACTTTATAAGCTTGAAAAAATTTTAATTTTTTCATTGTTTTAATACAAAACCCCAACAACAATTCCCTCTATTTGTGAAAATCTTACCTTATAAGGGTCATTTTCCCAGTAATTATCTCCTCTGGTTATAAAATAAATTCCTTCATTATCTTTTCCAATTTCTACAACCCTGTGCGCAAAAGCATAATCATAGCCATCAATATTATATGCTATTATATCTCCAATTTTTATTTCATTTGGATTTTTGGGCTTTATTTCAAGAGTGGTTGTGCCTTTGTCAATTAAAGGATCCATTGAGTTGCTGTCAATATAGTTTCTCCATTTTGCATCTTTAATGTCTATCCTAACACTGTTACTGAATGTTTTTATATCAGAATCCTTAATCCTATCTGCTGGTGATGGTTTTTCTTCACCAGTTAATTTTTTTTCCTCAATAATTATTGTTGGCTCAGTACAACCTATCTTGACATATTCAGGCACAAAAACCTTTTCCTTTACAACATAGCCTGTTGCTATAGGAACTTCATATTTATTTCCATTACATTCCACATAAGTATTTTCTTTACAGATTATATCCCCAAACTCATTACCACAAATCTCTTCCTTATACGTTCTTAGACTATCTTCAAAAATTAATTTATTATCAGAAAAACCATTATTGCTTATGAAATAAACATTAGCCAAAACTAATATTGCTACAAGTATAACAAATACCAATACCACTCCTAACTTTAATAATTTCATATATCTTAGGAAGAATAAAGCCTTTTTAAAGTTTTCTATATGTTGTTACTTTAGAGTAGAAATTATAGAAATATTTTTAAAGTTTTGGAACTATAATCCACATGAAAGGGAAGTGAATATATTTGGAAAAACTTTTGTTTATACTTCTCCGTTTCTTTTCACTAGACTTAGAATTTAATGTAATAAATTGTTTAATGAGCCCGGGAGGATTTGAACCCCCATCAATCGGTCCTTAGCCCTAGATATCTAGTGAAGCCGACCGCATTATCCAGGTTGTGCTACGGGCCCATAAAGCGAATTTGGATCTAATTGACTTTTGAGTATTTTAATTCTTTGCTTATAATTTGTATTTGGTGGGCAATAGCCAAATTTTTTCCATATTTCAAATCTTATAAACTTTGAAATATTTTTAGACCCTATTATTTCCATCCAATTTTCCATAGATTTTTTACCACAAATTTGGATTTGATATCTAGGATTTTCAGTCAATTTTTTCGGTATATATTTATATATTGATACCCTAAATCCTAATATACTTGCAATGTATTTAAAATCTTTTGTAAGATTTAAAGAACAAGTGGTAAATAATAGTCTAGGGTAAAAATTTCTAGTTTTTTTAAATATTGAAGAATTAGCAACTTTTTTATCAAAATTAATGCAACCATCTGTATCTAAGTAACCCCTTAAAAATCTTCTATAAATTATGGAACTACCAGAATTCAATATAATTTTAGGTATTCTTATTATTGTAGATTTGTTTCCATAAGGAAACCCAATTTCATGAAATTGGTATATAACTTCTCTATCCCTAATGACGAAACCATATGTATTTCTATGTGGGAAAAATCTTGCCTTTATTTCTAGATTGAAAACTTTATTGAATAATGGAACTACATGGTTGTCATAATATTCTCTTTCTTCAACATTGCCACTAATGTCTAATTCTTTCCTTTTGCCGTCATTCCTTAAATAACCATCACCAGCGTGAATCCCGCATATTTCGGCTAAATCTGGACTAATCTTAATCATTTTAATCAACCTCCAAAGTTTTTTATTTTTACTAAAAACTTTTGGGCTTCAGAAAAAGAGAATTCTGAGCGAAACTGCGTAATTGCTTTTCATGTTGTTTTTGACTGAAAAGCATTATTTGGCAGTTTTGCGTGTTCTCTTTTTCTAATTTTAATAGAAGTCTTTATTTATAAATCTCACGCGTGAATGTCCAGTGCAATATGAGCAATGTCCAGTGGTATTTCTTTAATGAATCATTCCATGATCTTTATGTCGAAAAACCAAAATTTCAAAGAAAAGAGAAAATTACACCACGGGCCCACAAATAACCATTTATCAATTTGATTTATAAATATATTCCCTAATTTTCCAATATATAATGGAGGAACTAAATTTTAATTAATCAATAATTCCGAATTATATCCGGAAAACACAAAAATTAATCAAAAATAGTCTGTGTTTTCCGTTAGATTTATAATTCCTTTATTTTTTACTGTTCTTATGAATTATAAACAAATCCTAAAGGAACTTTATGGCTTAGACAGTCCAAAATTCAAGCAAACTCTTATAAATCAAAAAAATTTATTAAAAAGATTGCACAATCCGGAGAAAAAATTAAAATGCATACATGTTACCGGAACAAACGGCAAAGGTTCTGTATGCGCAATGCTCTCTTCAATTTTAACTGATGCTGACTACAAAGTTGGAATGTACACCAGCCCTCACTTAAAAAGATTTAATGAAAGGATAAGAGTCAATAACAAATTAATATCAGACAAAGACATAGTAAGCTATTATTTGAAAGTAAAGCCTCATATAACAAACCAGACTTTTTTTGAGATTACAACTTCAATGGCTTTCCTATATTTTTTTGAAAAGAAAGTTGATTTTGTCGTTTTAGAAGTAGGCTTAGGCGGAAGGTTAGACTCGACTAATGTTATAACACCATTAATTTCCATAATAACCAACATAGGAATTGAGCATACAGAGCACTTAGGAAATACACTGGAAAAAATAGCCTCTGAAAAAGCTGGAATTATTAAGAGAAATGTTCCTGTGGTTACATCAGCCAAGGGAGTGGCTTTAGATACAATAAAAAATATTTCCAATAAAAAAAATTCAAAATTATTTATTATTAATAAAATAAAAAAGAAAATAAAACTGAATAACTTAAAAGGAAATTTCCAATTATTAAATGCAGCCATTGCAGAAAAGGCAATGGAGATACTAAAAAACAATTACAACATTAAAATTAATGAAAAAAATATTATTAATGGCCTAAAAAACGCAAAATGGCCTGGAAGATTCCAGTATATAGGAAAAAACATATTAGTAGACTGCGCACACAATCCAGATGGATTTAAAATTCTTGTTAAAGAACTAAAAAATATTCATTATAAAAAACTCATTCTTGTAGTAGGTTTTTCCAACGACAAAGACATAAAGACAATATCAAAAGTAATAAAACCATTGACAGATAAAACAATAATAACAAAATCCAATAATTTTAAGGCAGCTGACCCAAGAATTATAAAACGATATTTTAATAAGAAATCTACAATAATAACTAATCCAAAAAAAGCATTAAATTATGCAAAAAAAATAGCTTCAAAAAATGATTTGATCTTAGTTACTGGATCAATATTTCTAATTGGGGAACTACTGTAATTTGGCAGAATCTTTATATGCTTTTATTGCAACAGCTGCAGCCCCTAAAAGGCCTGCGCCATTGCCTAAACTGCATAATTCTAATTCAGGCGGAGTCATAAGTTTACTATTGTCGTAGTATGCCTGCATATTTTTCCTCACATTGTCTATAAATTGGATACCCCACCCATTACATACACCTCCACCCAAAGAAATATATCTGGGGCCATAGTGAAGACTGATTATGTAAAGCGCCTTTCCTAAATTTTTAGCTACTTCATTTTTTATTTTCTGGCTTGCATTTTCTGGCTTTACGCCATATCTTTTTTCTATGCTTTTTCCGCTTATATAGCTTGCAAGACAATTTTTCATTTTGCAGCCACACTCTACATCCTGCTC
>Ga0209541_10009667_pt1 | contig 15580 bp, 5 predicted proteins | sample RifCSPlowO2_01_FD_184027 | JGI IMG/M metagenome (GOLD analysis project Ga0209541, IMG submission 184027) | Groundwater microbial communities from Rifle, Colorado - Rifle CSP2_plank lowO2_0.1 (SPAdes) (version 2) | ecosystem: Environmental > Aquatic > Deep subsurface > Groundwater | place: Rifle...
CCGCCGTAATCACACTAACAGAATCATAAGCCGATTCAACATTGAAATCGATAGTCTGGACCCCAGTGAGCGTGTTAAAATCGTTCGGAGAAAGCACTTGCACGTATGGACCGTTTTGATCGTAGGAGTATCCAATGTCATAAATGTTGCAGTCGAGTTTGTTGTTGAGCTGGGTTGTTCGGGTTAAGCAGCCTCCGGGAATGGCAATGGTTCCGGCATCGACGAGTTTGGCACCACCCGTTGGATTCGTATTAAGCAGGAAGTTTCGATCAGAATTATCTGCGATAAACGGATCCGTAGTGAATCCGGTTTGGGCATTGATGTCTTTGGCATGAAACGCAGGGGTTGCTCCGGGAGTGGTTACATTGTAATACGCGTTTGGATAGGCTGGGGTTTGACTAATTGTGCCGTTATACGCGGTGTTAATATTGGCAAATAACGTGTGATACGAGAAGTCCATCAAAGTGCCTGAAGTGTTTTTGATTGCGATGGAAGTCGAGTGAAAGGATGCGAATGTGACGCCAATAGCGAGGTAGAATAGTGTCGTTCCTGTGTTGTTGATTCCAATCGAGTTGTTAAAGTCATGGTATAGATTCCATGAAAAGTCTCCGGTGGTCACTGCCCCGTTGTGGAGAATGGCGGTTGAAGCGGCTTTAAAATCTGAGAACCGATTGTAGGCGATGCCGCCGGAGCTGCTTCCACCAAGCGAAATAGCGGTAGCCGTATTAAAATCCCAAAAACGATTATTTGAAACAGCTCCTGCCGCTCCAACGGTTCGGATCGCGGTTCCGTTGGGTAACACATGCCAAAAATTGTTGTCTTGTATATACCTTCCGTTTCCGGCCGTAAACAAAATGGCCGTTCCGTTGAAATCAAAAAACTGATTGAAAAAGATTTGACCTCCGACCGCGGGGGACACGTTAATCTGAATCCCGTTGGAAGGATTAACGATTCCCGCAAAACGACTGTCATGGATTTCTCCAGAGAACGAAGCCAAGATCAATATTCCATTGGCTCCACCAGGACCACTGATATTTTGAAACGAATTATTGAACAAGTTGACGTCGCTTGAAAGGCTTACTAATATCCCGCTTTGCCCAATAACCATAAAATTCGAATCATGCACACTACCCAAATTTTGATCCAACCGAATACCCGTATTTTCATCAAACACTTTGAGAAACGAAAACGAATCACTTTTCGAATAACCCGCATTAGACCGAACCCAAATCGCAGTATTATAATCACTCGAATCTGGCGCACCCGAACAACCCGAAACCGTCGCAGTGTTTACATTCGCAGAACCCGCGTATGAATTTTGATCGCGACAACTCGTAAAAATAATGTTTTTATCAACGGTTCCATTGGCCAGGATACGTCCGCCATCCCGCGCAATCAGACTTCGCCCCACCCCATATTTGACCACGGTTCCAGGAGCAATATTCAAATCCGTTCCCGCTCCAGTAACATTCACATCCGCCAAAATCACATACGTATTCCCATCAACCCAGTTTTGATCCACAGAAATATTCGAATCAAACGTGCACACGTTGTTGGTATCACCGCACGAATTCGCGGCAAAAACATTTGAAAGAACGACCAGTAGCCCCAATAAAACAAATAAACGCATGAACCAAAAAGGTTGTTTTGAAATAAAAGGGTTTGTTTTAAGCCCAGTCACCCAAACGCGACTGGCTTCCTTTTTGATTCAAGGCCTTGTCGATTTTTTGAAGCACGGACTCCACGCGGTCCAAAGAAAAATCATGCTGGTCCACCAAAAACGAGCGGATTTTTTCTTTTTGCGGCGCGGAAAACGACAAATCGAACTTGTCGGTGTGAGACGGGTTCAAAAAAATCGATTCCACTTCGGCAAAATCAAAATTCGGTGTGAATTCCGTATACGAAACGATTTCGTCAAACGAATTGCAATTCTTCACGATTTTCAACGCGGTTTTCGGACCGATTTTCGGGAATTTTTCGTTAAAATCCGTTCCCACCAGAATTCCAAGCCACACGAGTTTTTGCTGCGAAATCCCGAGGGTTTTCAACACCGAATCCAGTTCCAGGTATTCCGGTTCCACCTCGATATAGGCGTTTCGACCCGGAACCTTTCGCTTGCCCGAAAACGCGAGGTTTCGCACCAGACGGCTGCAACCAAACAACAACGCGTCATAATCCTGGCTGACTCCGGCGTACAAATCGCCTTTTGAAACCAAATACGAAATCTCGGCTTCGCCTTCGCTTGGCGCCTGAATAATCGGATACCCCAATAATTGAATCAGTTCTTTGGCGCTATCCACGATTTCGGGAGTCAAACGCGTGGACATGGAACCGAATTTTCGCGCGCCTTCCAGATCCCCGTCGGCTTTGGCTTTCTCGAATTTTTCCTTGGCATCGGTTCGAATCCGGTTACGCGCGTCCAAAGTCCTTGATTTTAATTCGGGGGGTTTTCCGTCAAAAACAAACACCGGCTTGATGCCTTGCTCGACAATGCTGGCCGTGCGATACAGCAACCCCGTCAAATGACTCGTGACAAAACCACGGGAATCCATCAAGGGATTTCCATCCATAGACCGAATATTCGTCAAAAACTGATACAGCATGTTATAGGAATCAAAACCCACTTTTCGACCGGATAATTCGGATAATTCCAACGGCCTGCGCGGAATCAATTCCCCAATCGGCGTACCCACTTCATCACCAGACAGAAAAACAGGAACAAAAAGGTTTTTATGGATAACAAAAAAAATAGGAAAAAAAGGGGTTTTTAGGTCAACTGATATTTCCCCGTAATCACGGTATCCGGATTAATCGTCACGCCTTTTCCGCCTTCAATGAGGTATTCCACGACTTTTCGGTCGAAGTTTTCTCCCCGAAGCTTGAAAATTTCCATGGCGCGTCCCCGCGTACCGTTTTCGTACAACACATTGTAAATCGCGATAATTCCGTCCGACAAAAAGCTCACGGCTTCCTCATTATCGCTGCCGGACCCTTTTCCGATGTGCGTCGGGTTTGCGGATTCACGGATCAAAAACGAAGTGATGTTATGCGATTCAAGATATCGGAACAATTGTTCCATGTAAATACGGAACCGGTATTTTTCCCCTGAAAACGCGGACGAAATCGAAGTCAACGAATCAATCAAAACGAAATCCGGCGTAAACTCCGTTGGAATCAACACCGGCTGCACGTCGATCAACAATTCTTTTTTGGCTTCCGAAAGCAACGCTTCGACACTACGCGCGATATCAAGGGCGTTAAACCGCTTGATCAACAACAAGCCGTTTTTTTCAAATTCTGTCGGGTCAAAACCGAACTGGTGCATGTGGTCCCGCAAACGGTCTTCGCGTTCTTCGAAGCTCATGTACAGAACTTTTTTTCCAACCTGGCAAAGATTTACGCCTGTCTGAAGACACAACAAGGTTTTTCCGGAACCGGGTCCGCCTTCAATCAAAATCGCCGACCCCACGGGGATACCATGATCCATCATCTTATCCAAACCCGGAATCCCCGTCAAGAGATATCCATTCGAAATTCCAGCCGTTGTTTGTTTTACCATTTTGAATCACGCACCTGTTTACTTTAACGCTATTTGGGTTTAAATTTTTTTGCAATGAACGATAAATCCACCATTTTGGCATGCCGCTCTTCTTCCATTAAAACCGCAAGTTGTCGACCAATATCCCGCAACATGTCCGAAAAAACCTCGATCCGGATATGATACAAGCGCTCCGGCATCGAACCCTTTACAAAAAAATCTTCCTGGGCCTTTTTAATCTCCGATTTGATGGCTTCGCGCTCAAGTTCAAGCGACTTAATCTTGTTCCAAATCAAGTAATGCCGCAACCAACTCGATAACAGCAAATACCCGACCACCAAAACCAGGATACCGATGAGAATATTCACCTTGTTGTTATCCAACGTCGTCACCAGATTCGAGGTAGCGGCTTCCGCAGCGGCCCGGGCCTTGGTATCAAAAGACTGCAAATCCACGATCAATTCTTGTCCTTCCACCGCCAATTCAATGGCTTTCTCGTACCGCTCGTCTTTCAATTCGCCTTTGGCTTTGGACAAAACCTCTTCAACCGGAACAGGATCTATTTCGCTTCGAACCTCCTCCAATTTGCGTTCAAGCACCCCAATTTCGTCTTTGGCCTCAAAAGCCAGTTCCACCAACCCAAACAATTCGGTTAACTTGGATTTGGAAGCCGAAAAATCCGCGATCCGGGTTGTTCGAAGCTTTTCTTTTTCAGCTTTGAACTGTTCCGAAACAACGATTAAACCATCCGAAACACGCACCGTCGTCAAGTCCTGAGAGCGCATCTCGAAAATCGAGGATTCAAGCTTAGAAATTTTTTCCGTGATTTCGGCGATTTCGGGAAACCGCGAAAAATTCACGTCCGCTTGGTTTCGATCCTGCGAATTCACATCCGCGAAAAAAACCTGGGCACTGACCGCGGAAAACAACACAAAAAACGCGAAACATGCCAACAAAACTTTTTCCATTTTACCCATTCTTTTTCACCGTCATTTCAATACCGTGTATACGACTTTCCAAAAAGGCGAGAACCAACCGTGATACATTCGCGAATACTTTTTGGTGTCCTCCATTACAATATCCTTTTCCACTTTCGAATACCGACTTAGCAAGGATTTGGTTTTCGCATCATAAATACGCGAATCCAACACACCCCGATTAAAATAATCGTTTTGCGCGCGTTTTAACTCCCCCAGCAAATGATCCCGTTCAATCTTCAATTTATTAACTTTTCTCGTAAATTTAAACATGTTAATTCGCTCGGTATCCATGGCGATCGTCTTTTCAACCGTCTGCGCGATTTTTCGCTCATAATGCGCCAACGCCTCATAATACTCCGCCATCGACGTCTTCTTCTCCAAAAAACACGCATCCTGCGCGGATTTAATAAGCCCGAGCAACAGCCCTTCTTCGGCGCGCAACAACTTCACCCGCTGCAGCAACCACCAATACTTACCCACCATCCACGACAGCCACAACAACAAAATAATTACGATCCCAACCACCGCAATCGCCTGGGAATTCTTCACCGCAAACGCCGTTACATTAAAAGCACCCTTCGTTTCCAACGCAAAAACCGATTCCGCATCCTCCAACCGCTGCAACGCCTTCTCAAACTCCCCCCGCATAAAAGCCAACTGCGCCAACGAAATCAAACGCGCCGTCTTAGGCGTCTCAACCCCATCCCCCGCAAACCTCGCAATCGCCACCCCCAACGCATCAAGCCGATGGTTTACATCCACGGCCAAATTATAATCCAGCTCGATTCTTTGGACAATTTCTGATGCTTCTTCATACTTGGTATCTGAATACAGTGTAATGGCTTCCGAATTCAACTCAAGCAACGCGTCCACAGTCCAGCCGTTTGCTCGCATCACCTCAATCTGAGCACGCGCCGAATCCAATTGCTCACGCGCCATTCCCCGATCCACCTCCCGAACCACCAACACCAACTGCCGACGCTCCTTAAACGGCCGCGCAATCCGAATCACAGGACCCACCCGATCCAACAAAACACCCTCAATCGTAAACTCCAACACATGCTCCCCTTTCGTAAAATACGCCGGCGAAGAAATTTCAACCGTCACCGACTTCTCCTGACCCGCGTCCAAATCACCCAAATCCACTGGATACACGCGAAGATACTTCGACAACAAACCCGAAACCGATACATTCAAATCCAACAAATTCAAATCATCCTCAACAAACGGATTCTTAATCGTAACAAAAAACTTCGAATCGCGTCCGCGCAACAACTCAAACCGATCCGTCGTCGTCCGAAAAAAAGCCTGGGCCTTCAACGGATCCGACGTCAAACCACCGCCACCATCGCCACCACCGCCTAAACCGCCGCCACCGCCACCGCCGCCACCGCCGCCCCCTTGATCGTCCGCAGGCGGGGCGGGATCATCCTCGCCGTCATCCACCACCACTACCGTCCCACTCTGCACCACAATCACGGGAACCGCCGCCGAACGGGTCTTAGCCGCGTTATTATCACAACACGTCGCCGTCGCCGTAATCGTCTTAGAACCCGTCGCCGCAGCACTCGCAATCGAAACCGTGATCGAATTCGTCAAAGAACTATCCACCGCCAACGCGGTACCGGTCGAAACAGTTGCCGTGCCGCTGGTAATCGTCCAATCGCTTGGAATCGTCCATGCCAACGCGGGCGTATTCGCATCTGCATTTCCTTTGTTGGTTAATTTGGCAATGAATACTTGCCCCGTATCGCTTTGCAAAACACTGGCCGCATAATCCGTAATCTCCACCAACAAAAACGGACCCCCCGCACTACTTACAATCGTTGCCACCGCAGTATGAACAGTCGGAGTCGCAAGCGACGAACTCGGCGTAACCGTAAACGTAATCGTGTCACTGCGCTCCGAACTCTTCGTCGTCACCGAAAGCGCAGTAACCACCGACTGACCCGGCAACACACTCGCCGTCGAAAAACCCGACGAACCCACCACAACCCCATTTCCAAAAACCTTCGAAGGCGCATCCCAATTCGACTTGATTAAAAACGTGAGCGCAATATCCCCATAATTCGTGAGATTTAGGTCTCCTACAGTTACATTCGTGTCCAACAAACCCGAAACCGCATCAAACACCGCCGGGGTACGGACCCAATTGTAATCCAAAAACGCATGGAATTGGTTCGCACTCGAAATAGTCGAATTGCCCGCAGTGTCCGTAACCGAAACCCGATACTGAAACAACAAATTCAGATCGGACGGAATCGAATACGAAACGAAATAATTCCAATTATAATCACTCGGATGATTCGAGAGCACCATGTCGATGTGATTCCAATCACTCCACGTGGAATTCACATCGTAATACCAGCGCACCTGCAAATTAATATCCGAAATCGCCGAATACTCCGTGACATTCGCATCAATTTGAATCGTCGAACCCGGATCCACCAACGCATTCGAATCCGGAGAATGATTCAAATCCCAAACCAACGGACCCGAAAGATCGGAAACAGTAAAACTATGCACAAAACTCGTCGCATTCGACGCAATATCCGTCACCGTAAAGTTCGCATCCACATTTCCTGCATTCAACACATTTCCATCAATCACATAATTCGGAGTCGCATTCAAATCCGAATACGACAACGTAGACGACACATTAAGATCCGCCCCGGTCACCTGAATCAACACCGACGTAATTCGCAAATTATCCCCGGTTTGCGCCCACACATTCACATCCACCAAATCATTAATATCAAACGGGGAATGGTTCGCATCCGAAACCGTCGGAGCCGACGTATCGTTCGTCCGCGTAGCACCCAACGAAATCGTGACCGGCGACTTTAGCCCATATAACAATGCATTCAAATCCTGGCTCTGTGACCAAGGATTAAAAACACCGCGAACCAGACGCGTGTTAAACTGCGACGAAGTCGTCACCGCACCTGTGTACAACCGATGGACCAGGTATTCATACGCCGCATCGTCAAAAAAATCAGTGGCAATACTCGCCGCAGGAGTCGTCGAACGCTGCAAAAAAATCGTTCCAATACCATCCAGCGAACTCTGCTTATACGCCGCCCAATAATTAATATCCCCCATTGTGGCCACACCAGAACCCGCACCCGAAGAAACCGCAGAATCCGTAATCACATTATTCTTAAAATACGCAAAACGCGAAAAAGAACCATCATCCAGGAAAAAATAATCGTCATACAAATAATTCCACGTTTGACTCAGCTGGGGTCGCACGTTCACATCCACCAAAAAAAACGGTTGCTTGGCAAAAAAATGATACGTCAAATTATAATCCATCGACTGATCAATACCCGAAACAAACAAACGCGAATACACCTCTCCATTTTCATCCAACCGAACCGTCGGCGCAGTAACCGAAGTCGGCGAATAAGTCGTCACACCCGCTTTTGCTTCAGGAGAGTTTTGCATCGGAATCGAACCCGCCAACGGCTGATTACGCCCGGTTTTACTCCAAATCTGGCCAACCAAACCGCCTTTGTTGATATCGACCCTTGCAGAAAACAACGAATTCGAATACAAATAATTCGAATCCACCACACTCAAATTCAAATCAGCCCCATAAAAACCAGGAGCATCAGAACGCGTATAATTCACAAAAAAACGCCGCAGTTCTCCCCGGTTCATGCTGGCCAAAAACACCAATCGCCCGTTTTCAACATCGTTTCCCGACCCATTCGCATCCACCAACTGGGCCGGAACCTCCAAATAGGAATCTCCATTAAAATCCACCACGCGAACCGCAGTTTGATTCGTCAAATAATTAAAATCAACCTCCGACTCCACCGGCCAAAACCAACGCGCCATAAGATTTGGTTCCATAACATTCAAATCAAAACGAAAAGGAAAAATATTATTCACATCATCCGTATACCCATCCAACCAAACCGACGAACGAAAAAAAACATTGGTAAAAGTCTTACCCGACAACTGAACCGAATACCAGCCCTTATTCCCATCCACCGTATACGAATACTGCGCACGATTACGATCAGACAACGGAGCAGAATTCATGTTGGCCGCAGCCACGTGAACCACACCATTCGCATCCGTGATTGAAATCTGGGGAACACTCGCAAAATTCCCATCCACTACAATATTCACATCCTGACCAAAACCAAAAAAACTACGTGCATTCCCGTCCAAAAAAGTACGAATAACAACCGGCGGAATACCAAAAATCAAAAAATTAAAATCCGACGAATCCGTTGCAGACAACGCACCCACCGAACCCGTCAACACCACAAAATAATTCCCATCCGCAATCGAAGAAGTATCCCACGCGAACGAACACTCGAACACCGGACCACTCGAACACGAAAAATCATCCAACACCTGCGAAACAATCTGGGTACCACCAGACGCCGAAGTCGAATACGCCAGCACGGCGGTCAGGGTCGAAGACGAACCCAATGCCGATTCGAAATTGAAATCAATGGATTGGGTTCCGGTTAAGCTGTTTGAGTCGCTTGGGGAAACGACTCTTACAAACGGCGCATTCTGATCGTAATGATACCCAATATCCATTTTGCCCGAATCCAACTTATTCGAGTTTTGAACGGTCCGACTAAGGAAAAATGCGTTGACATCCACACCCCCGGTGTCCACCAGCAATCCGCCACCGCCGGCATCCGAATTAAGCAAAAAATTGCGATCGGATTCGTCCCCGAGAAAAGGCTCCACCGAAAAACCGGTTTGCGAGTTCACATCGCCTTCATGCTGGTTTGCCGCGCCTCCAATCGTTCCAATCTCCCAAAACGCATTGTTTGAAACCGCGCCCGTAATGGTTCCGCTTAAACCGGTTCGAATACGCGCGAAAAGATTTCGGTACACCGAGCCTGAAAACGTTCCGGAATTATAAAGCGCGATCTGAGCCGTCGAATTGAAGTCGTGGGCGGTGTTGTTGTACACCGAACCGCGAAACGTTCCGGAATTATAGAAAAAATAAGGAATAACCGACGCAATCGCTTTGTTTCGCACCGCCAAATTGTTGTAAAAGTTTCCGGTAAACGTCCCACTGTTAAGGAAAACCGTGGTGTTATTGAAATCCAAAAAAAGATTGTCGTAAAAGCTGCCTGTGGTACTGCCCTGAAGATAAATCCCATAATTCAAAGCGGCCGCACGCACATCCGAAATATTATTGTCGTAGAAGTTTCCTGAAAAACTGCCCGCGGTGGATTGCTGGAAGATTCGGCCGCCATACACATTCACGAAATTATTGTCGAAAATACTTCCGGAAATCTGGGCTATGTTGTAGATCACGGCGTACGCGGCGATAAAATTGATGTCTTTGAACAAATTAGAGTAAATGTTTCCGGTGAACGATCCGCCCGCCACATAAATCAAGTAGGATCCCTTTTGGAAATCCGAAAAATTGTTGTCGTGAATATTTCCCGAAAAAGTTCCCGTGGTCGTATAGATCAAGGGGCTTACGTCAGTGGAGTTAAAGCTCACGAAATTGTTATCATGCACGTCACCCGAAAAAGCCCCTTGACTGTAAAAAAAATACGAACCGCCCGTGGTGTAATCGAACCCCCATCGGTTAAAATGATTATACGCGATCGAACCGGAAAAAACCCCGTTATTGTAAATGGTGTATTGGTTGTTGAGGGAATGATTCATATCGGTAGCCGTGTTATGGCAAAACGTACCCGAAAAAGTCCCGGCGCTGATTTGAATCAAACGAAGATTATTGACGTCCCGAAACGTGTTGTGACAGAGGCTTCCCGACATGACACCGGAAGCATTGTTCAGCAAAAACCCGCCTTGGTAGGAAATCGCGTTAATCGCATAAAATACGTTTTGATTAATATCGCCGAAAAACGTGGCTGGTGCAGTATACGCGATGCCCCAAGAAGCCTGTTCCATTCCAAAATTATTGTCATGAATACTGCCGGTAAAATCCCCCGCCGTAAACCCGATGGCATAGCCCGCCAGGAAAAGCGTAAAATTGTTGTCAAAAATCTCCGATGAAACCGGACCACCCAGGAAATTAAACGCGAACATGTTCGACCCGCTGGCCCCGTTGTAATCCACGTGATTGGCGTTAATTCGCCCCGAAACCTCGCCGGAACTTCCGTGATACAACGCGAAGGTTCGATGCAGCCAAAGATTATTGTCGTAAATAGGCGCCGAAAAATCCCCCGCATAAACGGTGCGAATCATATAGCCGCCCAACAAGGCCGAAACATTGTTGTCATGGAACTCGCCGGAAAAACTTCCGCCAAACAAAATCATGTCATACGACGTGGACCCATTCAAACCGTTAAAATCGAACCGATTGTTGTACACGTTAATATCCGCGGCCGTCGTGGTAGTGACATACAATCCGCGCGCGTTGAAAAGATTCACATCATTGTCATAAAACCGTCCCGAAAGACTCCCCGCAGCCATGTACAGGAAATAGCCGTTGACCCACAGATTCACGTCGTTGTTAAAAATTTCACCCGAATAATTCCCGTTCAAATACATCGAGTAAAAACCCCCCGCAACGGTATTGTGATCGATGATGTTTCCGTGCATCCAAAAATTCTGATCCGACGTGGTAGTGGAATAAATTCCGTACGCCAGAAAAGCCGTGACATTGTTGTCCCGAAACACACCCGTAAACGCGCCCGCTGGAGGAATAAACACCGCGTACGCGTAATTGCGATCCAAAATATTGTTGTCATAAATCGCGCCGCCATAATTCGAATCGACTCGGATGCCGTAATACCCGCCCGCCGTACCCCACCCGTTCACGTCAATCGTGTTATGGTAAATGTTGGTGTCGCTGTAGGTTCCTGAAATCGAAATTGCGGCAGCCGTATACACGTTGCGGTCAAACCGACTGAAATTCGAATCATGAATACTCAAAATCGGCTGATTCAACACGATCCCATTGGTCGCATGACGCACATTCAAAAAAGAAAAACTGTCACTGGTCGTCATCCCCGCATCGGGAGCGATGCTGATGGCGACGTTATAGTCCTGCGAACCCGGAGTACCCGAACAACCCGTCACCGCGGACGTGTTGCTTCCAACGGTTTGATCCCGACACGAAGTAAACGTAATCGGATGCGTCGAATTTCCCTCCGCAATAATCCGAGCACCATTCGTCACCCGAACCCCCGCGGCAATCGTCCCCGCCTTCATGCCTTTAATCGTCGCCCCGGGAAAAATATTAAGATCAACCCCCGACCCACTCACTGTCACCAGAGCCGACAAGAGATACGTATTCGCGTCAATAAAATTCGTGTCCGAAGAAATCGTTCCGCTGACCACACACGTATTGTTGGTGTCACCACAGCCGACACCCGCCAAAACACCCGAAGAAAAAAACAGGACAAAAAGAGCAAGCAAAGGCACTATTGTATTATAACGTCCCCCCATGCCACAGTAAAAGCAAAAAAACTATTTAAATGTACGGGTCACGGATTAAACCACAACTAAAGCGTTTTCCACAACAAAACCCAATTAATAAAAACACTTGACACCCATTTATGTCTATGGATTTTGCTGTTTTTCTCGCCGCAGCACTCGTGATCGCGTTTGTCACCACCTATCTCATCAAGCGGTACACCAAACACCCGACGTTTTACGTCATTTCGATCATCAAAACCGATCGGTTCAACCCGATTTTCGACTCGCTTAAACACCACAAGATCCTCGAATACCTCACGATTTTCGGATCCATTCTCGGATTCGGCGCGTTCGGATTCGATTTTTTCATCGGAAACAAAATCAAATCGCTTTGGCAGCGAATCGCCGTGTTTTTGATCGTTACCGTGGTGTTAAGCGCGGGTTTTTACTTTCTTTTCGGACCATTTTTGGAAGCAAGCGTCGTCATCCCGATCCCCAACGCCTGGCCGCTTGCAATCGCGTTTGGACTCGGCGGATTTTCGTTCGCCATTTCGTTTTTTCTTTTGATTCTCGCGTTTCACATCGTTGGAACCTATTCTGCCGGCGGAAAAACCTGCCCCAGCATCGCGCCGGTGCTCCCCGGAATCGAAATTCCGAATGTGGATTTTACCCCGCCTTGGGAAGCATGGATCTCCATTTTCCTGATTCTGGTTATTCACGAAGCAGCGCATGGTTTTTTGGCCCGCCGCCACAACGTGCCCATCAAATCCGCAGGCATCATTCCGTTCGGACCATTTCCCATCGGCGCGTTCGTCGAACCCGACGAAAACGAAATCCATCGCATGGAACCCGAAAAAGCCGTTCAGATTTTTGCCGCCGGACCCACGTCCAACATCGTTTCCATGCTGGTTATCGGAGCGATCGCGATCCTTGCGACCATGCTGATTTTCACTCCATTGGTCACGCCATACCAGAATTACATTCTAGAAAACCGCTACAGCGGAATTCAAATTTCAAGCGTAGACGAAAACGTGATGTTTTGCCGAACCGCGTATCCCAGCCCCGCGTTCGAAGCCGGAGTCGAAAAAGGATCGGTCCTGCGAAAAATCAACGACCAACCCGTCAAAAACGAATTCGACTTGCGCACCGCGGTTCTGACCAATGCCGGACAACCCGCCAAATTTCAATTCGAAAAAGACGGTCGCATCACCGAAAAAACAATCACTCCGAACAAACTCGGGCAATTCGGATTTCGATTCCAAGCGCTTTCAAACCCACAATACGTGGCCCCGCCCGAGTACCAACAAATCGCTTACGGCTTTTACGCGCTGATCGTAAGCATCGTCGCATGGTTTTTACTGCTTAGTTTTTTCGTCGCGATTTCGAACTTTTTACCCATGGTCCCGTTTGACGGCGGACGCATGGCCGAACTCATCTTCGCGCCCTACTTCGGATTCATGAAACTAAACGAAGAAGACACCCGAAAATTCGTCAAACGATTGTTCTTTTGGATCATGGTTCCGATCCTCTTGATCAACCTGCTGCCGCTGTTTTTGTAAAAAAAAATTACTATTTTTTGAAGTACTCGTATCCGATCGCGCCCAAGGCTAATACAATCACGCTAATTGAGACCCAAAGTATGGGATCGGATTCCGAAACCGGTTCTAATTGCCGTGAAATCTTTGAACAAACACCTTGCTTGCACACACTTCCGATGTCACACGGCTCTCCTTCGGGCAACTGTCCCCCATAACACTGGTTTTGAATACAACGGGAAATCGAACACGCGGAAGAAACCCCGCAATCCGAATCGCTTTCACACGCCTTGTTCTGCGGAATAAGCGGAACCGTGATGGGATTCTGGCTTCCTGTGGGACTTGGAACATTGACATTCAGGATTTCTCCCGGTTGTCTCCCGCAGTCCGTTGGACACGTGCGATCCGATTCTTGCACATCGCAAATCCCGTTTCCACAACCAATGGCACAATCAAACGGACACGAAAAATTATTTTCCGTGTGCGTGCAAGACCGATCCCCGCAAACGTTAGGACAATCCAGCGGACACACGACCGCGTTTTCGTCGGGTTCACATACATTGTTCGGACACACAAACCGCGGACCACCCGCAATACCTGAACCTGGCCGCGCAATCAACACGAAAATCCGGCGAGTGGTTTCACGATTTCCAACCAAATCCGTGGAATTAAAATCAATCGCCCAATTTCCATCGCTTGTGATCAAAATATTTGAATCAAACGTCTGCCAAGAACCCATGGAAACGCTTAGGCCAGCGTCAGAATCCACGCGATACTGCGTGGAACCGCAACCCGCATCAGAATCCGTACACGTCAACACCACGTTCGCGTCCGTTGCCTGAGTCCCACCATTATAATCCGCGGTCGTAACGGGGGCAGTGGAATCAAAGTCCCGTTCTAAAAGATAAATGACCCCCGCGTCGGTTTTTCCGTTCGTATCCGCGTCGCTTCCAACAAACAGAAAATCGTTTGCGTACGCGTCATCACCTAAATTCTGGAAAAAAAATCCTGGCGCGCCACCGGAACTCCCCAAAGTGTCGTTTGGAGCCCCGAAAAAAGTCGCGCTCGAAGACGACGCCACATTAATGTCAAACAAGCCGGATAACGAATCGATTCCTTGAATGGCATACACGGCACCATTAGTGGTTCCGCCGTTAAAATCCGCGGTCGTGGACGTAATCAACACGTCGTTCGCAAATGAACCGTTATCCAGATTCACCACTTGGGCTCCCGAAACCACGGTATTGGAACCCAACAAGTCGCTTGCTCCGGACCCATACCAAGCCGCTGAAAAATTTTCCGAAAGATTCATGTCCACGGTTCCCGACAACTGATCCACACCAAGCAACATGTACACAATTCCCGCATCCGACCGGTTGTTCACGTCCGCATAGGGCACGGTCAACAAAAGATCATTGGAATATGCGCCGCCATCCGCATTCAACACCTGAACCAATTGACCATTCCACGCATACCCCAGATAATCATTTGACGACGCGCCGATCCATCGAACCGAATAACCGGAAGAAAGATTCAAATCCTTGGCACCGGACAAAGAACCGATATTTTTGATCAAATACACCACTCCAGCGTCCGTTCGGCCCAACACGTTTCCATACATGGCGGAAAGAATCAAATCATCCTGAAAACCCGTATTGTCCAAATCGATTAATTGAAAACCAGGTCCATAAAAACCGTTTATCGAGGTTCCGGTTCGACCCACGGAGTCCCCCGGTTCCCCGCCTTCCCATCGCACGTCAAAATTGATCGAATAATTAAGGTCTTTTACGCCGGACAACGCATCGATGTTCTTCATCAAATAAAAAGCCCCGTTCCACTGCCGACCGCTGACCGAAGCATATTGCGCGCTGATCACCAAGTCGTTCGCATAGGCCCCTTCGTCAACGTTCACCAAGCGAAATCCTTCCCGGCTGGCCCACGTCCAACCCAAATTGTCGTACTCAGTTCCGCCATTCCATCGTACGTCAAAATGATCCAATGAATTAAGGTCTTTTGACCCCGACAAACCATCCACGTTTTTCAACAAATGAACCGTTCCACGCGTGCTCTTGGCGCCCACAGTCGCGTTAGTCGAACCCACCAATAAATCATTGGCATAAGACCCGTTATCGACGTTCACGACTTCGACT
>Ga0209541_10009670_pt1 | contig 15575 bp, 19 predicted proteins | sample RifCSPlowO2_01_FD_184027 | JGI IMG/M metagenome (GOLD analysis project Ga0209541, IMG submission 184027) | Groundwater microbial communities from Rifle, Colorado - Rifle CSP2_plank lowO2_0.1 (SPAdes) (version 2) | ecosystem: Environmental > Aquatic > Deep subsurface > Groundwater | place...
ATCGAAAAACAAAAATTTCCCTGTAAAACTTTCATTTTTAACGCCTGATTAATTTTTAATCTTAGGAAAAATCAAAGTATTTTCGTGAACTTATTAAAATTCTGTCTTTTGGCACATGCCTTGCTCTATGTTCAAACCAGTTGTGTAAAATGTTCTAGGGAAGCTGGAGGCTGTTGCCTCCCTAAGTGTGGAGAGTTCGTTGTGACGGGTAAGAAGAGACGTTTAGGTGTTCTTGTAGGGGCCCTGTGTGGATTTTACATTTTGTTTCTAGCAGGCCTGCAGTTTTCCTATGCCAATAGTTGTGAACTCAATTCGGATCTTTCACGACATGATGATGACGGAGATGGAATCTTAAACAAGAATGATGCTGATCTCGATGGTGATGGCATATTGAATCTTATTGATATTGATCCCTGTGATTCAAAAATTTTTGGTGAAGATCAAGATCAAGATGGCATTCTTGACCACATAGATTTTGAGGTTGGTGGCCAATTAAAACCCAATGTCTCTCAAAATATGGTGGAGCATCAGAAAAAATTTTGGGAGAAAGGGATTTATATCAATAATCAAGTCATGTCGTGGAACGAAGAAGAAATGCAGTGGATCAACGATGAGATTCTTCCAACAGTCCAAGATTTCAAAGTACAACCCTTTGTTTTGTTTAAAGACAGAAAAAGGGGAACTGAAACGGGAAGATATGTCCATAATGAGAGAACAATGTACATTACATCAAACGAAGTTATGAAAGTCCCAAGGTGTTTTCAATCCACTTTTACGCATGAATTTTTTCATATCTTTGCCAGAGATCATGCTGATATTTACCAAGAGTTTACTCGTGATATGGGCTGGAGATTTTCCATTCAAGAAAACGTAAGAATGGTTCAATACAAAAATGGAACAGCTTATCCCGAAAAAGTTATAAAGGCTTATAGGCGTGAAATTGAAAAGGAAATTAAAGGCCCAGACTTTCCATCAGGTTATTCTAAATTAGGTCCCAGTGAAATGTTTTCAGAGGTTGCGGCTGCAAGTTTTCTTCTTTCTCGAGGATCACCAACAGATGCCATAGTATGTACAAAATTTACTCTTGGATCTTTTCAAGGAAGTTCGGCTCATAACTGGTTTCTAGACCGTATTGGTAACTTCTGAAATCTGCTTATAAAATAACCTAAATTCTTGACAGGGATAAGTTGCGCAGGTAATTCCTGGTCTATGATTCAGCTTAAAACTTATGCATTTTTAGATAGTTTACAGCCTCAATTATCTTCGCATATCGGAACAACATGTCGTGGATTTCTGCCGGTCCCAAATGAAGCATCACTTTTTGTTGAAATTGCACCAGGTATTGCCATTAACCAAGTTATGGATGTGGCTCTTAAAGAAACCAAAGTTCGTCCTGCTATGCTCATTGTTGAGCGCGCATTTGGACTTTTGGAAGTACATCACAAAGATCAGGGTGAAGTTTTACAAGCAGGCCAAGCTATTCTAAGAAGTCTCGAACAAGAAGAAAAAAATCGTCAGAGACCAAAAATTGTAACAGACCAGGTTATTCGTTCCATAGAGCCCGATCATGCCATTCTTTTAAATAAAATTCGTTATGGCTCTATGATTTTACCAGGACAATCACTTTTTATTTTAGAAACAGAACCAGCAGGTTATGCAGCCTTTGCCGCAAATGAAGCAGAAAAAAATGCAAATATTACTTTGGTTGAAGTACGCCCCTTTGGAGCATTTGGCCGATTGTATATGAGCGGATCTGAATCAGAAATTGATTCAGCAAGGGACGCTGCACGAAATGCACTTTTAAATTTAAGTGGAATAGAAGTAGGAATGAAGAAATAAAGGGAGGAGAAACCTATGTCAGATGCATTAGGATTGTTAGAAACAAAAGGCTTTGCCGCAATGGTTGAAGCCTCAGACGCTATGGTCAAAGCAGCTCGTGTCGAACTTGTCGGTTATGAAAAAATCGGTGGTGGCTATGTTACAGCCGTTGTGAGGGGTGATGTCGCAGCAGTTAAAGCCGCTATTGAAGCCGGTGCACGGGGAGCAGAAAAAGTTGGTGAAGTTGTTTCTGTTCATGTGATTCCACGACCCCATGCCAACGTTGATCTTTCATTACCTTTAGGGCGTGGTCCTAAAACAACAAGTGTCACTTCAAAGAAACGCGCAACAGCTACAGCCTGATTGGCGTAAAGAGGAGACATAAAACATGTTGATAGGACGTGTTGAAGGTACAGTCGTTGCCTCTCAAAAAGATGCTGGCTTAAAAGGTATGAAGTTGCACGTCGTGCAACAAACGGATGCCTCTGGTCAACCCAAAGGCTCCTATGTTGTTGCCGTTGATGCCGTTGGGGCGGGAGTTGGCGAGCTTGTTCTTTTTGCTTCCGGAAGTTCAGCACGACAAACCGACATAACGAGAAATGTGCCCGTTGATGCCGTCATCATGGCTGTTGTAGATGAGGTTGAAATTCAAGGAAAAACAACTTTTTCAAAAAGTGATGAGGATTAACAAGCGATGTACCTGAATCAAACTCAAATTGATCACATTGTTGATAAGGTTGTAAGTCGCCTTCAGCCACCTAAAGTTGATCCTATGCCAGTCAAGCCAAGTTATGTTGCACCGTCCACATGGGTTCAACCAAAGGTTGATAAGAAAAGAAAGGGAGTTTTCTCGCATATTGAAGAGGCTATTGCTGCTTCTGAAGTTGCTTATCATCGGTTTTCACAAACAACTTTAGAAAACAGAAATCAAATTATTACAAGTGTTAGAAAAAAATGTAAGGAGCATATTGAAAAGCTCTCTAACATGGCACAAGAAGAAACAGGTTTAGGTCGGGCACTCGATAAAATTACAAAAAATAAATTAGTTATTGAAAAAACACCAGGAACAGAAATTTTAGTTCCCTATGCACGTACGGGTGATTTTGGACTTGTTCTGGAAGAACGAGCTTCTTATGGTGTTATTGGGTCTATTACTCCTTGTACAAATCCTACTGAAACCATCATTAACAATGGTATTGGAATGATTGCAGGAGGGAATGCTGTTGTTTTTAATCCTCATCCACAAGCAAAAAATGTGAGTGCTTACTGTGTTGAGATTATGAATGAAGCTATTATTGCAGCAGGTGGACCAGAAAATCTCATTTCAACCATTGAAAATCCAACTATAGAATCTGCTCAAGCCCTTATGAAGCATAAGGCTATTCGACTTCTTGTGGTGACAGGAGGTGGCGGTGTTGTGAAAGAAGCTATGGCGAGTGGCAAAAAAACAATTGCCGCAGGCCCTGGAAATCCGCCCGTTCTCGTTGATGAAACAGCCGATATTGATCGGGCAGGGCGACACATTATGAAGGGTGCAAGTTTGGATAATAATATTATTTGTATTGCTGAAAAAGAAACCATTGTTGTTGATTCTGTTGCTGATGCGCTCATTTCCGCTATGAAAAAATATAATTGTTATATTGCAACAAGTTCACAAATTAAAGAATTAGAACAAATTATTTTAGAAAAAGGAAAACCCAACAAAAAATTCATCGGCAAAAATGCTAACGTTATTTTGAAAGAAATTGGAGTTCAAGCGGGCGATGATGTTCGTCTTGTTGTGTGTGAGGTTGCCAAAGAACATCCTTTTGTTCAGGAAGAAATGATGATGCCTGTTATGCCAGTTGTTCGTGTTCAAAACTTTGAAGAAGGTGTCATGGTGGCCCAGCAAGCTGAACACGGTTATAAACACACAGCTGTGATCCACTCCTTGAATATTGATCATTTGCATCACATGGCATGTGTTATGAATACCTCTATTTTTGTAAAAAACTCTCCTTCTTATGGTGGTTTAGGTTATGGTGGTGAGGGTTATACCTCCTTTACTATTGCTTCACCTACCGGAGAAGGTATGACCTCGGCTTTCGACTTTACGAGAAAGCGTCGTTGCACCTTAAAGGGTCATTTTAGGATCGTATAAAAATGGCACACAGTGCTTCCTTCTTTCAATCATTAGGCCTTATTGAGTTATCAAGTATTGCACGGGGATTTATTGTGGCCGATGCTATGGTGAAAAAAGCACCGGTTCAACTTCTTCTTTCAGAGGCTATCTCTTCGGGGAAATATCTTGTTATGGTAGGTGGTGATGTAGCTTCTGTTGAAGAAGCCCTTAAAGATGGACGAGAGTTAGCTGAAAGTACTCTGGTTGATGAGCTTTTTATTCCACAACTACATGAAGGGGTAAAGCTTGGACTCTCCAAGCAATTTGAAAAAATATCAATATTACAGTCACTGGCCATTGTTGAAACAAAAACTGTCGCTTCTGCCATTGTAGCCTGTGACGAGGCTCTGAAAGCCTCCGAAGTCAGTTTAAGAGATTTGAGATTAGGTAATGGTATTGGTGGTAAGGGTTACTTTGTTGTGAGTGGCGCACTTCATGAAGTTCAAGCTGCTCATGAAGCTGCTAAAAATGCAGTTGAGGCAAGGGGAACGCTTGTGAGAAGCGAGGTGGTGACACAAGCTCACGAGGATGTAACGCAATTATGCATTTAGGGAAAGTTTTAGGTACAGTCGTTGCTACAAGAAAATATAAGGGTTTAGAGGGAATTAAATTTTATCTTCTCCAACCCCAAGATGAGAATGGAAATACCTTGGGTGATCCTCTTGTGGCGTGTGACGCAGTGGGTGCACGATCTGGTGATGAAGTGATGTGGGTTTCTTCTAGGGAGGCTTCTCTTGCGTTGGAAGAAAAATTTGTTCCCGTGGATGCCTCTATTGTAGGTTTAGTAGATGATATTCATCAAGAGGCTGTCATCCCTGCGAAGGCAGGGATCTAAGGCTTGTTAATATGTTACTAGGAAAAGTAGTAGGAACAGTTACTTCAACAGTGAAGCACAGCTCGATCCATGCTCGGAAAATTCTTATTGTAGATCCTTTTTTTAAAAAAGATAAGCCGACTTCAATCAAAGACAGATCTCTTTTAGCTCTTGATACCGTACAAGCAGGTATAGGCGATACCGTTCTTATCAATCAAGAAGGTGGCTCTTGCCGCCAAGTTTTAGACGACAAAGAAGCACCTATCAATCATGTTGTTGTAGGTATTGTAGATTCTCTCTAAGAATTCATTGAGTCGATAAATTCTTGATTTGTTTTGGTATTTTTCATTTTGTCCAAGAGAAATTCCATGCTGTCGATAGGGTTCATAGGTGCCAAAACCTTTCTCAATATCCAAATCTTTTGCAAGATATCGTCTGGTAATAGTAATTCTTCTTTTCTTGTACCAGATTTATTAATATCCATAGCTGGCCACACACGGCGATCAGCTAAGCGTCGATCAAGGTTTATTTCCATATTACCTGTGCCTTTAAACTCTTCAAAAATAACTTCATCCATGCGGCTACCCGTATCGATTAGTGCCGTAGCCATGATCGTGAGTGATCCGCCATGTTCAATATTTCTGGCAGCACCAAAAAATCTTTTTGGTTTGTGAAGAGCGTTAGAGTCAACACCACCAGAGAGAATTTTTCCACTCGGTGGCACAACCGTGTTATAGGCACGAGCAAGTCGCGTAATGCTATCAAGAAGAACAACAACATCTTTGCCGTGTTCAACCAAGCGTTTTGCCTTTTCAAGTACCATCTCAGCAACCTGAACGTGACGTTGTGCTGGTTCATCAAAGGTTGAGCTCACAACCTCACCTTTTACTGAACGTTCCATATCTGTCACTTCTTCAGGTCTTTCATCAATCAAGAGAACAATCAAAATAACTTCTGGGTGGTTTTTAGTAATAGCATTAGCAATGTTTTGAAGCAGTATTGTTTTTCCAGCCTTGGGAGGAGAAACAATAAGACCACGTTGTCCCTTTCCAATAGGTGAGAGAAGATCAATAATTCTTGTAGAGAAGTTTTTAGGTTCATGTTCCATATTGATTCGTTCGTTGGGATACAACGGTGTTAAGTTATCAAACAGAATTTTCTTTTGAGCTACTTCAGGATCTTCAAAGTTAATATGTTGAACTTTAAGAAGTGCAAAATATCTTTCTGATTCTTTTGGAGACCTTATTTCTCCCGTAATCGTATCGCCCGTTCTCAAATTGAATCTTCGAATTTGTGAGGGTGAAACATAAATGTCGTCTGGACCAGGAAGGTAATTATAATCTGGGCATCTTAAAAAACCAAAGCCATCTGGGAGAATTTCTAAAACTCCTTCTCCAAAAATGCTTCCCTCTTTTTCTGTGTGAGCTTGAAGAAGGGCAAAAATGAGCTCTTGTTTTCTCAATCCTGATGCATTTTCAATTTTAAGTTTCCGAGCAAGCTTATTGAGCTCATCGATAGACATAACTTTCAGATCTTGTAAATTCATGATTTCTCCTTGTTTAGCTAGGCGTGATTTTCATGCGGGTTAAATAAGTTGTTTTCTAAAGGTCTTTTTCATTCAGATATATTTATTTTTTAACGAAATTCTTTATTTTTATGAAAATGTATCAAGTGAGGACTTGATGGACCAAATATTAATCATCCCGAATAGTTTGTCAATATGAGTTTTCATCCGTGAGTTTTCACTCCGAGAGGAGCATGCCGAGCGCATGGTAGGCGCGGTTTCTGTTGGCGACATAGGGGGTTTTGTTTTGTTTAATTTTTTCTGTCTCGTTTAAGACGTGCTTAATATCCCAGTATCCAACGCCTGGATCTTCTTTCATTCTCTTAAATTTGCCGTATCCAATCCAACCCACCATTTTACATGTCTCATTTTGATGGATGAGGTAAACAGAGGCAGCTCCCAGGCGGCAGGCAATAAGCCTATCAAAAGAAGTGGCTGGACCGCCTCGAACAACGTGGCCTAAAGTTGTAACGCGCACCCCAATTTTAAGAGCTGAATTTTTAAAAGCTCGATCGAGTTTATGCTTGAGTTCAAGACTGGTTACGGGGTAGTTTTCTGAACGAATAATGAGAAACCTTTTCTTCTGACGCGACAGACTAAAATCATGTTTAATTTTGCCAATGAGACTCTTTATTTCTTTTTGTGGAACTGTTCCACTTTCAGCAAACAAAACATAGTCGGCACCTGTGGCAACAAAAGAAGAAATAGCTAAATAGCCACAGTGACGCCCCATCACTTCGACAACAAAAACTCTTTTGTGAGCGCTTGCAGTACTCGCAATGTTGTTACAAGCATTAGTGATCGTGTTCACTGCTGTATAAGTTCCAATGGTGATAGCTGTGCAACCAATATCGTTATCAATAGAACCTGGAATGGCTACAACTTTTAAATTTTCTCCTTTTAGGGTTTTAAGTTTACTTAATGCCAGGGCACCTCGTATAGAGCCATCTCCACCAATAACGATAACGTTCTCTATCCCCAATTTTTGCAAATTTCTTTCAGCCATTTTTTGGTAGAATTTAAGTTTAAACTCATTACACCTGGCAGAGCCTAGTATTGTTCCACCCTCACTAATAATGCCGTCAACACTTTGTTGGAAAAGTTGGTGAATATAGGCATTAGAAGTAAACTCCAATTCGCGTTCTAGTTGAGGATCGAGGCTTAGAAATTTCCCTTTTTTGATAAAGTGGTTGTTGTATCTAAAATGGGTGCTTTCTTGATTGTAAAGTTTTACAGCCTGATTTTTTTGTTTTGCCAAAAATCTTTTTCTTTCATAATCGATGCAGTAATAAGAATCTCCATCTTTTTCAAAAAAGTTATAGTTTTTATCGTAGTAAAGGTTATTACCCCAGATGAGTCCATAGTATCCTTGGCGGATGCCGTACATGTCGTATCCGAGATGAAGTCCTGTTCTGACAATCGCTCGAATGGCAGCGTTCATTCCGGGTGAATCACCACCACTTGTGAGAATAGCAATTTTAGGTTTAGTCATGTCTTTTCTTTACACGCGCCCTTATATTTTTCCAACATAAAAAAAACCCTTCGTTTAAAAGCGAAGGGTTTTAAAAAATAAAGTAATAGAATTTATGCTTCTGCTACTTTAGCAACGTTTTTAGCCTGAGGGCCTTTGTCGCCATCTATCAGCTCATACTCCACAAGCTGACCTTCGCTCAAAGTCTTAAAACCCTCTTGTGCAATTGCTGTATAATGAACGAAAACGTCTTGTTGTCCTGGTCGCTCTATGAAGCCGTACCCCTTGTTGTCGTTAAACCATTTTACATGACCTTTTGCCATACCTTCTCCTCCTCTTTACACACTCACAACGAAAAAAAATCCCAACAAGGTACAAAAACCTCTTGGGATTCAACCACATGCAAAAATCGTCGTATTAATTCTAAGACTCAACACAAATAATACCTAATATTTACTGTGAGGTAGATTTAAAAAAGTGTCAAGCGGAAATCTCAAACAATATTGATGGGTTGGCAAGGCCTGGTTGTAACTTAAGTCGGCCTGTGTTATAAAAGCGCCCTCATGAAAAATTTAATTCTTTACCTGCTTATTGCGGTGTTTATTGTGAGTTGTGGTGTTAAGAAATCTCCCATTCCCCCCAAAGACGATACAAATATCGAATCTTCTTCGGACGATGAAGAAGAGGAAGAAGAGTGAATTACTTTCAATACAAAGACAATGAGCTTTTTGCTGAAGATATCTCTGTCCGAAATATTGCTAAACAAGTAGGCACGCCTTGCTATCTCTATAGTTATAAAACAATTGAAAGACATTTCCGTGTTTTTCAGGAGCCTTTTAAAAATGTGTCCCATCTTGTGTGCTATTCAGTAAAAGCTAACTCAAATCTTTCTTTATTACGCCTCCTTTCCTCGTGGGGAAGTGGTATGGATGTTGTTTCTCTCGGGGAGTTGAAGCGAGCCCTCAAAGCGGGTTGTGATCCTAAAAAAACCGTGTTTTCGGGTGTGGGTAAATCTAAAGAAGAAATTCAATTGGCACTTGAAAATGATATTCTCATGATGAACGTTGAGTCTCGCGAAGAGTTAGATCTTATTAATGTCACAGCTCGTGAAATGAATAAGAAAGCGCCCATTGCTCTCAGGGTGAATCCAGATATTGACGCTAAAACGCATCCCCATATTACAACGGGGCTTCGCAAAAATAAGTTTGGTATTAATTTTAAGGATGCTTACGAAGAATATCGTTATGCCATGACGCTTTTACATGTTGAGATTGTAGGTATTGATTGCCATATAGGCTCTCAACTTACAGAGCTTGCACCACTTCTTTCCGCAGCTAAAAAAATAAAAGAGCTTGTGGAGGCTCTTAAGAAGTATGATCTGCATATTCAGTATCTTGATTTAGGTGGGGGCTTGGGCATTCCCTATAACGAAGAAGAGCCTCCGCACCCAGCAGAATATGGAAAAGCCATTTTAGATATTTTAAGGGATATGGATGTGACGCTTGTTTTTGAACCAGGTCGCGTCATTATGGGGAATGCAGGTATTCTCGTGACGCAAGTTCAATTTACAAAAAAAACACCAGATCGAGAATTTCTTATTGTGGATGCGGGCATGAATGATTTGATTCGTCCTGCTCTCTACAATGCCTATCAAAAAATTCTACCTATAGATCAGGCAAACGGAAAAGTTAAAATCTACGATGTTGTAGGGCCTATTTGTGAATCGGGTGATTTTTTAGGGAAAGAGAGAGAACTACCACCTTTAAAGAGGGGAGATCTTGTAGCCGTGATGAGTTCTGGCGCTTATGGTTTTAGTATGGCCTCAAATTATAATTCCCGCCCGAAAGTACCTGAAGTTTTAGTGCGAGATGATAAGTTTCATATTATTCGAGAGCGAGAAACATTTGAAGATCTCATAAGGCATGAGAAGATGTTAAACTTATGAAGGTAAAATTCACAAAAATGAGTGGTTGCGGTAATGATTTTGTGGTGATTGACCACAGAAATGGTTTTTTGCATGGGAAAAATCTTGTGAAATTTGCAAAGAGTGTATGCCACAGAAAGACCGGTGTTGGGGCTGACGGGCTTATTCTCATAGAAAATTCTGATAAGCATGCTTTTAAATGGAAATTTTTTAATTCTGACGGAAGTATTCCAGAAATGTGTGGCAATGGTGCCCGTTGTGCGGCACGGTTCGCCTTTGAAAATCAAATTTCTTTGGATCGATTTGTCTTTGATACAGCCATTGGGCCTATTGAAGCCGAGGTTAAAGGTGAGCGCGTCAAAGTTCAGATGTTTGAACCCAAAGATCTTCACCTGGATTTTAAAATTAAACTCCGCAATCGAGATGTTTTAGTAAGTTATGTGGATTCAGGTGTGCCCCATATTGTTTTAGAAGGAGAGGCTTTGAAAGATAGGGCTTCTCTTATCCGTCATCATCCAGATTTTCCCCGGGGAGCCAATGTTGATTTTGTCACTTACGTTGATCGAAGCCATTTAAAGATTATAACCTTTGAGAGAGGGGTAGAGGATTTTACACTGGCTTGTGGTACCGGAGCTGTTGCCTCGGCTATCGTGTATGCAGAGAAAGATCTTATTGAAACCCCTGTTCATGTTGAAATGCCGGGAGGTATCGTAGATGTTTCCTGGAAAGATCATTATAAAAAAGTTTATTTAGAAGGGCCGGTAGACATTGTTTTTGAAGGAGAATGGTTATGGAAGGAGTCTTAGTTGCTCTTGTGACGCCATTTAAAGATGGCTCGGTAGACTACACAGCTCTTCGAGCGCTTGTTGATTTTCAACTTGAGAATGGGACCGATGGTATTGTTCCTTGCGGTACAACCGGAGAGTCAGCCACACTTTCAACCGATGAAAAGAAAAAAATAATTGAAACTGTCATTGAGCACGTCAATCACAGGGCTCTTGTCATAGCGGGAACTGGTTCCAATGATACAAGAAGTTCAACCTCATTAACCAAGTGGGCGAAAGATGCCGGTGCTGATGGCGCGCTTGTTGTAACTCCTTATTATAATAAACCCACTCAAGAGGGTTTGTACCAGCACTATGAGGCTATTGCTAAAGTTGGCCTGCCACTATGTCTTTATAATGTTCCCAGTCGCACAGGAGTTTCTTTGTCTGTCGATACAATTGCACGACTAGCTGAACATTCTGAAGTTGTTGCCATTAAAGAAGCAACAGCAGATATGATTTTTGCAAGTAACATTATAAAAAGATGTGGTGATAAAATAAAAGTTTTATCAGGTGATGATTTTACTTTTTTACCCCTTCTTTCTCTTGGAGCTCGAGGGGTTATTTCAGTTGCGAGCAATATTGTTCCACAAAGAATGGCCGATATTTATGATCATTTTATGCTGGGTAATTGGTCTCAAGCAAAAGAAGCCCATTATGATCTCTTTCCACTCATGCAGGCGCTCTTTTTGGAAACTAATCCTATTCCGGTTAAGACCGCTTTATCTCTTATGGGAAGAATTGATGCTGAAATGAGACTACCTTTATGCCCCATGAAACAAGAAAACGTTGAAAAACTTCAGAAAATTTTAGAGGAAAAAAACTTATTATGATTCGCGTTTCGGTTTTAGGTGCGGAAGGCAGAATGGGTCAAGCTATCTGTCGTCTTTTAAGGGATGATCCTCGTTTTAAGTTAGTAGCTGGAATTGATAGAGCTACTTCTCTCAAAAATGTAATCAACGAAACAGACGTTGTTATCGATTTTTCTACACGTGAGGCTACTCTTCAAAATATTCCCATTATTGTTGAGGCACGAAAATCTGTTGTTGTGGGAACAACTGGTTTTTCACAAAGTGAGAGGGATGATTTTCTGAAAATGGCTCGCCGAATCCCATGTGTTTTTGCGCCTAATATGAGTGTGGGAGTTAATGTGCTTTTTAAATTGGCCGAAGAGGTAACAAAAACTCTAAAAAATTATGATATTGAAATTGTTGAGGCGCATCATGGTAAAAAGAAAGACGCACCGAGTGGCACGGCACTAAAGATTAAAGAAAAAATAGAAAAAAGCTTAACTGAAGAAAAGCTTGAAAAGAATATACCTGTGCATTCTGTGAGGGCAGGTGACATTGTTGGGGAGCACACTATTATTTATGCAACGGAAGGGGAGAGAATAGAATTAACACACCGAGCAAGTTCACGAGATACTTTTGCAAAGGGAGCTATTGAAGCAGCTGCATGGGTCGTAAATAAAAAACCAGGTGTTTATGACATGGGAGATGTACTGTCATTATGAACTTTAATTTAGCAGATCGAGTTAAAAACTTACCACCCTATTTATTTGCAGAACTAGATCGCTTAAAATCGGAGGCCTTAAAACGTGGGGTTGATGTCATTGATCTTGGTGTGGGTGACCCGCTTGATCCAACACCACCTCATATTGTCGAAGCTATGAACAAGGCTACAAGAAAAGTAGAAAATCACAGATATCCTTCTTATGTAGGTATGCGAACATTCCGTGAGGCTGTTGCTAAGTACTATGAAGCTCGAGATGTCACTCTTAATCCAGATAACGAAATCATTGCGTTAATTGGTTCTAAAGAAGGGATTGCCCACATTCATTTTGCTTTTGTAAACCCCGGTGATGTGGTTTTGGTACCAAGCCCGGGTTATCCTGTTTTTAGTTCTTCAACGCTTTTTTCTGGTGGTCGAGTTGTGACAATGCCGCTTCTAGAAAAAAATGGATTTTTACCTGATTTTTCAAAAATTAAAGAAGAGGATGCTAAACTCGTTAAGATCATGTTTTTAAATTATCCCAATAACCCAACAGGGGCTGTTGCTCCCGTAGAGTTTTATAAAGAAGCCATCGCATTTGCCAAAAAATACAATATTATTCTCTGCCATGATGCTGCTTATTCAGAAGTTTATTATGATAAAAGACCTGTAAGCTTTCTTGAGCTGGAGGGTGCTAAAGAGGTGGGGATTGAGTTTGGTTCACTTTCTAAAACTTATAATATGACAGGCTGGCGCATTGGATGGGCAGCTGGCAATGCTGATGTTATTTTTGGTTTAGGCAAAATTAAAACCAATATGGATTCAGGTGCCTTTAGTGCAGTTCAAGAAGCGGGTATTGTAGCCCTTACACAAAGCCAAGATTGTGTCGAAGAAATGAGACAAAGCTATCGTATTAAAAAAGATATTGTTGTAAAAGGTCTCACAGAAGCTGGGTTTCACGTTTATCTTCCAGGGGCAGCCTTTTATATTTGGTTTAAGAAGTCAGAAAAGTTTGAAACAAGTAAAGCTTTTTCTAAACATGTGCTTGATAAGGCTGGTGTTGTTATCACACCAGGAAATGGTTTTGGAGAGTACGGTGAAGGCTACATGCGCATTTCTCTTACAGCGCCGCTCCCACGCGTGAAAGAAGCTGTGAAACGATTAAAATCGGTTCTATCTATTTAAATTTCACTGCGTCACACACAACTTGAACAAGCCAGGAAGCATTCTCTTTTGCCTTTTTGGCATCAGCCTCTTTATAAAATTCAGAAGGTGTTAGATCTTCACTCCCATAAAATGACAATTCACGATCTCGTCTCATTTCTCTAGAGATTTCTGAAAGTTTTTCCACGTGTTTTTTAATATTGGAAGATAAACGAGATTCATTGTCTTTTAAAATGTCGCTCACATCGTGAATACGAGGAACTTCAATATTAAAATTTTTTAATAAAGCTTTGAGAGCAAGCTCTACTACTTCTTGAGATTCTCGAACAACATCTGCCCAGCTTTTGCGTTCGTATAAAGTCTCAAGTGCCGCTAGTCGATTTTGAGACCTCAATAGATAATCATGAATGAGAGATTTGTTCTGCATCAGAGTTTAAGTTTAATTTGATCCAATATGGATGTCCATGAGAAAAACATCGTTTGATGTGCCCCTCTGCCATCGCTCCTCGAATTTTTTGAAGAACACAAAAAATAATTCTATTCGATTGCCACAGGCAAGTCCCTTCAAGAGCAATGTCGTACCATAAGCCTCCCGCTTCCGATGGGTCTTTTGGAAGTTTTACAAACTGAGGAGAAATTTCTCTCAAAGGAGTGGGCAAGGATCGATACTTTTCATAAAAGCTATCCCACTCGCTATAAAGTTGCCTTTCTAGACTTACATCATCTTTTAAAATCAAAAGTAGGTCGACATCTGATTTTTCAGTTTCTTCTTTTCGCACTACGGAGCCAAATAAAACTACCCCACAGATCTTATCTTTCCATTTCTCAATAAGCTCTTCTAAAAAAGAGGTTGGGACAAACTCAGTATAAAAAGAAGGGGTGGCTGCTGTAACAGGTGATGTGGAAGAAGACAAAATCTCTGTACACAGTGAATTTAAGGAAATCCCCAGTTTTTCAGAGCGTTTACGTAGAGTTAAATGAAGTTCGTGGGGTATCCTTAGCACAAACTTTCCCGAGGTTCTTTTCATGTCTATATAGTATCATAGTACTATATCCTAGGCAAACCTAGTAAAAGTGACTGGCAGATTTCTTTAAATTAGCGCCACTCTAATTTAGCCTGTTCCTTTTTTGGCAAAATCTGTCAGTCACTTTTACTTGTCATCCTGAGCGAAGCGAAGGATATATAGTGTTATATGGCAATAGTTTACGTGAGCATCGGTTCCAATATTGGTGATCGAGAAAAATACTGTCAGACGGCGATAGAAAAAGTAGGGCAACTACCCACCACAAAACTACTTAAAACATCATCTCTTGTGGAAACAGACCCCGTTGGAAAAACGGATCAGCCACAATTTATAAATGGTGTTATGAAAATTGAAACAAAACTCTCTCCCTATGAACTTCTAAAATCTTTGCAAAAAATTGAAAATGATCTGGGTCGTGTGCGAGATGAAAAATGGGGTCCTCGTACGATCGATCTTGATATTCTTTTATATGATGACTTGAAAATAAAGGATAAAGACTTAACTCTTCCCCATCCAGAGATAAATAATCGATCTTTCATCGTCCAGGCTCTTACTGAGCTTGGTCATTGTTAGAATTTCGTTTCTGCCCCACGATAGGGCGCGACGAGTCTGGATTAGAGTTAGGAGGAGAATCGTCTAAATAATACCGTGAGCCTGATTCAAAAGAAGAATCTTTTCTAAATGGATCAAACAAATGGAGTCGAGGCATCTCTATGGCATCCGTGGTGAGAGTGTGAGTTGTGGCTTGTTTTTTATGAGCTCTTAAAGCTTGTGCTGCTTCTCCCTGAAGCTGAGAAAAATGGTGGTTAAAGACTTCAGGTCTTTCTGCTGAATTGGCAACAACTGTAAGAGCACTTCGATACATAACTGTCATTTCAATTCTTTTTTGAACAAGTCGTTCCACCACGTCAGTTAAACCCATTTGCTGAGCCCTTTCTATATTATTATCTATGACTGCAAGTAGGTGAAGAGGAGAATTAATATCGAGTTCATCACGCCTTTCCTGTCTTTGTCGCCATATGTTTTGAGCTTCAGTTTCCATTGCCTCAAGATTGGCTTCTGGGAAATAACATGTGCCATGATCACGACGGCATCGTGTTCCTGTGAAAATAATTGGGGAATCTCCCACCGCAGCAAGAAGCACCTCTTCATCTTTATCATTTCTTCCCTGTAAATAACGAGACGCAAAAAGATTTGGATTTCCACTTTCAGTTATACGATCTGGTATAAAAACTCGCGGCCGGCCAGCATTGTCAAACGCAACTTCTAATTCATCTTGTTGAAGTGTTCCTTCCGAATTATAAAATCGAATTCTGTTA
>Ga0209541_10009671_pt1 | contig 15575 bp, 14 predicted proteins | sample RifCSPlowO2_01_FD_184027 | JGI IMG/M metagenome (GOLD analysis project Ga0209541, IMG submission 184027) | Groundwater microbial communities from Rifle, Colorado - Rifle CSP2_plank lowO2_0.1 (SPAdes) (version 2) | ecosystem: Environmental > Aquatic > Deep subsurface > Groundwater | place...
TTATAGTCAAGCAAATGACATACTCCCAAAATAAATCCAGCTAAAGCTGGGGGTTTCTCACGCAAACCATTTCACTTAAACTTTTCTCTCTTGCGAGGTCGCTAATCAGCTAAAAGTTTAATGTATGGTTCGCTAAGCGAGAACCCCCGAACGATATAAGCAACCACCTTCAGTATGAGGTGGTCGCAATGACTAAAAACATATATCAGCACTTTAATCCAGAAGTGCACAAAATCGAGAGTAAAATCGCAACTGTGAGAACATCTCACCATTGCAAATACAATATCAATTACCACATTATTTGGATTCCTAAATACCGAAAGCAAATATTGACTGGAAAAGTTGTTGATGTTCTGAAAGCAATTATTGAAGGGCAATGCCAAGAGATGAGCATTAGCAATCTGGCATTAGAGATTATGCCTGACCACTTGCACTTATTCGTAGGTGCAAAGCCGACAGTAACACCATTTAAGATAATCCACAAGCTAAAAGGAAACACAAGCATACAATTAAGGCGATGCTTTCCTGAACTAAGGTATCTTGGATACAAACAGCATTTCGGAAAAGGTTTTGATGCTCTCTGGGCGAGAGGATATTACTGTGGTTCTGCTGGACATGTTTCTCAAGAGCAAGTCAAGCGCTACATTCAAGAGCAAATGGGTAAATCTGTTTTTGAGTATGATATTTATGGCTGTCCAACAAATTTAAAAGGACAATTAAAGATAGGAGATTTCACAAATTGAAGTCTCAAGAAGAGGGACAATTTTTAACGAATAACTAAACGACGAGGGGGAGTTCTTAACTATGAATATATGCGCTTAATATTTCAGAAGTATTACCTATTCTTTTTTCATTTTTTAGATGAGAAATATCAATAACTGCCCCATGTTTAATAAATTCATCATAAAACTTATTATATTCTTTGCCCCAGTATATCATCGCACATGACATTGGAGCACCTTTACCAGTGTTATTGCCATTTTCCAAAAACTTCAAGCGAGTATCGAATAAAAAACAAATGGCTTTTGCCCTGCCATAAACACTTTTTTTCCAATGACCAGTATTTGTTGCAACTGGTACTAACGCAATAACTTCTGAACCATAATTTTCATGTGCTTTTGCACATTTTTCTAGCCAATGTTTAATAGACGTTTCGCTATCTTTATCCTTACCATACGGTGGATTAACATAGATACTTGGAAATTTCCATGATTCAATTAATCCATTTTTTTGGGGCAGGCTGTACTCTACTTCTGCATTAACAATAGAAAACTTATTAGAACATGGATCTAAATGTATCTTTCCACTAAATGCTTTCTTAACTGCATCAACATACTTTTTAGGGGTGCACCAATCCTTACTTTTTGAATTGATATTTCTTCCAGCTGTCATTATACCTCCATTACTGAGTATATGATTAAGTATTTAAATTCTTTTTGATTATTGGTAACCAATTGGTAAATAAGTATATATTTAGTGGTATATATACTTTTCGATTATGAATAGTAACATGGCACTAATAGGTTATATCAAAGCTAGTAATTATAGGATTGAACTACTTAAAAAGTTAATTGAAAAACCATTTACCCCTACAGAACTTGCAAATTCGACTAAAATAAACAAAGGTCATGTTAGTAGGACACTAAAGGAACTCTGCGAGAAAAAACTTGTGGCGTGTGGCAACGAAGAAGCAAAAAAAGGAAGGATGTATTTGATTACTGAATTGGGTAAGAAAATAATGAAGGAATTATAAATTTGAGATAACTAATGAATTGTTTATTTTACTTATTTTTTAAAGTTTAGGTCTTCAAGGTCATAGAAGATTGCATTTTTGTTTTCAGATATTATTTCTTGAATAAGAGTTTTAACATCTTCGTTTGTCTTTAGTGCATCTTTACTGATGAACTTTAAGAAGTCATCACCAAATTTTTTGCGAAATTTCTTAAATGCTTCAATGATGATATAATCTGGAACAACCAAATTATGGTCAATTGTTTTTGTAACCACCTTTCTTGATTTATCTTCCCAATGTGAAACTTCTCCAATTACAAGTATCAGTGTAAAATTATCCGTTTCTTTCTTTTCTTCTTTACCCCATTTACCAATACGTTTTTTTCTGACATCTAAAGCAACTAATGCTGATTGTTTAGCTTTTTCTATTGTCTGTGGTCCAGTTAAACAAGTTTCTATTTTGAAAAAAGTCTTGTTTTGTATTTTGGTAAGTGTAAAAACATGACATAACCTTACTTTTTCTGAGAGGTCTATCAACTTGTTTTCTGGTTTAATAATCCTTATTGTTCCATTTTCAACCAGTGTGATTAAAAACCTCTTATTGACAGAAATCTCAAATTTTTCATCAATCAAATTATTTTTCTGTTTAGAATATCCTTCTTCATTGACATTTTTTGAAGTAATGTGAATTTCTGCATTATTGCCTGAAATTTTTTTACACACGATGTTAATTTTTATCTCTCTGTCTAACCATCTTGGATTTATGTTATGTTGGTAAGCTTCATTTACGCCCAATTGTAAATCTTGATATCTCGTCTCGGCATGAACAGTTACCTCAACACCAACTTTTTTACATTCAATGAAACCTATAAGATTATTTTGGTCAATATCATCATTCTTATCAACAGCAAAATTTCCATTTTTATCTAACTTAAAAAAACTGAACTCAACTTTATGTTTTGCTCCAGTAAATCCTTCTAATGATAATTCGGTCTGCATGGAATTTAATAAATCTTGGGAAGAATGACAATAGCCCATTATCACTATCTCCAATCTGGTGTCCTTTTTTTCCAAATTGTTCTATGTAAACATATACATCAGATAAATACTCAAAATCTCTTGAATCGTTAAATTTCATTGACATACGTCAAGCGTAGTATCCACTTATTAAATAGATTTATACCATTTAGTTACCACTATAAATGAACGGAACTTCCCCTAACTAAACGACTAAAAGGAATGTCCCACTTGATGTTTGTTCTTGATTGCTTCAATGAGCTAGAATGAACAGAACGCTATAGTAAATGTTTTTACTTCTTCCGCCTCTTGCACAAATACTAGAAGGATGCGACGGGCTTCATCCCACAGATAAATCAGTGGGTATTCGCCCTACGATTTTATAACAATGAGCGCGACAAACTTTTGGAATCATGCGCCATTAATTAGGCCAAATTAATTTTTTTAATCGATACTGAATCAACCGCTTTCAAAACGTCATCAACGCTTATGTTTTTCATGCACTTCTGGTAGTCATTGCTGCTTTTTGGAAATAAGCAGTCAGGCACTTGGCCTTTGTGAACATTGATGCACGGGCTAAATTCGCAATTATGGCCATTATAAACTCCAATATTACCTTTTCCGTAAGGCCCAAATCTAAGCGGGATGTTTGGGCCAAACAGCCCAATTGTTTTTACGCCTTGCGCAGCTGCTATGTGCATTGGCCCTGCATCATTGCCGATAAATAAATTGCATCTGCTTATCAAGCAAAATAGCTGGCTTAATGTTGTTTTTCCAGCAGCATTAATAGCATTATCTTCATTTTCAATTTTTTGTTGTATCTCTTCTATAAGCCCTGTTTCGCTGGAAGTTCCAACAAAAACTATTTTTGCATTATGCCTGCTTATTATCTCGTCACAAAGCTCAGCATACCTGTCGCTTGGCCACATTCTAGATTTTGCTGATTCTGCAGCGCCTGGCGCAACACAAACAACAGTATCTTTGTCTTTTATGCCGCTTTTTTTTAAAAAATTCTTGATAAATCTTTTGTCCCTCTTTGAAAAATTGAGTTTAGGCAAGGCGTTTGTGCCATCATTAATGCCCAATACCCTTGCCAAATCCAAAAATGTCTGGACAGCATGCTGCTTGTCATTATACTTTACTTTTTCTGTGTACAATCTTGATCTGGCATCATGCGAATAGCCTATTGACCTTTTTCCTACAAAAAAAGAGATTATCGCAGAAATGTTGAGGCACTCTTCCATATCTATGGCAATATCATAATTTTTAATATTTTTTATGATAAAATAAATAATGGAAAATGGATTTAATTTTACTGTAAAAACGCCGCTTACATTGCTGTTGTTAAAATAAACATCATTGTTTCTTGGAGTAGCCAAAACATCTATGTTTGCTTTTGGAAATTTTTTCCTCAATGCAGCAATTGCTGGCAGCGTTAAAATTGTTTCTCCAATGCCCCAAAGCTGTACTACAAGTATGCCTTTATAACCCCCTTTATAATCCGCTTTCTGATTTTTTATTGGTTCAGCTTTGTTGAAAAAACCAAGAAAATTGCAAATTAGCCTGCCAACATATCTATCAATTAATTTTATTATGAAAACCATAGATTAGCAGGATTTGTTTATGTTATTTAAATATGTTGGAAAATTATTTCCTCTTATTGCCTTTAATGGCCAACTCCCTTACAATAATCTCTATCTGCTTTTGGTTTTTTCTAGTGATTATGTAGGTATAAAACATCCCCGCAATCAAGAAAAAAAACCCGCTTATTGTTAACAAGTCCAATGCCCTTAGAAATCCAACGCGCAGGACAATAGGCTCCAATAATGACGGGAATAAAGCAATTATCATAAAAATGACCCACGACGAAATCCAGAAGATCAGCTCTTTTATGGTGAACTCCTTCCTTTTGTAATTTAAAAAAGAGTAGTAAATCATAAATAATCCAAATAAAGAGCCCGCGATCTGAATTCCCAGCGCCATTTTTACCATTTCACCTGCTGTTAATCAATCTCCACCATAACATATTCAAGACAATTTTTATGCCGTCAATCACAGTTGTTCCTTTGTATTTGTCAGAGTATATTGTGCTTATTGGAATCTGCACATATTTTAACTTTTGCTTTCCTGTTCTGGAAATCATCTCAGACTCCATTGAATAATCTGAAGCATTCCACCTTACCTTCTTATATGCCTCTTTTGAAAATGCGCGGAAGCCGCACTGCGTGTCATTAAGCTTTACTCCATAAAGAAGTGAAACAACGTTAGATATAAACCAGTTCCCAAAGCTGAGGACAATGGGCATTTTTCTGCTTGGCCTTCTGTAGCTGAACACTATATCATACTTTTTTAGTTTCTCGATAAATCGAGGTATGTCATCGGGATTGTGCTGCGCATCTGCGTCTAGAGCAATTATGAATTTTGCATGATTCCTTGTAGCATAATCGCACCCAGTTTTTAGCGCAGCGCCCTTGCCTAGATTTACTATATGGCTTAATACAACGGCGCCTTCTTTCTGCCCAAGTATAGCTGTCTTATCTTTGCTTCCGTCATCAACAACTACAATATTAGATACATGCTTTTTTGTTTTTCCTATAGTCTCGCTTATGCTCTTTTCTTCGTTATAAGCAGGAATTACTGCCCAGATATTGCTTGTTTCCATTTAAGAAATGCTTGTGTTGGATATACTATTGTTTGTTATATTCATGCTACTTTCGTTTGTTATATTCATACTGCTTTCTTGTTTCTCTTCCTTTAATGGCTTAAGGTAATCAATATAATCCTGAACTATTGTTGAATTTTCTCCATCCCAATCCAATTTGTATGTAAATATGTTTGTCCCAGTTAATCCGCGCTGATGGTTTACTAATTTGAAGTATTTAAGTCCATGCCCTTTCATATAAAACATTCTTGTAAACATTCCTCCTGCCAATTCCTTGCTTGACAAGACGCCCTCAATCTCGCTCTCGCTTTTTGGTATTAGTGTCACTCCGAAGTCCATAGTAGTGCCGTTGAACTCTTTTCTAAGCACGCCTTCTTCTGTTGTGAACACAGCTACTTTTGGCCTTACAATACCCTGCTGGCCTATTCCAAAGACATCGTGATTGCTTAGGTTCACTTGCATGCCGTTGCTGCATATATAAACCCCTTTATCATTTTTACTGCAGCTTATTGAGCCGCCATATCCTGGCCAAGGCGCAATCCATGAGTTTGCCTCAGAGTCAGTTGCTATTGACTGCATCTCAAAATAAATATTTTCTGCCCTCTCTTTTGTATAGTTAAACCTTTTCATCATGTAATCAACTGCATCCTCTTGCGGCATTTTTCTGGCATTCTGCCATATGTCTGCTCTCTCAAAATTCCAACTGCCGAAATGGCTCCAGACTCCGCTTTTTCCAATCATATCCTCTGATGCAATAAAATATCCTTCTGGCGGCTGGCAATGAGTGCGCAGCAGAATATTTTTTATCTCTTCTTCATTAAACTTTAACTCTCTCAAAGCTTTCATTGCATCTTCCCTATTAAGCAGAATGATATTGTTTAATATCCTTATAGATAAATGTGTGTCATTGCTTATGTTGTTTAGCATATCAAAAACTTTAATGCCGCCGCAGTCTAACATTCTTATTATGCCCATAGCTTGCTCTTCATTGTCAGTCATTAAAAGCTTCCCAACCCAATGAGCGGGCTGCGCAGTTTGAGTAGTTCCGTCAAAGGTTACTCCTCGGTCAGCCAATGCTTTGAAGTGATGGCCAAAATCCCACCATGATGTTATAATTGCATCTTTGCTTGAGTTTTGGTTTATGAAAGCCAATGTATTATACCATGCATCATTGACAATTGGTATGTCTGATCTTGCTACGTTAATTGCGCCTTTGATAGGATTGTTTACAGGATTTACATAAACCAGCAGCAACAGCACAATTAAAACACCGTTTCCTATGGCTTTATGTATCTTAAGCTCTTTAGACAGCAATTCTGATAAGTATAGGTAAGACTTGCCTAAAGTAACTCCAAAGGCAACACTAAACGCTGGAGCGAGCAAAAGAGTAAACCTTATGCCTTTTATACTTGCATAAATTGTTGATATCATCCACAAAGCCAATAGAATAGATAGCTTGAAATCGTAGTCTTCCTCTTTTTTATAGATAAATATGGATATCCTTATTGCGATTGGCAGCACTATCCAGATTATCAGCCCAGAAACAGGAATGTCAAATCCAGCTTTTACGAACAAAAAGTATCCCAAATAGAATACGGCAGAGCTAATTATATATATCAAATCAAACACTTTTAATTTGCCTTTCCTAGATATTGAGAGAATCAATCCCATTAAGCTTATGAAAAAAAAGAAGTTGCCGCCCATAGAGTTTATTATTCCATTAATGGAGCCTTCATTCAGCTCTGCAACTGTTGTTAGGACATTTGGCCATAGCGAAGGCGTCACAGGAGCTTTAATTGTAGAAAATGTTAATGGGCCAAGCAAGCTGCTTTCAAATTCAGTCCATCCTATGAAGAAAGCAGCAAAAACTGCCGTGGATGCAAAAAAAACAAGCCCCGCTATTATTATATTTTTTATCTCAGTGTCCAGAAAGAGCGTTCCTATATTGTTTTTTATATTCTTAAACTTTACAAAGGCAAGATACAAAAAAGTTATTGCAATTGTGGCAAGTATAAAATCAAATATATGCCACCACCCGCTCCAAGATACAGCATATAATCCGCTCAAAAAGCCAGCGATTGTCATTAGTAATACTACTTTTATTGTGCTTTTTGCCCCTATTGTGGCTGCAAACAGCCATGTGATGATAAGCGGAAAAAATACTACCCACGCATCACTGTCTGCATGGCCAAACAATGTTCTTCCCAAAACAGCTGCGTTGATGGCCATAATCATGCCAGCAAAAAAGCCACCTAAACTGCCGCTTATTTTCTTTGCAATTAAGAACACAAGCAGTACGCACAAGGCTATCACAAAGACAGGGTAGTAAAACATAGAGCGCATTACTGTTAAGCCAGGCGCAAAAAAATGCAATGCCCTATAAAAATAAGCTAAAAAGTGTATATGAAAAATGTCAGCAGTGATAAATCTGCCACTTGGAGCTAATTGATGGTTATCAAATGACCTTCCATCTTTTAGTATATCACCAGGATACCCATGCTCAATCTCATTTTTTACATACCTAAACCAATAGTATGGATCTATGTCGGGCATATAATTTTTGCCGCTTTCATCCTGAAAAAAAGATTTGATGTAAGCAGAAGTGTCTTTTATCTGCTTGTCTATCTGCTGCTTGTTCTGATTAATAACCTTATCTAATTCCTTATCGACAAGGGCGCTTTTACTCGAGTCTGGCAGATTTGGATACTGCTGGTCAATGCCCGATTTTATCTGAGATCTTATATTGCTGATAACGCTGTTACCTGCCCAATCATCGGCAAACAGCAATTGGCCGGCCAGCATTCTGACATATATTGATAGTATTATTGGTATAAGGACTACAAACACAATCCCATATTTTTTGAAGAAGCCGGCAGCCTTTTTCCAATCTATTGATATTCCTTCATCATCTGAATTAGGAGTGGATACAGCTTTATTTTTATCTCCGGATTTAAAAAAGTTTTTTATCTTGCCAAAGTCAATTGAAATGTCCAAGTCTTCATCTGATTTTTTCCCCGCTTCTTTATTCTCTTCTTTAGGAGCATGCTCTTGATATTTAGTTTCCTCTTTTTTTCCCCGCTTAAAGAAATTCTTTATCTTGCTGAAGTCTATAGATATTTCTTCATCTTTTTTTGGATCCATAATAAATAACCACCCCTATAAAGAGGTAGTGCGCATTTTAAAAAGCTTTTGATAAAAAATCAGAAAAAAATTCAATGCCAAGCATTGAATTTTTTTAGTATTATACCCATAAATCTTGGCTCTTTGAGCAGAAGAGCAATGACTAACGGTATTGGATTGTCTCTGTCATACTTTTTTAATGTCTTTCTTATTCTTTCTTGGCCCATCAATTTAAGCAGTGAGTCATAGTCTTTGTCGGAAAAATTGTTAAGAATTTTCCTTATCATTAGATGAAGAAGAAGCCCCCTTCCAGAGTTTTTTTTAAATTCCTTGTTATAGTTTTTGTTATTGATAATGCAGTTACATAATGTACGGGCAGCTTTAAGCGAAGGAACTATTCCCCCCCCAGTTGTTGCTTTTACTTGCGCAGCAGCGTCTCCAATTAGATATATGTTGCCTTTTTGCATCACTCTTTTCGGATCATACAGAGGTATAAGGCCGCTTTCCCAGCACAAAATTTCTTTTTTGCCAGTCCTGTTTTTTAGGAATTTGTAGAAATAATCCTGCGCATTTTCAAGGCACCCTATTCCAAGCCTTGCAGTATGCTCTGACTCAGGAACACACCACCCAAAAAAGTTTGGAAAATCGCTTCCGAAGTAAGTTTCAAAAGAATTTGCATCCATGCTGAGATTTACTTTTGCCTGCATGCCTATATACTTTTTTGAAATGGGATTGATGCCTGCGGATTTTGCAACGCTTGAATAAGGCCCATCAGCGCCAACGATAATGCTGCTTTTGATATTTTTTATTTTGCCGCTTTCTTTGTCTTTTATTTTAATGGAGTTTCTTCCATTTAGCCCTAAGAACTTATGCCCCAGCAAGAGCCTTGCTCCTTCGTCTTGCGCCATGTCAGCTACAAACTGGTCAAACTTATCGCGCCACATTACTATCTCGTCAACATTTGCTTCTGTCCTGCTGCTTTTGCTGACGACAATAACCTTGTTAAGCCTGTTGGCCACAACTTCTCTTTTCAGCTTGAAGAAATCTTCAATAGAATGAGTGACTATTCCTGTGCATTGAACAGGCATTCCTACTGCATTATGCTCTTCTACGATTGTCACTTCTTTGCCTTGCTTAGCAAGCAAAAAAGCAAGATAGCTGCCAGCAGGGCCAGCGCCAATTATGGTTATCATGCTAATATGGTAGCATTTAATGATTTAAATAAATAATGAATATTTGTATTCACTATCCAATAACGAAAAGTTTAAAAATACCCATACATTCCCTTGTTTGATGGGTAAAACTATCTATATATCGGCTCTTTTGCTTGTTTTTGCAGTTTTGTTTAGTGGCTATGCCTATAGCAGCCCAACTTTTGATGTTTCTATAGACAGGACAGCAGTTAATGGCAAGCCGCTTGCGCAATCTAGCAATAATCTTATTGAAAAATCAAATATCTTTTCCGTGGTTGTGGACTTTACAGCCCTAGCAAAGCTTGAGAAAGGCCATATCGAGGCTACTTTAAGGGGAATTAAAAGCGGAGATGTCGTGTCAAACTCAACAGGAGTTTTTGATTTAGATGCTAATCATGTTTCGGCAGCTGCCCTCAACCTAGCTTTAGTCAGCAGCCTAGCCAGAGAAAATGAATTTGAATTAAAGATTAAGATTGTCGATGCGACTGAAAATTCAGAGCAAAAAACTTACTTAGTCAAGACAAAGCAAACCGCAGGTATAGGCGCGCTTGATGTTTCAATAGACAGGGTAAAAGTTAACAGCCAAGCAATTGCATCATCAAGGATAAACCTTATTGGCGAGAATGATAATCTCGATATTTTGGTCGAATTTACTGCTTTGGAGAGCTTAAAGTCAGCGCATATAGATGCAGTTTTGAGAGACTTGGCCAATGGAAATGTTATTGCGGATTCCTCGCCTAATTTTGACTTGGCTAGCAATACTGGCTCTTCAAAACTGTTGAAGCTGCATTTGCCGGATAAGTTCAAAAAAAAGGACTTGTTTGAATTGCAAATTACTATTGTTAACGCAGAAGGGGTGTCAGTTCAAAAATTATTTGAGCTAAGCATGCAGGGCAATGGCGGCTCAGCATTAGGCAGGGCATTGGACGCATCTTTGGATACTGTTCAGGTTGAGAATAAATTTTTGACAGACAACGAGAATAACTTTATTATTATTGGAGAAAACAAAGAAGAGCTTGACATAAGGGTAAGGCTTACGGCGCTTGAAAAAATAGACAACGCTCGCTTGAATGCAATTCTGACTTTTGAAAATGGGGATGTGGCTGCAGACACAACATCTGATTTTGATGTTAACAGCAAGGAAAATACGGTTAAAAGGCTGAAGCTGCCTTTGATATCAAAATCCGGGCAAAGCAGCCTTAACCTTAGATTGAGGCTGATAGATGTTGACGGAAATTCACTAGAAAAATCTTATGGATTAAGAGTTAGCAGGAAAAGCTTTCCTTTTACTATAACGGGCATTTTATTAAACCCCGAGGATAGTGTACAAGCAGGCAAGCTTCTTTCAGTTGCTTTGAGGTTTAAGAATACTGGAGTTGCGACTCTTGAAGGGGCATCTGCAAGCGTGAGCATTCCAGAGCTTGGCATAAGCTCTACAAAGCTTTTTGCGCAGGTGAAGGGCACAAAGAACTCTGAAAACTCTGAGATGAAGGAGGAGTTTACCCTAAAGATTTTTGATGATGCGGCAGAAGGAGATTATACCTTAAGGGCAGAGATTTTTTCAAAAGTCGGAGAGGAGAGTGAAATAAAAGAAGTGCCATTGCTTATAACTGGCAAGAGCGAACAAATTACCCAAGCAGCTGAAAAGCTTTCTATCAGCGTGCCTGTAGTAAATCAGAATATAGCTGAAAACAGCGAGTCTATTTATCCGCTAGTCTTTAAAAACAATGGGCAAAAGGCAAGCGCTTATACTGTCCTATTAGACGGCCAAGACTGGGCAAGCCTAAGGCTAAGCGACTCAAATACTTTTGTAATCAAGCCAGCCGAGTCTAAGACAGTATACATCTACGCGTCTTCTAATGGATTTGCAAGTGGTGAGCAAACGTTCTTAGTTACAATACTTAAGGATGGCAATAGCTTAAAGCAAGTTGCATTAAAAAGCAATGTTGCGCCATCAACAAAAAGCGCGCTTGGAGATAAAATGAAAATCTCTTTGGAGATAGGGATGGTGCTGCTAGTTGTTCTGCTGGTTGGAGCAGGCTTTTTTTTCGGAATTAGGAAGTATACTAAAGGAAATAAAGAGAGCAATTCAAGCGAGGAAATACCAGAGTCAGATAATAGTGAATCTTATTATTAGTTATGGTTAAGGCAAAAAAATTATTGGTATTTGTTGTATTCTTATTATACTTTGCAAGCTTTGCATATGGGCAAAATTATGGCATATCTTCAGGAGAAATCTCCGATACAGCCGCAAGTGGAGAAGTAAAAATTAAGTTTAACCCGTATAGTGGAGTTTATAATATCTGCGAGAATGAAGAAAAGATAATCCCTATTAGGGTTGATAACAAGGATGCAGCAAGCGACACTCAATACTCTTTGTCCGTGCTAGGCGCTGACTGGGCCACTCCAAACGTTAAAGAATTTGCGCTGCGCAAAAAGCAAAGCGGGGTTATTTTTTTGGATTTAAGGCCCGGTGATGACACAAAAGGAAGATACAAAATTAATGTTGCTGTTTCTTCAGCAAGCGGCATAAGGAGAGAGTTAATCCTGGACATAGATGTTCAGAAATGCACCTCTTTAAGCTTGGAGCTTGAAGCAGAATATGGTAAGGTTTGCGGCGGAACAAAAATCCAGTATAACGGCAGGATACTAAATAATGGAAGAAAACAAAGCGATATTAAATTAAAGATTAACGGGCCGAATTGGGTAAGCCTTGAGGAAAGCGCTTTTTCAGTCCCTGCAGGCAGCAAGCAGGGCTTCCAGTTTAATGCAGACATCCCCTCTAACGCAAAAGGCATTTTTAATCTTGGCATTTCTGCTTTCATAGAAGGCTTGCCGTCAATAAGCTCAGAAAGAAATATAAGGCTTGAGTCTGTGCCAAAGTATGAGTGCTACAGAGCCGATATAATCTCGGCAGATAAAATAAAAAATTACTACTCTGACTCATACACTCTAGTCAAAATAAGGAATAGCGGAACGAGGCAGGCAGATTATGATGCAAGTGTGGATGGCCCTCCGTGGGTGTCAATAGAGCCAAAAAAGTTGGCTGTAAACCCGCAGCAGTTTGGCAATCTTAATTTGAATATAAACCCGAATCCTAGCATTCCTGAAGGGGTTTATGCGGCAAAGATAAAAATAAAGTTTGAAGATGCTGTTTATTCAAAGGATGTTAGTATTTCCTTAATCAAGGAGAACGAAGCGCTGAAGAATATAAAATTATTCTTTATATTTTACAAATATTATATTTACGCTGCTTTGTTGGCGATGATAATCATATTTTTTTCTAGGCGAAAAGTATTAAATGCTATAGGGGCAAAATATAAGGCTTACAAGACTAAGAAATCTAGGTTAAGGGCATTAGAGCTTGCAAGAAAAGCACGGCACAGAACAAGATAAATGGAAAATGAATAAGGATGTTATTATTTGATTAAGAATCATGATTGCAGTAAATTATGCAGTATCTTGGAGGGAATTTTGGATACAATTGCGCATTAAGTTCTACACATTAAAAGAGTGGGGACGCGAGGATTTGAACCCCGATCGATCGGTATCTTCATTTCATCGCCTGTGAGTTGCCTGCATTAGCAAGCTCGCTTTCCACGGACTCATTTTTCCAGATAACTGGAGCCGATCATAATAGCCAGGTTATACTACGTCCCCAATAAGAAAATAGGTTTGATTATAGTTATTTAAAATTATTGTTATTTTACATACTCAGTTTTATATTTATTTTGATAATTGTCATACATCATTAAAGTAGTTGTTAGCAAAGCCGCTGCCCCCAGTAATGGAGCTGCGGCAAAACCCAAAACTGTAGCCAGCCCCCCTAAGAGCCCAATAGCATACTCTGATTTTTCAGAAACTTTTTCTGTAGCAGTGCTTTGGGTTTTATTAATTAACTGCTTAACCTTGTCTTTAGCTTCTTTAGTAGCAGCAGAAACATTTTTAGGGTCTGGTTTGTTTGTTTGGTCGGAATGCACGGAGTATTTTCTTTGTGTATCTTCAACTAGCTTCTTAACTTGGGGATTCTTCTGATATAAATCAAAAAAAGCCTCATCAGTCAGATCATCAATAGCCATTTTTCATCACTTGGATATTATATCCATCAGTTTATCCAAAAAATAATCTCAAAGATTATTTTTTAATTAGTCATTCTCCACTCTGGGAGCCAAGATAAAGCTTAGCATTACCTTATCAACGCTTTTATATTCCAGCTTTAATGGGTAATCCTTATTAAACTGTATAATAACTTCATCGCTGAGCTTTGAGCCGTTTATCATCTTCTTGAGGTATTCAATGCTGTATTTGGCCTTTATCTTCTCGTCGCTTGTAGTGCTTATCTTAGTGGAGTCGTCTTCCTTAATCTCAATATTTGCTTGGTTTAAGTCACCCTCTGCCTTTAGCGTAAACTTCTTTGGCTCAGCAATAAAGGCCACACTCTCGCCAACAACATCAACATCGCCAATTGCTTCGTTAAATATACTTGATGTAGTTTTTATAGAGATAGGGAACTTCAAGTCAGGCACTTTCTGCTCCTTCTCTTCCAGCTCGATTATTGGCAGGTTAAACGTCCTTGTGGTATTGCTCTTTAGCTCTATCTTTAGCCGATTGTCAGAGTCTAGCTCTATAGTTAGCATATCCCTTGAAGATGCCCTTCTTAATATTTGCTTTAGATTGCTCAGGTTAATTGCTATTTCAATATCTTTCTTTACATCATACTCTGTAAAAGAACTGCTTAGAAGCTTGAAAATGACCATAGCGACATTAGCAGGGTCCATAGCAACTAGCTCAATTGCGTTTGGAGTTACCTTAAATGTGGCTTCATTTACTAAATCAGAGATTATAGATATGCTCTCTTTCAAATAAGTTGGTTCTGCTAATGTAAGTCTCATTGCTGCCCCCCTAGAAAGAAGTTATTCCTTCCTATTTATAATTTTTATGGTTTATTCTTAAAAGAAAACTTTAAAATACAGCAAATAATTAGTGCTTATAATGAAGATACTAATTATTAAGCTTGGGGCAATAGGTGATGTTATTAGGACAACGTCTATTCTTGCGGGCTTAAAGGATAAACACAGAGAATGCACAATAGAGTGGGTTACTAAAAAAGAGTCATTTGATGCTCTGAAAAATGACGGATACATCAAAAAAATATACCTAATTGGCAATGTAAAAAATGAGCTAAATGATAAGAGTTACGACTTAGTCATTTGTTTGGATGACGAGCATGCGGCCTGCGAATTGGCGTCAAATGCCGGCTCCAAGAAAATAATAGGAGCATACTTGGATAATGGAGAAAGAAGCTACACAAAGGATTCTGCTACATGGTTTGATATGGGGCTGCTTTCAAGGTTTGGAAAGCAGAAGGCTGATGAATTAAAGGCCAAAAACAAAAAGAGCTATCAGGAGATAATGTATGAAATTCTTGGCTTAGAATACGAAAAACAAGAGCCTATACTGATTTTAAATAAAAAAGAATTGGATTTTGGAAGAAAATTTGCTTTAAAAAACAAAATCAAGAAAAATGATTTGGTTATTGGAATCAACACAGGTGCTGGCGGCAGATGGGAGGACAAAAAGCTAAGCATTGAGAAAACAGCAGAATTGATTGACAAGCTAAATTTTGAGTTAAGAAATAGAAATGCGAAAATCATCCTTTTTGGCGGTCCTGAAGAAGCTGAAAGAAACGAGAAAATCAAGAATTTGGTTAAAACAAGCATTATTGATGCTGGATGCAATAACTCCTTGATGGAATTTGCCTCTTTGGTTAATTTATGCAATATTCTTGTGGCAAGCGACAGCCTGGCTTTGCATATTGGGGTTGCTTTGAAGAAAAAGATTGTTTGTTTTTT
>Ga0209541_10009672_pt1 | contig 15566 bp, 18 predicted proteins | sample RifCSPlowO2_01_FD_184027 | JGI IMG/M metagenome (GOLD analysis project Ga0209541, IMG submission 184027) | Groundwater microbial communities from Rifle, Colorado - Rifle CSP2_plank lowO2_0.1 (SPAdes) (version 2) | ecosystem: Environmental > Aquatic > Deep subsurface > Groundwater | place...
TCGCCCGCCGTGTTTTTTATTCTTTTAGAATTCAAATAGAATGCGATTCATCCACTTACTGAAGTAAGTAGTTTTCTCGCATTACAAATAAAAATTTTGAAATCCAAAGAATCATGCCAAAAGATCAGAGCTACAATCCAAAGAAGACTGAGGAGAAGAAGAGTCAGAAGTGAATTCTGCCAGCTGGAAGAAACAATTACAATCGCGAGAATGTAAACAAATTCTAAGAAAAGAAAGAGGCAGAACATCTGTAGGCTGATCTGTATCAGATTTGTAAGATTTCATCAAAAATGAATAAGTTTATATACTTATATACACTTTTAGATATTATGGCTGAGATTAAAGTAAATATCGCGTTCAGGAATATATCAAGGCATAAAGATACATTCAATAGATCTGACCACGTCTTTGATCGAATGAAGATGCGTGGTATCACGAAAGACAACATTAAAGAAGCTGTACAGAAAGGCGCGAAAAGGATAAGAGAAGATAAATCTATAATTGCTGAGTTTAGGTGGTTCAAAGTTATTTATAGAGAATTTCAAGTAGACAACATAAGAAAAATATACCCCATTACAGTAATTGACTAAGGAGGAAGTAGACAATGAAGAAGATCCCATATCCTTGTCCATGCGGAGGAAAAATACAATGGAAAAAAGATAAAGTAGTGGTAGATGGTATAGTATGCGGGATATTGGATATTGAGTATTGCCAGCAGTGTGGTGAGGAATACTTTCCAGAAGAGACAATGGAAGTTGTGGAGAAGAAATTAAAAGAGAATGGTTTATGGGGTACGCAGAGAAAAGAGGCTACACTCTGGAAGTCTGGAGGCTCAGTTGTTTTGAGGATACCAAAGGACATCACTCGGCAGCTTAATCTTAAGCCAGATGAGAAAGTAAGCATTTATGTTGAAGGAAAAAAGAAACTGATCATCGATCTTTAATTACTTAAAAAGAAAAGAATTTAAGGAGAGGCAATTAAAAAGAAAATATGGAACATGAAAAAACACAGATAGAAGCAAGGAAAGAACCTTTGAGATATCTCTGCAACGATGCGTTTTTCATTCTGAGAAGAGTGTTTCCTTCTTCATGGTAAGATACATCTATAGCTTTTATTGAGGGAATGCTAGTGGGATATCTCGTCGCTGAAGCAGGATCACACATAGTTTCAAAGAGCGAGTTAGAGCAGATCGCGAGTCATAGTCTTGCTGCGACAGTTGCTATACCCATAGGAAGTTATGCTATCGCACCAGAGTATTGGAGATCCTGGAGAAAAGAGCAGCCAATATATTCTAGCGGTATTTTTGGAGTTATGGCTGGAGCGTCTATAAGAGCGTTGCAGGAAATACTGAGTTAACCCAATCTATAAAGCGTTCTAATACGTGGAACAATATGGCCAGAAAAAATATCATCTATGGAATGAGTCCCGTCAATGACAACAACGCGTGAAGGTTCTCGTCTTGCAATTGCTAGATAAGCTTCACGAACACGCTTAAAATACTCTTCCCCACGTTGCTCAATAAAATCTAGTTTAGCCTCAGAAGATCTAGCAAGCATAGTAGCATGATCAATGTCTAATAAAAAAGTAAGGTCTGGTTTTCGAGCACGGTGAAAAACAAATTCATGCGCAGCATTAAGAAAAGTAAGAACAGAGGAATTGTGGTTATATAGTCCTCCCCCTTGATAAGCTTCAGTGCTGTCATGACATCGATCGGTAAGAACACTAACATCTTGCTCTAGATGCGGTTGAACTACTTGAGCAACAAACTCTGCTCTTGCTGCTAGAAAAAGGAGAAGTTCTGAGGCTGAAAATCTTTGTTCATCTTCATTCAAGGTTTGAAAATCAGGGTGACCTGCAAAAACCCCGTTAAATGCGCGGTAAACAGATCTTGGATCTTTCAAGATTCTTCTAAGCGCTCCGCCTAACGCTGTGCCGCCAGGCTCATGGGTGAGAGCGTGAGGGATGCGAGACTGAGCAAGATATGCACCAAGCTTCTTGATCTGCGTTGTTTTTCCGCATCCATCTAGCCCCTCAAAAGAAATAAATCGTGCTTCTGAAGAAGAGGTCATAACAAGAGAAAAGAGAGGAAGGTTTATATGTCTTCTGGGGAAAAATTGTTCCTAGAAAGGAATGAAGAAAAATGAGTGATAGAGAAGATAAATAAATATAAATGAAGTGAAAAAAACAAAAACATGGCAAAATATGAATCTCTTGATGCTGTTCCTGCCAATATTCGAGAAAAATTAGGAAATTACGTAACTAATGTTGGCGGAAATACGTTTGTTATCTCAGGTTTGCCTCCTGAAGTGACTGGAGGGGTTCTTGCAAGATATTCTCGTGCACCTACCGGATTGCAGCTTACACTAGTCAACGAATTTCTTGATGATAATGGAGATCCAATCCAGGCAAAGGGAACTGGAGTTCTCGAAAGAGTGCTTGTGGGTTTTGGCGATGATTCTGTTGGTGAATTAGAAGGAGTGCATATAGGTATCGAAGGTATTTCACAAATAGGAACAAAATGGGTTGAAGATCGAAGAATTGGTGGTTCTCCTATTGAACAGTCAACAAGATATGTAAGATATGATCAAAAAGACGCGCAAGGAAACTGGAAATTTCTCCATCCAAGAGAAGTGCAGGAAGCAGGTCTAGGAATAAGGTTCAAGCAAGTGAATGATCGAGCGTTCGAAGTGTATAGTAATGGAATTAGAAGATTAATGGATCATTTTAAGAGAGTTCTTCCAGAAGATCAGTACAAAATAAAAGTAAGAAGGGGAGAAGAAGAGGTTGAGGTAGGAAAAGCAGATCTTCAAGGAGATGACGAAGTCAGAGCATTTAGAAATGCGTACACTTTCGCCATTCGCTGTGCTGCCTTAGACGTCGGTCGTTGTGTTCTTCCGGCATCAACACTAACTCAATTAGGAGTCTATGGGAATGGACGATTTATGTCTGGAGTATTGTCTTTCTTAAAAAGTCAGGGACTAAAAGAGGCGCAAGATCGGGCAAATGAGTTAGAAATAGAGCTAGCAAAAGTTATTCCAACATTCATTAAAAGAAATAAAGCAAATCTTAGCTGGGCAAGAAGAGATGAACGAATGTATGCTTTAGCAAGAGAGCTAACTGAAGGCATGACTCCAGAAACACAACCAGTACTATTAGTCTCTAGAGCAGATCACTTGGATGAAGTAGTTGCACAAATACTCTTTCCATATACAAATGTATCGTTGCGACAGATACAAGAACGTGTGCACAATTATACTCGTAGGTTAAAAGAAGAAGTAATAGCAGCTTATGTTGGCGAACGAGAGTCACGACGTGATCGTACTGGAAGATCATTTGAGGCAGGATATCCTTATACATTTGAGATTGTTGGTGGTTTTGCTGAATATCGTGACTTGGAAAGACACAGAATGGTGACACAGCAAAGACAGCGATTGACAACAGAACTTGGCTTCATCATGCCTCCAGAAATGCGCGAAATAGGATTAGAGCAGCAAGTAGAGGAAGTAGTAGCGCAGATGGAAGGGCTCAATAGTGATATTCGTCATGCAGATTTGGAAGAGGCTGCGCAATATGCGACATTGTTCAATCATCGAATGCGTTTCTTTATGGGCCTGAATGCCCGTGAGCTGCAGCACTTGACAGAATTACGAACTGGTCCTGCTGGTCACTTCAGTTATCGCGCTGTTGCTATGGAGATGGCAAGACAGGCATTGCAACGAGACCCTTGGCTGGGAGAAGCATTGCGGTTTGTAGATTATTCTGATCCTGAGAATAGAATTACCAGAGCAAAAGAACAATCAAAAATAGCAGGAAGAAATATCGCTAAAGGTATTGATGATACTAGTGATTTAGTGTAATATTCGGAAGATTTTCGGAAATTTCTCAGCAAAATATATAAAGAATTTTTATTCTTAAGATGAAATGAATATTATATTCACAGATCATGCTTTAAATAGGGTGGAAAGAAGAAAGATAGTAAAAGGAGAAGTTTTAGAAGCTAACAAATATCCAGACAAAGTTATAAAAAAAGATAAGAAATATTCTCGGTATTGAATTACTTGAGGTGAGTAAACGAGCTCCTGCGGAATCATTAAAAAAATTATATGTTAAGAATATGCAAGTAGTTGCTCAATAAGCTTAATCAACTAATCCTCGAGGAAAAAGATTGAATAAAAGTTGATCTTTAACAATAAGATATTCTTGGCTATCAATAATGTCTGAGAATGATCTTCGTAAACCTCTAGAGAGATTATCTATACCTTCAGAATTTTGAAAGGCACAGACAAATATAATATTAAAAGAATTCTTGTCAAGAAAGGCATATTCAATATTTTTATTTTGCGTAATTGTATGTTTTAATACAGAAAATTTCTCCTGAGAGACATTTCTAAGTCGTAGAATATAAAGATATTCTGTATAGCCTAGCTTTGGAAGCGACAATTCCGCAAAGGTCTTAATAATCACTCCGCGAGCAAAAAGCAACTTTACACGATAGCGCACAACATCAAGCGTGAGCCCTAATTGCTTTGAAAGAGCAAGATAATGAAGTGAAGCATCTGTGCATAGCGCATGAAGAATCTTCTTGTCTATGATGTCCTGCGCATAGTGTTCTATCTTTCTTGGTTTGAGGCGGATGACAGGTAATCCAAGCCCGCTATAAAGATCGTCAATCGAATGTTCCACTCGCAAAGGATCATTTGAAAGAAAAACTTGATAAGTATTCAAAACCTCATGAAATGTGGAAAGAAGAGCGTCAACAGTGTGAGAAATCTCAAAGAGATTATTGCAAACAAATTCTGCAAAAATATCCCAATTGCCAGAAAGCACTATAACCCAATCTACGCGTGGATGTTTGGAAAAATAAGTGATAATGTCAGTGCGCTTATAGATATCCTCATTAAATTTAAGCAAAAGAGTAAATGTATATTTATCCAAAGTTGCAAAATTAAGGACAGAGCTAAATTGTTTGATAACGCCCTTATGCTGTAGTCTTGTTATTCTATATTTGACAGCATTCTTGCTTAAAAAAAGCTTTTTCGCAAGTGCAGTATAACTTGATCTAGCATCTTCAGAAAGATAGTACAGAAGCTTTCTATCTTTAATATCAAGAAAATGCTGGCAATGTGCTGGTTGAGAGGTTTCTAAATTCTTTTGCTCCATTCTAACACTTAATAGGATTTAATATATAAAGTTTACTAAAAATCGCAAAAATATAAGAGAAGGTTTGATATATATATTTAACTACTATATAATAATAAAAAGCGAGGTTACAACAAAAATGTGTGGTATTGTAGGTGTGTTCGGAAAAAAAGCAGATAAAAGCAATCTTGAAGAAATGCTCAAGATAGCAGAAAGAAGAGGTCCTGAAGCTATACAAACAAGAACAGTAGAAAATGGTATTCTAGGTCATACTTTATTATCTTTTGTAAATGAGGGTAATAACCCACAGCCCTATGTTGACAATGGGGCAACCATGGTTTATAATGGTGAAGTGTATAATTGGCAAGAGTTAAATCTGAAATATGGTCTAAATGCAGACACTGATACAGCTACCTTGTTAAGAGGTTTTAGAGCTCATGGGGCTGCATTTTTAAGAGAAGTTGACGGTCAATTTGCATTTATAGCGCAAATACCTAGAAATGGCAAAGTAGAAACAGTCTTTGCAAGAGATGAATATGGCATTTCTCCTCTTTGTTTTGGTAACGATAGAGAAGGAAGAGTAGTTCTAGGAAGTACAGAAGCTACGCTTGCTGCAGGTGGTGTAGATCCAACAAGAATAAGAAGTGTTCCTGCAGGTGCTCAGGGACGTGTTGAGGGTAGTAATGTTGACGTAAGTTATTGGACACAACTTCCCGTAATAGATCCTAAAGATCAAAAAGACGCCGATATTGAAAGACTTCGTCAAGAAGCTATTGCAAGCATTGAAAGAAGAATTCCGACTACACAAGAAAAATTATACACTGCTATGGGTGGAATGGATAGTCAGTTTATTACCGCAACAATTGCAAGAAAAACAAAAGGCAAATTTGGTGGTGCAATTACTATTGTTCCTTGGAGCCGTAAAGATCCAACAAATAAAACACTTGGCGATTATAGCAGTGCAAGGGCAACAGTAAACATGCTTCGTAAGGAAGGCATTAACCTACAGCATCGTGTTGTGCAGATGACACCTGAATATGTTGATGGATCTATAGACCGAGTAATGGATGTTCTTGGTCCTGACTACTTCAACGTAAGCTGTGGTCTTGCAGAAGATCTTGTTGCAAATACTGCAAAATCTCTTGGGGGAAAAGCAGTTATGACTGCAGGAGGTCCTGATGAAGCTGGTAGAAGTTACAAGCCAATAAATTTAGAGCATAGAGACAGACTTGAAGAAGGTTGGAATGGCATCTGCGATCAATTCGCTTCATCTGAAGGAGTGAGAGCAGGTCTTGTTTTTGGCGAACATGGTCTTGAAAACAGAGTTCCTCTTGCATTTTTGATTAGAGCATCACAGTACATCAAGCCAGAACAAAAGCTAGTCGTAGACAGTTATGGTGATAGAACAAACCCAGCAACGATGAAACAGAGAGAAAAAATATTCTTTAGAGAAATGGTAAAGCCATATCTTCCAGAAGAAACAATGAATGTTCCAAAAGATACTGTGCATGGAGCAACAGGCACCAAACCAGTCTTGGAATATTTAGCAGAAACATCTGCAGAATTCCAGGGTGAAAAAGACCGATTTTACAGACAAATGAACGAACTTGGTTGGAAGGGGTATTGTATACCTTCCGGAGACAAGAGCCCATTTGGAGACGGTCCTGCTTATTGTTTATGGAGGTGGGCAAAGACGCACAAGAAAGAATTTGAAACAGGTCCAAATGCAAGATATGGTGGCGAGCAAGGAGAATATGTTTATAGCCCAGAGTTAGAAGACAAAATTGCTCGACCATTATGTTATGACCATATGTTTGCAGCAAAAGGAGGCAACTAAACATGAAAAACCAATTACAGAAAGCAAATACAGCAGTGATTGTTATTGATGTGCAGAACGATTATGTGCACAACGATGGATTCTTAGGAAAGGTATTAGGAACAAAAAGTTTGCAGGGAAAAGTAGGCAAAATGAATCAATTCCTAGAGCAAATAAGAGCAAAGAACGTCCCTATTATCCACATTCAAATGACTGAAGGAAGAAATACTATCGATCCTGCACTAAAAGAAGAAAATATTAAGAAACATGGTGATTATAAAAATTGGGAGCTAGCAATTCCAGGCACTTGGGGTTATGAGCTCGTCTTAAAAGTGAACAATGAAGAAAAAATTTTTAAGAAAAATGCCTATGACACCTTTGGAAACAAGGAGTTTGGAGTGCATTTGGAGGAGCAGGGAATAAGAAACCTTGTTATATTTGGCGGATATACGCACGCATGTGTTAATGCAACTGTAAGGAGTGCTTTTAAGAAAAGATTCAATGTTATTTTAGTTAAAGACTTAGTAGGTTCTCCAGATAAGCTACAAGAACTTCACGAAAAAGCGCTTGCAACATTAACAGCAGAATATGCGCAAGGCTATGATGCGGCAGAAGTAGTGAACTTGTTTTAAGATAAGAGATCACTTTTTGATGGCGATCTCAATGACATCTCGATGTTTCAAGATATGGTCTTTGCCGACGACGCGTTTCGTCTTGACGTCAATCGCTTTCACAAAATTTCTGCCGATATCCGTATGCAGTCTGAATGCAAAGTTTATAGCAGTGCTGCCAGGAGGCATCAAGAAGCAGTCATATAAAATATGCCCCTCTCGATCTTCAAGCTTATTAGCTCCGCCGGGATAAATAGCTACATAATGCAGCAGATCAAACACAACTTTGTTCAGAGCGTCTTGCACACCAGTAGTGCCAAATTTCTGCAGAACAGTCTTGTCAATATATTCTAAGGCAGTTTTCTGTTGCACACTTAATCCTTCCTTCATCACAAAATGATCTTCTCCAGGAATATATGCAATTAATCCCTTCTTGTGTGCTTCTCGTAATGCTAGTTCAGCGTCGCCTGCACAGGGAATAAACAAGACTGATGGAAAAGTAGTTTGCATTCTTTTGAAATTAGCTTCTGCAGTCGGTAAATCCATTTTATTTGCAGCGACAATCATGGGTTTGCTTTTCTGTCGCAGTGTCCGTGCCAATTGAATTAACAATCCTTCATCCCATTGGTTCATGCTCTCAGGATAGTCCTGAATGACTTCTTTGACCATAACTTCAGTCACGCGTAATCCGCTCATTTGTTCAGCGACTGCTATAGCGACATTCCCTTTGCCAGAAGTGATTTTTCTAGAGAGTTTATCCCAGCCTTTTTTGAGAATACTCAAGTACCACATGTCCAGTTCTATTTCTAAAAATTGGACGTCGCGTGCAGGATCATAGCTGCCGGGAGTCACAGGCTCTCCTTTTTCATTAGTAGCTCCAGCCATATCAACAACATGAATAAGTGCGTCAGCTTGATTTAAGTCAGACAAAAATTGATTGCCCATGCCTTTGCCTTCATGCGCTCCAGGAACTAGTCCAGCTACATCAATGAGTTGCACAGGTAAAAAGCGTTGTCCCTTGTTGCAGAATCCTTCTTTAGGATTACACTGCACATGAAACTCAACGTCAATGCAATCAATCTTGACAAACCCAACTCCCTCGTTTGGCTTGATAGTTGTAAAAGGATACGCGGCGATGGCTACATCTGCTAAAGTCGCAGCTTTAAAGAAAGTACTTTTTCCAGATGAAGGTTTACCTACAAGACCGACTTGCATAAGAAAAAGAGATAAAGAGACATTTAAAAGAGTATCTGAGAGACTCTCTACGACAATAACGAATCAATCTTTTGACTCTTTCCACACACGTTCAAAAATATCTTTTTGTAATTTTGCTACGCCTTTTTCTTTTATATAAATGCCCAATTGTTCTTTTTCATTTGCCTTAAGTATAAGTATTGCATCAGATAGGATATAAAATGCAGAATCGCTATTCCGCATTATAGCATCATTGAATCTTGTTTTTCGTAATTCTTCTTTATCCATTTTTCTTAGATGTTCAGTTGTTTTTGTCCTATGTGTAATAACCTTTAAAGATATATTGTTCTCTCTTCTTCTTCGCCTAAATTGTAAACTAAATGTTGGAAGAAAATTTACAATGTTCTCGGAGACATAACAATAGATAACTTGACCTCTTTTTTGTAGTAATATGGAAAGTACTGTTTTGAATCCTTCTACACCTTCATAAAACTCAACTTTAGGTCTAGTTATAGCAATTTTCTGCAACTTTTCTAATTCTGGTATAATCTCTTTAATTATATCAGTTTTTTGTTGTTTTTCCTCTTCAAGTATCTCTAAAATTCTTTTTGGTTGAATCGCATTATAGTATTTAACGCCCGATCGTATAACTTCACTAACCAATCCTTTTTCTTCAAGTGATTTTAAGACATAATAAGAAGCCTCTCTCTTAATATTTGCTTTTTGTGCAATGTCACTGGCTTTTGCAACTCCTAATTTTAAAGCGCTTAAGTATACTTTTGCCTCTTGCTGACTTAGTCCTATTTTTTCCAAGTAAAATTCAAAATCCATAAAAGAGATTAGTGAAGTACTGTATTTAAGATTTTCTATTTTGTTGTAATATTTTTTACACCATAAACATAAATATACAAATTAAGTAGTAACTATTAAGTGATTAAAAATGAACTGTGACAGCCAAGACAACAAACATGAGAAAGCAAGAATAGAGGTTATTGAAAGTCTTTCTAGAGGCTATGCATGCTTTAATCCATATGGTGTTGGCGGATTGCTTAAAGAGATTTGGAATTTGAATGTGCCTGTAGCCCAAGATATCAAGAAGAAACTCCTCGACGAGTTCTGGCATTTGCACACGGAAAATAACCATGGGTATGATGTAGTAGATCGCGGCATGCATTCATCATATTATGTGGCTGCTTCAGGGATTGCTAAAGAATTGGGTGATATTGCAAAAGTGGATTTCTTTAATAAAAGATGGCGCTTTGCGCGAAGTTCTGAACGAGATGGTGAAATTGCAGATTATATGATGGATAGTATGTGGGGGCTTTAAAATGATAAAGAATGAATCTGATTCGTGTGTGGAAGGCATAGAAACAGCTAAAGCTATACTTTCCATTGCTATAAAAAAAGACGCATGCGTTAACCATAAAAAAAACAACTGGAAGGAAGAATCGTTGAATCTTCTGTTAAAACTTCAGGGCGAGATGGAATTAAGCAAATTCTAGACAGGCTTGGAAGAGTCTTTGATTGTAATTGCACCTCAGAAATGGTTCAATCCTCAAACGCTTGTATTGAAGATGGTTATTTTTATGGTGGTTACACAATCTATAAACATACATTGCATCCTAAGAGGATAACATCCTACGCTATCTCCATTCAAGAACGTTGCTCCCATTCTCTCTTATAAATATTGAAGAAAATGAAATACGAAGAATTGCGTCAAAAAGTACAGAATCATCCTAAATATGAAGGTTGTGTTAAAATAGAGAGATCTCCATTGATTAACTCTGGTTTCCCAGGGCATTTAACCTAAGTTTTACAGAGGATCCATGGTTAAAAGAATATGGTGGGTTTGTTGATTTTGACCATGATTTTATTTTTTCTACAACTCAGAGTTGTATAAGACCTGAAGACATTCCATTGAGTGGAACACTAAGTTCTTGGAAATATTTGGGCGTTTTTGAGATGTCTGATTTAAGAAGAATTCTAAGGCATTCATCTCAAGGGCTAAAGCCGCTGAGTTTTCTGCCTTAAACTATCATAAAGAAGAAGAAAAATATAAGGACTATGGAACAAGAATTTGTCGCTAGAAGAATAGAATCTCTAGAAAGTGAAATAGAAAAGCTAAAAAAATGGACATTACCAAAGAGAAAGAAAAAAATTGTATCACTAAAAGGAATGTTAAAAGGAATAAAATTCACTGAAGAAGATATCAAGGAAGCAAAAAGTCATTATTTCGACAATAATTTAGATACTATTGTTACATCTTCTCTAATCGTTCTATGCGTACATTGATGTCAGGATGTGTTGACCACACGCTGGAAAATTTCTTTCTCGTCTTGTGCAAAGGATTCTCAATATACAAATGTGCCGTTGATCTGTCAGCAGCTTCCACTAGAGGTTCTTTGTCGTTTCTAATCTTCTTCAATGCGCTTGCCAGTCCAGGAGGATATCTCGTTAAAAGTACACCAGAGGCGTCAGCTAAGTATTCTCTTTGTCTGGAGACAGCTAGTTGAATAAGACGTACAGCAATAGGTGCTAAAATAGCCAGCACTAATCCAATAACAAGAAGAATAGCATTTCCTTTACTATTGTCTCGTCTGCCTCCACCCATCCATAAAGAGCGTAATAAAAAATCACTTAACACTAATGTAACGCCAACCATCATGACAACAACCAACATGTAGCGGATATCATAATTTTTAATGTGGCTTAATTCGTGGGCTAACACACCCTCTAGTTCATTGCGTTTTAATCGTTGCAAGCAGCCAGTCGTTACAGTCACTGCTGCATGCTGCGGACTTCTTCCAGTGGCAAAAGCATTGATAGCGGTGTCATCAATCACGTAAATCTTCGGTGTGGGAATGCCAGCGGCAATCGCTAGTCCTTCTACAGTGTTGACAAGATGTGGGTGATGTCGTCTATCTGCAGGTTTTGCTGAGTTCAAAGTGAGAATGACAGAGTCCCCAGCAAACAAGCTAAAGAGAATGTAAAAAAAAGAGATGATAAACGCCATGCTCAAGCCAAAAATAGGACTGCTATACAAAGCCCCTAGAATATAGCCTAAGAACACAATGAAGACAAAGAATAAGAAAATCAGGACATATGTTTTACGTTTGTTCGATGCAATCTCATCATACATGATCAGAAGTCTACCTTGATAGGTTTGCTTTCAGCTGCAGAAGCTTTGAAGTATTCTCGCGATCTAAAGCCGAATAAAGATCCAATCATATTAGTTGGAAAGGACTCTAAGGCTTGGTTTAAAGAGAGGACATTGTCGTTGTAGAATTGCCTAGCATAGGCGATTTTGCTTTCTGTGCCTGCTAGTTCTTCCTGCAGCAGCTTGAAGTTTTCACTGGCCTGTAATTTTGGGTAGTTTTCAGCGACTGCAAATATAGTCTTTAAAGCAGCACTCATCTGGTCAGTAGCTTTGGCTTTTTCAGCCATGGAGCTGCCGCCCATGATTCTAGTTCTGGAGTCAGTCAATGCTTTGAGTGTGGAGCTTTCATGCTTGACATAGCCTTTGACCGTGTTAATCAAGTTAGGAATCAAGTCATATCTTCGTTTCAATTGGACGTCAATTTGTGACCAGGCATTGTCAATTCTATGCTTGTAAGAGACAAGCTGGTTGAATTTGAGAACTATGTAGAGGACTAAAACTCCTGCAATAATAAGCCATAACCAAGTCATAAATAAAAGAGAAGAATAGCGATTTATAAAACTTGCGAATAGGAAAATTAAGTGTCAAGAGGGTCAAAAACAGTAATAGAATTGATGTATCGAAATGCCCGGTCATGGGTAATAAGTTTTTTTATCTCCAGAGATTCCATCGTTGCAATGATTGTTGCATCACGACCACCGATACCTGTATGAGAATGTTGGCAGAGTTTGTCTATAGAGGCAATCAGAAGCTCATAATCGAAATCTTCTAAGACAAAAGGATAAGTAAGGAAAAATTGTAGTTTCTCCTTTCCCTGAAGAGGTCCCAAACGTTTTATGACATAATGGGCAACCTCCATGAGAACAATGAAATTCATGGCGAGTTTTTCTTTTTTCATTAAATTGTCAAGGTAAGAAGCTACAAGAGTATGTTCTTTGGCAGCACTATCAAGATAATAGCACCACATATTGCTGTCGACAAAATACAAACTACATCCTCCATATCTTCTTAAGAGTAAGAAAATCAGTCTTTCCGTCTTTGATGCATCCTTTTATTGCAGTAGAGAAATCATTTGTTGAGAGTGAGGGTTTCAAAAGAATGCCATCTTTAGTAACTTGCAACATAAGTTCCTGTCCAGTTCTCAAACCTAAACGATGACGTAATCGTTTTGGAATGAATATCCTGCCTTGTTTTTCAAGAGTAGTTTTTTCCATTTTATTTACCATACCATTTTTATTTCCATTATTTATAAATCTGTCGGTCAAAAACACACAGACTGTAGATTTATATAGAAAAAAAGAATCAAGAATGGGTGTTCAGAGTGAAAAAAGAGGTAACTATACTTATAGGATTGATGTTGCTGCTAGTTTCTTTCTTTGCTGCGCAGGAACAATTAACTGGCAGAGCAACTTATGGCTGCACAGATACTGATGAGGGTCTAGAGTATGATGTGCAGGGAACAGTAACTGTTGACAATGAAAAGCTGGTCGACGCTTGTCAGCAGGACACGCTCATAGAATATTATTGTGGTCAAAATCAGGCGCGCATCAAAGTATATGTATGTCCAGAAGGTTGTCAGGAAGGTGTTTGTAAGAATGCACAAGACAGAGAATCAAGAGAAGTGCTGAGACTGGGAACAGCAACAAACCAGATAGAGATTAATGAATATCTTGGTGATGTTATAGACACGCTCACAGACACAAGAACACCTTCTTTGGGAAGTACAACCATCAGCACAGGAAAGTCAACTACGCTCGCCAACCAATATCTTCGCTTCAAGGATACAGACATGTTGTCGGGAAGAATTCTATTTACTGAAGACAGTCACAATGATGTTGATGATTTTCTAGTGTTTAAAGAAGAAAATGTTACATTTGAATATGAGCTGGAGTTTAGTCCTGGACTAGCAGATCGGATAGAAAGCAGCCAATTAGAAGATCTAGAAAATGAGGAAGTGATGATGCTCGGAAGAAGATATAGCATCACAAAAGCAGAAAAGAATGGCAATAAAATAGCCTTGCGCCTGCTTTCAGGAGCGTTACAGGACACTTTGCGCGAAGGAGAGGCAAAAAAATACACTCTAGATGGCAAAGAATATGTGGTCAAAGTGATGTTCATCGATGATACTGCGAGAACTGCAACAGTTTCGATCAACAATATCATTTCAGGGCAGCAAAGTGTTGGTGATGTAGAGACGCTTGCTGGAATGATGTTTGGAATTACAAAGATGTATGTAAGCGAAGCAGCAGAGCAGGACGATCAAGTCACTTTTGTGCTTGACGCAATGAGTATTGAATTTGTCGATAATAATGTGGAAGATGATGTATTCACGCAAGGAGTGCAGATCGACGGAAAGTCTTTGGCGAACACCTATACAAAGATAAAAGGTTCTGGTGGCGCTGATGAGTACACTATCATTTCTCTCAAATATCGTTTGAAAGCGCAGGGTCAGTCAGACGCTGATGTATATATTCCTGCAGGAAAAGGTCTTCGTGAGATGATAAGATATCCGCAAGCATTGCTCGGTGACTGGGATATCCGCTATAATGGGCTTGATGCTGCGCAGACGATAGTCAAATTTGACCCCAGCGGCAACAAGTATGATTTAGAATTCTCAAATGTGAAGCGGCAACGAATGCAGACAACAATAGTCGCGAACGCTGGCGGTAATCTCAAGATAGGTGATGATGATACTGTGCTGCATTTTATTGAGGGAACAAGTGAAAGCAATTATATCATCGCCCTGCAAGATGAGCTTGTCCTGACTTCAGACAATGATCGCAATGGAATAACAAACATTCTAAAGTACTCTTCTATAGATATATCTAACAAGGTGCTTGTTTTTGATAATCTTGCAGAGGAAAGAAAAGAAACAAGCTATACTGGAACAGAAGGAATTGATGCAAGGGCAGATCTAGTAGTGAGTGGAAGTACCTACAGTGTCTATATTGGTGGCGCCCCAGAGTATAAACTGGCTGTCGATCTCAATCATGATGGTGATGTCAATAGTGATGAAGTAAACATAGTCATTGAGGGAGGAGGTTTAATAGACCTTGGCACGACGATAACTCCTAACAACGATTTTAGTATAACCTTGACAACACAAGCAAGACAATTTGACACGCCTTCAAACGATGAAGTAATCACCATCAACATAATAAAATCTGGGAGTACTGTTGATCTCGATCTCCCGACACAGACAGCATTGACAATTGAGTCAAGATCAGGAAAAGATTTGGCAATGAGTAACTATGGTGTTTTCCTCAAGCAAGAAATGGAAAATCCAGATGAACTATTTATTCAATATCCATTAAGTCAAGCAACAGGAAATATAGAGTTAGTCTTCCGGCAGCAAGAGCAAAGAGATATGATAAAAACTCCTGAAAAGAAAGATGAGAAGAAAAAAACAGAAGTGCTGCGGCAGACAGAGCCAGAAAAACAGGAGAAATCAAGAGAGGAGCCAAAAGTATACTATGAAGAGCATCCAGGAAGAGCAGGAAGCTGGCTGAAAAGCATTTGGAATGCCATACAAGCCTGGTTCTTATAAAGAGTAGACAGCCATAGTTAAAAGAGGATAAGCTTTTATCCTCCAAATGACTCGATATTCTGAGAGAAAAGAGGGTTATAATCATAAGGGGGTTGCCCTAAG
>Ga0209541_10009675_pt1 | contig 15564 bp, 11 predicted proteins | sample RifCSPlowO2_01_FD_184027 | JGI IMG/M metagenome (GOLD analysis project Ga0209541, IMG submission 184027) | Groundwater microbial communities from Rifle, Colorado - Rifle CSP2_plank lowO2_0.1 (SPAdes) (version 2) | ecosystem: Environmental > Aquatic > Deep subsurface > Groundwater | place...
AAAAGTGTCAAACAATTCAGTCTTACTTCCAATATCTTTAACAGCATAAGGCACCAACATAAATGTTGCAAGATCATGTGAAATTCTATCCTCTTCTACTCTTGCAGGCATTCTTGGATTATCAGATATTCTTTCTTCATGAGGCCAAACATTTATTTGTCCTTCGCCAATATGAGAAACTTCGAGAGGATGTCCTTCATGAGGTTTAAAAATATAAAATGTTGGAATAGAAATTCTTTGTCCAAAGGGACTTTCATCATCACAATAAGTAAAATTCTGAGCTTTGCCATGAGCAATAACAAAACCCTCTCCCTCATTAACAATAGTAAACTCTCTTCTAAACTCGTCTCTTTGAATCATCTAAAAAACAAAGAAAGTTTATTTATTAAGATTTATGTAATAGATAACTAGTTACATAAATTAGAACTTTATTTTCGCCTCCAATAAAGAGAGATATTGAGTGCAATAAATAATAAATACTAAACAAAAATAAATAATTATGAAGAGTTTAGAAAGTTTACCTGCTAGTCAAATAAAAATTTCTTGGAAAGAATTAGATGAATGGAATAGAGTTTTGTTCAGTAATCTCCCAGAATTAGAAAGAATTTTGAGAGAAAATACATTGAATAATTATCATTTAACATACTTCGCACAAAAAATAAAACTCAAAAGACCAAATTGGTGGTTAGATATGGATCCTAATAAAATTTATGGAGAGTTTAAAACACATAGGGGGGTTCCTACGGAGATAATTATTCATCCACTTCTTAGCGAATACCCTAGAGACAAAACATTATTTCATGAATTATGTCATATTCATTATGATAAATTTATTATTCCAAGTTTAGATGAATCTCTTCCAAAGAATTTAGTTGATGGTTACATATTTGAATCAGTTAATGAAAACTTAATAGAATGGTTAGCAAGAAGACATCGAGCAGATTATGTTTTATTGAGAGACGTTGTTCATTCCTTTGAATTAGAACCTCAAATATATGATCTACCAAGCTATATGGCTTTTGCTTCAAGTTTCTTAAAATTTGGTTTAGAATTAGATAAATCGAGATTTACTTTTAACATATTAATGGATTAATAGCCCCGCCCGGATTCGAACCGGGGTCACAGCCTATCTTCAAGCTATCTCAAGTTTCTTTACCCGAAGGGCTTTCTTTGTTAAAGAAAGGGCTCGCCAAAGGGCTGTATACTTGACCACTATACGACGGGGCTTTAATAATCCATTAAATATAATACTTAATGGATATAGGGATTTATATCTAAGCGTTTTTAAAAGTTATTATAACAACTATATAGTACATAGTAATCTTTAAAAACCATTTGAAACTTCATTTACTTATGCCAAAAAAATCAGATATAGAAAAAACAAAGAAATCTAAGATTACAGAAAAAATAAAGTCGGAACCTTCTAAAAAACTAACCCAAGAAGAATATGAGAAAAAAGTAATTGAATTAGCAAAAGCTGGACTTACGTCTGAGAAAATAGGTCAAAAACTAAAAGATTCAAGAATACATCCAAAAGATTACAATAAAAAAATTTCTCAAATACTTAAAGACAATAATCTTTATATAAATCCCGACTTAAAAAACGTTGAAGAGAAACTTAACAGAATACAAGTCCATTCAGAAAAAAACAAGCAAGATAAAAGAGCAATGAGAGAAAAGGATAGAGTATTTTCTGAATTAAGAAAACTTAAATATTATCATAGTCAATAATTAGTAAAAAATGGAAAAGAGGTATGAAAATTTCATAAATGAATTTTTGGAAAGTGTTAAAAAAAGAGATGTATACCTAATCAGTCATTTTGACACCGACGGTATTTCTTCTGCAGCAATTATGATTAAAACCTTAAAAAAATTAGACATTGTATTTACAGCAAACATTGTAAAAAACTTAGACTTAGACATAATAAACAATATACCCAAGGATAAATTAATATTAATTCTAGATTTAGCATCAAATAGCTTAGATTACATTTCTAAGTCCAGACTTAAAGAAGTTTTCATCATAGACCATCATGAAGTGACTCAGGAAATTCCCAACAATGTTAAAATTATTAATCCACAACTTGACAATAAAGAAATAATAAGTAGTTCAGGTTTAACATACTTATTTTGTAAAGAACTTCTTAAAAAACATAATCAAATCGATAAAGAATTAGCAAAACTCGCAGTATTAGGAATGGTTGGAGATTCATTAGAAAAAAATATAGATAAACTAAACACAAAAATAATTGATGATAATGAGATAATAAAAAAAAGAGGTTTATTACTTTATCCTTCTACACGTCCATTAAATAGAGTGCTTGAATACTCCTCTAATCCCTATATTCCTGGAGTTACAGGAGACACAAAAGGAACACTTGAATTATTAAGAGAAGCGGGTATTAACCTAAATAATGGAAAATTCAAAAGTATAATTGAATTAAACGAAGAAGAAATGACACGACTAGTAACTGCAATAATTTTAAGGGCTCCAAAAAAAAGAGAAGAAATAATTGGAGATATTTTCCTATTAAAATTTTATAATAAACTAGAAGATGCAAGAGAATTTAGTGCTATAGTTAATGCATGTTCTAGATCGGGTCAACCAGACATAGCAATAAAACTTTGTTTAGAGATGACTGATGCAAAGAAAAAAGCAGAATCATTACACGCAAAGAATAGAAGATTAATAATATCTGGATTGGATTTTGTTTCAAATTCTAAAAAACCATACAAAATAGAAGGGAATGGATTTGTAATAATAAACGCAAAAGAAAATATTAAAGAAACAATAATTGGAACAATAGCCAGCATTATCTCAAACTCAAACCTATATGAGGATGGAACTATCATAATAACAATGTCAAATTATGTTGAAAATGGTGCAGGTAAGATAAAAATATCTGCAAGAATCGTCGGTAAAAACGGCAGAAATGTAAGAAAAATATTGAATGATGTTATTCCAAATCTTGGGGGAGAAATCGGCGGCCACGAACATGCAGCAGGTGGTTTAATTGATATTGAAAAAGAAGAAGAATTTATTGAATTATTAAAAAGAAACTTTGAATTAGAAGTTGTTAAGATTTAACTAAATCTTGTTCCACAATCTTTAAAACCCCAAATTCTATTAATTTTTATGGTAAATCAATTAGATGTTGGAGATGTTGTATTATGTACTGTAGACAGGATAGTTGGAACAACGGTATTTGTTATGATAGGGGATAATAATAGAACTGAAGGAAGTATAATAGTAAGCGAAATTTCTCCTGGAAGAATAAGAAACTTAAGAGACTTTGTAACACCTAAAAAGAAAATTGTATGTAAAATAATAAGAATAAATCAAGGAAATATTGAATTATCCCTAAGGAGAGTAACCTCAAAAGAAAAAAAAGAGGTTATTGATAATTTTAAACAAGATAAAAGATATCAAAGCATCTTAAAAACTTCTGTTGGAGATAAAGCAGAGTCTATAATAAATAAAATAAAAGAAAAATATGAATTAACTGAGTTCATATCTGATGCAAAAACAAATCCAACTTTATTAAATGAATTCTTCAAAAAAGACGAAGCCGAAAAAATTGTAAAAATATTGTTCAAAGAAAAAACCAAAAAGTTAATAGTAAAAAAACTAATTGGTCTAAAATCAAAAAAACCTAATGGATTGTCATTAATTAAAGAATTGTTTAAAGATATAAACAAGAATATTGAAGTTAATTACATAGCCGCAGGAAAATATTCTTTAAAACTTGAATCTCTAGATTTAAAAAAAGCAGATCAAGAACTTCAAGAAGTAATTAGGAATATAGAAAAAAAATCAAAAAAACTTGGAATTGAATTTGGAGATAAAATAAAATGAAATTAAGATATTTTATCGACGACAAAACAAAAAAGAAAGTTTATACAATGAAAGAGAAAGTAGATGATATTCTCACAAAAGATGCACACTATAAATTTATAAGAATAAGGGATGCACCAAAATCAAAATAAAGTTTTCTGCTCTCCACTCAACTTAACTTCCCCTTTAACAATTTCCATATCTTCATACCACAATGGAAGTAAATCTCTTTTGTAAATAATTGCAGCAGGATGGAACAAGGGTATTAAGGTAATATTTAATCCTTCAAAAACAATGTGTTTAACTTTTCCATGAATAGAAGTTATTCCAGGTATACTATCCATCTTATCAACATCCCCATTAGATAAAAAGAATTTTGTAGCATAATTTCCCAATGTGCAAAGAACTTTTGGCTTGATGTCTTTAATTTGCTTAACAAGCCAAGGTGTATGTGCCCTTATCTCTTCGGGAAGAGGATTTCTATTCTCTGGAGGCCTGCATTTCAAAATATTCGCTATATATACATCATCAAGAGTCAATCCAACTTTACTTAACATTTCATCAAGATTTTTCCCCGCCTTTCCAACAAACGGCAATCCTTGTTCATCTTCATTCTTGCCCGGAGCTTCCCCTACAAACATTATATCAGCATTTAAATTTCCTTTACCTATAACAATATTCTTGCAATTCTTACATATATCCGTATTCTTTACTAATTCAATAATATCTATATCATCCATAATTATATAATAACTTAATAACTTTTAAGTTTTATCAATTTAGAAACCAAAGAGTTTATGTCTTCTTTTTCTTTTTATAAAAATCGTCGCTCCAACTATTACTAAAGCAACTCCAACTAATCCCATAACAATAAATACTAAATTTAATTTTCCAGATTTTTTACCCGTCTCAGGAGCAGGAACATCACTTTCTTTTTCATCACCTTTTGGTGTTTCTCCTCGTGTAATAGGCACTTCAGCATCAGGACTCTTCTTTTCTGGAGTAATTGTAGTTTTACTAGATGAACTACTGCTTCCACCCCCAGAACTTCCTCCCCCACCGCCACTACTTCCACCTCCACTACTAGAACCGGAAGCCTGAGCTTCCCTATATGTTGAAAACTCACAGAAAGGAATTTGCCAAATACAATTAGCCGCATCAAGTAATGTCGATGTAGAAGTCCTATCGACACAATTATTTCCTGCATCATCACAGTGAAAAATAGAATCACAAGTTCCAGAAAATGGAATCTTAATTCTACATATTTCAGGATGAAGATTATTTATTATTTTATCTCTAGTAGTTGATGTTAAACCTACTATCGCTGAATCAGAAATTATCGCACCTGAACCACTAATCGTTCTAACTTTATCATTTAATCCCGTTTTTGTTAAAGAAGCATTAATAAATTCTATATAAACAGAATTATCATTTTTCTGTAATTTAATATTAACTCTTCTTCCACCAGTATAGTTAGTTTTCATACCTGCAGTGGCCCCACATACTTGTCCTTGAAGATGGTCATATGTTCCATCTTGATCAGAATCATAAGTTACATTCCATCCAGTCGGCATTTTAATCCTTGTTACAAAATCACAAAATCCACACTTTCCAGTCTTTTCTGTAACAAATGAACTACATCTACTGATAGCACATTTACTTCCTGAATCACATACTCTCAATTTGTAATAATATTTAGTATTATTATAAAGATTATAATCTAAAGAAGATGAATCATTAAATATTTCTCCAGTATGCCACAACTTATACTCCCTTACATTAGCACTTCTTGAACCAACATCGTATATAGTATCATTAAGACTTGTACAAGTTGTATCATTTCCATAAAATAACAAAGTTCCATTAGCAGGCTTATTAGTATCATACATAATCAATGCAGAATCTGTATATTCTTCAATTTTAACTCCTACAACTCGTGGAGTAGAAGTATCGTTGTGTCCAGGGGCATTAACACCAAGGTTTGTACATTGAGAAGAATACTGACACTGCTCATCATTACAATCTATAGCCCCATCATTATCATTATCAACATTATCAAAACAATCTTCCCCAATAATAAAACCATTTTGTAAGATATTTTCAAACTTAGCAGAGTCAGATCCATAAGCAAATGCATCTGAAATCTCAAAATCGACAGAACCGGGAGTTGTCCACGCTGGTCCTGCAGTATCAACTGGAGAAGATATATTTCCAGTTTCACCAGAAGTTGCAGTATAAACCCTCATATCTTTCGTAGCATCATATAAATTAGGAAATCGAGTTAAATCACTTTTCTCAATGGCAACCATGGCACCACCAATTTCACCACACATAATTTTCTTCCATACCTTTAACTTAATATCTGTAGCAACCCATTTACTATTTTCACATTTATATGGATTAAATGATTCAACTGCCTTTGATTTAGAAGCATTCCACTCTGAAGCATAATTAAACCGAAACTCATATCCAACTGCAGATGAATTGTGGCTTAAAGAACATCCTCCCGTAGTGACTCCATCAGTATCCAAATATACATAAAACTTTGTTGTCTCATTTCCATCTCCAATTCTATCACTAATTCCTTGATTTCCAAATCCAGAAAAGCCTTCAAAGACATAACTTTTTATTTTTTCTTTATTACAAACAGATGAATTACTGAAATCTCTCACATTAACTCCAAAACCAAATCCATCCCCCATATCTTTCATTCCAAAACCGCATATATCAATTGAAGCTTGATTAATACTTTCAGTTCCACACCCATCGGTTCCCAAAGGTACAGGAGCTCCAGCTTCCATTTCATCAAAAATATTATTTAAACCTGCAGAATTACACCAACCATTAGTCCATTTACATCCAGCTCCACAACTTGCAGAAGTAGTTGCAGAGAAACAAGTTGGTTCACATCCTCCCCATATTGTTGCATTACAATATTGATTAGAATTACATGCAGACGCATCTCCCTGTAAAGTGGAATTAGTCCAACATTGATCCATAATATTCATACATGAAACAATACCTCCATTGGAAGTATCATTATACCACCAACATTTCCCACCCCCATTCGCTTCATTACATGTACTTGAATTTGTAAACTTCCAACAATCAGTACTCCAATCTACTTGACAATATGGATTTACCTCTGGAATCCATCCACAAGTAATATTTATTAGAGTTTTATTAGTACAAAGAGTTTTATTTCCATCATATTTATAACAATCAGCACCTACACTTCCTCCAACTCCACCTCCAACAGCAATTGAACCTCCTGAAAACCCCCCATCTTTTGGATCACACCATCCCGGATTTTTCCATTTACATCCCGATGTTGCAGAACAACTTGTTGAATTATCAAAATTTGTTATATTATAACAAGCCTGTGATTGTTGTTCTTCACACCAACCAGTTTCGCCTCTCCATGTACATCCGGTAATAGAAGTGCATTCACTATTTGAACTAACACTATAACATGTTGGTTCACAAGATCCCCATCCTGAATAATTTTTCCACGTACAATTTACACCAGTAACAGAATTACATGAATCTTGATTATATTGAGTCCAACAATTTCCAAATATATTATCACACCATGCTGAATTATAACTTCCCCATGTTTCATTTCTCCATAAACATCCATTAGCTGAACATGTAGAATTAGAAATATAATTCCAACAATTTCCAGTCCAATTAACTTCACATTGGGCAGTACTCCAAGTATCTACTTTCCATGCACATCCCGTAGACGTAGAACAACTTGAATTATCAAATTTATTCCAACAATTTTTTGGAGCAAAATCCGTATGGTCACACCATCCACCATTATTATTACACCAATCTGTTCCTTGTCCTAACCCATCACACCAAGTATCATTAGTCCAAACACAATTAGCTACGCCTCCACAATCAGATTTATTCGCAGAGAAACAAACTTCAGCAATACTCCAATCCCTCTCACACCATCCAGTTCCAGTTCCATTACTCCATAAACAATTAGCATTTCCATTACAAACAGATTCATTATTATTAAGTTTCCAACAACTAGAACCTTTGAAATCACACCAACCAGTTGGATTCCACGTATCATTAACCCACTCACAACTATTTGAAATACAAGTAGCATTATTTGTCCAACCAAAACAATCTCCTGAAACGAATCCACACCAAGAATCAGAATAACAACTTGAATCAGCACAATCTATTAATCCATTATCATTATTATCTATCCCATCCCAACAAACTTCAGAATCTCCTGCAATATTAGAAACACAACTTCCATCTGTATCAGTTCCTTCCCATTTACAACTTCCAGAAGAATTTTGTGTACCCCTCCCATCATTAACACATTTATTTCTTGTTTTACATCTATCACAAGCATCTAAACAAGTTTTATCTCCTTTCTCTAAACAATATCCACCCGTTGTTGTACTATTATCAACAATCCATTTACATCCTCCATTAGCACTATTGGCATTACTATCCGTACAATAACATGAAGGGGAAAGACAATTCCCAGAAGAATCTTCAGATACATTACTTTTTGGATCTCCAAGATAATTACAATCGCCACATTGTTTATTACAATCGCCGGCAAATCCTAATTTCCATTGATCTTTAGCATTACAATATCCTACTCCGTTAGGAGCAGAAGTACTTGCAGTGTATTCACAAAATCCTAATCTACTTTGTAAACATGAAGATTCAGCATTCGATGAATTCACAACATTTCCATTACTATCTCTACTTTCACAAGCAAAACAAGCTTTATCACAATTAAACTCTTCATCAAACTTATATTCACATCTTCCTATAGGAACTGAAACACTACCTTCACAATAATTTTCAGTTATCCACTTACCTCCAGCGGATTCACAACTTCTTTTATTTTCTAATTTAACAATACTGAAACTAGAATTTCCAAATACTTCATCAGTTTTAAATTCACATTTATTTGTCGAATTATCCCAATCACATGGCATATACCATGGATCATTAGCAATAGTATTGCAATCAGACTGCTTTTTCGCATCTTCACAAGAAGTTTCTCCGTTAGGAGTTTGTGCCAAACCTGTCACACATGTATTAGAATACCTATCGGCTGAACAAGTTCCATTCTGCCACGAACAACATGAAGAAAGTGTTGCTATATTATTGCACAACTGAGAATCATTTATATAATTGCATAAAATTCCATTGGTACTAATATTACTTCCCGTTGCATTAAAATTACCTGTTAGTATTTCAACACATTTACTATTTGTATAATTACATCCTATAACTAAATTACACTTTGTTGAATTTATATCAAAAATATAACAACCAGGATTCCAATCATTTAATATACTGCTTGAAACATTTACATAACTTCCCACACCCCAAGTTGGATCACTACAATTTCCACCTGTAGTAGAATCACTCCAATCATTTGCTTGCCACCAACAATAATTAGTATCATAACAATTTCTTTCAGTAGTTAAATTAGCACAATTAGTAGCAGAATTATCCTTATAACACCAACCAGACCCAGTTCCCGTAGAATCATTTTGCCAAATACAATTTAAAGAATAAATACTTGAATTTCCATTACAAGCCCCTTCACTACCTCCCGTTTGCCATGAATCCCACTTCCAACAATTAACTTCTTCACACCACCCACTACTAGTCGAAGAACTCCATCTACAATTAGACTTTGATGTACATGTCTGTTGTGTGGTTGATGTCCAACAATTATCTTGAACACAATAGCTTCCTTGATTCCAAGCACATTTCAAACCAATAGTATTATTAACACACGCAGATTGATTAGTAAAATCAAAATTCCAACAATTTTTTTCTTGACAAGAACCATATTTCCACTCACACTTCACATTTGTTGCTGCATTACAAGCAGTTTGATTCCCATACAATTGCGAATTCCAACAATTATCTTCAGTACAATAATTTCCTGATGAACTCCAAGTACAATTATTTCCATTCCAATCTTTATTCCCTACACAAGAATTTGAATCAGAATAACTATAACAATTTTTTTGATCACATGTTCCCCATGCACATCCCACCGTGTTTTGACAATCAGATTGAGCAGTAATACCCCAACAACTAGTACCACCTACACTATAACAATTTTGATTCCATGAACAAGACTTATTTGCAATATTATTTGTACATGCAGATTGATTAGTTCCAGAAAAAGACCAGCAACTTAATTCCTCACAATAATTCCAAGTAGTTCCACCAGTCCAAGTACAATTTTTTCCAGGAACAGAGGTCGAAGAACATGATGTTTGATTATATAAACTTCCACATTGAAACTCTTCACACCATGAGCCCCAAGTATCATTCCTAAAAAAACATCCATTTGCTGAATTACATCCATTTGCAACTGATGTATATTGCCAACAATTAGTTGCAGAAATAAATACTACCATAAATAATAAAACAAATAAAAATAAGCCAATAACAACTACAAAAAAATAATTATTCTTATAACTAAAGTTTTTAGTTTTAGTTTCCATCCTCTTTTAATAAAACATAAAAGAAAAAGTTCTTTATAAATTTTTGTAAAGTAAAAAAAACTTATCTTATGAAAATAAAGTTACATAAAAAACTCAAAAATAAATCAACACCAGAAAAATAATGATAATCACAATAATAATAAATACAAAATTTATTTCTTATTCTTCTGATACACTACAACAACTATAGCTACAACTATTACAACAACTATCAATATCCACAACCAAATCAAACTCTTACCTTTTGGTTCTCCACCGGTTCCAGGAGTTGGCTCATCAGTTCCACCAGTTCCAACATCTCCAGTTCCTCCAACAGCACCCTCTCCTTCTGGGACAGCTTCATTAATTTTCTTTATTGTTAAGTCAGCTTTATTATCTGCAATACTATTTAACTTAGCATATATATCATAAAAGTTATCATCATCAACATCAACCTTTGCATCCTCTCCAATGTCTAATGCTACAGATACAGGATCACTAGAGATCTCAATAGTTGCTGAACTCGTAGTTAGAGAAGTAACGCCAACATAGTGGTCTTCACTACCCACTTTAACCTTTACTCTATTTTTAGCACTTAAAGTATTAGTATATCCAGTAGTAAATTGTTCATCTGTTAAAACAATTGTTTTAGTCCAAGTTGTGGTTGAACCGCCACCACTACTAGATGAGCTACTTCCACCGCCACAATTATCAGTAGCAAATCCTGTTGTTACAGAACCTTGATTTCCAGCTTCATCTCCACAAGTAATTATATAGGTATAGTTATTACCACAAGCCAAGGCACTTTCAGTTAATGTTTGACTCGCTCCTGTTCCAGTAACAGTCGAGCCACTTCTACTTGAAGAACATGCCCCAAGGGGGGCACTTATGGAATCAGACACAGTAATTGCAATAGTCAAAGAAGAGGATGTTCCAGAATTTCTCGCTAAAGATACAGTAGGATTTGTTCTATCAACCTTAAACTCTTTGACAATTACAGTCTTCGCAATCATACCGATATCAGTTGGAGCATTAGTTCCTCCAGCATCACCAGCAGCAGTATCATTTCTAATAACTGTTAGATTATATTTACCTTCAGGTAAAGTAGAAGTATCTAGGGACACATTATAAAACGGACCACTTCCTTGTGCAGAGGCACGTAAAGAAACATTTTGTTGACCAGTGCTATTAGTAATATTGAATTCAACATAACTTATATTCAAATCATCTTGAACTGTAACATTAATATTCACAACCCCCTTAACCCCTGTACTATTAGCAATACCTCCAGAGATATTAGCAGTAGGAGCAGTCGTATCATTAACAAATATATCTATAGTAGCATTAAATACATGATGGGTCGTATTACTATAGAAAGTGGTATTAAACCCAAAAATCGTTATATTATAATTACCAGGAGTTGCGGCCGAGATATTAACAGAAAAATGGGAACCATTAACACTTGCATTCAATACCATCTCATTAATAGCAGATCCATTTCTAAAAGAAATAGTACTACCCGAAATAGTTAAATTAGTAGCAGATATTTCAGTAGCACTTAACCTTAAACTTGAATTTGTTCCCAAAGCATCAATTGTAATAGAACTTGGAAAGGTAACATTAAGTTCAGTAATATTTCCAGTTGCATCCCCCGAAACTGAAGTATTCAATGAAAAATTCAAAAGAGTATAAACATCTTCAGTCACAGTCATATTATTATTACCATTAAAATTCTTAACAACACTCCCAGCAAAAACAAAAACTGACATTACGATAACTGCAAACGCAATCAACATAACACGCGAATACACACCATCTTTATTATTCATCTCAACACCTTTTTTAATATCTAAGTTATAGATTTATCCTTTATAAATATTTCTTTTTTTAATCTGTTCAAAAAAATTCAAATTTTCAAATAAAAAGATATTAATTTTTCCGTCGCTAAATAAACTTTGGACAAATTATTCTTCTATATCGCAAAATTTTAAACATAAAAATATTTAAACAAGTATTTCAAAAATATTTCATGGAAAAAACAAAATCAGAAAGATGTTTAGTTTTAATAAAACCCGACGCCATGATAAAACGCCTCGCCGGAAATATAATTTCTGATTTGTATAATTTAAATTTGAAAATGATTGGATTAAAATTAGTGAATGTAAAAAAAGAATTAGCTGAACAACATTATTCCGAACATAAAGAAAAACCTTTCTTCAAAGAATTAATAAGTTACATAACAGGGGAACTTCATGGTAATGAAAATGTAATAGCCATAGCATACCAGGGAGAAAATGCAATAAAAAAACTAAGGGATTATGCAGGTAAAACAAACCCAGACGAGGCAACTCCAAGTTCTCTTCGAGGAAAATATGGAAAAGTCCACTCAAAAACAAAAGCTTTTGAAAATGTTTTACATGTTTCAGATTCTATATCATCGGCAGAAAAAGAAATAAAACTTTGGTTTGACGACGATGAGTTAGTTGAATAACGCCCCCACGATTACTTAATCCTAAGGATTAAGATACCAACATTTTCCTCGTGATATGATAAATAAGGTTTATAATCTTCAAAAAGATTGATAATTAATGGGAAATATATGCATTTTTGGAGATAGTATAGTTTGGGGTGCTTGGGATCCTATCGGAGGAGGTTGGGTATCTCGTTTAAGAAGCTATATTGAGAATAAAGAGTTAGACATAGAGACTTATAATTTGGGTGTTTCTGGAGATAATATTAATAATTTATTACAAAGATTTGAAGTAGAAGCTAAAGCAAGAGAACCTAAATTAATAATAATTTCAATAGGAACTAACGATTCTCAATATCTTAATAAAAAAGGGAACTATCAAGTTTCTCCAAAAGATTTTGAAACAAATCTAAAAAAGTTAATTAATTTATCTAAAAAGTTTACAAATAATATTATTTTGTTAACTCCTAGTAATGTTGATGAAACAAAGACAAAACCAATACCTTGGAATAAACAAAAATATTATGATAATGAGAACTTAAAATTATTTAGGGATATTATTAAACAATTTTGTGAAAAAAGTAATATCTCAGTTATTGATATGTTGGATTTATTAAACAATAATGAATTTTATGATGGTTTACATCCAAACTCTAAAGGACATCAAAAAATATTTGAAGTAGTGAAAAAATTTCTAGAAGAAAAAGATTTATTGAATAAGATTAAAGGTTAGTTCAACTCCTCTCCTAAGCACCTAACTCTTTAGTCATACGCCCCGAAAAAACGTTGAACCAAATCTCCTCTGAGTTATTCGGTTTATGTAGGAGATTTAATCCTAAGGATTAATGCCCCCACGAGATGATTAACCTTAGGTTAAGGTTAGCACGAGCAAAATAGAATTTTATCGAAACTGAGTAATTATATAGAACTGGAATATGTCTAATATTCTTATATTTTACTATGCTATAGAGTAGCAAAGAAATTGGCTAAACTTTGCTATGGGATAGCAAAGTTTATAAACTCTAAAATTGTGTAATATTTATGGATATTGAGTCAGAACTTTACAAACAAAATCCTTGGTGGGATAGAAAAATTGAAGAAAAAAGCATACCTCGCGAAATTTATCTAAGCGAGATATTTAGAAGTATAAAAAGTAAGGAAATCATATTCTTAACAGGATTAAGAAGAATTGGAAAAACTACGATATTAATGCAGACAATAAACCAAATATTAACTAACAAAACAAGGCCTGAAGATATTCTCTTTATTCGACTAGATTCTTTTAATCTCTTAGAGTATTCAATACACCAATTGGTTGAAGAATATAGAAAGATACATAAGAAGTCTGTTTCAGATTTTTTCTATTTGTTTTTAGATGAAGTTACATCTAGGGATAATTTTGAGCAAGAATTGAAGAGCTTATATGATAATGAAAATATAAAGATTATTTGTTCTTCATCAATTGCTACTATGATGCGAGACAAAAAGGCTCTTCTTACTGGTAGGACTAGGACAATAGAAGTAATGCCTTTAAACTTCCAAGAATTTTTGCAGTTCAAAGGAGTAAAGGTTAGTAAAGCAGATAAAGCCAAATTAGAAAGCTATTTTAAAGATTATTTAAGAATTGGGGGAATTCCGTATTATGTCTTGACCGAAGATAGGGCTTACTTAAACGAATTGGTTGAGAGCATTGTCTATAAAGATGTAATTGCTTATCATAAAATATCTGGAGAAAAAGCTGTAAAAGAATTATTTGTTTTGTTATGCCAAAGAGTTGGGAAGCCAATGAGTTATAATAAACTTGCAGAACTATTGAAAATTTCAGTGAATAGTGTTAAAAGATATGTTGGTTATTTTGAAAAAGCATATTTATTTTACATTGTTGATCGGTATTCTAAATCTATAAATGAGGGAGTAACCTCCCCTAAAAAAATTTATATTGGAGATGTAGGAATAAAAAATATTATAACAGAATTTAAGGATCTAGGGGCAAGTTATGAAAATCTGGTTTTTTTAAAGATTAAGGATGAAAACCCAAATTATTACTTAGAAAATTCAATAGAAATAGATTTTATCACAAAAGATAGCTTAATTGAAGCAAAATATAATTTAGAGCTTAATAAAAAGCAATTAGAGGCTTTTAATGCAGTAAAGTCCAAGAAGAAGATTATTGCTAATGGATATAAGTTTTTCTTAGATTGATTGTTTTAAGTAACATGCCCCCACGAAGAATTGAACTCCGATTTTGCCGAATTCGCAAGCCCGCTCGCAAAAGTAAAAAAACATTACTCTTCGCGAAATTTGCTCACCGCAACGACATGTTCTATCCGTTAAACTATGAGGGCGCGATGCTCAATCAAAGAATATTGATTGACTTGATTTACCCATTAAGAAGTAAATTATCTTTTAAATTTATCTAGTATCATTCATCATCACCAGTCACACCATCCCTAATACCAGCGTCAGTCAAAAAGAAAACAGTTTCATTATCCGGCAAGTTAGGACTATCAATCAACTTAGCAACCCTCGAATCTTTCTTTCCTCTTCTCAAATAAATTCTATAAGTGGAAGCATGCCCCACTATATTTCCTCCAATCGCCGTCGTCGGATCTCCGAACATCTGCGCAGGATTTGACATAACTTGATTAGTTACATAAACAGCAAGATTATGTTGTTCAGCAATTTTCATTAAATTATGCAAATACTTATTCAATCTCTGTTGTCTATCAGCAAGCATTCCTCTTCCGGAAAACTCAGCTCTAAAA
>Ga0209541_10009679_pt1 | contig 15563 bp, 17 predicted proteins | sample RifCSPlowO2_01_FD_184027 | JGI IMG/M metagenome (GOLD analysis project Ga0209541, IMG submission 184027) | Groundwater microbial communities from Rifle, Colorado - Rifle CSP2_plank lowO2_0.1 (SPAdes) (version 2) | ecosystem: Environmental > Aquatic > Deep subsurface > Groundwater | place...
CCGTAGCGAGGAAGATAGTAGCTTGCGGAGCAAGAGGGTTTCATATTAGCCTAACCACTTCTTAGAGTAATCTCTAATAACAAAAAAAAATTCGGTGTGATCACCTTATTATATACCTGATTATTCTTATTATCCTATATAATGATGCAATCCATCATATTTAAACCCTTCTAGTAATCTGCACAATTCAATTTCAGATTTATTTTCGATTTGAGGACGTGTTTCTGCTAGCTTTAGTTGCTGTCCCGCATCAAGCGCTAATCGTTCATCTGTTGCCTGCTGTTGTCCAATATAAACAACGCTAAATGATTCTTCCACATTTTTTCTTCTAAGTATTTCTTCTAATGCAGCAGCGCGGGAGTATACATCATCAGCTTCACAATCTCCTCTAAAATTCATTAATTCTCTTGCATATCTCTTGTCATTTGGTTCAACTTTTATATGAATTGAATATCTTATCATTTTAATCATTTCGAATAAGAATCTATATAAATTTATCTGAATATCTAAATATGATGTTTGATATAAATAAAAAAAAGCTGAAGGAAGCTTTTTCTAAAATCAAAGAGGAGTTGGACGAACATAGAGAAGCAATTAATTCAAATACTAACGAACTGCAACAAACTCAGGAGTTTTTGGACAAATTGGACGAGAAGATAGACAAGCTTCAGGAAAAGATTGAGACATTGAAATTATCAATACATGAAAAAGAGGAGGAATCTTATTCAGTTACAAGTTTGACATTTAGAGAGAAGGAAGTTTTTTTAGTTTTATATGAATCTGAAGAGATGCTGACGTATGAAGAGATTGCAAAAAAACTAGGGCTTACAAAAGAATTAGTCGCATCTTATGTCACAAACTTGGTCATAAAAGGAGTTCCTGTTATTAAAAAATATAGCGATTCAATCATATACGTTATTCTCGACAGCAAATTCAAGGCATCTCAGGCTAAAAGAAATATCATTCCTCTTGTTTAATCATGTGTTTTGCATCTTTGCTTATATCGGCATAACTGTTCTAAGAGTCTTTGTAGTTCATTAGGAAAATACTCACCTAAATCACTCCTTAATCTCCAAAGTTCTAGATCAAAGAAAACAATATCTCCCGGTGAAAATCTTTTTCCATTAAGTATTTGAGGTTCTGTTAATACTATATATTGAACATCGAATGGATTATATCCTCTTTCATAAGCTATTATTAATTGTGCTTTTAGTTGCGCAAGAGTGGAGTTAGTGATAAGTTCGCCGACACGAACGATATATTCATCGAATAATATCAAATCCTTTATCGATCTTCCATTAAATCGTTCCATTGCAAACCCTGTTGATTCCTCTCCAATATCAACCATTGAAAAATATCTAGGAGTTGAAATTAGTCCACTCAACTTTTGAGATAAATGAAATTCCCTTTCTAACATTGTTTGCCCATCAGGGTATCTATAATCATCCCGCTCACCTTTAATTGCAACTTCTCCTTCTAATCCTTCAACCAAACCTCTATAAACTAATACTTTTCCTGCACGTCCTGGGATTCGTGCACGTCCTGGGATTCGTGGAGAGGAGATTACATCAATCAAAGTTGCTTTTGGTAGACTCATTTTAATCACTTTTGATATAGTCTTAACATATTATTTATAAAATTTTTCAATATTAATTATTAATAAGTAATTACAAATATATTTTTTAACTTAAATATAACAGTCAAAAAGATATGTTAAGATATATACTTTATAAAATATTGTTTAAAGAATATAATAAAACTTTTAATTATTTATCAATTATTTTAGCATATGTTTTAATAAAAAGTTTTAATTAATTATCATTAGTTTTATTAAGCATTTTTTCTGATATTTTTTCATTTTTAACGGCTTTTTGTAAAGTGTCAATAAGTTCACTGGTATATTTTAGATTATCATTTACTTTTTTATGCACTTTTTCAAATGCCTGTTCTAATGTATTCCCATTCAGCATATACCCGTATGTAACCTTTTTGTCGTCAAGAAATTTGACTTTTTTAATAACATCTATATTTGTCCATCTGCCAAGGTAATCATACATTGTCTGTCTTGAGATCCCTGCATAAGATGCCATTTCTTCAACAGAGATTACCGCCTTAGAAGGATTTTTTTCTCTGTTTGCAGTTTTGGCTCTTTCATACAGTTCCATTAAAAGAGTATGCATTTTCTCTGTGGAACCTTTTTTCCTTGGACCTAATCCCAACCTTTCCAAAACTATTTTGCTTAATTCTTCTGCTGATGCGCCAGGACTTGGTTCTATGTGAGACAAATGAATGTTAATACTTTTCACCCCAAATTTCAATACAATACGAAATTTATATATTCTATGTTTTTTTGTATATAATAAGTAAGTTAGTAACTTAAGGTCAAAATTCTATCTTTTAAGACATTTATTTCGATGCTTAATCCAAATGATGTCATGCATTGAACTCCTTTAAGATTATGCCTTTGATTTTAGTCAAATTTGACTAAAATGTTTAATCAAAATAAAATATAAAGCTTTAAAAGAACAATTTTTATCATCCATGGCAAATAACCTGTAAAAATAGGCATTTTTTTCATAAATTTTAAAGTTTTCACAATAATTCGAGATGATCCCGAACAGACCTAATGTTGAAAAAACATGAAATTCTGGTATCTTTTCGACTTTTTCAAATGTGTATACATTTCACTACAACGTTCTGCTATTTTTCCGACAAAATATTGAAAACTAGTTTGTGAAAGCTTTAACGGAGAACCACCCTTAATCGCCACAGACTTGGGAAAAGATGCAAAAATAGGGTAGTTTGACCTAAAATGTCGGGATTTTAATGAAAAAGTAATTTAGTATACTAAAGATGTAGATAAAGTATTAGTAGGATTTAATCAATCATATCAGATTGCGGCGAGAGTACATAATGTTCTCCATTGAAGAAATATACCTGTTCATCATCTGTTATAAAATACCGTATATTTTCCGCTTTATATAGTTCTGCTCTAATAAAAGTTCCATCTTCCTGGCCAATGTATAACCATGTCCCATCTGGAATACCAAATTCAATACCTAAAAGTATATCTGGAATATCATCGCCAGTTAAATCTTTATTTTCTAAAATTACGGGATTAGAACATCCATCCAATACAGCAACAAGACCACCAGCTGCAATTGTGCTTTTTACAAAATTTTTAATGCCTTGATATGTCATACAATCGGGAATGAATAATACAAATATATAGTTTTTGGTTATTTCGTTAGTTTACCCTTTTTAAACTATTCAAAATTCATTATAATATCCTCCAATTGGATCCCTTTGCAATAGATTAAAATTAAATCTGCTATCTCTTAAATAACTTTCAAGAGAAATCTCATCGGCATTTTGAAGGTGGTCCATATTGCCCCATATGACTACGTCGTCACTCAAAGATGATTTTATCGTCCTTAAATTTAACAACTCAATATGTTCACCATAATTATCGCTGTCAGCATAGTCCCTGGCTAAAATAACTAGTTTCCAAATAGCCTCAGGATTTTGGGGAGTATAAATACTTCCTGCATCTAATTGGAATCTATACGCAGGTGTATAATCTATTGGAACAATCAAACCATTTTCTTTTGCTTCTCTTCTAAAACGCTCAAAATTGACCATACATTTTTTAAGATACTAACTATTTTAATAATTTATGTTATTATTTATATTCTCCAACATATAATAAATCTTTTAATTATTTATAATAACTTCTTATTAAAATATAAGTTAAATCTTTTGACTATTTATTAAATATTTTATTATATTTTCTAAGATATAGTTTAGAGTTATTGTTGCTAAATTTTTCCTGCAAATTGTTAATTTCGATAAGAGAAAAAAAACTTTCAAAAAAGTAAAAATTTTCAAAAACCAGTTTATCCAACGTAACTTAGCTGGCGATTTTTCATGTTTTCCTGTACTTTTGCGCCTTGTTCTAGAATACCTTTCAGCTTTTGCTCAAATTTCTCAGCTTGTTTTAAAAGTGGTTTTGGATCAACCTTCAAATTTAAGTATTTGTCGATAGCTTCTATAAGCTTTGCTGCTGCTTTGCTGTCTGGAAGCCCTGTTGCTGTATCAGCAAAGAATGCAGTTATATTGCAAGTTCTCTTCAATAATAATGCAGGTGTTACGCCAACTACTATGCCTTCTGTCAGTCTCGAACTTATTTTATCCAATACTTGCTGTTTTTTTGGATTTGTTGTATAATAAAACACTTGAGGTGTATTCTGAGGCTCCATTGTTGCCACACCTTCCAAACATATTACCTCTTTTGCACCTGTCTGCTTTACGAGATCATTTATTATATTTGCCATTTTCCATTCTAATTTTGGATTTGCAATCACTGCATGCAGAAGCAGAAAATTATATTCCTTATTGTAGTATACATTAACAGGATAGATTATATTCCCATTATGTATTGCAATTGTTGCGCTTAAATCTTCAAAATAATGCTGTGCAATAAACTCACATTTCAAATGCTCAATAAGATATTCTATAGCTATACTCCCTACTAATCCAACTCCAGGAAAACCTTGGATGATAATAGGATTTTTTATTGATTTAGGTATATTCATACGTCATCACAGGAATTAATAGTATATATATTTATCGATTAGTTATTTTGTTGATTTCTCAAAATGAGTACATACTCCGCAGCTTGCTGCGAATAAATAAACTCAGTTTGAGATTAAAAAATACTCCACAGCTTGCTGTGGTTGGGATTTTTTATTTATTGATTTTGGGTATATGTTTTAACCATGTTTAGAATTTGTAATTTGATCATGATAAATATTTATCTACAACCTCTTTTTCCCATCCTGCTTTTAACAATGAATCTTTAATCTCCTCAGTTGTAAATCCCCTGCTCTTGTAATATTTTATATAATCAGCTAATTGCTTGCCAGCATGTTTTGCAAGTAATTTATGGCTGAATGCTTCATCAATTTGTTTCTGCGACCATCCAACTTCTAAAAGATCTGCATTTATCTTATTTTTATTTTGTCCTCTCCTTAAAGCATCATTAACATAGCTGTTCAACTTGCCTTGTTCTCCTTTTTCAGGCACTTTCTGCTGATCTGTGAATGATACGCCCTCGCCGCCTTTTCCTTTGTAATATTGCTGGGATAATGCATAACCAAGAACTGCAAGAGCAGGTATAATAAATAACAAAAGCCACCATAGACTTATTTCTCTTTTTACAGTTTGCGGTTCCTCAATTTTTTGTGGTGGTATTTTAGGAGGTAAACTTGGTTGTCTTGGTTCTACAACCGGCAGAGCTCCTCTTGCAGGTGGTTGTTCTCCTGCTCTAAGATGTATCTCTCCTGGCAATTTGCTCAAAATTGATAAGCTATACCTGCTAGGATCACATGAATATCTTACATATCCTAAATTATCGTCGAGATTGCATGCTTCTGTAACTTCACACTGCACTATCTTATGTTGCCCTGTGGTATATGATTTACATTCTGCATCCTGAGCCCTGCTTAAACATTCAGTAAAGTCAACAGGACTGCATACCTCATCTGCATCTCCTCCACCTGTTCCAGTACCGCCTCCACCCGTTCCTGTATCATCTGTTCTTTCTTCTGCGCACTGATAATTTCTGCATTCAAATCCATCTGCGCAATGCGAATCGCTTGTGCATTCTACACACTCGTAATCAGAATTGCATACTTCATCTCCAGAACAGTCATTATTAACTTTGCATTCTACTTGCCTGCATTCATAATCATCGTCGCATATTTCATCTTCTTCACAATTGTCATCTTCAGTACATTCAGGAGTTATGCATTCTCTACCCAAACAAACTTCACCTGATCCACATTCAGGTACACATCCAACAATCTCCTGGCAAGTATTGTCTGTGCATTCAAATCCTGCACCACAGTCTTCTAATACTGTATCAGTAGAGCATTCCAAACCAGATTCTGCAATACATACTTCTGTATCAGTATCACAAATAAATCCAGTTTCGCAATCATCATTTGAATCGCATACTCTTCCCGATGATAAACTGAGATCAAATAATACTTCAGTTATATCTGTAAATGTAGCTGTTCTTGAATATGTTTCCCCTCCTCTTTCAACAAATAATCTCCACAAAAATAATTCTTCAGATACACTTCTATCTGCGGCTGGTAAAAATCTTTTTGACAATAATTCAACTGCATCTGTTTTTCCTTGTTCATCAGTAGATCTGCTAAATCTAACTATAGGGATTTCCTCTTCATCTGAAATTATACTTTTAAATGTTACTATTTGATCTGATATAGGTCCAAATTCATTTATTACTTTTGCATTAACACTCCAGTACTGGTTTACTTGATTGCCGTCTCCGCTTATAATCTCTTCTGTAATTAATGACGTGTCGTATAGATTAGCTATTTCACCTGTTCTGTCAAATACATCATTCCATTCATCAGAATCTTCAACGCTAAGATTGAATGTTGTAAACCATAATCTTGGTATAGTTATTGAACTGTTCCTGAATTCAACTAGTGGCGTATTAATCCAGACAGATGTGTTGCCATTTAAATTACAATTATTCAATGTAACTTTTTCATTATTATCTGCAAATATTATAGGACCTAAGTTATAATTCAAATTTGCGCCATTGCATTCGACTGAAACAGAGTCGTCGCCTTTAATAGTGATCATAGACGATCCAAAAGCTAATCTCTCAGAAGGCATTATGTTATAATCACCTTCGCAGATTTCAATATTTTTATTAGTCATGATTTCATAGAACATACCAATCCTTGACATGCTGCTAATCCATTCTCCAAATGGACCTTCAGGCAATTCCCTGCCCGTATAAAGATATGGATTAATCATAAACCTATCAATTTTAGGCGACAAACATGCTGGCTCTCTTAAATTCATTACAAGTTTTCTTTCAGGAATTAGTGTAGAGTCAGTAGGCAAAGGTGTCACATATCCGCTAATTGAAGTTGTTCCTCCTATTATAGCAGGAGATTTAGGAGATTTAAGTGTTTTTGAATCAAATGTTTTCTTGAACAGTTCATTTCCATGGGTTGATATTGTTAAAGTAAGTTGGTTTCTCTGAGTAATTGAATTGCCTTCAGAGATATCTCTCAGGAATAACATCTGCTCGTCTACAACTCCTCTGAACTCATCAGATGCTAAACCAATAGCATTTACAGCTTCCCAGCTCAGTTCATAAATAATATCACCAAATTGTGTATCAGATGTTAGTTTAACATTAAGCATATTTGGAATATTGTTATAATTCAATACAGGCTCCGCCGTGTAGAATCCTCTGACTAACCCATCACTATTCCCAATATTGCTTAGATTATAATCGCTGTCAACAAGAATTACATCGCTTTGTATATTTGCAATACTTTGTATATCTGATGCAGAGAACTTGTCATTTACAAATATGCCTTTATTTGTTAAAATGTAAATGATATTATCATAAATATTTAATGCGGAAAGAATGTTATCAAAAGCAATACCTTCTTCTCCAATTATTTTTACTTCATCAGCAAAGAAATTTTCAGTTAATTCTAAATTTTGCACCGAATTTGATACTCTTCCATATGATACATTATTTTTATGCGCATACAAAGTATTTCCACGAACGTTCCATGCGTTAATGACATCAAAACTATTATTCAAAAGTGAAAGTATATTTATATTCTCAGCGGAAATAGCGGTTTCAAAATTCTTAAATGCACAATTTTTGATTGTTGCTGTTACTCCAGTATCTATAATTATTCCAACACTTCCACCAACTGAGCCATTCAACCTTAAATCAAATCTCTTGCAATCAAATACAGAATTGTCATAAATCCTCAAAGGTTTTGTTAAATAAGTATCTTCGCATAATATTGTATCACCATATACTCCAATGAAAGTTTCTTCTTCCTGCATATTTTCAGTATTGCATTCATCAGACACTGCAGGCAGACTTACGCCAGTTCCTGGTAATCTTATTGGTTGATCCCCGCTCGGCAGACGTCTGCCAATTCCTGATTCATCTGCGCTTTCAAGCACGCATACATTACGTGAACAAACATACCCTTCTGTACAATCCGAGTCTGTTTCGCAGGATGGTACACATGAACCTAATAAACATCGTTCTCCTGCATCACAATCTGAATTGAATCTGCATGATACAGGCAGGCTTACATTGATTCTTGATTCACTTACAGGTTCTTCAGCTTCTGATACTGTTACTCTTAATATACTGCTTCGATAGACATCTCTTAAATCATTATAAGATATGTCATAAACAGCATATAATGAATATACACCTTCTTCTGTGAATGTGTAGTCAAAGGTAGTTATGTCTTTTGATTTTGATATAGAGAGATTTAGTGTCTGTGGCAGTCGAATCGTAGCCTCACCTGCCAAAGGTTTATTGAATAATTCCCTGAAGAAGTCAAATATTTTTATTACTCCACCAGCTCGATCTCCAGAACTTGAACTTTCCAAATGTTGCGTATTGTCAAATTGTTTTTCTTCAGCCAATACGCCATTAACATATAATTTAACATTTGCATTAAATTCTCTTCCAAGTATTAAAGGCAATCCTGTATATCTGCTTCTTAATTCACTTAATAAAGGATCTTTTAATTTTAATGTATATCCATGACGTATTCTTGGATTAACCGATGTTTGCCCAGTTAATTTTAAATTATCTGATACAATTGGACCAGTATAGTCAGCACGTAATACACTTCCAGAAACTCTGCCTCGAATAGCTGTTTCAGAGGAAGTACTCTCTGATTCTGAAACTTCAGCTTCTGCTGGTACTCTTTGCGCTCCGCCGACATCGGTTCCGCTTTCTGAGCTTCTTACATTAATTGTGTACTGAGGAGAATTATAACTAAATCCTTCTTCAACAGTTAGATCTGTTAAAACACGCCTTGGCTTGTATAGTTCTATTTTTATTGTGTGCTCTCCTTCTGCCAATGTCAAGTTTCTCTTAAAGAAGACATTGTCTACACCATTAATCATTTGTAAGGACAATAATCCTTGTTTAGAATACCTTGCTTCTACGCCGTCAAGCGTTACATTTATTGCCCATCTTGAAGACGGAGTTAATTTATTGTTTATTTCTCTTGCAAGCGAATCAGTAAGAGAAAATAAGTACCTAGTCGGCACATTTTCTACAGCTTGAAGTGGAGATACTTTAATGCTTGTATATTCTACTAGACCTCCCATACCACTATATGAAGGAAACTCAAATGCTTTGCCTGTCAAATCACCATCTTCATCTATTTGTTCTGTCAAAAAGAATTCTTTTACTAAATCTACTTTAGAAAGTACCCTTGCCCTTTCTTCGCCTGAAAGATGCCTTAATCTTATTGGTTCAGCCGGACGGATGAATGATGTAAACTCTCCTATGAGATTATCATTATCCTTATCACTCTGCAAGAATAAACCATTAGAAGAAACAAATATGCCAATATAGCCGAGGATGACTATTAATATGATAAGCAGTGCTACTTTTAATCTGAGATTATTTCTTCTTTTCCCCTTTTTCATATATTCCCTTTATTATAAAATTATAATTATATCTAATTACTAAACATAACTACCAAAGAGAATCTGGACATAATAATATATAAATATTGTTATTTTTGATTTGTTATGATACCCCGCTCAATGCGAGAAACAAGAAGAGGAAAGCCCAATCGCTGCAAGCATTGGGGTATCATAACATTAAAAATACCCCACCGCTTGCGGTGGTTGGGATTTTTATTGCTCAAATTGGGTCTCAAACCCCGCAGCTCTGCTGCGATATCAATAATCCCAATTTGAGGCTTTAAAATCCCCACAGCTCTGCTGTGATTGGGATTTTTAATATTTTAATTTATACACCAATTTTTAAGCCTGCTTACTTATTACACATCATTAGTTTATAGATAGACCAAAACTCAAATTACACTTTATTTTATAATTCTATCTGTCAATGTAAGAAGGATTTGCAACCCGTCTATACGGCATATTTGCTGCCTTGCCTTCTTTATAGCAATCCGGGCAAAATGTTAACTCCTTTTTTCCATATTTTAATTTTCTTTTTTTAATATGGTCTTCACATATATATTTCTCACAAGAATCACAAAAATATTCTGTATGCTGTCCACATATAACACATTCTCCATCTTTTTGAAAGATATATCCCATTGCACTTACCTCAATTACATTATTATTATATTTAGCAGTATATTCTTGGCTATATCCTTTTTATTATTTTATCAGCTCATCTAATTTTTCAGTCGGCTTCTTGCTTTCCTGCTTCTTTTGAACTTTTTTTGCTTCAGCTTCCAAATCAATGCCAAGTTCTTTTAATGATTTGATGTGCATTTTCATGAGCTGCTCTACAATGTTGATTATTTTTACCATTTCTTCTCTTTCCTTTGCCAAAGTGCTCAATGCCCCTTTATGGAACCCTACCTGCTCATCTTTGCTTACTTTTGTTTTTTGTTCTTCTGCCATTTTCCTCACCTTTGTACATCATCTTTGAATTTTTTCTAAGACTAATGAAGCAGGATAGTATACTACATCCCCTTCTTCATTTTCCAATACAACATTATACCCTATTTTATTTATGCGGCCGAAAAAATTGCCAATCTTAATTTGATCATCATTTTTTAATTTTTTATGCAGCTTAAAACCTGCAACAAAATTAGGTATGAAATAGATTATATTAAACGCTATTGAAATGATTAATGCAGAGAGTATAACAGATATAAAAAATGCCAGAGTTATCTTATCCAGATGTATTGTTTTTAATGCAATCGCTATTGCAAGAATATAAATCACATACGATGCCACCTTGCTTATGTTTTTTTCCAAATGAGCGCTTAGTCCTGCTTTTTTTGCTGTTCCATGAAAATTTAAGTCATTTATGAACCTATAAAGAAAACGCTCCACTAATTTTCCTAGTATAAATCCCATAAATAAGAATATCACTGCCAATACGAATTTATTGAATCCGTTCCATAACATAAAAGCTATTTCGATTTCTTCAACCATATCTACATTAATTTTTGCATATTTAAATAGTTTTGTTAAATATTTTGTATATCTATCATTATTAATGTATACTGATGCTATCAGTTAAGCTTAACTTAACCATTATCAATTAAAATTTATACATACTGTCAAGAACATCTGATTTTGTTATAATGCCTTTATAATGACCCTTTTCCTGGACGATTATGATAGGATAATATCTCAGCAATGAGATGATTACATCCATTATCGTATCTGAAGTGATTATTGGCGGCGGATTTTTCATGATATTATGCACTTTATCATCAAGGTTATCGCCATCCGCTATTGCACGCAGCACATCCTCTTCAGAAACTATGCCTATTGCCTGACTGCCATGCATAACTATGACTTGGGAGATTTCATACTGCTTCATCTTTTTTATTACATCTTTCAATGTATCATCAGAAACCACAGAAATTATCTTCTTTTGCATAACATCCATTGCAGTCTTCTGGCTTTTTTTCTCTATCTTCTGCAGCGCTGAGAATATCCTGTCAATCTTGCTCCACGCCGGATCTATCAAGTTTGACTCTATCTTTGCAATTAATGATTGTGAAACCCCTGACAATTCAGCCAATTGCTTTTGGGTAAGATTATTAAGCTTCCTTATTTTTTTCAATTCCTGCGGTGAATATATCATTCAATCAAATAAGGAGTATAGTTTTAAATATTTTGTTAAATATTTTGTTATTATTGCAAACTATACTGTTAAAAGCAAATATATCTCCTAAAAATATTTATCTTTAATTCAAATTAAGATATTATCTAATTCAAATAGTTCAATAATATTATCCAAAATTTAGATTTTTTCAAGATTCAGATTTATCCAAGAATCATATCGTTTCAAGCATTGAAACAATGTTCCATACTTGCGTTCTTGTATATGACTGCATATTTGTATCTTCGCTTAATTCATCCAGTTCATTCAATGCCTTATTCACTCTTATAGAAACTTCATCTTCTGTAAGCAATGCATTTTTTGCATTCTCAAGATTTCTTTTCACATTTTTAGGGACAGTATAATCTTCAATGATTTCATCAATTGCTTTGACAATCTGGTTTAATTTTTCCTGTGATGCAGACATATTAACCACTCTAATCGTTCTTTTCAACATTTTTTAAAACATCCTTCCTCAAGCTTTTGGCTTTTTCCCTAAGCTTTTCTTCCTGTTTTTCTAATGTTTTCAGCTTTAGCTCAACAATATCTTTTTTTGAGTTTAATTCTTTTTCAAGAGCTTCCCTGCTCAATTTAACCATAATATTCCCTATGATTTTATACGATTCATGCGATTCTTTTAAATTGTGCAATGCTGAGTCTATCTCAAGCTGTTCTGCCTGGAATTGCTGCTTCTGTTTTAATATCTGCTGAGAATTCTGTTCAATTAACTGCAGCTGCTGTATTTTTTCGCTCATATTCTCACATGCTTCTTATTTTTTCATATATGCCAAGCAATCTTGTTATCCCAGTTAAAAACGCCCTCAATGCAGTTGCATCTTTTGACTTTAACTCAATCAACAATTTGCTTCCTGATTTTTTAATATTGAGAGTGCATCTATCATTTTTATTATTTCTTTCAGGAATTAATGCCTCAAATAATTCTTCTGAATATGGAGCAGTTATTTTTGCTGTATACATGAGAGTGTATATCGGTTATAGCATTAACGTCGGTATAGTATTAATTAGTATTAACGCGCAATAACATGAGTTATTGTATCTCTTGTTTTGAATATGATCTTACTTCCACAATATGGGCAGCGCACTTTTTTTCTTAAATATTCGTATTTTACATCTTTATTGCATTGAAAGCATTTGTAATGTGTCATATTATTTCACCTTATGTTTATGCTGTTTCCTCTTCGAAAGTTTCTTCTTCCGGATCAAAAGAATTTACAGTTTTTAGAGACGAAGTTTCTTCCTTATTTTCTTCAGCTTCTTTTTTCTTTCGCTCTATTTCCTTTGCGTATTGTTCAAATTCTTCAAGTTTTTCATGAACCTTCTTTACATTGCTTAATTCATACGCTCTGCCTGTTAATTTCTTGTCGCATTTTCTGCAATACCATATTCCAGAAGCTAATCTTTTGACAGTAAGGTATCTGCAATAAGGACACTTATGTGTTCCTTTATACATCTTTTCTACATTCTCAAGTCTTTTTCTGACTGTGACGCCGTATCTTGAACCAAATCGTTTTGTAATGCCTGTATATTTTTGTTTTACCATATTCATGCACCATAAAGCGGGGCTACCCGGACTCTCAAGGCAAAGCTATTTGTTCAATACTTTTTCCATTTGAACCGGGGTCTTAAGGTCCCAAACCTCAAATGATAGACCAGACTACACTATAGCCCCATAAACTAAGATTTTAAGGCCATTTATAAATGTTTTGTTCAGCCTTTTAACAAAAGGCTGGCGAAAACACACTAAGTATGGCATTTGCTCCATATGGCATTTGCTCCACAAAGTCGTACGAGTAACATCATAGGCCTTTTCTTTGTTATGATATTTCAGTCTGCATCGCTTTTAATAGTAAATAGTAGATTTATCAAAAACCACTGTCAAAGACGGTAGTTTCTGATGCAAAAAAATGCAAAGCAGTTTTTGCATACAAAATTCATTAAATTTTGTTGTTTGAAGTTAACGAATCTTTGATTCGAGTAACTTTTTACTTGCCAAAAAAGCTGATAAAAATGGGCCCGACCAGATTCTCACCAGCCTTTTAGGAAAAGGTTGACGAAAACACACTAAGTATGGCATTTGCTTCGCAAAGCCATACGAGTAAAACAAAAGTGTTCTCCTACTTTTAACAAAAAGTTGACAAAAAAGTTTGTGGAATCTAAAGATTACACTCAAAATTGCATATTAAGTGGGCCCGACCAGATTCGAACTGGTGATCTTCGCCGAGTCAAGGCGACGTCATAGCCACTAGACCACGAGCCCATTGAATGGTTTGATTATAAGGTTATTTATATAATTTATTAGGTTATTTTTGAGTTAAGTATTGTTTTGAGTTAAGTATTGTTTAGTGTAATAAAAAATCCCAACCACAGCAAGCTGTGGGTATTTTTTAATCTCAAACTGAGTTTATTTATTCACAGCAAGCTGCGGAGTATGTACTCATTTTGAGAAATCAATAAATCATTTCTTAATCTAATTAATATATTCTTAAAATTTATAAAGTTATAAATCTAAAAAGAAAAAATGGAAATATTCTTTGTTTTCCTATTGCTGGGTTTAATACTCTTCATTGGATACATTTCTGAGATAATATTCCAAAGAACAGATATACCAGATGTGCTTCTATTAATGTTAGTAGGTGTTTTGATTGGTTCCGTATTCAAATTGGCGGATCCTTCAAAGCTGGAATTTTTCACGCCTTATTTTACTGTTTTTGCATTAATATATATCTTATTTGAAGGGGCATTGCATCTCAATATCGTCAAGATAATAAAAGACGTGCCTAAAAGCATAAAGGTTACTGTAATTGCATTTAGTTTATCTAGCATTGTTGTCGCATTTGCTTCATGGGTTATAACACAATTCACTATTGCGCCATTAAGTTTTTCAGGCGCGCTGCTTTTGGGGTTCATTGTAGGCGGTTCAACTTCAATTGTAATAATACCCATATTAAGCAAGATAAGCCTGACGCAGGAAACAAAAGATATACTTATACTTGAATCAGCTTTCAATGATGTATTATGCATTGTCGCCGCAGTTACATTAATAGAAATTATGATCTCAGGAGAATTTAGCCTGGCCATAATGCTGAACAAATTGCTTAGCTCTTTTGCAATCGGCGCATTGATAGGGAGTATACTTGGAATTACGTGGATATTTGTTCTTAAAAAACTTGAGGAAGTTTCTGTAACATACATGATAACAATTGCGATGCTGTTGATTGTATTCGGCATTGCAGAATATCTTGAGTCAAATGGCGCAATTGCTGCATTAGTATTCGGACTTGTTATAGGAAACTCAAAGAAAATTATTTCAAGCATTAATGAAACTTTAATAGACAAATCTGCGCGGGCATTTTACAGTCAAATTTCATTTTTTATCAAAACATTTTTCTTTGTTTACATAGGCGTACTCGTTGACTTCTCACAACATTTATACTTATTAATAGGTGTTGGATTAACATTAATTATATACCTTATACGTCCATTTGCAATATTCCTGGGTTTATGGCCTCATCAATACAATTATACCATAAAAGACAAGGCTTTTCTTGAAAGCATGACTCCAAAAGGGATTGCAGCAGCAGTTTTGGCGCAACTGCCGATAACCTTAGGACTAAAAGGATTTGAAGGATTAACAAATATAGTTATTTCAATAATATTCACTTCTATATTATTCTGCTCAATATTTGTATTTTTAATTGAGCATGAAAAATTCAGAGGATTCGGCAGGCTGTATTTTAGGAACGAGCCTGAACCAAGTAAACGTTTAATAAGAAAAGAAAGAATAGCAGAAAGAAAAGCGAAAGAAGAGAAGAAAAATATAAAATTAAAGTAA
>Ga0209541_10009681_pt1 | contig 15561 bp, 12 predicted proteins | sample RifCSPlowO2_01_FD_184027 | JGI IMG/M metagenome (GOLD analysis project Ga0209541, IMG submission 184027) | Groundwater microbial communities from Rifle, Colorado - Rifle CSP2_plank lowO2_0.1 (SPAdes) (version 2) | ecosystem: Environmental > Aquatic > Deep subsurface > Groundwater | place...
CCAGCTTTGCCTCAACCGGCGTTCGCCAGGCGATGAACTGGTATAATGGCCATTTTTCCCTTGAGCCGGTCGCACGGGGATGCGCCTCGCTGATGCGGCGCCGTGCAGGCAATACCTGAACAGCTGGATGCCGGTAGGCATTACTGTTAAAATTCATTACTATTTAAAAGTAGTCAAAAAAAGAAATTTTTAAATAGGCCAGCTCCTTTCCAGCAACAAAATGGCGCGAAATGATTTTGATGTTGTTGTTGCAGGGGGAGGGATATCAGGAGTAACATCTGCCTATTCACTTTCCAGAAGTGGGTTTTCTGTGTGCCTCGCCGAACCCAAAGCGACGCCGCCTCAAAAATCGCTGTATGTCAACGGTCAACAATTGGACAAAGAGATGTTATCTGCCCTTTTCAATAAGGGGCATCTCTCATATATCCCCCATTACAGACTCATAAATGCAGACAAACCGGAACGAAGTTGGGAGAAGAAGATGAACCCTCATTTTGATTACAATGGGACATTCTCAATTTTCCATCCTCCTCTTGTTGAATATTTCACTTCGCGGACTAAAGGAGTTGAACGCATTTCCTCCCATGTAACGTTGTTCCAGGAACTGGAGGATAAAGTAAACGTTTGTTTTAAGGATGGAAAGAAGGTAACAGCCAGTTATCTCGTTGATGCCTCCGGAGACCTTTCACCCCTTAGTAGGAATATGTCAGGACGCAGCTCTCACCAGCTTATTACTGATGACCCCCTTGTCTTGTGGATTTCTGGTGTAAGGGTGCATGGGAATTTTGATCCTGAGACCATGATTAACCCCATCGGACGTGACATAAGCCTCGGATGGGTTTTACCTTATTCGAGAAATTATGCGGACATCATTGCATCTAATTTCTACCGCCTTTCAAAATTAAAAGAAATCAACAGGCAAAACTATCTCGATCGTATGATCTCCTATTGCTCTGAAAACAACCTACTGCAGATAAGTTCTATTGAACGGCGATTGGGGGGAGTTATCAGAGTGGAACCTATCAGAGATTCCGATGTTATGAAAACCAATCGTGTCTATCCTCTGGGGGCTTCTGCAGGCATGGGCTCGCCTTTTCAAGCGGAAGTCATACCTGCCGCCATTAGATGGGGCCTATCATTTGGAGATGCACTTTCCAGGGGAGAGACCCCTTCCCAATTTTATAGATCATGGCGCTATGACAATGCCTTGTTCCCTTACGATTTTGAGATGGCATTATTAAGAAGACGAATAAACCATCACCAGAAAGGAGATTATGGGAGCAACGCCGTCCTTTATCAATCATCGTCCAGATTCCTAAGCGATGTTGGATTACGAACCCTTCTTACTACGCGTAAAATTCCCAGGTCCGAATTATGGAAAACCATCCCTGCATTTATCACCATGCCCTCCCTCATCCCCAATCTTCTTGAATTGGGCAAAGAATACGCCTCCATCAGGCTAGAGAGATTATTTCGGGGAACCACATAATTTAATCTTAAATCTTAATGCCTGAACAATCTACCTCCATAAACATCATCGCGAAGCCTCGCGGGAAAACATTAATATACAGGCGAAACGGCATTTCGCGCATGGTCGCCTCAGGCATGCTGCAGGAGCTCGCTTCTTCCATAGAGTTCCAGATGTCCCTCCTGCTCTTCGTCGCGCTCGCCGGCTACATCCTCGCCGCGCGCATCAACCAGAGCGCGGTCATCGGGGAGATTCTGGTGGGGTTGGTCATCGGCCCCAGCGTGCTGGGCTGGATAACGTACACAGATTTCGTCGCGGGCGTCGCCCACCTTGGGGCGATCATCCTGCTGTTCGTCGTGGGTTTGGAGTTCAGGCTCCTGGACATCTTCAGGCCGAAATACTTCGTTATCGCCCTGGTGGGCATCATCGTCCCCTGGGTGGGCGGCTATGCCATCGCCAATCTCTTCGGTTTCGGCTTCGCGAGCGCCGTCTTCGTCGGCACCGCATTGACCGCCACCAGCATCGCCATCACGGCCCAGGTGCTCAAGGAGATGGGCAGGCTGAACACCGAGGCGTCGAGAGCCATCATCGGGGCCGCGGTCATCGATGACATCCTCGGCCTGCTGGCATTGTCCATCTCGGGCACCCTCGTCACCGGCTCTTTTTCAGCCGTCTCCTTCAGCCTGCTCGTCCTCAAGGCCCTTGCCTTCCTTGCCGTCGGCGTCCTGGCGGGCATCTTCATCGTCAGGAAGCTCGTCGAGATGATGGACGGCAGCAGGATAGCCCACCGCTACCCGGAATTCGTCTTCATCTTCGCCATGCTCTCCGCGTTCCTCTACGCGATGGGCGCTGAATTGATTGGCCTGTCAGCCATCATCGGGTCGTTCATCGCCGGCGTTTCCCTCGAGGGCGTGAAGGTGCACAACAGCAAGAGCTTCCACGAGGGGGCGGAATACCTCCACATCATCTTCGCGTCCATCTTCTTCGTGTCATTGGGCATCCTCGCGGACTTCCACGCCCTGACGCCGAGCATCATCTGGTTCCTGCTCGTCCTCACCCTCGTGGCCATCGCTACCAAGCTCATCGGCTGCGGCCTCGCCGCCAGGGCCCTGGGCATGGGCTGGAAGGATTCCGCCATGATCGGCATCGGCATGTCCCCGAGAGGGGAGGTGGCCATGATCGTCGCCCTCATCGGTCTCAATGGCGCGCTGATCGGGCAGGACATCTACGTCTCCCTGGTCATGATGAGCTTATTGACGACTGTGGTCACCCCGATGCTGTTGAGGCCGCTGCTGAAGGAGAGGAAGGCGGTTTCATAGCTTTCCTGAGCCAGTCTGTGCACCACTATATTGGTTATAATCCCCGGCTGCTCGGCTTTTATCTTTATCTTCCCGTCGAAGCACCTAAGACCACCAGCCACAGATTACACGGAACCCCCAGTGAGCAACACTTAAATACCTCTTCTCACAAGAATACCGGCATGGAGCTTGGCATCGAACTGACCGTCATCGCGCTCCTCGCGCTGCTCGGCGGCGTCATCGCCGTCCGGATGAAGCAGCCCCCTGTCCTCGGGCTCCTCCTGGTCGGGGCGATCACCGGGCCGCACGCGCTGGGCTGGGTGGGCAACGAAACGCTGCTGGAATTCTGCATCCGGATAGGGGCGTTCCTGCTGCTGTTCCTCATCGGCATGGAATTCAGCCTCGCGCATTTCCTCAGCTCCGGGACGCGCATCCTCATCATCACGGCCGTGAAGCTCGGCCTCGTCTTCCTCGCGGGCCAGGCCGTTGCCCTGCTCCTGGGATACTCGCCATTCGCCTCGCTGGCCATCGGCGTCATCCTGTCCATCACCTCCACTGTCATCTTCCTCAAGATACTGGAGCAGAAGGGCCTCAGCAGGCAGAAGGAGGTGCCGCTCCTCGTCGGCGTGCTGATCCTCGAGGACATCTTCGGCGTCTTCGCGTTGACGTTCTTCTCCAGCTTCGAGTCTGTGGCCGACATCACGCCCCTCGCCATCGTGGGAAAGCTCTTCCTCTCGGTGTCCATCATCGGCGCCGTCTACCTCCTGCTGCTGAGAAGGACGAGCAGGCTCGTGGAATGGATCACGAAATACAGCGCGGACGAGACCTTCGTCTTCGTCTCCATCGGCATCGCCTTCGGCCTCGGGGCGCTGGCGCACCTCATCGGGCTGTCGGAGTCGGTGGGCGCATTCCTCGCGGGCAACATCGTGGCCTCGCTGAAGAACGCCGAGCGCTTCGAGAAGCCCATGCACCCGTTCATCTTCGTGTTCACCTCGCTGTTCTTCTTCTCCATCGGCGGCATCGTGGACTTCCACGCCATCGTCCGCCACTGGCCCCTCATCCTCGCCCTCTTCCTCGTGAGCGTCATCGCGAAGTTCCTCGCCACGGGCTTCGCGGCGTACCTGCTCTCGAACACCAATGGGAAAGGGGCGCTGTTCGCGGGCGTCTCCATGGTCTCGCTCGGGGAATTCTCGCTCCTGCTCGCGGCGGAGGCCAACAACCTCGCGCCCTCGCTTGACCTGGTGAGCATCACCACGGCCATCATCTTCCTCTCCGCGATAGCGATGAGCGCACTGGTCACGAGGACGGATGCCATCTACCGGCTCGTCGTGAGGACGGTCCCGCGCACCGTCCGGCAGGACCTCGACCTGTCCGCCACCTATCTGCGGGACGTCTCGGCGCACATGAAGCTCGACAAGCTGCGCCTGCGCACGTTCAGGGTGGAGTGGAGGCACATGCTCAACAACCTGCTCGGCATCATCTTCATCATCGCCCTGTTCTGGCTCTGGTATCATGCAACGGGGTTCGTGTACCTCCAGGCGGCAACGAACGCGCTCTTTTCCACCGTCTCTCCCCGGGTGCTTGCGGCGCTGCTTGTCCTCGTCCTCATCTTCCCCACGTTCGGCTTCGTGCGCAACCTGCGGAAGTTCCTCATCGACTTCTCCACATCCCTTGTCGAGGCCTATCCGAGGGAGATCGCGAACAGCAGGAAGCTCTACCGGAACATCGTCCTGATCGCGGCGCTGTTCATCCTCTCCATATCCATCCCGCCCCTGTTCTCCGTTCTGGGCCTGCACCCCCTCTGGGCAGCACTGAGCATACCCTGCCTCATCATCCTGGCCATCCTGTTCCTCAAGTCCGAGAAGGCGGCGAAGGAGATCGAGGCGCATCACCGCGGGAAGAAGGGGAGATGAGGTGTTATCGTGCATGCGCAGATGCCGGCAGCATTGTCTGCAAGGAGCCTGAAGTTTTCAATACCCCCACATATTTGCAAAATATTTACAAAAAATAGAATTTGAAATGTGGCGATGAAACTAAAACATCATGTGACTTTTGGAATTCTTGCTTTGATAGGGCTGTTCTTGATCAGCGGTTGTGCGCAGCAACCAACCCAGGAGACCACTGAAAAAGGATTCCTGCAAGGAAGAGTTGCTATCGGCCCTCTTTGCCCTGTTGAGAGGATTCCGCCTGATCCAAGCTGCCAACCAACAGAAGAGACCTATGCATCCAGGCAGATTGCCGTTTGGACACCAGACAAAAAAACAAAAGCTGCCCAAATTGAGCCTGGCCCGGAAGGTATGTACAGGATGGAGCTTCCAGCAGGTGATTATGTGGTTGATTTCGAAAAGCAGCAGCCTTTTGGGGTGGGGGGCAGCAATCTTCCTGCTGCAATCGTAATCAGCCCCAGAGAAACAACGAAGTTGGATATCATCATCGATACGGGAATAAGGTAAGGTCTCAGGCCCCCGAATTCCTTTATACTTTTAGCTTCGGAAAACCATTGCGCTTTGGCCCAAACATCCCCATCAAAGATGGAGGCCATTAAGATAAGATACCCACTGCCCATCAAAGGATTTTCTCCAATCTCTTCACCGCCTCAAGGACATCCTCCCGGTGCCCGAAGGCGCTGAAGCGCAGGAAGCCCTCTCCCGAGGGGCCGAAGCCGGACCCGGGCGTGGTGATGACGTGGGCCTTCTGCAGAAGGAAGGAAAATGCGTCCCAGGATGTCATGCCCTTCGTCTGCACCCATAAGTATGGCGCGTTGTCCCCGCCGAATACCGTGTAGCCGAGCTTCCGCAGCGCCTGCCGGATGATGGAGGCGTTCTCCATGTAATAGGAAACGGTCCGCTCCATCTCTTTCATGCCTCCCCTCTCAAGAGCCGCTATCCCGCCATACTGTGCGATGCTGGACGCGCCGTTGAAGACCGTGGTCATGATGCGGTTCCAATCCTTCCGCACGGGAGTGCCGTCATCGAAGCAGAGCTCATTGGGAACGACGGTCCAGCCGAGCCTGACCCCGGTGAAGCCGATGGGCTTTGAAAACGAGGAGACCTCGAGCGCGACCTCCCTCGCCCCCGGAATCTCGTAGATGGATCGTGGGAGATTCTCGTCCCGGATGAACTGGCTGTACGCGGCATCGAAGATGATGATGGACCCGTTCTCCTTTGCGAAATCCACCAGCGCCTTCAGCTGTTCCCTGGTGGCCACGGCCCCGGTGGGGTTGTTCGGCGAGCAGAAGAAGATGATGTCTGCGTCCTTAGCGTTCCCAAGGGAAGGGAAGAACCCATTGTCCGGAGTGCACGGAAGATACGCGATGCCCTTGAATTGGGATGTCTTTGAGTCAAGCGGCCCGGTCTGCCCCATCATGACGCTGCTGTCCACATAGACCGGATATGAGGGATCCTGCACCGCCATCACGGCGTCGCTGCCGAAGAGCATCTGCAGCCTTCCGGTGTCAGGCTTCGCACCGTCGGAGACGAAGACCTCCTCTCCCTTCACCCTTCCATGATACAGCACCGAAGCTATCCCCTCCCGGAGCTCCGTGATGCCCTGCTCATCGCCATAGCCGGTATAGGTATCCCGTTTCCCGAGCCGTTTCACTGCCTGAACAATCCCTTTGATGATGAGGGGGGCAATCGGTTGCGTGGTATCGCCGATGCCCAGGCTGATGAGCTTCGCCTGTGGATGCGCTGCCAGGAATTCCTTCTTCCTCCTGTTTATCTCGGGGAAGAGATAGCCGGATTGCAGTTTTGCGAGATGGGGGTTTCGTTTGGCCATGGTGTTTCAGATATCTATCTCTCCCTCAAAGACCATCTCTGCCGGGCCTGTCATGTACACATGATTGTCCGTTCCCCACTCCAGTTGGAGGTCCCCGCCAAGCAGGTGGATGGTGACCTTGCGATCCGTGAGAGCGTTCAGGACACCGGCCACGCAGGCAGCCGATGCGCCGGTGCCGCAGGCCAGCGTTTCCCCGGAGCCGCGCTCCCAGACCCGCATGTCCACTTCCTTCCTGTTCCTTACCGTTATGAACTCCACATTAATTCGTTTCGGAAAGAGGGGATGCTTCTCGATTTTTGGCCCGATGCCATGCACTAAGCTATCAGTAACCTTATTAACAAAAATGACGCAATGGGGATTCCCCATGTTCACGAGCGTCATCTCCACCTTCTTTCCCCCTATATTTAGAGGTTCCCCTACAACCTGCTTCTTTGATATGGTTGAGGGAATATTTTTACCCTCCAACACAGGCTCACCCATGTCAACCTTAATCTTCATGGTTTTTCCGCTTTTGACAAAAAGCTCAAGTTCCTTTATCCCTCCTTTTGTCTCAACCGTAAGGGAATCCTTGCTCGTTAGCTTTCTGTCGTGCACGTATTTCGCGAAGCATCGGATGCCGTTGCCGCACATCTCCCCCTCGGAGCCGTCCGCGTTGAACATGCGCATCCTGAAGTCCGCCTTCTTTGACGGCAGGATGAGGATGAGGCCGTCGCTGCCGATGCCGAAGTGGCGGTCGCTGATTTTCTTGCTGAGCGCAGAGAGGTCTCCCAGCCGTTCCACTGGCTCAATGACGCAATCGACATACACATAGTCGTTTCCAGTGCCCTCCATCTTGGCGAACCGGAGCTTCATGCGCTTTCCCCCATCATCTGCTCAACAAGCTCGCTGTTCGTGAGGCCCCTGCGCGCCAGCCGGTCTTTGCCGTTCTCCACAATCACTTCCGACGGCATTGGCCTGAGGTTGTAGACTCCGCCCATGGCGTAGCAGTAGGCTCCCGCATTCCTGATCGCAAGATAATCGCCGATGCGGATCTCGGGCAACTCACGCTGCTCCGCGAAGCGGTCGCCGGTCTCGCAGATGTTCCCCACGATGTCATACACGTTCCTTTTCCCGCCGGGGTTGGAGAGATTGTCCATATGATGATATGCCCCGTAGAACATCGGCCTGATGAGCTGGGGGAAGCCTGAGTTGACCCCGGCGATGAGCCGTCCGCGGTTGTCCTTGAGGTTGTTCACCTGGACGAGGAACGTGCCGGCTTCCGCCACGACGTATTTTCCCGGCTCGAAGCACAGCTCCAGCTCTTTTCCATAGCGCCTGCAGAACGCCGAGAAGATGTCCGTGATGTGCCTGCCGAACGTTGCGTAGTCTATCCTCCTGTCATCCGGCTTGTACGGGACGCCGAAGCCCCCTCCGAAATCCACGAACCTGAGCCCTGGGAACGCTTCCGGGGTTATCGCGTCGAGGATGTTCCTCATGCTCTGCAGGACCGCATCAGAATTGTTTATGCCGCTTCCCGTGTGCTCATGGATGCCCACTATGTTCAGGCGATGGCGCTGCGCGATGTCCAGCACCCGGGGGATGTCCTGCAGGAGAATCCCGAACTTGGTGAGCGCCCCGCCGGTCTTTATCTTGTCGAAATATCCCGCCACCACGTCTGGGTTCAGCCGCACGCATACCTCTGAGCCCGGGAACATGCTGCCGAACTTCTCGAGATGGACAAGGGATTCAAAATTCATCAGCACGCCGGTCTTCCGGACTTCCCTGATCTCCCCGTCCGTCATGTTGTTTGCGGTGTAGAGCATCCTTTCCGGCGCGAATCCTGCCTTGAGTCCCAGCAAAACCTCTGCGGGGCTCACCGTGTCCAGGCCTGCCCCCTCTTTTCCGAGGAGCTTCAGTATCCGGACGTTGGCGTTGGCCTTCATCGCATAATAGATGCGCAGTTTCGGCCAGGAGATGAACGTATGGAGTTCCCTATATCGTTGACGGATCAGTTCCCCGTCATAGACGTACAGGGGAGTGCCGTACTTCTCTGCCAATCCGATGAGATTGCTAGTGTCTTGGTTCATGATGCACCTGATGCACCTGTGATGATCCTGCTTTGAACGGATAGGACATGCCGGTGAAAAGGCGAAACGAGGCGTTAATAAATGTTTGCGGCCCTAAAGAATGCCGAGTTTGCCAAGGGCAGCCTTCAGCCGCTCCCGGTTTTTGGGCTGCATCTCGCACAATGGCAGCCGGTACGTCTCTTCGATCATCCCCCTCATCGCCATGGCTGCCTTGATGGGGATGGGATTGGTCTCGATGAAGATGGCCTTGAAGAGCGGGAGGAGCCGGTAATGGAGCGCGCGTGCCTTCTCCACGTCCTTCTTCAGCATGGCGTGCACCATCTGCGAAACCTCCCCGGGAACGAGGTTGCTCGCCACAGAGACGACGCCGTGGCCGCCGAGCGCCATGAGAGGGAATGTCAGGTTGTCGTCCCCCGAGAGCACGGTGAATCCCTGCGGCACCGATCCGATGACGTCCATGATCTGGCTGATGTCCCCTGACGCTTCCTTGACCCCGGCGATGTTCTTCACCGCGGAGAGGCGCAGGAGCGTCTCTGTCTCTATGTTGACGGCTGTCCTGCCCTTGATGTTGTAGAGGATGATGGGGATGTCCACGGCATCCGCGACCGCCCTGAAGTGGCGGAAGAGCCCTTCCTGGGTGGGCTTGTTGTAATAGGGCGAGACATGAAGGGTGGCGTCGCATCCCGCGTCCTTGGCGTATTGGGTGAGCCTGATTGCCTCCTCGGTGGAGTTGGCCCCCGCCCCCGCGATGACCGTGCACCTTCCCTTGGCCTGCGACACCGCTATGCGGAAGATGCGCTCCTGCTCCTCGACCGTGATGGTGGGGCTTTCCCCTGTCGTACCGCAGGGCACGATGCCGTCTATGCCTCCGGCTATCTGCGCCTCGACCAGCTTCCGCAGGGCCTGCTCGTCGATGCTGCCGTCCGCGGCGAACGGGGTCACCAGCGCCGTGTATGCTCCCTTGAACATCGTCATCATCGTCATTGGCTGGCCTCCAGGAGGGATGCCATCAGGTCATCCGCCGTGTGCATGCCCTTCCTTCCCCTGATGAACTCCGCAGCGAGCACCGCCCCGAAAGCGAATCCCGCCCTGGAGCGGGCGGTGTGCTTCAGCTCAATGGTGTCAGCGGGAGAGTCGAACATCACTTCATGGATGCCGGGGATATGGCCGCCGCGCGTCGAGGTGAGATGGATCTCGTTCTCCGCAATGGGCCTGTCCAGGCGGTCCCTCGCCAGCGCCGTCTTCCTGGACATGCTGTCCAGCAGGATCTTCCCGAGCATCTCGGCCGTTCCGGAAGGGGAGTCCGCTTTCTTCGCGTGATGGGTCTCGTGCACCAGCACGTCGTACGCGTCCAGCCTGTCCATGAGCCTTGCGCCATGCCTCACCAGCTCGAAGAAGACGTTCATGCCGATGGAGAAGTTCCCGCTCCAGATGAGGCCGATGCCGCCCTTCTTCGCGATGCCGGCCACTTCGTCCATGCGCTCATACCATCCGGTGGTTCCGACGACCATGTCCACGCCGCAGGACGCGACCGCCTTGATGTTGTCCACCACCGCGGATGGCAGGGTGAAGTCAATCGCGACATCCGCTCCCTTCAGCGCATCCTTCGAGACTGCCCGGTAGTCCGCCTCCGGCGTATTGGGGTCTATGCGGACGACGGAGTGGCCGCGCTGCGTGGCGACAGCCTCGATCTCCCTTCCCATCTTCCCGTAGCCGATCAGTGCGATGCGCATGGTGATTTCTCTATCATACTGCTTTGCGTTGTCCTTCTGGCGGACGGAGAATTGCGCATATTTTAAACATATTGTTATTTAAATAACAAAAATAAGAAGAATTGTTAAAATTGCCTCAATGTGCCCCATTAGTGTAGAGGACCGGACTGGGCGTGAGCGAGAATTTTCAATGTCATCCAGTCCCTTCCCTTACTTCATCCCCATCTCTTCCGCGGAATTGTTGCAGTCCATGGCCTCCAGCACGAGGCTGTCCTCCCTGCCCTTCACCGGCCCTTCCGCCAGGCGCTTTCTTCCCATGGGAAGCGGAAGATTTATATATTATTTAAACATTCCGTTACAATAATAACATTTTGAAAATCAATGGTCCCAAGGACGCAAGGCACATGGTCACCGTCGCGCATCTCGTCAAGAGGGCAGTACAGCAGAACGAGTTCCTCCTCGAGGCGATGGCCAAGGACCTGGTGAGCTACGGCAACCTTGCCGCGCTCATCAAGCCGGAGATAGAGAAGGAGTTCGGCAGCCCGGTCAAGGACGCGGCCGTCGTGATGGCGCTGCGCAGGTACGCGGACGGGCTCTCCAAGACAACGAAGAGGCTCGAGGGCAGGCGCCTTCCGGGAGAGATCCTCATGCGCACCAACATCATCGACATCAATGTCCTCAAGACACCCATCTTCTCGACCAAGATCAAGGACCTCTACAAGATGGTGGACGTCGAGCATGGGGACGTCTTCAATGTCATCCTCGGCAACAACGAGGCGTGCATCATCACCAACGAGAAATACCGGGAGCGGCTGATGGGATTCCTCAAGGGAGAGTCCGTCCTCACGAAGCAGCAGGACCTCGTGGCCATCACCCTGCGCTTCTCCTCCAAGGATTTCCTCACGACCCCCGGCGTCATCTTCTCCGCCGTGCGCAGGCTGGCGTGGGAGAGCATCAACATCTACGAGATCGTCTCCACCATCACGGAGCTCACGGTCATCATCCACAAGAGGGATTCCATGAAGGCATACACCGTCCTGCAGGAGGTCGTTGCGGGATGAGAGGCGCGCTTTCCTGTGTCCTCGGGGCGGACATCGGCGGCACCACCGCCACCATCGGCATCTTCTCCCCCAGCCTCAGGCCGGTGATGATGTTCTCTTCCGGCACCGGGGAAACCAACCTCCGCCTCCTGCTTGCGAAGGCGGCGCAGGACGCGAAAGGGCGCGGCATAGCCATCACCGCTGCCTGCTTCGGCGTCGCCGGCCCTGTCGAGGGCGGCAAGGTGCGGCTCACCAATGCGCCCTGCACCCTCTCTGTCCGGGAGATCCAAAAAGCCCTGGGCATAAGCAACGTGAGGCTCATCAATGACTTCGAGGCTGCTGCCTATGGCATCCTGACGGCATCATCGCGGGACCTCATCCCGCTGACGCGGAACAAGCCAAGGAAGAACGCGCCCATGGCGGTGATCGGCGCCGGCACCGGGCTGGGAAAGGCGCTGCTCCACTACGACGCGGGGACGGGCAGGTATGCCGCCCTGCGCTCGGAGGAAGGGCATGCGCCGCTTCCCGTCGCCGATGACGAGGAATACGCGCTGCTCCAGTTCATCAGGAAGACGAAAAAAATGAGGATGGTGTGCTGGGAGGAAGCGCTCTCCGGAAGGGGCATCGCCACCCTGTATGATTTCGCCGTCAGCAAAAGAAAACAGGCGCTTTCGCCGCCTGAGCTGCTCGTCAACAGGGAGATACGGGCGGCATCGGACAAGGCGTCCCTTGTCGCGGCCTACCGGAAGAAGGACAGGCTCTGCAAAGAGGCATTTTCCCTTTTCACGCGCTTCTATGCCCGGTTCGCGCGCACGACGGCGGCGTCCGCGCTTCCGTACGGGGGCCTATACATCAGAGGAGGCATTGCCGCCAAGAACCCGGACATCTTTTCCTCCCGGGAATTCAGGCAGGAATGGGAGAACGCGGCGGAGCTGAAGCCGCTGCTCGCCAAAATCCCCCTCTTCGTGGTGAAACACACCGGCTTGGGCGTGCGCGGCGCCGCATGGCACGCGCTGAACAGGCAGGGATAGGCTATTTCTTTGTCCTCTTGTACCCTTCGACCAACACGCCGAGGATCAATATGGCGGCGATGATGATGGCGGGCGCAGTGGGCACGGGGCGTTTGCGCGGCGCAGGGGGTTCTTCCTTCTCCCCCGGAGCTGGTGCGGCGATGGTGCCGGGCTCTTGGGCTCGCGCATCCTGCCCGCTCACCTGCGCTGATGCAGTTTCCTCTCCTGTTTCCGGGGCAGCCATGCGTTCCTCCTCCGGAACAGTGATCATCCTCTCCGTCAGCGTGCCGAGGAAGGTGTTGTTTTGCGCATCGATCCCCCCGCCGCCCATCACCGCCACCCCGAATTTGCTGCTGCCGAGGGTGTTCCCCGTGAGCGAGACGGAGGCTGAATTGCGGACGCCTATCCCTATCTCATAGTTCCGGAGCGTGCAGTCCCGTATGCTCACTCCATAGCTGTCCAGCACCGCGATGCCCACCCCTTCCCCGCTGCCTTCCAGCACTGTTCCCTGGCAGGACAGATCGATGCTTGTTCCTTCCACCATCATCCCGGAGACCGAGTAATTGCCCGGGCAAAGCGTTGTCGATGATCCCAGGACGAGGCCGTCAGCCGGAATGGTGCACTCGGCAGAGACCCCCAGGGCCAAGGCGAAGAGGAAGAAGAGGAGTGCTGCGCCTGTTTTCATGCAGGGATTTTGATGGGCATCGTTTATATGTGTTGCTTTTTCAGGCAGTGAGACCATTCAGATAAGGGAGAACGCCGAGGGTGGCGTCTTGTTGCGAGCGTCCTGCGATTAGGAATGCGGGGAGACAGAAGGATGGCTCCTCCGGAGATGTCGACTTTCCGGTTACGAATGCCAAAGCGAGCCGACGCCACCCTGCGGAGCAAGTCGTTCTCCCGCGCTTTAAGTGAACGGTCTCTCAGGCAGCAGGGCAACTTTTCCCTTCATAACCTTTATAAAATAAGAATATGACTGGGGGGCCATGAGGAAAGACGGTGCTGTCCTTGTTCTTGTCGGAGTGTTCCTGCTCTTTGCTATGCTGGCATGGAGCGCGCCGCTCGAAGGGAACAGTCCTCCTGATGAATCGTCGCAACCTCTCCTGCATGCCCCCTCAGAAAAAATCGGAGAGGAGGTCATGGAGAGTCTCTCCGAGCAGGGGGAGGCGAACGTCATCGTCATCCTGAAGGATGCGCCGCCGCAGAACGGTGTCAGGGCTGGTGCCGTTCGATTGGGGGGTGAGAAGGAAAAGCAGGAAGAGCGCATCCGGACGATCGCTTCCCGGCAGGATGCGGTGCTGTCCCGGCTTTCCTACCGCAATGCAGGCCAGCAGGACATCACACCAAAGAGAAGGGCGGGAATCGCGTCGCAGCCGCTCTCTGCCCCGGACCTCCTGCTCAAGAGGAAATACCTCACCATCAACGCCTTCAGCGGCACCGTGAGCGCGGAAGGGCTGGCGAAGCTGGCCGATGATCCCGACGTGGAGCGCATCGTGCCCAACCGGGAAGTCCATGCGTTCCTGGCGGAGAGCAAGGCGGTGACCAATGCGTCCGAAACATGGAAATTGGTGTACAACGGCACCAACCTCACGGGCAGCGGAGAGACGGTCTGCGTGATTGACACGGGGGTTGACTATACCCATCCCAATATGGGGGGCTGCACGTCGACGAGCAACCTCAACGACGGCTCCTGCGCAAAGGTTCCCGGCGGCTATGATTTCGTGAACACCGACCAAAATCCCATAGATGACCACAACCACGGCACCCATGTCGCCGGCATCGTGGCTTCGGCGAACGAGACCTACAGGGGAATTGCCCCTGATGCGAGGATCATCGCCATCAAGGCCCTGGACAGCGCCGGCAATGGTGTGTTCGGGGATGTTGCTGCGGGAATTGAGTGGTGCACGTACAATGCCTCGCTATTCAATGTCTCTGTAATCAGCATGAGCCTTGGGACCAGCACCGTGTATTCCAGCTATTGCGACGACACTTCAGGCTACGAAACGACAAAAGCGGCCATCGATGCGGCCATCGCCAAAAACATCTCGGTTATTGCGGCTTCCGGAAATGGGGTCAGCACGACCGGGATCTCCAGCCCGGCCTGCATCAGGAACGCGACGGCTGTCGGCGCGACCTATGACGCCAATGTCGGGGGAGTCGTCTATTCCGCCTGCACTGACGCGACAAGCGCAACGGACAAGATCACCTGCTTCTCCAACAGGAATAACCTCACGGACCTGCTTGCGCCCGGGGCGCTCATCAACTCCCTCCTTCGGGGAGGAGGGATCGACGAGCAGTCAGGCACGTCCATGGCCGCGCCGATGGTGGCGGGGGCATTCGCGCTGGTCCACCAGTACGTCAAGGCGACGCAAAACAGAAACGCAACGCCCTCCGAGATAGAGGGCACGCTGAACACGACGGGGACGAGAATCACGGATTCCGGCGGCTCAGGATTGACGTTCTCGCGCATCAACATCCTCGGTGCGCTGGCCTCGCTGGACACCACCCCGCCGAACATCACGTTCGTCCCCCCCACCCCGGCAAACAATTCCGCGCTGCCCTCCTCCTTCACCATCAACATCACCGCCGGCGAAGTGCTGCTCAATGCCACCCTTGAGTTCAACGGCACCAATGAGACGATGGCCGGCTCCGGCACGGGCTGGTCAAAAAGCAAGTCGGGCATCTTCGGCATCGGGACCGTGACGGTGAAGATATGGGCCAACGACACGTTCGGCAATCTCGCGCAGAGCCCCTTCTTCACGTATGCGTTCGACACCACTGCTCCCAACATCACCTTCGTCTTCCCCACGCCGCTGAACAATACCAAGACGTCGAACAACACGCTGTTCATCAACGCCACGGCCAACGAAAGCCTGAGCACGGCCCTCCTGGAGTTCAACGGCACCAATGAGACGATGGCCGGCTCCGGCACGGGCTGGTGGAGCAACAAGACCGTCGTCTCGAACTGGAACGCCACCTACTCGTACAGGGTGTGGGGCAATGACTCCTCCGGCAACATGGGCGTCACCGAGCTGCGCGTCTTCATCTCCAACAACACTCCCCCGGGCATCAGCGCGTTCCAGCCGGCCGCCTCGCTCAGCATAGCGGAGGAGAGCGCAGCGTTCCTCTTCAACATCACCTTCACCGACGCGGAAAACGATCCCATCGCAGTGACATGGCGGCGCAACAACAC
>Ga0209541_10009682_pt1 | contig 15561 bp, 14 predicted proteins | sample RifCSPlowO2_01_FD_184027 | JGI IMG/M metagenome (GOLD analysis project Ga0209541, IMG submission 184027) | Groundwater microbial communities from Rifle, Colorado - Rifle CSP2_plank lowO2_0.1 (SPAdes) (version 2) | ecosystem: Environmental > Aquatic > Deep subsurface > Groundwater | place...
AAATGGCAGAAATCATTCCCGCCATTATCGCCAAAAGTTTTCCTGAACTTCGTAAAAAAATAAAGCTGGTTGAGATTGGCGTAAAAACCGTTCAGCTTGACGTCATGGACGGTATTTTTGTAAATACATTGGTTGAGCGAAGTAACCAGAAAGCCAATGATGAGCTCGCAAAAGTTTTTCAGCCTGAAGAAAAAATTTATGAGGCGGACGAGATTGGGGCGGTTGAAATTGATGAGGCGCCCGCACCTATCGTGGCTTCTGCAAAGTCGGTATTTGGCACAACCAATCTCCGCACTTCAGGATCGGCAAGGCGTGTTTTTGGCTCTACAAATCTGGGTACTTCTGAATCCGCCATCCAACAACAAGAAAGCGCTCGCTTGGAGCAGAAACCGAAGGAGTCTATGGAAGACGCTGTTCAAGATGAAATTTTAGGCGCCGGCACCAAGCCCGAGCAAGCTCCACAGAAGATTTCTCCAGAGGCAATTGCTAAAAGCTCGGAAATGCCACCCGAAGAAAAAGATGAAGATGTGAAAAAATTTATTTTAGAAATGCAGAATATTGCCATTGAGGCGGCCTTTGGATCGCGCGATTCCGTTGACACCATCATCTCTTCGGTAGATGACGCGGATTCGGCAAGAAGGCTCCTTCTTGTTTTTAATGAGTTGGAAGATGAATATTCGCAAGAGGGCAGGGCAATGCAGGGTAAGGCCGGCGAGATGTATATTTCTCTGCAACAATCATTGATACGAACGAGCTTTCATGTTATTCGTGATCGACTGCAGGCAAAGCTTTGGGAGATGGAAGATAATTCAAAGCTAAAGAAAAAGTCAAAGAAACCTTTTAATCGTTCAAGATTGGTTTCGAGCCGCGGGGTCAGAAGTTCAAAAGTGGCGTGATTATTAATTTATTATATATATGGAAAATACCCAAGCACTGCAGCTAAAAAAATACATTCGAGAAAAAAAATTTGAGGAATTGAAAAAATTTTTATTAAAAATCATACAAAAGCCTTGGCTTAAAGAAAAAAAAGGCAAGGTGGCGACAGAGCTCGGCGTGGCATATATGGACGCGCACAGTGCGATAAACAAAAACGCCGTTGATTTTTTATACGACGCATCAAGTATTCTTGAGAAAATTGAAAAGAAGGAAATGAAAGCGAGCGATTCCGCAAAAATTGATGAACTTCGAAACAAGATCAGGGAACTGTAAGATGGTAGACTATTTATTATAATAGTTATGAATATACTTTGGCTCATTGGGTTGGCGACTTCTCTTATCCTTTCTATATTTTTTATATATAATGGGGTTGTCGGGATGAATATGCGGGGTGGTTCGGGACTGGGTGGTATTATGTTTGTTACCGAAATTTTTTTCGGCCTTTTTTTATTTTTCATTAGTTTTTTTGGTGTATGGGTAACGTATTTCTCGCCACGCGTAAAAAAAATATTAAATAATAACAAATTCGAACGCATGGTCAAGATAATAGCCGTGTTCTTGGTATTATTAGTAATGGGGATAATATTTTTTTCGCTTTCATTATCATAAGCCAGCCTCATTTGACATTTTTTTTGAAATTGGCTACTATTGGAATAACATTTTGACCCCTTGGGGTCATTCTTATTCATAAAATATCCATACATACGGTATGCTTGTTATACGACTATCCCGAGTTGGCAGAAAAAATAATCCATCCTACAGAATTATCGTTTCGGAAAAAACAAAAGATCCTTTTGGCAGATTTCTTGAAATATTGGGTTTTTATGACCCAAAATCTAAAAATTGTGACTTAAAAAAGGATAGGATTTTGTTTTGGATGTCAAAAGGGGCTCAACTTTCGGACACCATACACAATCTTTTTGTAGATAAAAACATTATTCAAGAGAAAAAAGTAAAAGCTTCAAAGGGCAAAAAAAAGAATGTTCCCCAAGAAGCGGGCGCGCCAAAAGTAGCGGCGGCTACAGCGCCAGCAACTCCAGCAACCGCTTAAATAAGACAAATATTGGTATTTCACTTGACAAATTGTTTATAGATGGTATAATATATTCACTAATGAAAATGAAGGTCGTTTTCATTAAGAATCCAGTCTGTACATTACATAAAGCAGTACTGGGAAAGCAAGATTCATAATTTCTCTTTATATGAAGTAGTATAGAGAGAGCAAAGGCGACTCGTATGACACCAGTAAAGGATCATGAGTTTGTAGAATACATCGTTAAGTCGATTGTAGGGCACCCAGACGATGTGAGGGTCGAACGAACGGTTGATGAAAGAGGAGTTTTACTCACTCTTCATATTAACCAAGAAGATATGGGCTATGTTATTGGCCGAAAGGGCCAGACAGCGCACTCTATAAGAACTCTCGTCAAAATAGTTGGCGCGAGAAACAACGCCCGAGTTCACCTCAAGATTTTTGAACCAGAAGGTTCAAGACCTCCAAGGAGAGAAGAGGCCGACATATCAGTTGTAGACGACTTGAAAATATAAATTCAAATTTTCAACCACAAATCCCCTCCGCGCATATAGCGAGGGGTTTTGTGTTTTTAGTCTTGAAACTTGAAGCCCGAAACTTGAAACTTTTTGAAAATCGTCTAATAATTATATTTACAGTTTCACGTTTCATGTTTAAAGTTTTACGATATATGCGTTTTGATATTATAACAATTTTTCCGCAACTGCTTGAGTCTTATTTTTCGCAGACTATTTTGGCACGCGCGAAAAAAAAGAGATTATTGGATATCCGCATTCATGATTTGAGAAAATACGCGCCAAAAGGGGATCCGCACAAGTCCGTTGATGATAGGCCGTATGGCGGAGGCCCGGGAATGATTTTGAAAGTCGAACCAATTTTTAAAGCATTGCGAAAAATTACGAATTACGAATTACGAATTACGAATTTAAAAAAAAGTAATCCGCAATCCGCAATCCGCAATGCTCGTATAATAATGTTAACCCCTTCGGGCAAGCGATTTACGCAACGAGACGCGGAACGGTTATCAAAGTACAAAAAAATAATTCTACTTTGCGGCCGCTATGAAGGATTTGACGCGCGAATTGATAAACTTGTTGATGAGAAAATTTCTATTGGCGATTATGTTTTGGCGGGCGGAGAGGTGCCGGCAATGGTGGTTGTAGAAACAGTGGCGAGGCACATTCCCGGCGTGGTCGGACATAAAGACGCGCTTAGAGAAGAAACATTTTCCAAAAACTTGGATTATAAAGAATACCCCCAATACACGCGTCCGGAGATTTTTTATCCGGCCGTTACAAAAAAACAAACCAGCCCAAGGCTGGTCCGCCTCGGGCGGAAAAACAAAAAATCAAAAAAACAAAAAGGTGGCTTGCCGAGACGTAGCCGTGGCGAAGTCTGGCGCGTGCCGCAAGTGCTTCTTTCGGGAAACCATAAAAAAATTCAGGAGTGGAGGGAAAAGATCAGAAATAGTAAAAATAATACATAGTTTGTTTTTTATAAAAAAAACAAATAAACTACCCTAAAGCTCGCTGACGGGGTATCAGCTCACTGTCATTCCCGCGAAAGCGGGAATCCAGAAACAATCGAAATTACTCTAGGAAAAAGCATATTTACATGGATTCCTCTTTTTAGGGGAATGACGTTCCGCGGCAAGCCGCGGGGAATTAAACCCGAAGAGATTAAAAATCATTATAATTATCTTAAAATAGCCAATAAATTGGCTATATTTTTATGGCGTTTTTTTCTTGACAAATTACTAAAATATGTTACAATTCATAGTTGTTCTTTTGGTTTGTTGTTTGACAATTTTATGTTGTAAGGAGGTATGATGTCCAATCCAGATTCGGGCGCGATGCTTGCGGAATTGATGCAGGATACGCAGAAGGCAATTCAAGGAATCGAACAGAGAAGAAACGTGCTTACAGATATTGAAAAGATCGAAGCTCAATTGGAGCAAGCCTCAAAAATCGAAAATCCACGCGAAAGAAGTGTCCGAACCAAGGTATTGGAAGCTGAATTTAAAAAGCTTCGCGAGGACGCGTCTAAGGAAGAAAAAGATCTCTCGCAGGCCGTGTTTGGCCTTGATGCTCTTATGGAAAGCATGGGGCAAGATTATGAGAATCTCCTTAAGCTCAAGCCGGCCGAAGAAGGCTTGGTAATACGAGCTAAGAGCGAACTTCAGCGCGCAGAGCAACAGAAGGTTGTGGCAGGACAGAAGTGGAATTTGTTCGGTGCCCGCGACAAGGCAATTGTTTTGGCAGAAAGCGCTATTGAGAAATCGAAGCAGAGAATCAAAGATGCCGAAGCGGAGGCCAAGCGGCTTGCGCGAGCGCGTCTTATGGGCGCGAATTTTGAGCAGTCTCTGCAAGAAATTATGTTGCGGGTGGAAAATACCATTCGCATTATGCGCGCTCGTATGGACACGGTGAGCCAACAGCTTACTGCTGTTGCGTCCCGCAAAAAGCAAGCCTTTACTCTTAAAGAGCAGGCGGCTCAAGCCCTTGAAAAGCTTGAGGCCGACCTAACGTCGTCCGAATCAGAGCTCGTACGCGAAGAGGAAGCCATAACTGCTTTGGTGCACGGGAGCCCGGAATATTCCGAGCAGGAATTGAAAATTTCCAATCTCAAGGCAAAGGTTGAAGATATTCGCGGAAGGCGCAATAGCGCTTTTACGCTTTTCCAATCAAAGGAAAAATTTGCCGCAGAGCTGGAAATCCACGAGCGCACGCAGACGAAACTCCGAGACAATCTAAGAATGTGGATCACCGCGCTTCAGAGTGACACGGAAGAGCGTGTCGTAACATTCCGGTCTCGGTTAGAGGCGATGAAAGCTGTTGCCGATCAAGATATTGCCAAGCAACTTGACGATATCGGAGCGGAAGCCGACCAGCGCAATGCCGAGTACATGGCACGCGCAGGCTCTGCAAGCGATCGTCTGCGAATGGACAGAGTGGAAAAACACCCTGCTCGCATCGCAAAGATTATGGAGGTTGGAGAAGCTCAAGCCGAAGCCGTCGCCCAAATCAGGGTCCGCGAGCAAAAGGCGATCGAAGAGTTCAGAAAAAAGTATGGCATCGATCCCACCAAGAGTTCGTTTTTTCATTACTCCGGCGAGCCCCCGAGCGAAGGAGCTCCGGCAGAACAACCAAGCACATTTTAACGAGAGCATTGCCAAATAGCATGTTCGAGGCGTGGGTATATGCTATTACCCACGCCTTTTTTTACAGAAAGGAAAGACAATGGACGATCTCAAAAAAACGGATGATGAAAAAGACGTAGCTGTTTATTACGACTTTGCTCTTTTGGGCAATAAGGATGAGTACGCGAAATATTTTAATCATCTGGTCTTGGTGTTTAAGCTTATGTTTTCAGCTTTTTCCAGAAAGGAAGAGAATCACGGCGCGGAAGGAGGGGTTGTGCGGGAATTCATGGGAAAATTGCTTTTTACCATTGAAGCTCTGCGGTTGAAGTCTCTCTATGACCCAAGCCATTCACTTAAGATAGATCTTACGGAGTCCGGGTTTCCCAATTCCATTGAGATCACCTATCTTTTAAACGACCTCATGACAAGAGATCTTGCGCTGGCACAGTTGTTGCCGCGCAGTATCCTTAAACAGCAAATGCTTGACCACATTATGACCCAGAAAGCTCCGCCGCCATTGGATTTGCAGTGGCTGGTGGGCAAACGCGATTATCTGAAGATGATTGACGCGGAAAAGCTTTTTTTGGCATTTACGCCCGGAAAACTTGAACTGCAATCTGAAAATGATGGTTCGAGAAATTACAGATATACATGGGGTTGTTACGACCTCGCGACGAATCGTCCATATATCCATATCTTGACATTTGATCAGGATAAGAAAGAAGATCCTCTTGATCCCGGCAAAACGGCGTATCATCAATTTATTCAGACGGTTATGTCTGAAGGCTCGCGCGTACCCGATATCGGGATATTGGCGCTGGCGATTGATGATAGAGTGGAATCAATCCATCCCAAGATATTAAAGAGAATCGCAATTGGCCCGGTATATTCTCGGTTTTTACTCGAGCTAAGTCCCACAGGAGATGACGAACGACAGAAAAATGTTAGGCCGTTTTTGGAAAAATATGGCGAGAGAGATGATGATTTCGTGCTATTTTTCAGGCACGAAACTGTTTTTTCAGAACGCCAAGTAACGGTGTCCAAAAGCTTTTTGCGGTCACCTCGGGTAAGAGAAGTGTTTTATATACCGCAGATGGATCCCGAATGTGTTGCGTGCAAAGCTTCGCTGATTCATCGATACATGCTGATACCTCATACCATGGCGCAGCACTTAGATGAATATGCCGGCATATTTGATCGTTATAAAAAGCTTACGTTTGATTACGAAGGAGGAGTACATGGAGGCTAACGTATCGTATCTGCCTATTACGAATGAAAATTTTGTCCCTTTCCGCGCAAAAGCAAACGCGCTTTTGGCGTCGGTAAAGTGGACGGCAAAACCAGGATTGGTTGATGATGCAATGCCTGCGCCAGACAGCAGTTCCAAGGCGTGGCGCGATTCAACAACGGTTTCACCAATAGAAAAAACTCTGTCCATTCTGAATATTGCCAAAGAGGCAAGCCAGGATGGAGCGCTTCTTTCAGAAGAAGTGCATCATGCGGTAAGTATGGTGCGCAGGGGGCTTGAACTTGGAATGTACATGTCTTCACTCTATACCCAGCATTCGGGACTTGAGACGCTCATTACGCATAATAAGCGCGGCGCTCTTACGCAACAGCAACAGACAGAATTTCGAGAAAAATATGAGACCGCTTCAGCCATAGCTGTTTTTGCGGCCGCGTACTACATTGCATGGGAGCTTTCTCGATATAAGGCTGAAGAGATAGGTTCAGTCGCGATGGAGCTTGAAGGAATTCCAGAGGTGAGTCTGCTTAATCCCGTTCGCGCGCTCGACTGCATGATTTTTTACTACGCCGCGTACTTGTCAAAGTCGGGCAAGGTAAGAACGGGTCTCGATTTTGTAAAGCTTACGCTCCTCTATTTCGAGAAAACAGTCAATGAAATACAGGCGCGCGCAAGATCTTTCAAGCACGCTGAGATTTTTTCCGGTAAAAGCTATAAGCTCGCCGACAAAGAATTTCATATTAATGGTTTTGAAGCTGATCTCGCGCACGAAGTTACAAGCATTGAATTCAACAGAGTTGATATTGGCGAGATTGTCGGCAATCGTGACGCTAAGCATATGGCCAAGAGGCTGGCTGGGCGGCTTGTCTGCTACGACCCGGCAGTCCAGAAAAATCCATTCATGGATTTGGGCGGACTATCTTTGGTGAGAATGGGTTTTGGCGAGCCTGGAACCGGCAAGAGCCTGCAGATAGCGGCCACCGCCACCATGCTCTATGATTACTGCAAAATTTTGAAGCTTCCTTTTTTGTTTTGGCCCCTGCCCGATAATGTTGTTTCAACATTTCAGGGAGGGTCGGCCGAGCGCATGATCGCTTGGATGAAGCCACTGCAGGATCCAAAGAGAATTATCTATGGTCCAATTGACGACGCTGAAAATATCCTAGAAGAAAGAACTCGACAAGGAGTTTCTGCCGGAGTGCGCGAGGTTATCGCGGTGTTTCTTCGGATGACCGAGGGAGCATACGCCATACATCGCGGCAATAGCGCAATTGAGATTTTTACCAATATCCCCGATCAGGTTGACCGCGCAGTACTATCGCGCATTATGGAGCGAGTCTATATCGGAGGCGCGCAGTCAGTCGTGGATTTTCTTGATCAAGACTATTTATGGTGGAAGAGATTTCATAGCGTTGACCCGTCCTTTGTTGACATGCAAGATCCCGAGGGTTACGCGTATCTTTCACAGCAGAAATTGCTTAAGAGTATGTCGGATGTTTCGGGTGTCTGGATGGAGCCGAAAAACCATGTGCTTAAAGAAATTTTTAATCGCGTCGTTTCCAGCCATAAGCCGCATGAACATAATTTTTTCGCCACGTTTTATTTTGAGGTAAAAAGGGTTTTTCCCTACTTTACCTCTCGGGACGTGCGAAATATTCAGCAGGCTGTTACCAATCGCATTATGGATTTTGATTTGCCGAATGACTGGATTGAAAAGCCCGATACATTCTTTTTTCGGGATTATGAAACAAAGATTGGCATGCTTAAGGAGCTGATGCGAACAAGCATGAAGGGCCTTACGCTGTACGAGATTCGCTTGCAAGAGGCAGTGCGCTACCTTGAAAATATGGTGCGCATTGCCCATGAAGAAAAGAATCGCTATCTCAATGATCTGGTTTCGCGCATGCGGCTTCAAAGAGAGGCGGAAAAAATTGTTTCCGCTCCGTAAGTTTCCAAACTCGTTGGGGGTACGGGCGCACATGTTCGTCCCCCCACTTTTTATAGGAGGATAGAATGCAAAAACTCATTGAGGCTGGGTTGTATGGGCATGAACTGGTTGCTATTGACGATCCAAAAATTGTGGGGAGATACAATACTTGTCTTGAGTCCGCGGGCATAAAGCCAACAGCGCTTCTCTCGCTTCATATAGATGGAGCGGGCTGGAGTCCGGAGGTTGCCAGTGAAAAAGGCGACACACTGTACTTGATGAATGGCACGCACAATCAAGTGGCTATTGTTGTTACGCCTAATCAGCGCGCAAGGCCCGTGTATAGCCCCATCAATTCGTTTGATCGGGCGCTTATGGATGATTTTTTCTCGAAGTTTTCAGATGAAATTGCAGACCTCACTACGGAAACCGGCATATGCCTTGATTTAGAAAAAGATTTTTCCAGGCTTGAAAGTCCAAGCGACCTTTTTCTTATAGATGCCATAACCGTGCGGCCGTTTACCGCGCAAAAAACCATTGTTGCGGCGCAAACACAGCAAACGCTTGTAAAAAAATTTATGGAAGAAGATACTTCGTGGCGCGATGAAGAGCTGCTTAATCAACTGATAGACAGCGCTAAGGGGTTTGGCGATTTGCGTTCGCGCAAGTTGTTTATCCCCACTTGGCAGTTTGTTCATCTTAGGCATTTCTACACCCTTGCATTCGGCGGAGTCTTTGTTTTTCGCCTTTCGGGTAAACGCAAGAAAGATCTGTCAATTCTTGTGTTTGAGAAGAAAGCAGAAAGCCTCAAGCTCAATTCCGATGATGCCGTGTATCATATTGAAGACAAAGATCTTCTTGAAGGGTTGGAAAAATCACGTCTCATAGAATTGAATATGGGATGGCTGAAAGCGCACCCGGCTGTGTTGGAAGAAAAGCGTTTATTTATTTCTTCGCAAGCGATTTGTACCGAGTACCCCGATATCCGGCATGAAGATATTTCATCGCCACAGAGAAAAAAGCTTTTGGCCGATATAAAGGCAAAGCTTCCTCCTGCGCTTTTTGAGCTTGAAAGGCTCATAAAAAAGACTCAGCGAGGAACGGAGATTGTTGCGAGCGATATTTCAGATGATCTGAAAAAAACATTGATGCGCCCGCACGCAAGCCTTCCAGCAGAATATCGCGGCGTCGTTTGGCAGCTACTGCTGCGCATTGACGCGAACGATGTAGTCAGGCTGTATGCCGAAGATAAAAATTTTTTTTATGAGCAGTACGGCACATGGACGGAGGCAAGAAAACATTGGGCAATCAGCGAGATATTGGAAAAGTACATCAAGAAACAGAAAACAGAAAGGAGCTAGGAGATGAATATTGTGTTTTGGTCAATCATCTTTTTTTTCGTTGGCGCTTTTTGGCAGATTATTGATTCGATATTGGGAGTAAAGGTATTCCGTATCTGGTATAATCTTACCCACAAAGAGCCTTTGATGCCCGAGATACGACGAGGCTTTATCACAAAACGCGGTTCCAAAGCGAACGCCTTTTGGGCCTTTATCGGTTCGTTGGTGTTGTGTCTCTTGTTCGTATTTCAGGGAGACGCAGGCTCATTGACAAAGATGATGTTGTGGTTTTTGGGAATTCCGGTAATTATGATCGGATTTTATTTCGGCGGACCGGGACTCAAGAAAATGTGGAAAAAGCGCGATATATTTTTTGAGAAGATTGATGAATTTGAAAGCGGCGACGCCGTTGCAAAAAATCAGTTTAGGAAGATACTTTTGAAGGCGCGAGATTATTTTTCGCAACAGCTTGGGTCTTTGGCAGGAATGTATAAAAAGTTTTTTGCCAAAAAGCCTAAGACTGCCGAAGAGGCATCGAAATTATCAAGCGAAGATGTAAAGACGAGTATCGGGGAAGTACAGGTTACGACATCTCCACCGCCAGCCATTTCAGTAGAAGCAACAATTCAGGCTCAGCGCGTCGAAGACCCTCGAGAAGTCATACGGCGATATACGAAAGGACATGAAGAATGAGCGATATCACGCATACAGAGATTGCCACGGGGTCCGAAAAAGGCAAGTGGTATTGGTTTTTAAGAAACGCAACGAAGCAGATGCGGCAGCTTGGCTGGAAGTATAGAATTCTTCTTAGTCTACTAGCCGTCGTTTTCTTTTTGCTCATATTCGCATTTCGGCCGCTGTACCATTCGTTTATTCTTGGCATTCGCATTCATTTATTCTACGCAATAGCTACTCTATGTGTTTTAGTGAGCCTTTATCTTCTCGTGAAGAAACGGTGGTGGAAAACTTTTTTCACCGCATTGACAGGACTGATAATTTTTTTTGTTATTGTGTTTCTCTGCGATGTGTCTCCGCATAAGTATTTGACGCTTTACCGGCAATACAAAATGTTGAATATTGTTGAACTTGACGATTTGCCCCAAACTGCTTATGAAAGGATTCAGCCATACAACTCTATCCATACATTGGCGAATGAAGCTATGATGGAAACCGAGACTCCGACCGAACCGGATTTTGTCCGTATCGGAGAGGATTATCGGTGGACTATGGCGATTGAGCCGGCATATAATATTCCGAGGATATGGAATAACATTAAAAGCCTCGTGAGCGTTTCAGCCTCTGCGCCATCGCCAGATTTTTCTTCTAAGAACAGAATATCTGTTGACTTCGGCGTAGGCGAGAATTTGCTTTTGAGCAAAAATACGCATACGGCAACGATTCGCGCTTTTGGCTTGCGGCGCTATTTGAGCTATGAGCCGAGCGATGTGAAGTATGTTACCAACGATTCTGGTGAATGGGTTCAAATAGTGAGCCTTGTGCGCTGGAGGGGAATTCTTTTTCCAAGGCCGGAGTTTGGAGGGGTGCAGGTAATACGGCAGGATGCGCAACATTCTCTGTGGTCAATGTTTAAGCGCTGGCTTTTGGGAACAGGCAAATGGATATCGCCGGAGGAAATATCCAAGCATACATATCTTGTTAATCAAAGCACTTTGCCAAAAATTGTTTCGAGATTCATCGCCAATTCGTTTAGGTTTCAAGAAGGGTTTTTTGCTCCCCTGCCGGCATATCACCGTGGGGACATTAGAATACCCGACTTGCCCGAAGATATCCATGACCAGCCGTTTACCGTTTACGCGAATTTCGAAAACGATAAAGCGCCAGACGGGCTGTACCAATATTTCGCGCTTGAGCCGTTTCATCCGGACAAGCAGGGATTGAGCACAAGCCTGTTCATTCCGGCGGATGGCAAGAATGTGATATACGTATATAAACATCACCTGAAGAGCGAGGCGCTTACTGGCGTAAGCGCGATTGCCGCAAAAGTCATAGAGTCAAAAAAATTCTATGACTGGAATCGCAACCATCCAGTTGAACATCGGCCGTTCATTCGTCTTATTGACGGGAAGATGAGGTTTTTGTGGCTCACCACGGTAGTTACCAAAAAGGAGCTTGGCGGTAAGCAGTTTATCGCGGGAAGCATCCCCGATGTTGTTTTGACTGACGCGGCCTATAAGGTTACGTCGTGGGTGGACCCGCTTCATCCCGAATTGTGGATTCAGACCATCTCGAAGGAATTCGCTGGTGTCTGGAACCAAAAATAGTTCTTTAATGTTTTAATACCAAACAGACTCTTACAAATAAGAGTCTGTTTTTTTATACTATTTTTTATCGTATTCATTTGGAGCGTATCTTGCTTTCTCGTATTTTCTTTATATTTTCAGCCCTGTGTAAAATTTCCGCTGCCCGCAAAATACTTTCCGCCGCTTCCCTCTGTGGATTTTGTTCGATATAAATAGCCTTTGGATTATTTTTTGAATCTTTAATCTTTTGAAAGCTCCTCCGACCCTCTTTTTTTATTGTGATATTTTTTTCGATAGTATTTTTTGCTTCTCGCGCGTATCCTCCAACAAGAACAGGCGTGAATAATCCGCTCTCCAAAAGCATTCCCGTATCGTTGCCGCTGTCCCCCGCTACAATACCCTTTTTTATTCCGGTGATTTTTCCAAGGTATTGTACGGCTCCCGCTTTTGTTATGGGCAGTATATCGAGGCAGTATTTTTTTGGCGATTCGTCGGGCTTGAGGCTCCTGTTATAATTTATTTCTTCGCACAGCACGATTGATTGATCTGGAAAAAATTGAGAAACTTCTTGACTCACACGCTCAATCTCTAAAGGATCCGAAAAGAAATGAAAGCTTATTTTAAATGCCTGGTATGTGGCATCGGGTTTTTCAAGCAGATGTTGTTCCCTGTCAGGCCTTTGAAAATCCAGCTTCCATGCGGGATGATTTTTTTCAAAATCAGATATCATCAATAAGGCTTTTTTGCAAAGCTCCTGTCTGTCATATCCCGTTTGTTGTAGCATATTTTCAAAGTACACATCTTTTTTGTAGGTAATGCCGCCATTTTTGTCGGTATGTTTTACCCAAATTTCCGTTCCCACTGCCCCGGCAATAGTTTCAAAATACGGGAGCTCTCCGCTTTTAATCCTCCTTGCCACTCCCTCGAAGTCATTTCCAGTAACCGCAATAATTGGAAAGTTTTTTTCTTTTGATTTTTTTTGCAATTCTTTCGTTGCGCTTTCCTTCCCTTTTTTTATGAAGGTATTGTCAATATCGGTAAAAAGCGCAGCTCCTTCGCTGCCGAGCCCTTTTTGTTTTTCTATCATAGATATCATATCCGACCCCTCATAAGTACTTTTCAACCCTTGTGTTTCTTGTTCCTTGTCTTCTTGAGAAAATTCGGGGACCGCGTTAAAAAATTCATTAAATCTTTCACCCATAGTAAAAAGCCGTTATGAATCATACTGTGATTATATCACATAAAGGCAATAATAAATTTTATTTTTTATTTTGAATTTTTGACAGACACATGGTTTTTTGTTAAAGTAAGTTATCGTTCTTTACATTAGAAATTATTTGTAATTTTTTGGAGGACGCATGCTAACTTCCTATGGTCTTATAATAGCATCTCTTATTATCTTTCAGTATCTTGTCAGTGTTATTGCAAGCATTTTGAATCTCAAGTCTTTGCGCGGCGAGCTCCCGCAAGAATTTGCCGGAGTATACAACCCCGATATTTATAAGAAATCTCAGGAATATACTCGAACGAAAACGCGATTCGGATGGGTGGTCTCAAGTATCGAGCTTTTGGCAACGCTTCTTTTTTGGTACTTTGGAGGATTTGCCGCGCTTGATGTTTGGGTAAGAGGCTGGAATTTTCCATTGGTTTTTTCTGGCACGCTCTATATGGGAACATTGGCCTTCGTTCAGTATCTCGCCTTTTTGCCGTTTATTGTCTACTCTACTTTTGTTATTGAGGAGCGTTTTGGATTTAACAAAACTACCCTTCAAACGTTTATCTTGGATCAGATGAAGGCTATTTTTTTGGGTGGCGCTATCGGCGCCGTTTTGCTTATATGCGTGCTTGCGCTTTTGGAGTATTTAGGAAGCGCTGCTTGGATATACGCATGGATAGCGGTGGCAGTGTTTATGTTTTTCATGCAATTCATATCCCCAAAATGGATTTTGCCCTTGTTTAATAGATTTGAGCCATTGCCCGAGGGAGAATTGCATGACGCCATTTTTGACTACGCCAAGAAAGTTAAATATTCTCTGAAGGAAATATTTGTCGTTGACGGCTCGCGCCGTTCCACAAAGACAAACGCTTATTTTACGGGATTTGGGAAAAATAAACACATCGCACTTTATAATACGCTTATAGAAAAACATACCACGGAAGAACTCGTTTCTGTTTTGGCGCACGAGATAGGACATTATAAAAAACGCCACATTTCCATTTTCATGGGATTAAGCGTACTACACGCGGGAATTTTGTTCTTTTTACTTTCGCTTTTTTTGAAGCTCCCGGGCGTATTTGAAGCGTTTTATATCCAAGAGATGTCCGCGTATACGGGACTCGCGATTTTTTCATTGTCTTTCACGCCGATACATTCTTTGATTTCCATTTTTTTAAATTGGGTATCGCGGATTCATGAATTTGAGGCCGATGCATTTTCAGCTAAGACTGCCAATGGCGCCGACACCATGATTTGTGCTCTCAAAAAGCTCTCAAAAGACAATCTTGAAAATCTTTTCCCCCATCCAATGCTCGTGTGGTTGGAGTATAGCCATCCCCCGATGCTTGAGAGGATTGAGGCATTGCGCAGAATATAATTCCATTTGGAAAAAATTTCCACAAGATAGAGCGAGGAATTGTCTCCTCGCTTTTTAATTTATTGACTTTTTTCAATTTTTTTCTTAAGATGCGCGTAGTTTGCACTTTAAAAATAGAAAGGAGTGTCAATGGTTTCTATAAGAAATATCGAAAAATTTTTGAATGAGCATCCTGAATTAAATGAGCATCCTGAATTATATGAGAAGAAATACAGAATTCTTGGAAAGGCCGATGCTAAAAAAAATAAAGATGGGGTAATCGCCGGTGGAGCTTTGAAGGAAATTTTTGATGGTGACGAAAATTTGTTCCATTCGTTTTGCGCAGAAATTATAAGAGAAGATCATATACGGATTGGACTCGAAGATATGGGAAAGGAAAAATAATGAAAGAGCTTGTGACAGAGGCGATGAAGGTGCTTGTTGTTGGTTCGGGCGGCAGAGAGGCGGCTATGGTGGATGTTTTGGCAAAGACTTGTCCTCGTCCCGTGATTTTTGTGGCTCCAGGCAATCCCGGCATGGCGCGATACGCGCAGTGCCACAATATAGCAATAGATAATATTGATGGGCTTGTAACTTTGGCGAAACGTCTTGATATCGATCTGACGCTCGTCGGACCCGAGACACCCTTGATACTGGGTATCGCTGATCGTTTTCGGCAAAAGAATCTTCCTATTATCGGTCCTTCAAAATCCGCGGCCCAACTTGAGGGGAGCAAGGTTTTTGCCAAAGAATTTTGCAGGCGGCATAATATTCCGACAGCGCCTTTTTTAGTTTTTGATGATTTTTATAAAGCACGCTCCCACGCTTTGAAGCGTCCTATGCCCTGCGTTGTAAAAGCCGATGGGCTGTGCGGAGGCCACGGAGTGTTTATCGCGAAGACCCGCAAACAGGCAATACGCGCGCTTGAAATTCTTCTGCAAGAAAAAAGATTTGGAGCGTCAGGCAACCGAGTTGTCATTGAAGATTTTCTGCGCGGCTGGGAATATTCTTTTTTTGTTCTGGTCGGAAGCGACGGCAGAACCTATAGAAATTTTCCGGTAGCTGAAGACTATAAGCGACTTCTTGATAATAATTTGGGTCCA
>Ga0209541_10009685_pt1 | contig 15560 bp, 17 predicted proteins | sample RifCSPlowO2_01_FD_184027 | JGI IMG/M metagenome (GOLD analysis project Ga0209541, IMG submission 184027) | Groundwater microbial communities from Rifle, Colorado - Rifle CSP2_plank lowO2_0.1 (SPAdes) (version 2) | ecosystem: Environmental > Aquatic > Deep subsurface > Groundwater | place...
ACAAAGTCCGCAACACGATTGCGCACGAGGGAGCATCCTACCAAATAAATAATCGCGAAGCACGCCGGATTATTTCACTCTACGAAAAGATTTTCAGGGAATTTAAGATTATTGAGTAATTAATCCGCATTAAATTCTCTGTACTTATATTAACCGACCGGTTAATATAAGTACAGAATCATATTTCATTCATCTATTTTTGTAATTCAATTCAGACATTGCAGGGGAGTCAAATTGTAGTATATTTCTCCCAGCGGGGTGGAGCAGTAGTAGCTCGCAAGGCTCAAATTGGGCTCATCGCGCAGTAATGTGCAATGGAACACCTGCCAAATTCGGCGAAGTCTTTTCACGCAAGTGAATGATAATACCGAGCCAAGCCTCGATCGTGTGATCGAGGAAGGTGTAGAGACTAGACGGTAGGCACCCGATTCCAAAAATGGAAGGGTGAAGGCATAGTCCAGACCACGAACTCCGACGTGTCATCGGAGGCGGCGAAAGCCGTAGCGGTATGCATAACCTTGAGGTCGCAGGTGCAATTCCTGCCCCCGCAACAAGGTCAGACTCAGTAGTTTTGTATTCGTGATAGAGCTTGAATACAGGCGACAAAACAGCGGTGCAAAAGGTTCCGGTGTTTTTGTCGTATGCAATCCCTTCCGGTAGCACCAATTGTTGCAAACGCATCTTTCTCGCTGGGTCAGTCAAATCCTGCCACTGGCGTGCGACATTACGGATAAATTGATTTGCATACTCGATAGACGCTTCCAAGTCCAATTCATTCGTCAATGCTTCGTTACGGGCTATTCCAAGCCCTGTGAGTTGATTTTCTGTTGCATCGCACATCTCCGCGTAATCCTCTTTGGAAATCTCTTTGTTTGCCCTCATCTCCATGAGCTCCTGCTTCCGAGCTTTCAGCTTGGCTACCTTTTTCTCATAGTGCTCTTTTTCGAGAGCCGCAGTCATGTGCTGGCCCTTCCATTCGTCGAGTACGATGCGCTCAAACAGTTGCAGGAATTTCTCATCAGGTGTGATTTCTGTTAGGAACGCCGCAAACTTTTCTTCGAGGTCTTTCTTGCTGACACCAACTTTTTGCGTGCATGTCGCATTGTGGCAACGATAGCGGGCATATTTTTTGTTTCGGCCTTGTTGCCAGCTTGCAGTCAAAAGAGAGCCGCATGTGCATCGGACAGTGCCACGAAGAGGGAAGTCGGGGTGATAGAGCAAGCGGTGGTTGGTTGCGTTATTTGAAAGTCCGCGCTTCACCGCTTGTACGCGCTCGTACTCCTCCACGCTAATCATCGGCTTATGGAGGCCCCTGTGTTCCTCTCCGCCCCATGGGTCAACGAGAATCCCTGCATAGAATTTGTCTGTCAGTATCTTATCCCACAGTTGTTTTCTCATCGGCTTGCCAGTACGAGTATTCAAACCCCATTTATTACTTTCCGCGGTCAATTGGGTGATAGTGTGCTCGCCATTCATGTATAGGCGCAATCCTTTCTGTAAAAGCAGGAAACGCTCTGTATCCGGCTGGTCAGGCACTAGCTTGCGCCTATCTTTTCTCAGCTTTGAGTTGGTATAGCCAATCGGAGGCCCCCACGGTCTGATACCTTCTCGCAAACGCGCGAGCATCCCGCCCTCGCATCGCTGTTTGCGTATATCATTCTCAAACTGCGCGTATCCGGCTAGTACCGCTTCCATCATCTTGCCAATAGGCCCCTCGCTGATTATTTCCTCGGTAACGGAGTGGAGTGTCGTGCCGTACTTGAGCAACTGCGCCTGTAAGCCGTAATGATCGGTCATGTTCCGCGCGAAGCGGTCTAGCTTCCAAACAATAAAAGCCGACACCTCGCCTTTGTGCTCTTTGCAGTAATCAAGCACCTTTATCAGTTCGGTCCGGTTAGCAGCAGTGGCGGATTCGCCCCTTTCCACGAAAATCCTAGAAATCTTAATGCCTTTCTTTTCGGCATATTCAACACACGCCCGTTTCTGGCTCTCCAAGCTCGTGCCGTGCGTCTGGTCCTGTGAGGACACTCTGCAATAGATGATTCCTTTCGGCATAGAATTATTCATTTTGTTTTTTGGTTTGCATGTTTCGCTAAAAATCTCTTGACATCATCTTCCGATACTCGCCACAGAGCAGTCTTGCCCTTGCCTAACTTGTAGCCCTTCAGACTACCATTCTTGAGCCAGCGGTCGATGGTCCGTGCATGAACTCTGAAATATTTTGCCACCTCGTCTCTAGTGAGAAATGTCATATCTGCATCATACTCTTAGTTGCTCATTGTTGTCAAGCGCTCTCTATCATCCCCTTGTAGCGTCGCTTGCGGTACTCAAGTCCCAAGCACAGACGGCAGCCGACCGCGCTACTGATAGGATGCACGAAAAGGACGCTCACTCTGCGGCCACAGGCAGGGCAAGCAAACCAATGCCGCGTACCGCCGAAGCGCGTGCGCGACGTAGCGAAGTTGACCGGCGTGGTAAAGACGCTCAGCTCGGAAGCAATAAGAGTTTCCTTGAGCTGTGCTTTTGCACGAGAAAGATACTCATGGAAAGTGATTTTCCGGCACTCCTCGACAAGGAATTTCTTTCCTAAATCATTTGGGGTCAATGGTTTCATTTTTGTTGGATTCTGTTGGTTGAGTAGCATTTATCTGCTGATTTTGTGCCACAAAGGTATTTTTTGTCTTGATGTTCATTTCTATAGCCGGTGCCTTGAGCTGTTTGAGCGTCATTAGCGCAGAGAGGTACTGCCGGTGAGCCCGATCCATTTGCTTGCTTAAATAACCAAGGTAACGCGTTCGCTCATCGCTTATGTATTCGACAATGTCCATGCAGCCGTTCAGTCGCCTTGAGCTGTCCAGATAGCGCATAAATGCAATAGCGGCAGATTCGGCAAGTATTTTATCCGCATCAGTCTTGCAATCAAAGTCGCGTATGAATTGCGTGCATATCTCTCTAGCACTACCTCGAAGACGTTCTGGGAAACCCTCCATCAGTGCGACGTGAGTATCTGCTTCAAAGCCATACATCACAGACATGACTTGTCCATCCAGCGCCTTCCTCACGTCTCTTTGTTCTTTCTTGGTTCCGTGAAGGAACTTCGGTAACAAATCACTACCAAGTTCATAGAGAACTTGATTCACATCCCCCTGCGCTCTGAAAAGTTCCAGCACCTTATTCTTTGTTTCTTCGGGCGTGTATTTCTGCAATACCGGTTTTTCTGCCTGTTTATCAGGTAAACCCTGAACTGGTGGCGCTGGAAGTTGTTTTTGTTTTTTCATAACGGTTAGAAGTTAAAGTTCCCGATAATATCGTCTGTATCGTCTTTAGCGTCTTTGCCCGACTGCTTTACCACAACACACTGGACGGTATCGGCGGTATCGGCGATGTTTGCGGGTATCTTCCGTATCGTGAGAGTACGTCGTGTGCCCTTATTTTTGCTTATCTTTATACCTGCCTCTTCAAGATTGATTTTGAGAGTGTTCAGTTTACGACTAAGCGCATTGGCGCTTTTCGGGAAATCATCGCCGCTCTTTGTGTCCCCCTTAAGATGCTCAAAGAGTTCCGATGGAGTGCCTATCCATTCACTGCGGTCCTCCATAAAGGCGCACAACAGTTCCGCTTCGATGTGCTCGCTAAGCACTTCAACGTTTTGCGAGTCAATATTACTGTTATAGGCGTTAAGAAATACTTCCTTTGAGTAACCAATCGCCTCGGCTATGGCACAACCCCACAGGGCGAAATCAGCCATGCGTGGAAGTGAGGGTGCATTAATTGTTGGCTTGAGTGCGAGTGCTTTTGTAAGCGTATCAAAGATTGCTCCGAGTATTTTAGGCCGTTCGAGTTCAAATTCTTCGAGTAGTTCACGTTCCTGTCGCCGACCTATCTTTTCAACACGGCGAAGCTCAAACAACATACTGCGCTCCAGTAGGTCTGGCCTGCTAGACGAAAGATTTATGCCGTTGATTCCGATATTAGCTTGAATGCTGTAGATAATGTCCTCATCATTAGTATAAAGCTGGCGTTTGGAGAAACCACTTCCGGTAACTGCACGGCATAGCAAGTCCGAAACGGAATCCGACATATTCCCGACATTGTCGAAAAACAATTGGTAGTGGTGCGATAGAACCTGCACCAAGTCCTCCTCTTTTCTCGGCAGACTCAAGACCTCTATGCGAGACGGATCAACGAGCTTGCGAACGAGTTTAGACAGCGTTGATTTTGCAGAACCTTGCGGTCCGTATACGTAGGCAACAGGGTGCGGGAAGCCAGGGATAAAGTACGAAACCACGAGTACCAGAAAAAGCACTTGTTGGCTCTCCTCGGTTATGTTGACGAATCGGAGAATGTCTCGAATGTCGCCACCAGTCGCGGGCAGAACCTGTGTTGCCTGATGTTGTTGTCGCCTGAAGATAGTAGGCGGATTGTCTATCACGCGCCACCCATCGGCACTTATCTTGACTGTCTGCCACTCCTTATCGGCGAGGTCGTACCAAATAGCGCCATCAATCATTGCCGCACGGGTGTGAAGTTTTATTGCCTCTCCATCAAAACATGCTCGACCGGCAATAGTCTGTAGAGCCGTTGTAAGTACGTTGTTATTCAACGTCTTTTTGTGTACGTCGTAATACGATTTTGAGAGCCATCTTTTGAAAGCGGAGCCATCAACAGGCAATATCTCCCTGTGTTCACCGGTAGCGAATTTGGCATAGGCAGTATCGAGCTCATCATGGAATAACGTTATCGCGGGGTCATTGAAAACAAACTCCACCAGTCGGTCTGCTTGAGCATCGCCGGTACGGTCATCTTTTTTCTTCTCCGTTTTTGCCGTGCTCTCAACATACGCCCGAGGACTACGTGGAATATCAAAAGGCAAGTCTCCGCTGCCAAACGGATTATTTTTTCTTATCATCTCGTCCATCTCATCGCTGTTCATATTCATGTCCATCTTCATCTCGTTTGGCTGATAAGATTATTCTCGCCAGCTTATAAAAGTCATTTCTGATTTCCTCCACCTTTGTGTCGTCTAGGGATTGGTTTGTCTCGGCATCGAGAGACTGCCGACATTCTTGGATAGTCAGCATAGGTATCATTCGTTGAGCCGGTCTAGTAATTCATTCCGTGCTTGTTCATATTTGTGAACCGGCACAAGAAGGTCTGCGTCATTGCGCTCGCCGAATTTATACTTGTCTACCAGCTCTGCGAGACGGTCACTTAAAACGAAGGCGAACGATTTTTTTGTTGAGTCAGACACGCAATCAATACCGGCTATTTGCTGGTCTTTGACGTATAAGAAGGTCGCAAGGGTGAGCGATGTGGTTCTGAAGTATCTATCTCTATCTTTCATGCTACTAACTCTATAGATTTACGACATCTCTTCACCTGACACTCGGCTGTTGTTCGATAACAAAAAAGTGGCTTAAAAAGCCACTCAAAATACCGCTATCAACAGCAGTTAAAAGTCAGGTTGCAATTTGGGAGATAATTTCAAAATCATCACGATTTAAAATATAACCACCGGCAGTTTGCGAATTAGTAACTAGTTTCTCACTAACGGCCAGTCTCTTCTTAAAGATTTTGTTTATATCATTAATAGCATGAGTAACTTGAGCACTATCTTTCCAAAAGTCGGACAAATCGTCAGAGGTCAAAGGCTCAGTCTCTAGCAGTTTAAATACAAAGTCGCGTCGCCTCGAAGCTATGTCATAAGAATCACCACCATCTCTGTAGATTCCCCTTGTTGAGTCAATGTAAATCTTAGTTTTTGGGGTATCGCGGCTGTCTGGACAGATAACGATTTCTGAGAGATCATCTATAACTTGCAGACATGCTCTTTTTAAGCTTTCTAAATTGAAAGGACGATGTTGGCCATCATAAAGAGCTGAGTGATGAAATTTGTGGTGGCTTTCATATCCCTTTCTAAGGTAAACGGCCATTGAAAAGTAGAAGAATTTTACAAAATCCTCCATATGCAATTTAACCGGTTCTGCATAAATTTTTTCATTGAAAAGACCGAGAGTATTGTAGTAGTTTTTAAGAAATCCCTCTAACTTTTTCGGCTCCGCTTCTTTATTCATAGCCATACTGCCTCTAGCCCATGTCAGAAGTGTCTCGAAATAATCATGATACTGTTTTCGTACTTGAGACGTTGATAGAGAATAGAGTACGTCCCCGTCACTTTTATCGATGTGCCGCCAATCATCACCCAGCCTGTAATATTTCTCTTTCTTTAGGAGGATTTCGTAGAGCTGCGGCAACTCTTTATATGGCACCTCTTTAAATGCTTCCGGATCTCCTTTGAAGTTTGCGAATATTGCGTTTTTGTATTTCTTTTGTGCCTCTTCCACCCGTTTTAGGCCTATTGTTTTCAAAACGTCGGAGATACATTCGTAAAGTTGGTCCTGTACCTCTACAAACTCCTTATCTACAGCAAGGTCATTCAGATATTTAACCCGCCTATTCAATTCTTTCGATAGAAATGGTTGTTGCTCGATGAAACCAAAAAGGTCAATACCAACCAGATCGCCAAATTTTCGGTCGAGGATAGTGGACTCCTCAATCTGTTTTCTATATCTACCCAATTTCTCTTTAACTAAGGTCTCCATATAATCTCAATCTCAACGCAATTATCTCATATTTCAAGCCATATCTCAAGGTAAATTGGTGGAAATTGGTGGAATTAATGGATGTTGTGAACGGCCAGTGAGTGCGACGATGCAAGAAAGGCGCTATCATGTGTCTACACAATCAAAATATATGAGCGGATAACTTCTACAAGCGCCTAAACTTCTGCTGAAAAGCGAGGCATGGCATACAAATCCACTGCGACATAGACACGGGCACCTGCCTGCTCACATGTCGCAGTGGTCATAGTCCGAAAGGGCTATGTGCGGTCGGAAACGGCCGCGAGCAGTGCGGATGCCCTTTTCTGTTTGTTGGGTTCGTACTGCGGGAAAACCACTGCGACAAAATGAATCATCAAGAAAATACCTTTGAAAAGGTTTTGGAAAATGGAGTGCGAAAGGGCTATTTCCGCCTGCATAACAACGGCGCAAAAATAGAATATCTCCCTTCTGGCCACAAAGAAAACCTAGGCGATCCCGAGGAGAAAGTCCGTGCCGAGTACTATTCTAATCTCATTGAAAAGTACCACTATCCAGCAGTTCGCATTGAGCTTGAGGTAGAAATGCCGGACCGAACACCTGAACGCTATGCCGATATTGTTATCTATGAAGATGACGCAAAGAAAAAGCCCTACGTAGTCATTGAGTGCAAGAAAGATGGCATCAGCGATGCTGAGTTTGAACAAGCAACCAAGCAATCCATAGCCAATGCACGTGTTCTCAAGTCTCCGTTTGCCAATTGTGTCGCTGGCAATACTCGCCGCGCGATGGAGACGGAGCATTGGAATGATAAGGAACCGGAAAATGCCACTATCACCGATATTCCGATTTCCTACGGCAAGATTGAGGAGTACCGCTATAGGAAAGGCGATGCTGACTGGGATTTAAAGGCTGTAGAGAAATCAGAGTTGAAACGCACTCTTGAAAAAGCCCAGAATACCCTGTGGGCTGGAGGGAAGCGCAATCCCACTGTTGCCTTTGATGAGCTTTGCAAAATCATTTTCGTCAAAATACGGGATGAAAAGCGCGGCCGCAAAACCGGCGACTACTATGATTTCCAAATAAAGACGCACGAAAAGGCCGAGAACATCTATAAACGTGTCAACGATATTTATCTTGAAGCAAAAGAGAAAGACCCTGAAGTTTTCAAGGATCGGCTCGACATCAGCGCGGAAGAGCTTTACACCGTTGTCGGCCACTTACAGAGCATATCCCTCAACAAAACAGACCTCGATACCAAGGGCGTTGCCTTTGAGCAGTTCATGGAGGATTTTTTCAAGGGTAAAAGCGGGCAATACTTCACGCCACGCGAAATTGTTAGTTTTGCCGTCAAAATGCTGGGCATCAAAAATGATGACCTCGTACTTGATCCTGCTTGCGGCTCCGGTGGCTTTCTCTTGCACGCACTTGATGAGATTCGTAAACAGGCGGAGGAATACTATGTAGCCGATAATGCGGAGAGATATCGTTATTGGCATGATTTCGCGCAAAACAATCTATTTGGTATAGAAATAAATGATTCTATCGCCCGCGTTGCCAAAATGAATATGATTATCCACGATGACGGTCATACAAATGTTATTTGCCATGATGCGCTGGAAGATGTTAGCAAAATGACCGAGAAAAATCGAGGCTTTCTCAAGAGCCATTTTGATGTAATCGTTACCAATCCTCCCTTCGGCGCAAATGTGAAGCGTAGTGAGCACCCCTTCCTTGAGCAGTTTATCTTCGGCAAGAATGGTAAGAAAATCCGTGATAACCAGAAGACCGAAATCCTTTTTATTGAAAGATGTATTGATTTTCTAAAACCTGAAACGGGTCAAATGGCCATTGTCCTTCCAGACGGTATTTTAACCAACTCGTCGCTCCAATACGTGCGGGACTTTTTGATGGAACATTGCCAAATCTTGGCAGTAATAAGCTTGCCCCAAATTACATTCATGCATTACGGCGCGGGAGTAAAATCGTCGCTGGTATTCGTTCGTAGAAAGGGTGTGGAAGAAGATTTGGGCAAATATAAAATCTTTCTGGCGATTGCGGAGCACGTGGGATATGACGCAACGGGACGAAAAGACAAGAACGAGCTGCCGGAAATATTAAAAGAGTATAAAACACTCCACCATGAAAAATAACCTCGGGGAATTACAGATTTTCTCTATCACTAATGAAGATGTGCAGAGGAAAAATCGAGTGGACGCAGATTACTACCAACCTTTTTTTGATCATATTGTCAAAAAGGTTGCAGAATCAAAATATAAACTCTCTAAGCTTGAGGACGTAACCGTTCTTATTTCAAATGGGAAAACACCCTCAAAGGAATCCTACGACGAGGATAATGATGGGATTGGTTCTATCCCAATAATTAAAGCGGGGACCGCTTCGGGTCGGTTTGTTGATCTGGAGCGGATTGAATACGTTAAGGCGGACGTTTCTCTTGGGAAAAAGGCACAGAAAAACGACATATTTATTCTATCTGCTGCACATCAGGCCAAATATGTGGGTAAAAATGTTAGCCTGTTGGATCAGGAACCCCCCGAGAATACTGTTTTCGTAGGCGAACTTATCTGTGTTCGTGCAGATGTGGAAAAAGCACTTCCCGAGTACCTTTTTAGTTTTCTCTCAAGTAAAATCGGATATTTGCTTTTGAACCGCGAAAAACGGGGACAGACCTCACATATTTACCCTGACGATATAAAAGATATTCCACTTCCTATCCCGTCTATTGCCGTCCAAAAGAAAATTGTTGCAATTTTGGCGAAAGAATATGAGCAACAAAAGAAGAAGGAGCAAGAGATAAAAGAAATCCTCGTCTCCATTGATGGCTATGTGTTGGGCGAACTCGGTATCGCCGTCTAACAAAGAAAAAAGCATCCGTATGGGAGACGCCATGAAAAATTCACCCGATTTAAAAACAGTAATCATCATCGTTCTCCTGATTATTCTCGCGGGTCTTATCTTTGACCCTTCTTCACCTCTCCCACCAAATTGCCATCGCACGCCATCTGTCGACATCGGCGGCGGAGAAATTGAATGTGACTAGCGGGGTGAGGTAAAATCTGCTATATTGCACTTAGTTCTTTGATTAGAAACACTGTAGTCCATGCAAGTAATTTGGACCGTTTATATCTCCCCTTTGGGGTAGGTAAGTTGGGAAATCTGCGATGAACCACAAGTTATAAACGACTAGCCTCTGGGAGTCGAAGACGGTTGGGAGATTTCATTCAGTTAAATGCTGGATCAAATCTCTTAGCCGTTTTTTGTTTGCGTAGTCTGCAATGAAAACGGTAAGGAGCTGTTAGCAGATTACACAAACACAAAGTATGGAAAAAATACCAAAAAAAGGAGACATCATTTATCTTGAGTCGGCCTGTTATATGGATTCTCCTTTTAGAGATATAACTGGGGGCAAGGCACGCATCCAATCCGTAGAAGAGGTAAACGGCAATTATTGGGTTGTGCTTGAGGGATTCCCAACATCGAAGTACAGCTGGGCGCACCTGTCCGAGATGCAGGAATACCTAAGGGGCCAGTTTGGTGATTCTTGGGCACAGAAAGGATGAAAAGAATTAACGAATGAACACTATGATCTACATTCAAAAGATAAAAGACGCCGTCTCGTTCGTAGAGAAGGAATATCCATTAGTACCGCACACTCGCTCAAGCCGCCTTTTCTCGTCAGTGCAACGTATGAAGGCAGAGAAAGAATTGGGCATTCCTATCAATCGTCGCGCTGGCTTTGTCATTTCCACGAAGACAGGCAATCGTGCGAACGAAATGGACGAGCAGGAATGGGAGGAGTTCTATGCAGGTTTATCCAATGAGCTTAAGACCGATTATCCAGAACGATACGCTGAGTTATTTCCTGAAGTCAAAACAGTAGCAGGGCAATCGGAAAACGAGGAATCCGAGATAGTGTTCATGCCAAAGGCAACTCCAACAGGATTCCTCAAGAAACTAAAGGTGGAAACACAGGAACAAACTGAGCGAGCATTCGATAAGCCAACTTACTTAAGGCTCGACGGCGATATATACAGGTCTTCAAACAAAGATGGGTACGGTTTCGTTGAGAAGTTCGATAGGTCAACGAAAACATTCCGCAATGTTTCAGATACATTCACTGGCGGAGATTCATGGGATGCCACGGTAGTTCATTTCGACGAGCTTCCGCCAGACGTTAAATCAGTGGCAGGGCCATCGGAAGATATGGAGAGAGCTTTTGACAAGCCAACATACTTTGAACTTGACGGTGCGCTCTGTAAGGTAATCCCCAATCCTGAGGGTGGAATGACCGTAACTCTTACACCGGGGATGCACCTAGCTGACTTCATGCAGGATGGGCAAGTAATAACCAAAGAAGAATACGACAAACTCGATGCAATAGAAACTGAAAAATACAGAAAATCAAACCCCTGAAACTGGCCTGGATTACCAGATACACCTTTCTTGAAAAGCCACGGTTTACTGTTATTCGACTGTTCCTCAGTTGGGTTTTCAGACATACTAGGCCGTAATCATGCTCTGGCATTTGCCAAACCATTAGACAATCTGGTGCCAATCCCGTCCTACAAGTGCCCAAAAGTAACCAAAAGTAAACATTTCTAGGATTGCTTTATCTTATACGCTATCTGCTTGGCAGACCGAGGACTGTACCCAGCCATTCTCGCCGCCTTAGCTGCGTTAAACTTTGCGTCTCCGAGAAAGTGATTGATAAACACCCGCCTTTTGAATGGCATCTCTCTTTGCTTTGGCAGGCGTTCGTACACTTTGAGTACAACGTAGGGCGATCTGAAGAAAAGAAAGCCAGCAAGGGCATGTACCTCCTCAAACGAGAATTGCGGCGATATTTTCCCTCGCGGTCTCGGAAACTTCTTATTCTTGAAAATCAGATTTAAGGCAATCAGCACCCCTTTCGGGTAGAGGCATTTGCCCTTGGGCGGATCCATATCGCCCTTCTCAATTTTCAAGTCCTCTGCGTCCATTGTTTTTGTTGAGCCGCTCATACGGGTATCGCGGAATGAAACCGCTGAATCTCCGAAAACCAAGCGGTAATCTGGTGTAAATCGCGTCCTACCAGTGCAACAGAGTTGTGATGCCTGAAATGTAGACCGTCAGGCGTCAAAATTGGTACGGTACCGGTCCCCATGGTCACTCAAAAAACCGCGCAAATTCATGCGCGGTTTTTTGATGATGTAGCATTTCCAACATATATTCAGTGTAAGTCCGATTCTCTCCAAAATGGGCGATTCGTGTTGCAATCGCGAAAAAGTTGGTGCAATACCGCCGCCCGTCTTTTTTGCAAAATCCAATAAAATCAAAAGGGCTGTTGCTGTAGAATGCAACATGTTCCTGAAGGAATCCTGTATCTCTTTCGTCCGCCCAAATTATTTAGTATCGGAGGTATGCCAAGGGCTAGACCGTTCCGATGCGCTACTGATGGGTCAGTATAAAAATCCGTGCTAGGCGCAATTCATCATACGAGTAATTCTCTCCAAGGATTTGTCGAGCGGGGGCGAGGGCCGTGCCTTTGCTTTGTGCAAATGCGATAGTGATCGCTTTTAGACGATCTTGTGGAAGTTTAAGATAATCGATGTCCGTCTGCGGGTCGGCAGCAATGATTGACTCAATATGGGCAATGATGGTGCCGGAAGTGAGGCCACGTCTTTTGGCAATCTCAACGATGGACATTCTTTGCAGGAGTAATTGCTTCGTCTCATCGTGAGTGGAGCCCGTGGATATCGGCTTCGCATGCGCGTGACCTGTATTTGTTTTAATACGGCTCTGTCTGGGACTCTCTTTAATATTGTTCTGCTCTGCATACCAACGAATAACAGTGAGAAACCTTTCTCCAAACTGCACGCATTTTCTGTCTCCCACCCCGGTAATCTGCAAAAGCGCAGTAGCACTTTGTGGAAAATATGTCGCCATTTCTCGGAGCGTCTTGTCGCCAAATACGACGTAGGGCGGCACTTTCAGGAATGTAGCCTCTTGTGTTCGTACGGTCCGTAAATGCTCAAATAAGGTCATGTCATAATCAAGGTTTTCAGAAGGCTGCCCTTTACATGAATTTCCGTTTTGTTGACGAGAATATGCACCGATTCCGTCGAGCATGCCGTCCATGGAGATTTTCTTAAGCGATGGTTGGCATACGTCACAATTCCCACATTCCTTAGCGTTGTAATCTTCGTTGAAATACCGAAGTAGAAATCTGCGACGGCACGTGCTGAGATTGCCATATCCCAATACCTCGTCCAACTTCTCACGCATTTTCCTTTTCTCTGTCGCATTTTCGGTTTTGTTTATAAAAAAGTCCTGTTTGAATTTGTCGGCGTATGAAAATAACAAGACACATTCCGCAGGCAGGCCGTCGCGGCCCGCTCGCCCCGTTTCCTGATAATATCCTTCGACGGATCTGGGGAGACTGTGATGAATGACGAGCCGTACGTCGGGCTTGTCGATTCCCATACCAAAGGCAATCGTTGCCACCATGATGTCGACTTCGTCGCGGATAAATCGCTCTTGATTTTTTTGTCGCGCTTGCGCCGTGAGTCCCGCATGATATGCAGCCGTCTTGAATCCATACTGCGCGAGCTGCTCCGCAATCTTTTCAGTGTCGCCGCGGGAAAAACAATAGATGATCGCGCTTTCTCCTCTGTTCTTATTGAGCAGGGCACGAATTGATCGTAGTGAGTCTTTCTTCGGAATTACGGCATACGAGAGATTAGGGCGGTTAAAGCTTGAGATAAAAACCTGCGGATTGTCCAAACCCAACTGCCTGACGATATCCCCACGCACTTTTTCTGTCGCTGTCGCGGTAAGTGCGATGATCGGGACATTGGGAAATTTTTCCCGCAGAGATTTTAGGTTGCGATAATCGGGTCGGAAGTCATGTCCCCACTCCGAAATACAATGCGCCTCGTCAATGGCTATCAAACTGATATGAAGTGTGCGTAAAAAATCTTCAAAGCCTGCCACCGGTAACCGCTCAGGAGCGATGTACAAAACCTTTAACTTTCCGCTTTTCGCGGATCGCATTATACGACCTATTTCGTTAGGCGGTACGGTGCTGTTGATGAAGTCCGCCGCGATGCCGTTGGCTCGAAGCGCATCGACTTGATCTTTCATAAGAGAAATAAGCGGGGAGATGGCGAGTGCGACTCCGTCCGACATGATTGCGGGAAGCTGAAAACACAACGACTTCCCACCGCCAGTCGGCATCAACACCACGCAATCCCTACCGCTCAGAACATGCGTGATGATATCCTCTTGCAATGGCCGAAACCCGTCGTACCCAAAATGCTTTTTGAGCGTGTTTTTCATACAGTACCCAATACTAACAAATTATTAACGCTTGTTGCGTTGAACCTATGTTTTTGAGAAACTCGATGGCATGACTAATGATTATTGGGTCTATGCGCAAAGAAAGAAAGGAGAGTACCCGGAACATACTTCCCGCGGCGGCAAGTGGCTCATATTTGTGAGTGGTTATAATCTGAATAAAACTTGGGAAAAAGTCAGAATTGCATTAGAGGAAGGGAAATTAGGCGGTTTGGCAAAGGCGTCAAAGCATGGTTCACGCGCCAAAAGTTCAAACAACCGAGTCATCTGCGTGTATACCTATGATTGGAAAGATATTCAAGATGTAAAAAGGATTCGCGAGGAGTTGAGGAAAATTGGGATAATCCGCAAGATATCCTACAAGACTGACGAGGACACAGAGCGGGGCATATATCGCGCAAACAGCGGTGAGAAGATAAGTAAATATTACGAGTGAATTTTGGCCTAAAGAGATACGGGGAAGTGACCTATTTTTCTCGAAGACAACTTTCGTATACCGTTCGTGCCTCTTGTTCCGTTTTGAACTCCTGCCGGTCTATTTCGTGGCAGGCAGTTTCTTTGACGAAATTATGGCATTCAAGCTCCTCAAATATGTACCATGAGCCATCGCGGGAAACTTGATACCTAGTAAAGTCGCGCTTCTTGTTTTTCTTCGTGTCGTAATGACAAAGTATCTCCATATCTTCATTTACTGCAATGGCAGTTGTGATTTTGCGGGTGTGTCAGTAAATGAGAAACCATTTTTCCGATAATACGTCGCCCGTTTTTTCCAGAGCTTCTCAAGAATCGGAATATTCGCATCTCGATAATCATAGACTTTCTTCGGCCCACCCTCTCGTTTGATGCGGCCGACGTATTGCGCAAGTTTTCCGTGGAACGAGACGGGAAATGCAAGAAAAAGTACTTCGAGATCAGCTATGTCGGCACCTTCGCCAAGAATTTGTCCTGTCGCAATCAAGATACGGAATCTTCCGCCCTTGATTTTTTGTAACGCGAAGGCGCGTTGTCTCGATGATAGGTCTCCAGAAAACATAATCGTTTCAAAATCGCGACGCAGGTACGCGCGAAGCATCTCCGCATGTTCTTTACGCTCCGTGAGAACAAGACACTTCTTGCCTTCTCGCGCTTCACGCGCGATGTCTGCGGCTATGAGCGTATTGCGATTCGCGTCGCTTGAAAGCACTTTTGCCATCAGTTGAAAATCACGAGATGAGGTACCGAATGGTGTCGCAAGACTTGTCGTTCTTACGACGACTGCATCGCCACCCTCTACTTGTTCATGCGATTGTGGAGTACTTTGCACCTCTGCCTTGTCGATCGTGTGAATAATCTCTCCGAGATATGCTCCGATTAATTTCTCGTCATTATACTTACGCGATGGAGTCGCGGTGAGTCCGAATCGATACCGTGCAGGGAATTTCGAAATCACATCGCGGAACATCCGTGATGGCATGTGGTGACATTCGTCAATAAGAACCGTGCCGAATTGAGCCGCGATCGTACTGATGTCTTTCATGCGCGCGAGTGTTTGTACCATAGCAACGGTAATTGGCTGACTCACGTCTTTCTTCACGCCACCGATTTGCCCAATTTTTGTTTTTGGGA
>Ga0209541_10009686_pt1 | contig 15557 bp, 13 predicted proteins | sample RifCSPlowO2_01_FD_184027 | JGI IMG/M metagenome (GOLD analysis project Ga0209541, IMG submission 184027) | Groundwater microbial communities from Rifle, Colorado - Rifle CSP2_plank lowO2_0.1 (SPAdes) (version 2) | ecosystem: Environmental > Aquatic > Deep subsurface > Groundwater | place...
TAAAAGGTTAGGGTGCGGCTTTTCTTTAAAACCAACTTTCACCAACACAAATTTACCGGAGTCTAATTTAAAAAGCCTTATAAGTTCTTTCCCCTCAACAACCCAAGGCTGAAAAACATAATGCGTTAGAAAATATTCAAAGTTATAAGGCTGTGAAGTTAGTGGGATAGGAACTTTTACTATTTTATTCATTTTTTAAGTTATATTTGTATTCTAATCTAAACGGACAAGTTTATTGCTCCGAACAAAATCAAAAAAAATCCAATTCCTCTTACTATATAAACTCTCAAGGAATGATGCTCAAGAAGGTTCGGTTTAACGATGGAAGCTATTACGGCAAGAACAAATACAATAGGGGACGCCAAAAGAGAAAGGATGGACGAAATCGTAATGTTGAACATGAAGGCGGTAAAAAGAGAGGTTGCTCCAATTGTAGAAAAAAACCCTGAAATAAGAAGAGGTTTTATTTGATTAAATGAAACCTTAAATTTTGATGCACCAACAAATGGAATTAATAAAAATACAAAACTTACAGCAACTAAGTCTCCCCAAAAAATAAATGTGAAAGAATTCATCTGTTTTAGTGCAAATCCAGCAAAGATGTTTGAAATTGCGTGAAAGAATTGCTGCATTACAATTAAAAGAACTCCAATCTTAAAATATGTCTTAATATTCATTTTCTCATCGAGCGTAATAAATAATGATCCAATGATCATCATAATGCCAAAAAGGTATTTTTCGAAAGAAAATCTTTCATTAAGAAAGAAAAAAGCTAATATTATAATAAATAATGATTGAAGATGATAAAAAGGTGCAATAGTAGAAGCATCAAGTCTATATAGTGCTTTCGTAAAGAAAATACTACCCAGGAAAAATGCAAAAGCATAAAGGACTACAAAAACCCACCCGCCTTCTGGGAAATCTACTTTAAAGATCAAAGGAATTAAAAATAAAGATGGAACAAGTCCCAAATAATAGTAGAACAACAATACCCAACTGTTTGAAATTCTATGCTTACTTGTAAACTTGATTATAAGAGTTGACAAAGCAAAAGAAATCGCAGCAAGAATAGAAAAAAAGACATAGGGTTGCATATTATATTGGGAAAGTGCCGCGGCCAAACCTTCGTAAATAATAATCTAACACTCCTCTCTTTTGCCATTTGCGGCCTGCTCGAAGTAAAGTAAAGCTTTCTCGAAGCAATGCGAGTTTCGTTCGAGTTGGAGCATATGCCATGCCGAACAATAATCGGTTACGAGAAATATAGTAATCATGAAGATCCGAACCAACACCTGAGGATTCCGCATTTTTGTGCCAGATAATAGCTGCGGGTTCGTAAATAATTCTATACCCTGCCTTTTTTATTCGAAGAGATAAGTCTGCGTCTTCATAGTATAGGAAATATCTATCATCAAACATTCCGACATTCTTAAGAACATCAGAACGAATCATAAAACAGCATCCTGTTGCAAGTTCTACTTCCATTTGAATATCAAATTGCCCATGATCAACCTCATCAACCCCTATGTTTTCCCCAATTAAATTGTCCCAATCCATCTTGCCTCCGGCATACCAAATTACCTTTCCTTTTTCAGATTCTTTATATCGATCCTCATGGAACTCATATCCTTTCTCAAAATAAATTTTGGGGACTACCCCACCTATACTATCCTGATCAAAAGCTCCTAATAAATTTTTAATTAAGTCCGGATGTACGACTGTATCATTATTTAAAAGCACTATAAAATCCGCGCTGCTTTTGAGGGCATATCTCATCCCCTCATTGTTTCCGCCTGTAAACCCAAGGTTTGCTTGATTTTCAATCATTATTAATTTTGGAAATTCCTCTTTGATCTTTTTAACCGAACTATCAGAAGACCCATTGTCAACGACTACGGACTCGACATTAATATTTTTTGGTACTTCCAATTTCGAAAGAGAGGAAAGACATTCGATTGTATTTTGCCACCCGTTGAAATTAAGGACTATAATAAAAACTTTAGTCATATTCTTCTTGTTGCTTTGAGAAGTATTTTTTTTATTGGATTTTTCGTCTCTTTTTCTTTTGCACGCGAAATCCAATGTGAAAACTCCTCATGGATTTTTTTTGATTCTGGTGAAAATCCTTCAAGTATATTTTCCTCTGTTTCGATAAATTTACGTTTTTCCCACGCTTTTACAAAAATAATCAAATGATAGAATGCCATAAGAAGGGATAGCACTAAACCATGTAGGCCATCTTTATAACCTTCCTCTGAAAAAAAGCGTCTTAGAAACTCCTGAAACGGCATTCGGATCGAATCCAAATAATTAAATTCGTATCCGTTTTTAATAAGAGCGTTTGCCTCAGAATCTGTATAAATAATCATCCTGTTTAAGAATTGATTGATAGATTGATAATTCTCATGATGGATAGGCGATGAAAGCCTATCGGTTTCAGCATCGACAATGATTTGTTCATGAACCTTTGAAGACATATATTTACCTTTCCCTTTTCTAAAAAGTCTTAATTGGTAATCGGGATACCACCCGGTGTGCTCAATCCATTTCCCAAAAATAATATTTTTTCTCGGAAGCTCGAACCCCTGGACCTTAGATCTTAGATCTTTGATCCTAGATCTAATTTCGGCTGCGAGTTCGGGGGTTATTCGTTCGTCTGCGTCCAATGACAATATCCAATCACCGGTTGCTTTTGAGAAGCCCAAATTCTTCTGAAGATCAATATTTTTAGGATCATTTTTTTGTTCGAATACTTTTTTTGTATACTTTCGAGCGATCTCTCCGGTTTTATCTGTTGATGAATTATCAACAACTATAATTTCATATGCTAATTCTTGAGCAGACTTAAGGCAGTCCTCAATATTTTTTTCTTCGTTATGTGCTGAAATTACAACTGAAATTTTATTCACGATTTGCTCCTTATACTTATCATAATAAATTTAACTGTTTTTACAAGTTCGCGTCCAGCCACTAAATAAAGACTCCCTAAATATAAAGCTCCTGCCATAAGCATGTTCATAAACAATGTTGGAAAGGAATTTATCATTTGTTTTGTTATAGAAATAATAATAAACATCAGAAACGCTGCTAGAAGTTGGCGAATAACAGGCTTTGTAAATGAAAAATTAACGTATCTTTTTGCGATAAGATACACAAGAATTGAGCTGATTGAAATTACAAAAGAAGCTGCCGCAAATCCATTAAAGCCCGCGCTAAGTATGAAAATCGGCGTTATAACCCAAGTAAGGACTGTCCAAAATACCATGAAATACAAAGTAATTTTTACTTTTCCGATTGCGTTTAAAAAATTCGTCAGAGGTGTTGAGATTGACGAAAAAACGGTATTCAATGCAAAAAAAGACAGAGAGAGGATGGCGGGTTCCCATTTAGAATACCTTGGGATAAGATCAATTAAAAATTCCGAATATTGAATAATGAAGACAGCGGTGGGAAATATAAAAAAAGAGATTAGAAATAAAGATTTTTCTATTGCAAGCCTTAAAGCTTTCGGATCATGCTGTAAGCGGCTATAGGAAGGGAAAGTTATCTTTATCACGTTATCCATAATTAATCTCAAAGGCAAAAATGCCCACTTTTGGGCAAAACCAATATACCCTACCTGATTAAACGGAAGAATTTTCCCGACGTAAACAATTAAAAGATCATCTTTCACAAGCGCAAGCAAAGTGTTTGCCTGAAAGGGAAGGCCGAAGTTTATCAATTGCTTAATTGCAGAAAACCTGAAGGAAATACCGATTGGCCAGGGCTGAACAAGATATGTCAAGAGAAGACCAGTCACGCTTCTTGAAACAACAGCGATAGTAAATGTCGTTATCCCAAATCCTGAAACGGCGAATATTATTAAAGAAGCATTGTAAAAAATATTTTCTACAATTTGAGGTATAACCAATTTATTGAAATCAAGTCTTCGCTCCATTATAACTGTTGGTATTGTTCTTAAAGACGAAAGAAAAAAAGACCCAATCAGGGCCAAAAATAGAATATGTCCCTCACTAGAGAGGGAATAAAAATCGGCAATTTGTTTTGAGAACAGTAACGTAGGAATAATTAACGCCAAAACCAGTAATTGTTGTAGGGTAAAAGTTGCTCTTAGCTCTTCTTTTGAAACCTCTTCTTTTTTTTGAATTAATGCCGCGGCAAGTCCTATGTCCTGGAAATAATTAAGAAAAATGACAATAGATGAAACAACAAAAAATATACCAAAACTTTCCGGATCAAGAAAAACCGTAAGAATAAAACTTGCCGCAACAGAAAGCACTTGAATTAGGAAAGTTCGAGAAACAAGCGCAAAAATTCCCTTAACTGATTTCCGCGCAACCGTATCTAGATCAAAATCCTCCATAATCTTTAGTATTCAGTATTATGTATACAGTATCCAGTCATACTCGATACTGAATACTCTATGCTGCATACTCATTAGAACCTTTTGTTACGAATGTCTAGCCAAAGAGTTAAGCTTTCAAGAATTGCTCGGGCGACGACCGGGATGTTTGCGCCTGTCTGTATTCCATGCTGACGTACATAATGCTCCACTCCCACCTCGCGAATTTTGAGGTTCTTCCTTATTGCCTTGGCTAAAATCTCTGTTGTAATCATGGCGCCTTCTGACCGCAATGTGGAGATTGCATCTATTGCGCCTTTACGAAACATCTTAAACCCACAATCTATATCTCGAAACGTAAATCCAAACAAGATGAGATCACCTATTTTCAGAAGATTCATAAAAAGCAAACGTTTTAGGATTTTTCGGTCACGCCTTTTTTTTCGATATCCAATCACAATATCCGCATCTCTTATTTCTTCGACAAACTTTGAAACTTCTGAGAAATCAAATTGTAAATCGCCGTCTGTGAATACAACATAATCATATTTTGCATTCTCTAGTCCCGCTTTTAGAGCCGCCCCGTAGCCTCTGTTTGGATGTAAAGATATAACTTTAAGATTGCCATCTTTAGAGGCAAGACTATTTGCTATCTCAAGAGTCCTGTCGGATGAGCCGTCGTCGACCATAATAATCTCCCATTTGTCAGAAACTTTGGGAGCAATAGAGATTGCGCTGGAAACAACCTCTTCTATGTTTTGTTCCTCATTCCAGAAAGGGAAAAAGATAGAAAGCTCAGGAAGTTTTTTTGCCATAAGGAATTATAACAACTATTACGCCTAAAAGACCAATTAATGAAAGTAAATTACTAATTTTTTCAATAGGAGTCTGAACAAATTTTGTCGTCAATATATGCCGACCTTTTAGTAAATTTATATACAATCCATCACCCTTTATAATGTAAGATGACTCTCTGTTATCAATGAACATTTTCCAAGCCGGGAAATAAGCAATATTTGCTCTTACTGTTCCATCTTCTAATAAGTTTATTCGCGATTTATTTTCCTGTGTTTTGTTCACTAAGATTTCTTGCTCGCCATTGCCTTTTACAATATCGAATGGAGATTTTCTTAGGTCTCTCTCCGAAGAGGGCTTGATAAAATTCTTAGGTAAATATTCATCTGAAATTTTAGAAATTGTCCATTTAAGATAAGTTCCATTAGTATAAAAATCACTTTCTCTATCATGTATTGTTTTGGGATTGAAAAGCACTGTGTTATAGGCAAGGGTCAATAAGATGACAATTGATGCTAAAGCAATTGAAATTTTATCTCCAGAGTATTTTTTAATTTTCCAAATTAAATATCCTGCCGCAATGCTTATAAAAAGCCCTGTGAAATTAAGAAACCTCCACGGAAACTGCAAGAAGTCCATTAATGGTAAGCGCCATATGATATATGAATATTCAAGAGTTATAAAAATAGAAAAAATAAGACCGGCAAACGAGAATATTAAAAAGAACTTATCTTTAATCTTTCTGAAGTTAATCATGAATAGTACAAATGCCAAGATCGATAGTAAAACATTTAGCTTCCCTAATTTAAAACTTATGCCGTCGATGCAAGTTGGGGCCGAACCTCCAAACCCCCAGGGGCTGTCCCAGAGTTGATTTATACAAATAAAGTGATCCCGCCAGTAGGATCCCCCTCCAATAATTGACACGATATTCGTATATCTCATTTCAAGAATTGCCGGTATTGAATAAAATGCAGAAAGTAAAAATGCCAAGCCAAGTGTTAAAGCATAGGACAATAAATTATTTTTGTTTTTGGTTAGTATCAATGAAGCTAAAATAAAAATCCCAACAAATATAAAGAGCATGAACGAAGATAAATTGTGCGAAAGAATTACAGCGGCAATTGATAAAGAACCTAAAGCAACATAATTCTTTGGAAATGTATTTGATTGATGAATTTTTAATAGACTAAGAAAAACTAACGGAAGAAAAGCATAGGCTGACGTCTCTGCAAGATCTCCCCTGACATAAACGTTTACAGCATGATATGGGAAGTAGAGATAAATAATGGCAGAAACTAATCCCCCTAATTTACCAAAAAACTCTTTTACCAGAAAAAACATCGAGGCTCCTGAGCCTACTAATGCAATAATAAATATTAATTTTGTCGAATCCAAAGCGCTTATACCTAAAGCGGTTAAAATGCCCCCTATATAATAGGGGAGCGCAGAATAGAAATTAAAAATTGGGTATCCTGCTCCATATCCCAAATCCTCTACCCAACGGACAGGAAACATTCCGTCTGATAAGGATTTAGCCATTTCAAAAACTCGCGCGACTTGCGTATCGTCATGCATCGGGAAAAACCCGGGAGACAACAACGGTAAAATCGCAAAAATAGAAAGAATAAAGTAAACAATAGGAAACATATTCTTTTTAAAGAAATTTACCATAGGCGTTTTAAGCTCTTCTTTTGATAAAAAACCAATAGCGCAAACGCGAAAACCGATACAACATCGGCTCCAAGGCGAACCGATGTTTCGCGAAAGATAAATTCCACCTCACTTAATCCATTAGGAACAGCAATTTCCATTACCCCACTATCATTCGAATAACTAATTATAGTTCTTTGGCCATTAATCTTTGCTTCCCATCCGGGATAATAAATAGTATTTATTCGAATCCTTGAGGTAGTAGCAGCTTCTATATCAAATGATATTTTCTTAGAATCATTGTAAGAGAGATTTTTTATTTCCCCCGAACCTTCAACCATTTCTACCTTGTTTTTATATCGCGCGTCTGGCTTTTTCTTAACCCACTTTGGCATATATTCATCCTGAACTGTAGTTGTTGCTTCATTTGTGAAATAAAAAGAATCATCGCGGAACACTCTTTTTGCAGGAATTGCATATTCGTAGGCAGAAAAAATAAGTAACGTTATTATAATGACAGTAATGATAATTCTTTGTTTACTCAACTTATAAATTGCAAATGCCGTTAAGAATCCAACGCTAAAAATAAGATAAGACAAAAGTCTAAATGGAAATTGAATGAGATTTGATGGCAAAACTTTCCAAATTGGCTCGCTAATATTAAGAGAAAAAAATATGCTTAAAACTGAAATAAAAAAGAACAGGAAGAAAAGATTATTTTTCTTTCGATCTTTAAGAAAAACGAACAGTGAAAGAGCTAAGATAAGGAAAGTAGAAAAACCTATTAGGCCGAAGTTTACAAAATATTCTGATAAGTTTGATATTTTTGTCGCGGCAAAATTTGTAAATTGAAGCTCATAGATTGCAGGAATCGTAAAGAAGGACGACATTAAAATTCCCAATATAAAGCTCACTAAAGTTTCCCTGAAACTTATTGTTTTTCGAATTAACGAGTATAAGAAAAGTAAAGGAGAAAATAGTAGAAATATTGTATTATGAGCAATAGCCAAAAGAAAAATACCCATAGAAATAAAGAAAATATTTTTTGTCTCGATCATCCAAAGAATAAACGCTACCCAAACAAAAGCAAACAGCTCTCCAACAGATCCTCTTTTATATAAATCGAATAGATGATAAGGTGTGTAAGTTATTACAACCACACCCGCGATCGCCGAGAGTCTATCAAAAATTTTTGATAACCAAAAATAAGAAAAAACAGCCGTTGCTACAATCGAGAAAACTAGAACTGCTTTGACCGTATCTACAAAGTTTAAGCCTAAAACATGGAAAGGGACGGCAAAATACATGAAGCCGGGATATAAAAAGTTTGCAACGGGATAACCAAAGCCGTGATTCAAACGGCCCAAGAATCGAACAGGAAATTGGCCGTCTACAAACGCTTGATAAAAAGCAGAGAATCGAATTACCATCCACTCACCGTCATCCGACTCGAAAAAGCCGGGCAATAGCAAAAACCAAATAGAAGGGATCATCAACAAAAGCAGAATTACAATCGGCAAATATTTTTTAGTGCTTCGACTTTGCTCAGCATTAACCCTGAGCGAACGAAGCGAGTCGAATGGGTTAGCCATATTTCTTTTTTATAACAATCGAACAATATAACAATAAAACAATTGCGGCGCCAGCCGCATACAATCCATAATAGAAACTTTTAGGTTTAAATTCAAAAATCACCTCGTGCTCTCCATTTTTTACAGAAACTGCTCGAAATGCATAATTGGCTTTGAAAATTTTTGTTTCCGAACCGTCAACATAAGCATGCCACCCCGGATAATAATTATCAGAAAGATAAAGCAATCCATCGCCATTCGAATTTGTTTTAATAATTACTTTATTTGAAGAATACTCTAATAATTCGACGCCCGAACTTATATCACCAGGCCGAATTTTTGGATCCTCATATAAGATCAACGTGTCTTTTTCGTTGAATTTAGGATCGAATAAAGTTCGCAATGCCCGGTTACTATTTTCAACCACTATATATTTGTTCGTAATGAAATACCGCGGCGTGACTTTTAAATTTTCATAAGCCTGCCAAAAGCCGTTCTGCCACACTAGTTTGTATCTATCCTCTGGAAACGTCACGTAATCAGGATTAAAATCGCCGTTTATTGTTTCGTCTTTGTTCAGAATATACTTAACGCCTAAAATATTTAGAACCTTTTGTCGATAAGGATTGTTCGAAAGATCCTCTTTTCCAAATCCGGGCGCAACATTTGCATCTGGACGAGGCAAAACCGAAGGAACGCGGCCATTTTTACTTGCCGCAAGAAGTTCTGTGTATTCTCTTATATGAAGTGGGTCATTCCCTTCCGGTGAAAAAGCTCCATCATATGTTTGGAAATTACTTTCGATGTAGGCTGATCCATAACCCCAAAAACGATTGGTCCCAGCATCTTCTCTAAGAAATTTAACCACTGGAGTCTTGGGATACATGTATTCTGCCGGTGCAAAAGGAGTTATTTTCTGGAAATAATAATAAAGATCAATGGATACAATAGCAAGAACGAGAATTGTAAAAATAGTCAGCTTGTTTTTGATCTGAATTCGAAGATAAACAAAAGTTAAAAAAAGAAAAGCAAAAAGCGTTCCAATTGGAAGAATAAGATTTCTTTGCGCAACATTATTGTCTTTCATAATTAAGAAAAGACCTGCTAAGCAGACTAGAACAGCCCCGCTTATTAGAAGTATTTTCTTATTTTTACTTTGGATAAAATGGTCGAATCCAAAGGCGGCAAGTACGCTTCCTGCGAATGCAAAAAGGCTTAACGTTCTGGTTGGAACAGTTGTTGAAATTACAGGAATGGGAAGAAGGTAGAAAAACTTTGTTATGAAAAGATCAGTAGCAAGAAGAATTGTCGCAATAAAAATCAATGAAAAAATCTTTACCTCTGTTTTTTTGAATAATGAGAATACTGCAAAAACGGCAAATATTATAGGGATTAATCCAAAATAGGAAACTCTCTCGATATAAGTACCGTCAAAAGAATAATTGCGAGTTGCAGGATTGCCAAAAAAGTCGGGCGTAAAAGCCGTAATCAAATACCAAACCGGATTTAAAAGTTTTTGTATTTGCTCAATAGAGTAACCTCTTCTAGTTGACTGACCGAATAGTTCAAGTGTGGGTAAAAGCTGAAATAAAGACAACAGAATTGGTAAAATTAGCGCTACCAAAAAGATTAGAGATCGGTTTCGTATTAGTTTTTTTTCTAAAATACCTTTTCCAAAAAAATAAATAACTGTCACAAGATATATGTAAAATGCCCCCTGTATGTATCCTGCCAGAATCGATAAGAACAGCGAGAATATTAGTCCAAGAAAATTTCTATAATTTACCTTTTCCAAAATTTGATCGGCGAAAAATAAAACGAGAGGCAGCCAAAGAAGTGTGTGTCCAATATTCCCATATTCCATCCAAACAGTCATGTAGAGCGAGAAGGTATAAGAAATAGATCCTAAAAGAGATGCGGCGCCAGACAACTTAAGTCTTCGTAGGAACAAATACATGAAGAGGAAGGAAATCAAGGAAGAAGAGATTATGTAGATAGTCCACGCATTCCCAAATTCGAACACGAAGAATAAGAGATTTGCCGGATAAAAACTAGCGCTTTGAAAGTTTGCCATTTGCGGGTTGCCAGAAAAATTATAGGGATTCCAAAATGGTATTTGCCCCTTTTTTAAGCTTTCAATCGCAAAATATTTCCAAGGAATAAGTTCTCTTGCAACATCCGGGCCTTGAGCTTTATGAGGAATGACAGGCGAATATGATTTGTACGGTTCGTAATTGGCGACAATAAGATCTCCGGGATAAGGAATTTGCCCAAAAATTATTGACCTATTAAAAAACCCAAGAACTATGAGGAGCAAAAACAAAAGTAATCCCTGCTTTTTAATCACTTGGAACAACTTCATATAAGCTCATGTAGGAATCACCTATCCCTTTTTGAAATTTATCAATTAATTTAACTGGCCAACCGGCTGGTGGCATCGCAGAATCATTCAGAACAAGATAAACTGGCATGTTTTTTGCTCTTTTAACAAGATCCTCCGGAATATCTTTAGGTAATGGCCATATTCCTCTTTTCTCTATATTTTTATTTTCGTCAAGATAGATTTCCATAGCATAAGTTGGAAGCGATCCGAACGTTCCTTCAGTTGCCACATAAATTTTCCCTTTTTTAGATTCTCCTCTTGCGAATGCGACTATCTCACGAACCCCCCCACCTGCAGGCCACTCATTCATAAATTGATCTGTGTCAGCTTTTGCAATTGGTGCGCGAGCAAAGTCCGCCAAAATATAGAAATCTGATAGAATAAGTAAAATTAAAGCTACAAAAACAAGGCCTGCCTTTAATAAATTATTTTTTAGCGAATCCAAGATAAAGTTTAGAGAGAAGGCTGCCAAAACCAAAAGTGGCATTGTCATAAAAAGAATAAATCTTGGGTATAAAATTCGCCCAAAAAGAGCGAGAAGCACAAACGGAACAATAAACCAGGATAAAAGAAATAACTTTTCACGAATTTGCCTTGTACTTCCCAGAAAGAATGCAACTAAAATTAAAAGGAATATTGGAATTGTTGTGTAAGCGATAAACCAGTCTGTAATACCATTGAGATTACCCATAAAAAATTCAAAAGGGTGAGAAAGCCAGTCCCTTATTGGGTAGACGAAAATCGTAGTTTTTTCAGAAATTATGTGGAAGAATGGAGATAGTCTCAGTATAGAATAAAAGCCGTATGTCATAATAGTTGAGATAGCCGCAAGAGAAACCCATTTTATTAATTCTCTCTTCCAATGTCCCTGTTTGAAATTAAAAAGAAGAAGTGAAAACGGGAAAAGATAAACAGAGAAAAAAGCCGAGGATTTAGTTAGAACTCCCGCTCCCAAAACCATTCCTAGAATTAAAGCTATGTCAAGGCGCCGCAACCGAACAAGTAATACCTCAAGATACAATGTCCAAATTGTTGCGGCCGAAACCAGAGATTCATATAGTGCCATTCGATCATAGACTAAAGAGAATGGATAAATAATATAAAGAAAAGCGGCGATATATCCTATCTTTTTGTTTTTGAAGATTTCGGAAGCCAGAAAGTAAATACCAACCAAACTTACAATTCCCGCGAGAACCGAAACCAGCCTGCCTGCAAGCAATGGATCATTCACAAACCGCATTACTATCATATCTGCCCAAACAAATGACGGTTGTTTTCCATCTGTCAGCGATATGAAGCGCCAGTTGGCATCATATCTAGCAATCTGCGACCATCTTGTATAAATAGCTTCATCTGTAAACATAGGAAGAAACATTATGTTGTAGAGCCGAGTGATAAGGTATGCCGCAAGTAGACCTAAAGAAAGAAAAATCTCATTCAAATAACGCTTGATTAAAGTCATAAGAAGATTATACCTTACTTATATAAAATCTTAAAAACTAAATAGTAAATATACATAGTAAAAATCAAATATTTTATATTTTATTTGTATTTTTGCTATTTGCTATTTGATATTTAATATTGTTCGTTTAAACCTCCAGCCTAGGACTAGCACTATTGATACAAGAATAGAAGTAACCATGATTAGGTTTAATATATCTGGGACAGGTGGGTCCCAGTTCCCAAGATAGAGAAACGGAGCATACTGAAGAAGCCCAAAAAATGAGATGACTACAAGAGGAATCATAACATAAAATCTATTGGCAATAAGCGAAGAAAATGGAATCACAAATAAAAGATACCATGGCTGAAAATTAGTTCTACCTATCACAATCAGTACTGCGATAGACATAGAAACTACTATCGCGCGTATAACTGTTTCTTTGTTAACTTTAAAAAATAAATCCAAAAGAAGCGCAGGGAGGAGAAAAATCGTGGCAAATTTTACGGCAATGGAAACCCCCGAGGCAATCAGAGAATGAACAATTTTCCTCTCAAAAAATGCAAAAATCCCAATAAGCGCAAAAAATATCATGACAATATCATTGTGGGCTGAGACTAACGATTCAATAATTATGAGAGGATTTAAAGCAAAAACTGACAGAGAAAGTAAGGGACCTATTTCTAACTTCCTGGATATTTTTTCTATAAAATACGCTGATCCAATAAAGCTTCCTAACATTAATAGTTTAAATAAATAGAACGTTAACAAAAAGTACCCAAAACCTATAAAAGATACCGGAACCGTAAGTAATAACCACATTGGACCATAAGGATAGGTTCTGTGTGTCCAATGCATGAAGGAAAGCATGGGATCGCCGGGATAATCGAGAGCTTTATGCTCATAAGGGTTCTGATGATAAAAGGTAACAATCTTTGCGTCAAAAATATAATTAAAGAAATCATAAGAGAAAGCATTGTATGAGAAAAATAGTGCAACGCTAATTACAAGAATTATTTTCCAAAGATATTTTCTTGTCAATAAATTGTTTTGAACCATATCTAATGTCTTCAAATACAAAGCAAACATAAAGATAATAATCACAAGATACAAAGCTGTAGAGAGAGGGCGATTAAAATAACCAATCTGCTGAAAAAACTTTTGAATACCTTGCCAAATCGATACTTGGGAAAGCGTCAGCGAAAGATCAACCTGAGTAAAAGAATACAATAGCAATGCTATTGAAGCAGCAATCCAAGCATAGAAGATAAATTTATTCATTCTAGTTAGAAATTGGTTGTTAGAAATTGGAAAATGGTTCGGAAATTAGAAATTGGAGAATAGTTATTTGTCTATTTTCTATTCTCTATTTTCCATTACTATTTTCTATTTTCCAATAACTACTTTCAGTTATAAACCCCCTTAATTATATTTTTTTTGATTTGAATTAAATCCAGTAATCCTTCAATAGAATCTTTAATAGGATTAACTCGTCTTGTCTCAACGTACAACCAATCAACAGGAACTTCTTTTATTCTATAGCCAAGCTTTTCCCCAACATATAATAATTCCATATCGAATCCTGCAGTAACGGAAGACCCATGAATTGATTTGAAACCATTGTGGACTTCTCGAACTTTCATAAAAATATCTCGCGCAGCCTTTTTGCTAAACATCTTAAATCCACATTGAGTATCTGTAAGCGAATTCATCCCCACAAGGAGTTTTCTTAATATAATTGTGCTTCGCGAAATTACCAATCTTGTGAATGGCGAACCTTTACGAACAGTGCTTCTTGAACCTATCGCAATATCAAACCCTTCTTCTGATGCGGCTAGAAGTTTTTCAACCTCTTCAATCGGTGTTGCCTGATCCATATCTGAGAATAAAATATAATCTCCTTGTCCCTGCAAAACTCCTGCGGTCACGGCACCAGCTTTACCTGTGTGATTATTCTCAATAATTCGAAACTTCGGGTTTTCTTTTACAAATTCCCTAACGAACTCGAGGCTTCCATCATCGGATCCGTCATCCACAACAATAACTTCATAGTTATATTTTTTTCGTTCGAGATAATGTTCTACTTTATCTAAAGTTCCTTTGCGAAGATTTGCTATTTCATTATATGAGGGGATCACAACAGAAAGAAGATAAGATTTCATAAAGATAGAAATATTATATCATTCTACTCTTCTTTCTTTCACTTATGGTACGGGCTATATTTTCTTTTCGAATTTTGTCTTGCTCTTCTTTTGCAGTTTTACGCTCGTTTATTTTAACCAATTCCTCCGCCCTGTTTTTATCAAATAGCTCTTGGCACATTTTATTTGTGCATATGATTTGGGACATTTCGAGAATAGAAACGCCAGCCATGGTTTGGGCTTTTTCAGTCCACGAGCGGGAGATACGCTTCTTGCTTCCGCAACGATCACAGGGTTGATCAATGTACGTCATAAAAATTTAATTACCAACTTCTTCTATTGGATTGGGATCTTCTATTATTGTCTCTTTGATTTCTATGGTCTCGATTTCCAAAGCTTCTGTCTTCTCTTCTTACCTCAGGTTTTGCTTCACTGACTATAATTGTTCTTCCGGAAAGTGTAGAATTATTTAGCTTTTGTATCGCTTCCTGAGCTTCTTGCGACGTGCTCATTTCAACAAAACCAAATCCCTTGCTTTGACCTGAATACCTGTCTGTAATAATTTTTACTGAAAGTACAGATCCTGCTTGCGAAAAATGTTCCTGAAGTTCTGCTTCGGAAACAGAATATGGAAGACTGCCTATGAATAATTTATTTGCCATGATTTTCCTCCTTTCAATTAAAAGTCCCGCCTTCGAAAATAGCACGGGCGCGAAAAGTCGATTAAAGAAATATACCTGCCTAAGTTATGAAATAATGCGTTGAATAGGGGAAAAGATCCAAACTGAAAAATAAAACAAATAGTTTTTAGAATCTTTAACTGGTCTAAACTAAAACGACTTCAAAATTAAGCAGATAAATTACTTTAATCTACAACTATCAAGTATTATAGCATCTAACCCCATCAAAGTCAATTAAAACTATAAGCTGTTGTGACCCCACCCGAATTCGAATCGGGGTTACCAGGATGAGAACCTGGTGTCCTAGGCCACTAGACGATGGGGCCCAAAGCACTATATTTTACCTTAAATTAGAGGTTTAACTCAAGTTCAAACAAAGAATCATAATTGAATATTCTCGTCGACTAGTATACTATACAACACAACAAAATCATTCCGGTTACTACCGATATTAGATCAGATGTATCAGGACCGTGGACTAGTCGGCGGCGATGGGCGCGAAGGGCGGCGACTTGTGCTATAATATAGGACTAATTTATGGCTAGACAAGA
>Ga0209541_10009687_pt1 | contig 15555 bp, 22 predicted proteins | sample RifCSPlowO2_01_FD_184027 | JGI IMG/M metagenome (GOLD analysis project Ga0209541, IMG submission 184027) | Groundwater microbial communities from Rifle, Colorado - Rifle CSP2_plank lowO2_0.1 (SPAdes) (version 2) | ecosystem: Environmental > Aquatic > Deep subsurface > Groundwater | place...
ATTGCTGCGCAGAATGTCCAAGGCGTTGCTGCAAAAATCAGAACAGGAACGCGCATCATCGAGCTGCAGTTTCCAGGTGCAGGCCGTTCAAACCGTAATTCACAAACGCCAGAAATGTACGGCAAGCTGCAGCGCCAGGTATTGGAAGAATTAGGGCGTGCAAACAAAGTCGATTTCACCACACATGCATCGTTCTCCGTTTTCGGTCTTGCAGGCATGGACCAGCAGGGGAATTTTTCAAAGCTGAACAAGCGCTTTGCGATTGATGAGATTCGGCGTGCAATCGATTTTGCCGCAGATGTCGCACGTGGTGGTAACGTTACTGTACATACGGGCGAATTTCAACGGCCAATCAGCGAAGAGCCATGGGCGACAGACCAATCAGGCAGACATCTGTTCAAGAATTATGCAGAAGAGCCCGAGCGTGCAATTTATCGTGTCGTTGACGAGCGTTCCGGTCAAGTCATTTTACAGGCAAGAAAAAACCAAAAGGTAGCGCGTGCCATATGGCTGACGGCAAAGCCCGGCGAAACGTATATCGACGACGATGGAGCTGAGAGACGAGTAAGAGAGGACGAAATAATTTACGTCAATTACGAAAACAAGCGGGTGACAATGGAAAACCGTGTGCCTGAATATGACTCGGACAAGCAGCGGTTCAAGGTTGATTATTGGGACTGGTCACGATTTGAAGGTGAAGCAAAAGAGCGCACGCAGGAAGCGCGGGAGTTTTGGCGAAAAAACAAAAACAATCCGAAAGCATGGGAACGCTCAAGCTACTATCAATTTAGAAACGTGCAATCCGAGAATGACATTTACATTTATCCAGAAGAGGCATACGTCCAGGCATCGTTAGAAACGAACGCAGGAAACGCCCGTGGTTGGGCGTTATATTACGGTGCAAACATTGATGAATTACGAAACGATATGGAGAAACTCAGAAAAGCACTCAAAGTGTATGAAGAGCTTGAAGCCAATGCACCTGCAGATGCAAAGGAATTTCTGCAGCGAGAAGTCGCCGGAGTAAACCCGCGATACTTGCCTGCAGGACTCGTGCCATCAAAATTAGAATATCCAACGCAGCAGATAAAAGAAGCACTGCGAGAGATGGATAGACAGATAGAATATGCTCGTCAAACTGCACTCTCACAAGAGCAGCAGGCAGCAGACACATTTGAGCAGATGCGCTACATCCAATCACACCGCCGCTATGGTTTGGGTGAAGCATACACCGCATACGCTGAAGCAGCAATGCACGCAATGGTAAAGAGCGACGCACTCGAAAAGCAAGGCAAATTGAAACAGCCCATTTTTGTCGCGATGGAAAATATTTTCCCTGAAAATTATGGTGGCCATCCTGACGAGCTGATTGATCTAGTAAGAGGCGCACGAAAAGCAATGATCGATCAATTGAAGCAGAAGGGCTACAAAGATGAACAGGCAAAACGAGAAGCAGAAGAGCACATCAAAGGCCATCTCGATACAGGCCATTTGAATATGTGGCGTAAATATTGGATTGGCGACCCAAAATTACAGCCTGAAGAAAACGACCGCAGATTCAACCAGTGGCTGCTTGGCCGCGTCCAGAAATTATCAGATGAAAAAATAATTGGCAGCGTTCATCTTACAGACAATCTCGGCTACCAGGACGAGCATCTTTCACCCGGTCAAGGCAACACACCGACAGTCGAGATAGTCAGAATTCTCAAGAAAGGCGGCTACAAAGGCCCATTGGTTGTTGAGCCCGGCGCTGATGCTGCAACAGATTTGAGCGACTTCCACGGCGTGATGAAAACATGGCGTTTGTTCGGCAGCCCAATCTACGGCATGGGCACAGCAGGCGGCCGCGGACCCAGCAGGCAGCGCTCCTGGGGCGACGTGCAGTACAGCTATTTCGGCCAAACCGAGCCGCCATACTTCGTCTTCGGGCGCTATTCACCGTCAGAAGACTGGACGCTCTGGTCTGGCGTGCCGATGGAGTAAATATGGGTAAAAGAATAGGTCTTGATACAATTGCAGTGATATTAGGGATAGGAGCGATTATATTCACAGTAATCATGATAATTATTGCAGTGCTAAAATGAGAAGAAAAACATTGCAAGCACTGTCATTAATCATTTCTTCACTCGCACTCCTCTACTTGCTCTTTGTCAATGTCTATGAGAACACTTTTTCAGCCATGGATTGGATTGTTGTAACGGTAGACTTATTGGTCAAGACGATAATAGAGATTGTGTTGCTAAAGGAGACAAGATGAACACTGAATTAAAGATCAAGCAAGCCTTCCAAGCTTTCGACCTCGAGCACAGAAAAAAACATGGCTTGATAGTCCACGACACCGAAAAAGGCATCTGGGGCCCAAGCAATCTTGACATTGTTTTTGATCTATTTAAAAAAATCAGCCTTAAGAAATTCAAGTCATTTCTCGACATCGGCGCAGGCGACGGCCGTGTGGTCTGTGCAGCATCATTGTTCACAACAGCAGCAGGAATCGAAGCAGACAAAGAGCTTGTAACCACAGGCAACAGTATCATAAAAAAACTCAAGCTAAACGCACAGCTCATTTGCGACGACTTTTACAAACACGATTTCTCGCAATATGACATTCTATTTATCAATCCCGACACGAGTTTCCATCGCGGTCTTGAGCAAAAGCTGCTCAGCGAAATGAAAAAAGGTGCAGTGTTACTGGTCTACAACAACATATTTATGCCGCAGCTTCTCACGCGCGGAAAAACACATTGGATTCAGCAGACACCGATTACTGAGTTTACAAAAACTATATAAATAAGCAAAGGCTTGTTAAAACAATGAAATTTAGGGTAGTTATTGAGCAGGATGAAGATGGAGTATTTATAGCAGCATGTTCTACATTGCCGGGGTGCGTCTCCCAAGGGAACACGAGAGATGAAGCTATTGATAACATCAAAAATGCGATAAAGGGATATCTTGAAAGCTTAAACAAGCATAATGAAGCTATACCACCACCAATATCCGAAGAAGTGGTTGAAGTTGCCTAGCTTCATTTAATTTCTGGGAAAGAATTAGTTAACGCATTAAAAAGAATAGATTATGAGGTTGACCACCAGACGGGAAGCCACATCATTTTGAGGCAGAATAGGGAGCCGTTTCGAAGGGTGACTGTTCCAAATCATCGTGAAATTGCAAAAGGAACTCTTATTGCAATAATAAAACAGGTAGGATTAACGCGCGACGAATTCTTTCAACTGATATAGCCCAAACTAATTTAAACAAACAATAAAACATTCCAATCATGCAATGGTTTATTCTCGCGCTCAGTGCCGCTGTCTTCACCGCAATATATTATATTCTTGTCAAGCGATACATAAAAAACACGAACGAATTCGTGCTGAGCAGCGGCACAATTTTTGTTGCAGCAATCATCCTCTTAAGCATTTCATTAGGCCGAGGAATTCCAACAATTGGAAAAGAGTTTTATCTTGCAGTGCTTGTCACAGGAACACTGAACGTGCTTGCAACAGCGCTTCAATACAAGGCGCTAAAAACAGCAGATTTGTCACTTGCAGCGCCGATGCTCTCATTCACGCCGGTTTTTCTCATACTCACATCATTTATAATTCTCGGAGAATTGCCTACATATATAGGAATTTTGGGCATAGTGTTCATTGTTTCAGGATCTTATGTGCTCGCGATGACACCAAAGCAAAAACCGCTCGACCCATTCAGAAAATTGTTTGCAAATACAGGAACAGCATCATATCTTTTAGTTGCATTCATTTACAGCATCACTGCAAATTTTGACAAAAAAGCAGTGATAGCATCGGACGTATACTTTGGCACAGCGTTATCATTTCTCATCATCAGTGGAGGGCTGTTCATATGTGGAGCAGGAAGAGATAAGATGATTGCTGAGTACTGGGAGAACAAGTGGAAGTTCATAATGTTGGGGGTAATACTTGCATGTTCCGCTATCGCAGCAAATACTGCACTTACACAACAAATTGTCCCATATGTCATAGCAATAAAACGCCTGAGTATACTTTTCGTTGTTCTCTATGGGATCATTTTATTAAAAGAGACTGACGGCAGACAACGCCTTCTCGGCGCATCAATCATGCTGATCGGCGTTCTAGCCATCTTGCTGTTGTAAGTGCTCAAAAAACAGCCGCGCCATTTTTTCATCTTCTTGTCGGAGAATATCAAAATTCCGCTGAGCAATCGCAATACTTTCTGCACAATCAGAGCTGCATGGAAAATGGCTTACCAAGCAGATATCCTGTTCGCGTAGCAGTAAGTTCGTCCACTGATTGGTCGGCTGATGCACAGGATTAATATTGCCAATTGCAAACTGTTCACAAAAATAACGCACACAACAATCGGGATAGCCAAGCGCCAACCCAGTCGAGCGATGATTGTGCCGCGTCTCAAACAAGCAAGTCCCCGCTGCTTTCAGTTCATCTTTGCTGATATAAACAAGAAGCATCCCTGAATCAGAGATTACTCCCCGGTTAGAAAAAAAATCGTTGTCTTCAATTTTTAGTTTATTCCGAGAAATTTCGATAAAGAGCCCATGTTGCCCGCAAAAATCTTTGACTTTCTGCAGTTCATGCTCATAGAATCCTTGCCGCACAACATCTTTGCAATCGTTCAGCAAACAAAGTATTTCCAGCACTTTCATCCGTGAGCCGAATGTTTGAACAAGTTCTTGAAAATTAATCATAGGCATGAGAATGCTTATCAATCACAACAATACCGATGGCTTTTTAGCTTGCCTTCCTTTTTTTCTTGTCTGTAAGATAAAAGTGATTCACAATCTTCTTCCGTCATCACTTCATCAGCACCGACCATATTCAGTTTAATGTCATGTATTTCTTTTTTAATTACTTTCAATTCTGCCAAGACTTCAGCCATACTTTCCATACAGGATATTAGGCAGGAGAAGTATATAAATAATTCGATTCAATTATACAATTGCTGCGGCAGCTGGGGCTGAAAATATACTAAAAGCACTTAATAATCGTACAATTATTAATGTGCTTTTGTATATGCACAAAAATCCCGAGGATTTTTGGCACGCCAGAATACAGCAGTATTCTGAGCGTACAAGAGCAATTAATTTTTACAAAAAATAATTGCTCTTAGTATATTCTAATCCGAGCTGAGTCTGCTCCGCAGGAACAGGTGAATAGCCGACGCCAGACACAGTATTCATATACGAGCTGACACGATTAGTTTGTTCACGGGATTTTCCATTATTATCATAGAGTGCATCAGGCAGCGCGCTCACCAGCGTACGCATCCATTCCTTGTCGCCATACATGTGCAATCCTTGTCCATAAACACCAGGCGTAAATACGCCTTGCAGCATACCGCTAAGCTTAGGTTCTCCCACCATTTCAGTAGGCGACACCCGATTAGCAGCGCTCATCACCATACTCGCAACATTCGTCTCAAATGACATGAGGCACCCCTGCTGTACCACAGACTAAATCCCAATAAAGCTGCAATGCATCCCGTCCTGCATCTATCATCCGCCACACAAACGCACTTGCAACATCATGCAGCCCATTTCGTGCGGGATTATCTAATACAATAACACCACGCAATCCAGCAATATTTTCTTTTTTTATCGCCTGCATCCATGCCCTGCTGAATGCAAATGCTTTCGCTTCTTCATCATGTGCACGCATCAATCGTTTCGTCATGACATGTCCGATCTCATGTCCTATCGTCAGCAGCAGCTGATCTTTTTGTGCTGCACGAACAACAACATCGCTCACCAAGCCAAGCTCTTTCCTGTTGATTGAAAAGCCAACAACACCATGATGTGAAATCTGCTTTGAAAATGCACTCCCAGAAAGCACCGCAATACGAATGTCTTCAGGAAATTTTTCTCCAACAGTCGCAAAAAATGCATCTTTCACATCTTCTTCAACTGCTGCAGCATCACCCACAAACGGCTGTGCTCGCCTGTTCGGCTTCAGAAACGCATCAGGCATGAACGCATATTCTGGTGTGATAGATGAAACATTCACCGACAGGTATGTTGGTTTGTGATACGAGCTTTGGTCAGCATCAGAGCCAGCGTACAAAGCAAGGTGCGGAAGTGATGATAAAACATGATAGCCCGTTTGAGGTGCATCTTGCGTGCTATAGAGGCGCTGCTCAAGCCCAGCGCTTACACCAGCGCTTACACTATAGCCAATACCCACATAGGTTGAACAGCTTTGATAGGACATTTTTATCACATTTGTGTGCGTACGTGAACTGACAATTTAAAAATAGTGGGACAAAAAAGTCATAGAATAGTACATTATAGAATATTACTTATAAGTAGTAAATAATGGAAACATTTAAAAATAGGACGAAATCTAGCTTGTTAATGACCAAAGTTTTTATTAGTAAGCTTTCACCTAATCAGTGTATGACTCCAGAACAGGAGCTCGCGTTTCAATCTAAAGAAATTGTACGCTGCGTGAAAGAGTTGCTAACTTATGTCGATATTAGGTTTATTCTTGATGGCGTAACTGAAGCAAATTATTCACAAGTAGCAGATTGTACTGCCAAGGGTATTCAGCATGGAATTGAAGATGTCTTAGGGGCAAATGGCATAGTCTATCGAGCAACACATGAGCAGCGGCAGGAAGTTTACTTTAGGCAGCACATACCATCGCATGTGGGAAGTGAGCTGGCGAAATTGGATATACCGAAAAACACATCAGTGATTAATGAATATGGTGATTTTGTACGACAAACCTATGCACTATGGGCTGAAAACCATTCGCGTGAAAGATGGGAGTTTTTTATGCTATCACCGGATGTACATGAGTGAGGATAAAGACAAATTCCCTCGCAGCGATTCCTTCAACTTTTTTAAAAATTCTTTGTATTCTGAGCTGCTTGAAAATACCTACTCGCTCATATTTCCTCAATTCCCGAAGAACAACATTGCTCCTGCCCAAAACTCTCTGAAATCTGATTCTGAGACTTCCTCTGAAAGGCTCTGAAATAGCTCTTCCCAGAGCATCAAAACTGCGCAACATGAGCTCAGGAAACTCAGAATGTGGAATAAGATAGTTAAACTCACCTTCATTTATGCGTGTTAACTCAATAGTTCTAACGATCAGTCTAATAACTTTCCTGCTACTCGGCTTTCCAGTCCAGTTTGCCGAGGCATCCACAACACATGTATTTGACCTATAATAGAAGACCTAATTATTTGATGCAATTTGTTAGGTCTTCTAGTATATACAAGAGGACAATAAATATTATTATTTATGTCCTCTAGTATATTTGCGAGTTGATGTCTCGCTACGTGCCTGTCTACAAAAAAAACAATGATGCTTTCGGCATAACAATTACATCACATCTTTTCCTCGCTATTTTTGAGAACACAAAAACCATAAAAGTGGGATATGTCCACCAATTAAAAACTTTTATATTGATAACCTCTTCATCTTCCTCAGCAGCGTCTCATATCTCAACCCTATCGCACGCGCAGCACTCGACACCGTGCCATACTGCGACATCACTGCATGCAAATACTTTCGCTCAAATTCATGCTCGGCTTCTTTCCACGTCGTCTGCAGCGGCAGAAAATGAACGATATGCTCGCTCAGCTCAGGCACATGCTCATACATCTGTTCAAGTTTCGCCGGCTGAATAATCTGCTTGTACTGTTCAAGCACTTTTCTGATTGCGCCGTCAACCGCTTCCCGCTCAAAATAGCCTGCTTTATAGAGCTTTTCCCGCACTTTTTTCATGTCAATGCCCAAGTTCTTCAAATCCCGATGAATGCTTCTCCGATCCAATCCAACAATGTCCGCAACTTCCGACACATTGCCATAATGCGTCTTTAAGGTTCTCTCGAGAAATTCTCGTTTAAACGCCCGTTTAGCCTCTTTAAACGGCAGATCAGTCCGCACACCGAGCCCTATCACCCGCTCGCTGCCGATCTTCTCGGTGATGTCCCGTTCGACCTCACGAATCGTTACCCCAAGAAACTTCTGCATAGCCTCTTCTAACAGCGGCTCAATCTTGCCTTTCATCACGTGTTCGAGGCCTTTGCTGTCTGTTTTCTTATCCATAGCATGACTTAAATGTCTCAGTGTTTATAAATCAAGCGCCGCTATGAAATCAAGAGTCACGAAGATAAGTAACTCCTTAAAAGTACTCAACAAACCTTAATAACGCTCTAAAATTTAGCTGCCGAATGCAATTCCGCATTGAAAAAAGAGAAAACGAGAACATTCTAAAATATCCGACAGACGATGTGAAAGTTGCACAAGAATTCACCCGTAAAATAAAAGCAGAATTAGGTGACTTTCTTGTTGCAGTCATCCTGTTCGGCTCATCAGCGCGAGGCTCAGCAACCGACAGATCAGATATTGATGTTCTTCTGGTCGGCGACGACACAACATTCCAGATGACACGACCGCTAATAGAAGGCTATCGTATCATTGTAGAAAACACCGTTCAATCACTGTCAACACGGTTGCACATCACCAGCATGACATTTACCAGCTTCTGGGATTACGTAAAAGCAGCAGACCCTGTCGCGATAAACATTCTGCGTGATGGCGTTGCATTAATGGACAACGGCTTCTTTAACCCGCTGCAGGTCTTGTTAAAACAGGGCAAGATCCGCCCTTCAGAGGAGAGCATCTGGCGCTATTTTGGAAGATCACCACGAACACTGATCAACAGCAGATGGCATCTTCTTCAAGCAACGCTCGATTTATACTGGGCAGTCATCGACGCTGCGCACGCCGCGCTGATGAAAAAAGGTGAGATTCCTCCATCGCCAGAGCATGCAGCAGACCTGATGTATCAAAAGCTGATCAAGCCAAAATATCTGGAAAAAGAATACGCTGACACAATCAGAAAGTTCTACATGTTAAGCAAACAGATTACTCATCGGGAAATTAAAGAGATCAAAGGCCATGAATATGATGGGCATCTCGCCGAGGCAACAAAATTTGTCGAGCGGATGCGGCGATTTATTCAGGAAAGTGATAAGAAGGAGTAAGTGGTTTTGGCAAATGAAAGTCCCAAAGCAAACATGCCCTCTCTAAAACCAGCACTTGTCCGTATTATCCTTCAGCCACTGCTTTTTTTCCTTGTAGTTTGGCATCGCTTTTTCAACAAGCGCCCAGAATGCTGCCGAATGATTCTTTTCCTGAACGTGTGCAAGCTCATGAATACAGACATAATCAATGACATCGTCAGGCGCAAACAGCAGCCGCGTTGATAGATTGATATTATTAGAACGTGAACAGCTGCCCCAGTTTGACGTGTTGTATTTCAGAAATATCTTTCCGAGCGTAAAATTGAAGTGCTTTTCATTCAGCATCTTTACTTTATTCACAATAAAATCTTTCTTCTTCTTGCCCATAATCCTGCTTAGAAGCACTGAGATATGCCGCTGCTTCTTTTCTTCTGAGAACCTGTTTGACAATGAAAAAGATATAATGTTTTCAATTATTCGCACGGAACTGCTCTGCTTATCTGCGAACGAGAGCATGATCTTGTAATCTTCACCTGCAACAGAAAAAATATCACCATGAACATATATTCTCGATCTTTTATGAGGTTCAGCAGGCTTATTTATTCTTTCTTTTAGTATATCCATAGCCCATTTTTTCATTCGAAATGTTTCACGGAACATCTCTTCACGATCCATACCCTGTGGAAGCCGAATAACAACGCCTTTTTTTCCAAGTGATACACGAGAACTTGATCGTTGTTCAGTAATGATAGAAACAGTATACTCTTTTCCATTCACCTCAATTTTTTCAGTCCTCATATACTCATACTCCTCGCAGTTTCACCAGCGTCTTGTCTGCGATCACCACTTTAATTTCATCGTAAGAAACATCAGGAAGCGCCTGCTTTATTATTTTCAGCCGCGCCGTTGGAATGCGCATTATAACCTGAACAATCCGTTCAATTGTGTCTTGAGCAACGAACGCCCTCGCGCTGATATCGCCGGCTTCAACAAGCCGTGCAAAATGATTCCAGACAGTTGAAGAAGTAAGCTCACGCTTTTCAGAAATTTGTTCCATTGCATAGCCTTGATCAAAGAGCGCAAGCGTTTCCCGCTCAGATTCGCTTGAGATCACGCACTCTCCTCTTATGCAGAGGGGAATATCTATCTTCTCATTCAGCGCTTTCTTTCCAAGAAGGGTTAGGTGTATTTGGGGATACTGGTAATCACCCGTGCGAACAAAATATGATGAAAGAAACTCCATCTCCTCGAGCTGGGTGATAAAGCTCTTAATCACTGATACATCAAGCCATAAAAGCGCACCATATCCAGCACGCTTGTCTAATCCGCCGTCTTTAATGAGTTTTGATTGCGAGCCTTTTAAAAACGCAGCAAGTTTGTTTTTCCCTGTAGTAAGATGCTCCACTGCCATCAAAATAATCAACGCTGTTTGACTTTGCTCTTCCGATGCAAACTTCATGAAACGATTATCATATGCTTGTTTTTAAATTTTTTCTCACGGAAACAAACAGAAAGCATATAGAAAAACATATAGGATACGTAACTTTTGCCGCTTTATGACTTTCGCCCACTACAAAAAAACAATTCTCAGCCGAATAGACAAAAGCAACAAAGGCAGCATTGACAAGCCCATAGCAGGTTTAATCACAGCCATAAACAACAATCCAGCATACTGCACCACCTCATCATGTTCTGGCCGAACAGTCATCCTCAAAGAGCCGAAAAGTGGAAAAAAAAATGACGCACAATTCCTCTACTCAACACATGGCAGGATAACCGCAGCTCAGCTGAAAGCCATTAGGCAATTGCCAGATGAAACACTCTGGTTCCGTTTCGAGCCGCTCATTCTCCATGTTGCCTGTGACAGCCCAAGATCAGCACAGGCACTTCTAAACAGCGCACGCAGTGTGTGCAAGCACAGCGGCATCATCAGCCTTGGCAATCATCCCGTGCTCGAAATCCGCGGCTCTGAATTTATTGAAGTGCCAATCGCAGCAAACAAGAAATTGTTAGTGAATGAAAATTACCTGAGTATTTTATGCAAAGAAGCAAACAAAAAGTTAGAGATGACAAAAGAGAGAATACAGAAAATTGAATCCAAATTCAAACAAAAATAAAAGGTAAAAAAGAAAAAAGCAGCTTATTTAGCCGCAACTTTCACGATGATAAACACGATCAGTCCAAGCACGATCACATTGCCCAATACTAAAAGTACCAGGAATAATGGTGATTGGGTGAATGGTGTTTCAACGCTGTCGACAAAGTCATCGTCAACAACAACTGCTCCTGTAGGAGTGGTTGGCTGTGTGACAACTGGCTGAGTTATGACAGGTGGCTGAACAACAACTGTTGCGCCGTTGCTCGAGCCGCTTGTGCTTCGTGGGCCACAGTCTTCAACACGGATAGTTCCGCGTTCTTCATCTTCAAGCTCATCGCCATCTCTGAAGACACGAACATCGTAGTTGTATGTGCCTGCTGCCAGATCGTCATCCAACGAAACACTGAATTCCTTTCGTTCATCATCATTGCTTTCACCGAGCTCGTCCAGTTCGATACCGCTGAAGTCTTCATCGATACCAAGCGCTGAACCATCGACACTGATTGTGACATCGTCCTGATTGTCTGTGCCATGATTTCTGACACGGATGCTGATAGTTGCATCTCTGTTACACTGTAATGTCAGTGGATTTGGCTCAATGCTGCTGATACGAACATCGTCGCTTTCAAGATTGATTTCAAGCGTGACATCCATAGTGAATGTGTGTCGTACGCCCGTTGTTTCCAAGACACCAGATAATTCGATTGATATTTCATAGGTGCCATCTTCTGCATCATCTGGAATATCGAACGTAATGTCAACATCATCTTTGTCTTCGCCTGCATCGAGGTTGAATTCATCTGAATCCTCATCAATGTCATCGCCGAATTCATTATCGTTGATTTTGATGTTGATCTCGACATCTTCGAAGTCGCCAAGGTCATAATCTTTGTCAAACAGATTGTCAACTTTGAAGTTCATAACAACTTTGTCTTCCGGCTGCCCTTCTGCATCGATTTCTTCGCCGTCTTCAACATTGCTGTCATCTTCTTCGCCGATATCAACTTCAAGGTCAGTGATTTCAAGCATTGTCTTAACAACTGCATTGACATCAACAGGGGTTGTTGTCTGAGCGGTGTTAAACTTAATATCGAGTGTACCCAGCTTCGTTGTTCCTGAAGCGATAAGAGGCAAGCCAACATTTAATGTTACTGTCTTTGATGCACCTGTTGCCAGCGTGAATGAGCTGTCTGCCGCAGATAATGTGCCAGTAAAGTCTGTTTTTGCAGCTGTAAATGCAAGTGATACCTGTTCGCTGAATGCGCCAGTATTCTTGATTACAACTGATTTTGTTGTGTTAAAGGTTGCAACTTTCTGCTGAAGATTTGAGTAATCAACATCGACAGAAATTGAAGTTAAGCCGTCAACAACCACGTTGTGGGTTGTGGAGATAATAACTGTTACTGGAACACTTTTCAAAACAGTGCCGCTTCCATCTTTCAGTTGAAGATTGCCTGTGTAAGTTCCTGCAGTTACTGCTCCTTTTGCGATGGTAAATGCAACTTGGAACGTCTCAGCTGTGGTGACTGTCTTAGGTAATGTCGGTGAAGTGACGCTAACAGTAGGTGTAAACGTACCTACACCGCCAGTCAAAGTGAATACCGATACTGCTGCTGAAGCAATAGACTCACCAGCTGCAACATCTGAAGCAACGGTAAACGCTACTGATTTTGTGCCATCAGTATTAACATCTACGGCGACAGTGCCCAAGTCGAGCGTTGTCGGATTGGTTGTCAACGCAGCACTTACACTAGTGACTAACGCAAACAAAAATAACATACTAAACAATAATATCTTTTTCATAGTCATAACCCCCATCCCACCCCTTATTTGTGAGTACTCGTGGGTAACAGTATTTAAAGATTTCTATATGTTTGTAATCACCATAGGGTTACAACATACGTCGTTGAGTGGGACCTGATGCAAGAAACCAGCGAGTATAGTTCTCAAGCCCGCTTCTCCAGATTGGATCGAGCTCAGCACGATGAAGTGTGCGCCGTGGACCGAACGCAGGGTCTGGATCATGTACAATAACTGAATCTGCACCATGAGCAGCGAAAGCAAGCACATAGTGACCGATAAGCTCACCATTTCTCTGGAGTTGGAGAATATTAAGAAAAGCAAGCCATCCACGCTCAACAAAGGCATGCATCAGCTCAAAATTACGCTCAGGAATGATAACACCGCTCGGCCCTTCGCACGCAAACTCTTCATAAGAAAAGCCATACTCACTAAGCACACTTTTCAGCGCAGCTTTTGGGGTATACTGTTGTTCAGAAATGCCAAGCTTACCAATAAGAGTGTGCTGATCAACTGTAACTCCAGCTTCAGCAAGGAACATCTGAGTAACAGCTGCACCGCAAGAGTCATCAGTTATTTGAGGGAAGTAAGGAGGGTCCATAATTCATCGAATAAACAAAATGACATCATTGTCTGAATCAAAAACAGTTTCAGCACGAAACTGTTGAAGAATATCGCTGATAATTGCATCTTTTCGCGGCGACTTCTTCAGCACCGTGATAACAAACCGAGCGCCATCTTTTGCAACACGGCGCATCTCGCGCAACGCTGCGCTAAGCTCAAAATGATGAATTGCAGTGACACATAATATAATGTCAAACGATTTGTCAGCAAACGGCAGCTTTTCAGCAGATGCCTGAATAACCTGCGAGTTATATTTTACTGGGTCAACACCAACGACATTCGGAAAAAAATCAGTGCTCCAGCATGGACCACAACCTACATCAAGAATTCTCTCATTGCCTCGAAGAACAAGATTATCTCTAATTATTGCCAGCTTCTCAAGCTGCTCGTCGCGATGCAGCTCTTCATATCCTTGAGCGAGTGTTTCGTAGTACATAAAAAAGCGAGCCTGTGAGGATTTGAACCCCAGTTTACCGGTCCGAAGCCGGTCGTACTGTCCAAGCTATACTACAGGCCCACAAATCAAGCGAAAAGAAGTCGATTTATAAATTTTCTACTTCACCACAGCCTTCAGCGATGTAATAGCCACTTCAATCATCTTGTCTTCAGGCTTCTGTGTGGTAATGCGCTGCACGAGCAACCCAGGTGCAATAATTATTTTCATGATGATGCTGTCCCTAAATCGCCCGCCGAGCCGCAGCAGTTCATACGAAACACCAGCAATTACCGGCACAAGAATGACACGCCAAGCAAGCTTCTCATACCAAATGTCTGATGAAACAAACGTCAATATTATAATTGATAAGATCAATACAAGCATGATAAAACTCGTGCCACAACGAGGATGAATTGTGCTTTGCTTCCGAACATTGTCAACAGTTAAATCATTGCCAAATTCGTAGCAGGACACCGCCATATGTTCTGCACCGTGATACTGAAACATCCGTTTGACATCTTTCATAAATGAGATAGCATAGACATATGCCAAAAAAACCGAAACACGGATGACACCATCAACCACATTGAACCAGAATCCAGTAAGTCCGGTCAGCGTCGTTGCGACAAAAGGGACGCCAACAAAAAACAGCAGCGCAAAACCCACAGAAAGTGCAAGCGTGCCAAGAAGCTCGAGCATGCTGAGTTCGTCATCTTTTCCCAATGCTTGGTTTGCGCTCCAGACAAGCGATTGGATGCCAATAATCAAAATATAGATGAGTGTTGTCACGCCGCGAACAAAAGGTATGCGCAACAGTTTTGGCAGTGGTTGAAGAATACGTTTTTTGAGTTTTATTTTGCCGTTTTCAAGTCGGACAGCGATTGCAAGCTTCTGCCTGTTTTTCATCATCACACCTTCGATGACTGCCTGCCCGCCGATGTCTAAGCCACGCGACATGGAAAAAGGGACTTGAAAAGCGTTTATAAAAGTTATGTTCAAAGATGATTAGAAAGCATTTTTCCCATCAACCCACGATTCCTCATAATCACATAAATAACAATAATATACTGAATATCGAGAACAATAATTTCAATGGTGAGGAAGTAAAAAAGATTTGAAACAAACAATAATAACGGAGTGAGTGCAAAGCTGAAGAATAAAAGATAATACAATTTTTTATATGGTTGAACAGCAGTACATTTCCTTATAACGTTGACAAGTTTCAGTACCGAAAATATCAGCAGCACATCAGCAATGCTCCACAGCATGCCTTCAATTTTTGCCAATTCAAAAAATAATGCAGCAGATATCATTTCGCAGCCTTAAAATGATTGAGATGCTTATCTAAAAGTCGATATGAACGATAAACCCAATACGCAATGAAGCCTTCAACAATAACCCAGAACAGACCAAAAAGAAGACATAACAGATAAAATAAGTTTTGGTCAATTGTAAACATTCTAAAGCCCCAGCATCTTGTCAATTTCTTCACTGATTTTCTTCATGCGCTGAAACATGTGTTCTGCATCGCGATGCATTTCCTCGATAAGCATCTGTAAGTTTTCCATACGCAGCGAATAGCCGCCGCGCACTTGCTCAACCATGCCA
>Ga0209541_10009688_pt1 | contig 15554 bp, 14 predicted proteins | sample RifCSPlowO2_01_FD_184027 | JGI IMG/M metagenome (GOLD analysis project Ga0209541, IMG submission 184027) | Groundwater microbial communities from Rifle, Colorado - Rifle CSP2_plank lowO2_0.1 (SPAdes) (version 2) | ecosystem: Environmental > Aquatic > Deep subsurface > Groundwater | place...
TAGTCCTTGTCCTCATGCTCAACAACATATTTTGACCATAAATCAACAAATTTCAGCCTTTCCTTAAAATTGTCCTCTTTAAATCCCATGGAGCATCACTTTGTATTCTTCAATCAATTTTTTATCTAAACAATTTTCAGCTATATTTCTTAAATGTCTTGCATCTTCCATATCTTTTGGCGACTGCAGTACTTCCTCCTTAAACGCAATCTGAAGCTCAAGCTGCGAAATGAAAATATCTTCTTTACTGACTCGCACCACAATTTTATTTTTTAAAGTTAATAAATCTATTTCATTTTTAACAAATTTTAATTCAATGTTTGGAATTGCGGTACTGATTCTTGCAAATCTTACTGCAATGTTGTTATTTAGGTAATCATTGTAAATATCTTCTATTTTTTCACAGTTCAGGCAATAGAATTTTCCATTCTTCAGTTCAGTATACAAGGCCTTTAACTGATTTAGACTTGTCTTAGGAATAATAATGTCCACATTTTCACTCGCTCGCGCTCTGCCGAGCAATATGGAGACATACCACTCACAATGACATAGTCAGAAAATTTCTTAAGAATTCTTATAAAATCAAAAGTAAAGACATCTAAATCCGACAATTCCCTGTCCAACTCTATAATTTTTTTGATATAAATCTCATTTTCACTCAAAAAACATGCTGTACACAAACTCGTCCTTGTCCTTATAATAGTGCGCTTTCAATGTCGTTTCGTGCTTAAAACCAAGTTTTTCATAGAATTTTTTCGCCCTTTCATTGTCTGCGTGAGTCAATAAATACAATTTCCTCAATCCGAAATTATTTTTTTTGTAAAATTTAGAAACCTCTTTAATCAATTCCTCAAAGAGTTTTTTTGCAACTCCTTTGCCCCTATACTCAGGCAATACTGCGATCCTGTCCAGCTCTGCAAGCTGATGTTTTGGAAGGCCGTGTGCAATCCAGGTCACAATCCCAATTATATTTTTATTTTCTTCTGCAACAATGTAATGGTGCTGTTTTTTTATTTCATTTTTGAAAGTAGATACTCCTTCATCAAAATCCCCTATGTTATAGCTTTTTACAAGAACATTCACAATTCCTTTTGCATCTTTTGGAGATGATTCTCTCAGGTTCATTTTATTCCACAACAACACTCTTCGCAAGATTTCTCGGCTTGTCAATATCTCTCCCAAGCTTGTCTGCTATATGGTAGCTAAGCAGCTGCAACGGAACAACTGCGAGTATCGAGCTTAAAGTGTATAAAGTTTTTGGAATAAATATCGTGTGGTCGGATTTAAGCGGTATCTCATTGTCACCCTCGGTTGCTATTGAGAGTATTATCCCTCCTCTTGATTTTACCTCCTCTATGTTTCCGAGCACTTTTTTGTATGTGTAAGAATCATTGGGTGCTATAAATACCACTGGCATATTTTTATCTATAAGCGCTATAGGGCCGTGTTTCATCTCTGCTGCAGGATAACCCTCTGCATGTATATAACTCACCTCTTTCAGCTTAAGCGCTCCTTCCAGCGCAATTGGAAAATTAACACCTCTTCCAAGATATATCGAATTAGGCTTCTCATAATAAAGCTCAGCACACCTTATAACCTCTTCATCCTCTTCCAGCACTGATTGGAGCTGCAATGGAATCTTTCTTATTCCCTCAATCATAGCTTTTGTTTGTGATTCATCGAGTGTTTTTTTTATTTTGGCAAGCATTATCGTAAAAAGATAAAGCACAACAAGCTGTGTAGTGAATGCCTTTGTGGAAGCCACCCCTATTTCAGGCCCTGCTCTCGTGTACACTACTCCGTCTGCAAGCCTAGTTATCGAACTCCCGACAACATTGCATATGGCAAGAGTTTTAACTCCGTATTTCTTAATCTCTTTCATTGCCGCTATTGTATCTGCAGTTTCTCCAGACTGGGATATTGCAATAAACAAGGTATCCTTCTCAATCAATGGATGCCTGTATCTCAATTCAGATGCATATTCAACTTCTGTCGGTATCTTGGCAAGCTCCTCAAACATAAATTCCCCTACGAGGGAGGCATGCCACGATGTGCCGCACCCAACCATCACAATCCTATTTATCTTTTTTAAATAATCATCATCCAGTCCAAAATCTTTTTCAAAAATCACATCCCCATTTCTCAGTCTTCCGTTTATTGTTTCTGCAATAGCTGCCGGCTGTTCATATATCTCTTTAAGCATGAAATGCCTGTACCCTCCCTTCTCTGCAGCTTCCCTGCTCCAGTTTATTATGTTAATCTCCTTCTCAGATTTTTTTCCTTCAAGGTTGAAAACATCAAAGCCGTCTTTTTTTATAACTGCAATCTCCTTGTCATCAAGATAAACAATCTTTTTTGTAAATCCCAATATTGAAGGGACATCAGACGCTATGAAATTTTCATTTTCACCCACTCCTATTATTAAAGGGCTTTCATTCCTTGCAGCAATCAGAATATCGGGTTTTTCCGCAAAAACGATCCCAAGAGCATAGCTTCCCTGGATTTTTTTCAATGCGGATATCACTGCGTCAATCTCATATTTATTTTTCTCTTTATTTTTCATCTCCTCTTCTATTAAATGCACTATCACTTCAGTGTCTGTCTGAGAGGCAAACAAATGTCCGCTTTTCTTGAGGATTTCCTTCAGTTCAGAATAATTCTCTATTATTCCATTGTGGACTATGCTTATTTTTCCTTTGCAATCTGTGTGCGGGTGGGCATTTTCCTTTGTGACTCCTCCATGCGTGCTCCATCTGCAATGAGCTATCCCTGTTTTTCCCCTAAGCCTGGAAAAATCAACCTTGCTGTTAACTTCATCAAGTTTTCCCACATCTTTTTCTATTAAGAACTTGTCGCCGTTAACAAAGCACATCCCAACAGAGTCATAGCCCCTGTATTCCAGATTAACGAGACCTTTAAACAGCTTCTCTCCAACTTCCCCATCCGATACAATTCCAACTATGCCGCACATTTTACCAAAAAGTATATTAGGCATATTTATAAATATTGTTCAAAATAAACCCACACAGAACAATAAAAATGAAAACCGCAATAAAAACCATAATAATCACCGGAACACCATGCACTGGAAAAACTACCATATCCAAAAAACTATCCGAAGTCCTGAATTTTTTGTATTTGGATATAAACCAAATACTGAGAAAATATAAAATAAAATATTCTTATGACAAGAAAAGAAGATGCAAAGTTATAGACACCAAAAAATTAAACAAATCGTTAATAGAAGAGTTGAACAATGCTAAGAACTACAATAAATCAACAATAAACCCAAACAAAACCAAAAACACAAACAAAATCAACGGAGTGATAATAGACTCCCACCTTTCCCATTATCTTCCAAAAAAATATGTTGATTTATGCATAGTAGCTAAATGCAGCCTGAAAATACTGGAAAAAAGGCTAATAAAGAGGGGTTACTCCAAAAAGAAAATCAGGGAAAATCTGGATGCAGAGATATTTGATGTGTGCCATGTAGAGTCAGTTGAAAGAAAACACAAAGTTTTAATTGTTGACACTTCTAACAAAATAAATTACGGAAATTTAATCAGGGTGATGAATTTATGAGTTTAAAGCTTGCAAAAAGAACATCGCAGATTTCTCCAAGCATGACAATTGCTGTGGATTCAAAAGCCAAGCAAATGAAAAAGGAAGGGAAAGATATAATCATCTTCGGGGCAGGCGAGCCGGATTTTCCGACACCACAAAATATAAAGGAAGCTGCCATAAAGGGAATAAATAACAATTTTACAAGATACACCCCTACTGGCGGAATTCCTGAGCTCAAGAAAGCTGTTGCAGACAAGTTCAAGAGGGAGAATAGAATAGATTACGATTTATCTGAGGTAACAATCAGCTGCGGCGGAAAACACACGCTTTTTAATGCAATAATGTCGGTTGTTGGAAAAGGGGATGAAGTCATCCTTCCAAGCCCTTACTGGGTAAGCTATTATGATATGATAAAAATTGCAGAAGGCACTCCAGTAATCTGCAATACAGGAAAGAACTTCAAGCTGTCCTCAGCTGATGTCAGAAAAAAAATTACCGGAAAGACAAAACTCATAATCCTCAACAGCCCCAGCAATCCTACCGGGGCAGTTATTGATGAAAAAGAACTCAAAAAAATAGCAGAAATAGCTGTCGGAAAAAATATACTTATGATATCGGATGAAGTGTACGAACATTTTATTTATGGTGGTGGAAAAAATAAAAGCGCGGCATCCCTAAATGACGAAACCAAAAATCTGACAATAACTGTAAACTCCCTGTCAAAAACATATTCCATGACTGGCTGGAGAATAGGATTCTGCGGAGCGAACAAAGAGATAATAAAATCAATGGAATCTATACAGAGCCAGTCAACAGGAAATCCAACGAGCATAGCCCAAATTGCGGCAGTAGAGGCATTATCTGGACAGCAGGAATCAGTGAAAGAAATGGTAACGGCATTTGAGAAGAGAAGAAATATCATGGTAAAAAGACTGAATGAAATGGGTGGGGTGGAGTGCATAAAGCCGGAAGGGGCATTTTACTGCTTCCCTGACATAAGCAAAACAAAAATGAGTTCTGCAGTATTTTCATCAAAGCTTCTTGAAGAGTCTCTTGTTGCATTGGTTCCCGGAATAGCATTCGGCTCAGACAAACATGTGAGATTAAGCTACGCCGCATCAGTTGAAGATATCAACAAAGGAATGGATAGGATGGAAAAATGGCTTAAATCAGCTAAACATTAACTTATACCCTTTATTTTTTATGTGTTACTCAGCCAACACAATCTATTTAAATAAATTCAAATTCTAAATTTTTATGGCTAAACACAATGTCTCAAGGGCGATGAGCACTCAGCATCCTGATAATGTCAGGAACCCGTTTTTCACAGACAACTCAGAAATAAGCGGAGATGAGGAGATAAAAGAAGCATTCTACTCATTTTCTCATATTCACTGCCATGAGCAGCTTTGGGACTGCGAAGGAAAGGAAGTTGATAATTTTGTTGTAAAAAAACTCCTTAACAAGTACGAGCCTTACTTCAGAAAGCACAAGCTCGGGAAAGATGTTTTTCTGACATTGAGAGTTCCTAATCCTTCTGTTGAAAAAAACGAGGCCAAAGTTCTTTTAGAGACTTTGGAAAGCATCCCGAGGAATTTTGATGCAGCAAGTTTGTTTTATGGGGAAGAAGCAGTCCCAATTTTTGAGATAGCCCTTCCAATGACCACCGACTATAGGGAACTTGTCAGGCTGTCGCGTTATTACAAACAGCATGTAGTTGGAAAACAGCATCACAAGCTTCATGAAGACACGACTGTGGCTGAGTGGATTGGGAAATTTAAGCCGGAATCTCTGAGGCTGATACCTCTAATAGAGGAAAAAGAACCTATATTAAATCCAGTTGATATTGTAGGAAAATACATAGAAGAGGAGAAAATTGAAGATTATCAGAGGGTTTGGCTTGCAAGAAGCGACCCAGCTTTGAATTACGGCAATCTGGCAACTGTCCTTATGCTCAAAATTTCATTCATGAAACTGCGAGAACTTCAGGAAAAACTGTCAATAGACATCCTTCCAATTTTGGGATGCGGCTCTGCGCCTTTCCGCGGAAACTTCAAGCCAACAAACATAAAAAACTGCATTCAGGGGTACCCCAGTGTTCATACTTACACCCTGCAGTCAGCATTCAAATATGATTATGATATGAAAGATGTTTCCAATGCTGTGGATTTTCTGAATAATTCCAATCCGGGAAAACCAGTTGAAGTGGATGAAAAAAAATGCATCAGTATAATAGAAAAACTAATTCCTTCCTACCAGAAGCAGGTGAAATTATTGGAACCTTCAATTAAAGAAATGGCGCAGTATGTTCCATCAAGAAGAAAAAGAAAACTGCACATAGGGCTTTTTGGATATTCAAGAAATGTTTCTGGAGTGCAGCTTCCAAGAGCAATAACCGTTTGCGCATCTCTTTATTCTTACGGACTCCCTCCGGAAATTTTAGGCTTGGACTCCCTAACCAGCAACGAGATTGATTACATACGCGACATTTATTCAAACTTTGATGCAGACCTGAAAGACTCTCTTAAATATCTCAATGAAGAAAACCTAAAAACACTTCCAAAAGAAATTTCAGGATTCATCAAGGAAGCCTCGCGCATAGTTGATTATGAAGAGGACGCTAGCCACAAGAAAATAACCTCCATAATAATTGACAACCTGAAAAAGAAGGATTACAAGCTGTTATCAGAAAACATAGTGAGGGCTGGTTTTATCAGGGGTTTTTTGGGCTAATAAGGGGACATCCGAATTCTATTGTGGGCAGAATTATTTTTAACACATCAAAATTTAAATATTCATCATTCTTTTTATAATCAATGAAGCAAATTTCATCTCTGGAACTGCATTTTTTATTGAATGAGCTTGAGGCATTAAAAAACTCCAGAGTTGATAATATATACAGCCTTGGAAAAGAAGTTTTGACTTTCCAATTCCACAAGCCAAACGAAGGAAAATTAATGCTCAAAGTCTTAGTTGGCAAATCAATCTTTCTGTCAGAAAACAAGGAGATAGACGAATCCCCATCAAATTTCTGTCAATTTTTAAGGAAGCATCTGGAAGGAAAATTTTTGTTAGAAATAACTCAGATAGAGCCTGAAAGAATCCTTAAGCTAATCTTCAAATCAAAGGAAGATACAATAAAATTATTTATAGAGTTTTTTGGCTCAGGAAATGTAATATTATGCTCAGAAGACGAGCATATACTTAACGCATCAACTCTTCACAAATTCAAGGACAGGGACATCCTCCACAAAGAAAAGTACGTTTACCCAAAGTCATCTTTCAATTTTTTAAATATAAACAAATCTGAGATGTCGGGATTATTCAAAAATTCAAAAAAAGATAAACTAGTCACATCTCTTGCAATAGAGTTGGGACTCGGGGGGGTTTATTCAGAAGAGGTCTGCATTAAGTCAGGAATTGACAAAAACACCTCTCCAAAAAGCATTACTCCTCCATATTTAAAACAGATGCACTCTTCTCTCAAAAAACTCATTTCGACTCAAGTTGAGCCTTCAGTTGTTTTATCCGGAGCAGAGATAATTGACTCAGTTCCATTTAATCTCGAATTTTATTCAAAATTTCAATTCAGGAAATTCAAAAGTTTCAGCAATTCACTTGAATTTTACTATGATTCATGCAAACAAAAAATAAAATCAAGCGTCGAGAGGAAGGCGGAAGGAATTATGAAGATTATTGAGCAGCAGGAATCTGCCATATCAGAATTAATAGAGGAAGAAAAAGAATGCAGATTAAAGGCAGAGACCATTTACAATAACTATTCTCTTATAAAAGAGATTATTGAAGAACTGAAAAAAGCATCAAATACTCTCAGCTGGAAGGAAATAAAGTCAAAACTAGCCGGACATAAAATAATTAAAAAAATAGACGAAAAATATAAAGTTGTCTTTATAGAGGTCAGTTAGTCCAAAAAAATATCAGAAGGAAAAATAAATTCAATTCTGACAAATTTTTCATTTATTGTCGGATGGTTGGATTCGGCATAATTTACAAAAATTTTTCTCTGGGAGTGAAATGCAGTCCAGAGAACATCGTTCCTTCCAATCTCGGCGTATTCAGGACTGCCGAGAAATCAGCAACCTTTTTAAATCGACAGGCATCTCCCTTATCAGGACGGTCATAGGGGCTTGGTTACACCCGATCCCATCCCGAACTCGGAAGTTAAGCGAGCCTCCGTTTCTAGCAGTACTGCACTCAGTGCGGGAAACTAGAAAAGCTGTCCGCCTTTTTTATTCTTTTATCCTGTTTTTCTTAAGACGAGCCATTGCTCGAATCCCGATGCATCCGGATTTAGCACTCTTAGATAATCTGGAGTTTTGTTCTCAACACCTTCTAAGTTGAGTGAGCGAACACTTAACTCTTCCATAATCATTCTGCATAAATCAGTCTCATGATGAAATCCATGCTCTCTTTCAAATCTGCTTTGATATGATGAGATAACTGTATACCCTCCTGCAGAAGTTCCATCCAGCATAGATGTAAAGAACTTTCTTGCAATTTTAAAAGATTCTTCGGGATTTTTGCATATATCTCCCCAAACACCTCTTGAAATTTCAACATTATCAGAAAGCATTTTAGGATTTATTCCATTTTTGCGGCAAAAATCATAAAACACAATATCGTCCAAAGGGTGGTTTGCAACTGAATAATCAGATTTAGTGGCGCATTCCAAAACATTCAGACAGCTTACATCTATAGTCTCTCCCAACTCTCCAATTGAAGTCTTCAATCTTTTCATTGCATCAACATCCAAGTCAACAAGAACAACCCTTCCATAAAATCCTGATTTTTGCAGTGCAATCTCTATTTTTGGGTCATCACCCGGCATTATGTCTGCAACAACACCTTCTTTTATCGGAATTGCTCCGAATAATCTTTCCCATTGTCCCACTATGTAGTTGTTTAGACTCATTCTATCTTGAGCAGTAAAAATCCATGTGCGCGTCTTTGTGCGGGTACCTCCCCCACAAATCCTCTACAGACTCATCAAGAGCATTTCCAACAACTTCAAAATTATTGGGTGGATTGTTTGTAGGGTTTGCTGTCACAGTCCCGTCACCAAATATCAGAATATACTGGCCTTTCTGAGGCCATCTTACTAACTTAACTTCCATTCCCCACTTTTCAATCTCCCTCTTTTCCAGAAGAGCAAGAAATAACCTCTCAACTTCACTGTCAGGCACCTTCCTCTCAAATGGAAGCTCATGGCCTTTGGCTTGCTCTATATTTGTGTAAAAAGTTATTTTTGATACGCCGATTGACTCGCATAATCCTACCATTTCTTCCAGCCTTGCCTTATTCTCTTCTAATACACTGGTTTGTATATGCACTGGAAGCCCCTTTTCAACACAGTAGCTTATCCCATCTAAAACTCTGCGATAAGATTTTTCATTTCCTCCGGTAATCAATCCATAATTCTCTTCAAGAGAGAATAAGGATATTTTTATATTATCAAGATGGCTCGCAAGAATGCCTGCCTTGTATCTGTCCAAAATCACGCCATTTGTAGTCAATGATGTGGACAAACCTTTCTTTGATTTCAAATGTTCAAGAAGTTCTGGCAGCTCCTTGTACAACAAAGGTTCTCCGCCTGTCAAATTAACTCTTAAAACTCCCCCATCAGAAAGATTGTCAACTATGCGCATGGCTTTTCCTATCTGCATATCTCCCAAATCATAATACCTGCAGCAATGGTAGCAGTCAAGATTGCACCTGTTTGTTACTTTGAGTCCTACAGTAATAAACCCATTTCTCTGGTTTGAAATTCCTCTATACTCTCCTGTTACAGGCTCATAATTTTCGTTCATAAACCGCCAAAATTATTATAAATTAAAAATCTGCTTGACAATAAAATTCCTTAAGGAATAAAGAAATCAATAATATTCATTCCTTCAAATTCAGCATATCCTTTTTGGAATGTATGTGTGTTTCTTTCTCGCTGCTTAGATGCCCGTTAAGAAGCCCTTTCTCAGCAAGTTTTGGGAACACATCCAGTTCAAGACTTGCACCTCCATATTCAAATATTTCAGGTTCAGCCGCAAATATCGGAGAGAATACGAGGTATACATCAGACTGTTTTGGCTTTTGCGTGAATGAAAGTATCTTGTTTCCCTCTACTTTTACAGTTCCCTTTTGGCTGGGAGTGGGGGAGGTAGTTAGCATTATTGTTGCAGTAGAGCTGTGCTTTAAATGCTCATTCCACAACACTTCAAGATTTATTTTTTTGAATAATATGTCGCTGTAAACCACAATAAAGTTGGATTTTATGATTCCCCTCATCAGCCTTAATGAATCGGCAGTTCCATTTGAATTTTTTTCTTCAACGTAATTTATCCTGACTCCATAATCAGATCCGTCTTTTACCACTGAAAATATTTTTGTAAGCAGTGTGTGCCTTGCCACAATGTAAATTTTTTTGAATCCCTCTCCCCTTAACTTTCTGACTGCAGAATCTATAACTATGCTTTTTCCCACAGAAGCTATCGGCCTGTAAACCCCTCCCTCTATCTCAAGTTTTTTCTCATCCCCTCCGCTTAAGATGACTGCTGTCCTATTCTCTCCAAGAGAATTCTTGACAAGGTGTTCTATTGCCTGAGACCTGTTTCTTATGTAAACATTGTCTATTATTGAATCAATGTCATTAACTACCTTCTCATTTATTGTTATTGATATTTTTGTTTTTGGCATTGGTAAATTTCAGTAGGATAAAGTAGGATAGTAGTAAGATATTTAAATAATTTTCGTTTGCACCATCTGATGAAAATAGGGGTAATTGGCACAGGGTATGTAGGCTTAGTTACCGGGACATGCCTGGCTGAGCTTGGAAATAGTGTGGTGTGCGCAGACATAGACTCAGAAAAAATATGGAAACTGAACGGCGGAATAATCCCCATTTATGAGCCAGGACTGGAAGATTTGGTGAAAAGGAACAGAAAAGAAGGAAGGCTTTTTTTTGTATCAAGCATAAAAAATTGCGTGGAAGATTCAGAAATTATATTTATCTGTGTCGGGACTCCTCAGGGAAAAAACGGGGTGGCAGACCTTTCTTATGTTGAGAGTGCCGCAGTTTCAATAGCTGAATCAATGAATGGGTATAAGATTATTGTGACAAAAAGCACAATACCTGTCGGCTCAACTCACAGGATTAAAAAAATAATGACCTCCAGAATTGGAAATAAATGCGAGTTTGATGTGGTTTCTAATCCGGAATTTTTAAGGGAAGGGGAAGCTGTAAACGATTTCATGATTCCTGACAGGATAGTTATAGGAGCTGACAATGAAAAATCCAGAAAGATTATGGAAAATCTCTATGGAGGAATATCGCGAACAAACCGGCAGATACTTTTTACAGACATCAGAAGTTCAGAAATGATAAAATATGCTTCAAATTCCATGCTTGCCTGCAGAATTTCTTTTATGAATGAGCTATCAAGATTATGCGAGAAAGTCGGAGCTGATGTAAAAGAAGTTTCCAAAGGTATTGGTTTGGATAACCGAATAGGTCCAAGATTTCTTCAGGCAGGCGCAGGATATGGGGGAAGCTGCTTCGGAAAGGATGTGAGGGCATTGATAAATACTATGGGGGAAAATAGTGTTGAATGCTCCATACTGGATGCAGTGGATAAAGTAAACCTATTTCAAAGAAAACTAGTTTTTGAAAAAATCAAATCATTACTTGGAAGCATTTCCGGAAAGAAGGTAGCAGTGTGGGGGCTGTCTTTCAAGCCAAAAACTGACGACATGAGGGACGCTCCCTCTATTGATATAATCAGGTCTCTCCAGCTTATGGGGGCAAAAATAACTGCATTTGATCCTGTTGCAGTTGAAAATTCAAGGAAAATTCTCCTGAATGTGGAGTATGCTGAAGATATGTACTCTGCTTTGGATGGATCAGACGCTCTTGTCGTAATAACTGAATGGAATGAATTCAGGAATCCTGATTTTTCACGCATGAAATCTCTTATGAAAAGCCCGAATATAGTTGATGCAAGAAATATATATTCTCCGATTGATATGGCTAAAGAAGGGTTTAATTACATTGGGATTGGAAGGGGAATAAAATGAAAGCCCTCATTCTTGCGGCTGGTTATGGAACTAGGCTTCATCCATTAACAAAAGACACTCCAAAGCCTCTGCTTAAAATAGCGGGAAAGCCGATCATAACTCACATATCAGAAAAAATTGCAGAGTTACCCTCAATAGAAGAAATTTATGTAGTAACTAATAATAAATTTTTTAATAATTTCTCTGAGTGGGGCGCTGCCCAAAAAAACAAAAACAGATTTTTCATCCTGAATGACGGCTCAACATCAGAAAATGACAGGCTTGGAGCAATAGGGGATATTGATTTTGCCGTAAAGAAAGGGAAAATTGATGATGACTTGCTGATAATAGGTGGCGACAATCTTTTTGAATTCGAATTATTGCATCTTCACAACGTTTTTATGAAAAAACAGTCAAGTGTTATAGCACTCTATGACATTTTAGACAAGAGTATGGCTTCAAAGAAGCTCGGAGTGGTGTCTGTTGACGAATCAAACAAAATAACAGACTTTGAGGAAAAGCCGGAATTTCCGAAAACTTCTTTAGTCTCAACAGCATGCTACATCCTTTCAAAAAAAGACCTGAGGCTTCTTAAGAATTGCATAATGGAGCAGAAAAAGTCCGACAATCTGGGAGATTTCATAAAATGGCTTTCAAAAAGAGGGACAGTTTATGGCCATGCATTTTCTGAAAGATGGATGGACATCGGCACTTTGGAGCAGTATGAAAGGGCAAAAACAGAATTCAATTCAAAACAAAACTTACAGCCATGATAACATTGTCATAATCAAAGATGGAAACCATATTAATAACCGGGGGAGCTGGATTTATAGGAAGCCACTTGTGCAGTTTTTTTCTTGATAAGGGGTTCAAAGTAATGGCAGTTGACAATCTGATAACCGGGAGCCTCAAAAATATATCTCATTTAAGGAGCAATAAAAACTTTGAATTTATACACCATGATATAAGCAGGCACATTTCTGTCAACGGTGATATTGATTTTGTTCTTCATTTTGCGAGCCCTGCAAGCCCGGTAGATTACCAGAAAATTCCAATACAGACTTTGAAGGCAGGAAGTCTGGGGACTCACAACACATTAGGCATGGCATTATCAAAAAAATCAAAATATCTTCTGGCTTCAACTTCTGAAGTTTATGGAGACCCTTTAGTCAATCCTCAACCTGAGTCTTACTGGGGAAATGTAAATCCCGTCGGAGTCAGAGGATGCTATGATGAGGCAAAAAGATTTTCAGAAGCATTGACCATGGCTTATCACAGGATACACAGGCTTGACACAAAAATAGCGAGGATTTTCAATACTTACGGGGAAAGAATGAGGCTTGACGACGGACGGGTTGTTCCGAACTTCATAGTGCAGTCTTTGAAGAATGAACCGATAACTGTTTATGGAGACGGGCATCAAACAAGAAGCTTTTGCTATATTTCAGATTTAATTGAAGGAATCTACAAGTTAATGTTATCTGAAATAAATGAGCCAGTAAACCTTGGAAATCCTGATGAGCACACAATAATGGATTTTGCTAAAATAATAACTGAATTGACTGGAAGTAAGAGTGATATAATTCTAAGCCCGCTTCCGGAGGATGACCCAAAAGTAAGAAGTCCCGATATCTCAAAAGCAAAAAAAACTCTTGGGTGGGAGCCAAAAATAAAACTCAAGGAAGGATTAAAGAGGACTATAGAATATTTCAAAATTAATATATCAAACCAACTTAATAATTAGATGATTGCGAAGTTGGTTTGATATTACGAAGCCACAAAAATTTACCTAAAGATTTTTGTGGGTGAGTATATTTAGTACTGGAATACTCTTGATTTTTTAAGCTGTATCCAAGTCCATGTTGCAAATTTCATTCCTCCAAGCTTGTGAAAAATTTTGTTTTTGTAGAACATATTATACCCTAGCCACCCGACAGTTTTTCCGAACCTTCTTTTAAGAAAAACTTCCATTATCTTGTCCTGGCCTTCCCTGAACGCCTGTATCCTTTCTTCTCTTGTGAATTCATCAGTCTCAAAAACAGGCTCTTCCCCCCAGTAATTTAGATTGTTAAGGTAATCTTCCGGCTGGTGCAAAAATCTTCCGTTTTGTTTTACCCATTCAAACATCTCTGTGCCTGGATAAGGCACCATATTAAAGAATCTCACCTGATCAGGGGCAGCTTCTTCTGCAAACTCAAGATCTTTTTTGAAGGTTTCATAAGTTGCCCCTGGGGCGCCGATTATGAAATGTATCTGGCATTCTATCCCGAGTTTTTTTGTGTAAGCCACGGCTTTGCTGAGTTGATCAACCTCAAGATCTTTTTTCATAAGATTAAGTCCGGTTTCATCTGAAGTTTCAAGCCCATATCCTATCCACACAGTTCCGGCTTTTTTCAGCTTTGTAAGGAGTTTTTCATTGACTCTGTCTGCCCTGAGCCCGTTGCCGAATATCATTTTTATCTTCATTCCGCTTTCTACGATAAGATCGCATATTTTCTCTGCCCTAGGCATATTGAATGTGAAATTATCATCGCTAAACTCAAAAATTTCATAACCTCTTTTATACCAAAATTCTATCTCTTTCAGGACATTTTCAGGAGATCTCGTTCTGAACGGATAGCCCATCACCAATTGTATTGAACAGAAAGTGCATCTATTTGGGCATCCTCTTGAAGTGACTAAAGGTATTCTCTTCTCAAGCATTTTGTCCAGCTCAAATTTATCATAATCCGGGAATGGAAGGCTGTCAAGGTCAGTAAAAAATTTAGGCGGAGGATTCATTATTATCTCTCCATTATCTCTCCAGATAAGCCCTTTTACATCTTTTGGAGACATACCATCTGCTAAATCAAGGAAGGCATGCTCTCCTTCTCCGTAAACTACATAATCAGCTACAGTATCCTGCAATACTTTTGAATGGACAGTTGATGCATAGGATCCTCCCATTGCAATCGGTATCTGGGGGTATCTTTTTTTTAATGTTCCTACAATCTCATAAGCCATCTTATATCCTATGCTGGCAGTAGAAACTCCCATCATTTCTGGATTGAAGCTTTCAATTTTCTTAAAGAGGTCATCATTTGAAGAATAAATCCTCATATCCTGTATTCCGACTTTATGCCCTTTGCTTTCAAGAACAGCAGCGAGAAATGCAAGCCCTGCGTGAGGCACAGTAGCTACAACATATCTTCCAATATTCGGAGGCAGCACAAGCAGTATTCTCATTTTTCTTCACATATGTTAATTTTTGACTGATATTTATAAACTTTTCCAGAAGGTTTTTATTTTGCAGTAATATCTTCCTCTTTTCAGCGAGAGTGATTCTCTAATGGTTTGTCAGACTATCCTCCTAATCGGACGAAAAATCCATGCAGTAACCGAAGTTGAATAAAAGTTTAAGAGTTTTAAATAAATAGCATCATTCATCACTTATACTTATCCTTACTTTCTTGGATTTTGATGGAATTTCATACATCACTACACTTTCATTTTCATCATATAAACTGAAATTTACCTCAATGTATCTCTTGCAATCAATGGAGTAAAAAATTTTTACAATCTTTTTTTTAAAATTCTTTATGAACTGCATCAATGTAACTTCCGAATGAAGGAAATCATCAATATTACACCCAACTTCTATTTCATAATATTCTCCATTTTTTTCAGGACGACTTAAAAAAATATTTTCTCTGCATTTGTAGTATTTTATCATGTCATCCGCAGAAGCTGTCCAGACTTCATTTTTTGTTTCAACATAACTGAAAAAGTCTGCCACACTCTTTGGGCATTTTGAAATGCTGTGGGGGGCGTGCCCTGCTGCAATCATATAGTCAGCTCCATTATCAATTCTTGAGTTAAACTCCTCTTTTAGTCTTTTTATGTTTTTTTCATTAAACATCTCTCCAATAGCTATCCCCCAATAC
>Ga0209541_10009689_pt1 | contig 15553 bp, 19 predicted proteins | sample RifCSPlowO2_01_FD_184027 | JGI IMG/M metagenome (GOLD analysis project Ga0209541, IMG submission 184027) | Groundwater microbial communities from Rifle, Colorado - Rifle CSP2_plank lowO2_0.1 (SPAdes) (version 2) | ecosystem: Environmental > Aquatic > Deep subsurface > Groundwater | place...
TCAAATTTCAAAACCCTTCAACGGATACCGGTTTTCTGGTTTTTGAAAAAGATAACCCCTCGGGACTTCCCGAAAATGCAGACGAACTCCGGATCCAGGTGAGATTTAGGTAAAATATTATTATATCTTACGATTCGCGCGAATCGTAGACAGTGTAAAGAAGATATGCTAAGTGTATATGATGAGCATTAAATCCTGGGTGAAAATTTTTAAGGCTTTAGGCAATGAAGGTAGACTTAAGATTATGAAATTGCTACTCGACGGTAGAGAGCGTACTGTAACCGAAATAAAGGAGGCGATTGACATTTCGCTTAAAGCCACTTCAAAACATTTAATTATTTTGGATAATTTAGGTTTCGTTGAAAGCTCCGGCAAACAAAGTCATGTTTATTATAAAATAGATCTTGCAGCACATCCAAAAATCCAAGAATTTCTTAAGAAAATCTTTTGATGTTATTGCGCATGATATAAATTATTCGTGTGTTATTCGCGATTTTTTCGTTATTACTCTACGATTCGCGCGAATCGGCGAGTGATAGGATAAATAAAATCTTCACCAGTTTGCTGTGAAGATATAGTTTATTTACCCAAAAGATACTTTATAATTTCTCTATCTGTTGCGGTACCCATGCCAATCCACAGCTCTCTGCTATTGGTTGACCATACATTGGTTGTTAAAATAATTTTGATGCCATATTTCTGTGCCGTAAAAAAGGCATTCTGAAGGTTGTTATTTTTTCGTAATCTCGCCAAAAAATTTTTGCAGTCGTCGGAATCTGCCCATGGGGGTCGGCAAGTTGCTCCATATCCTATTAATGCGATTTCAATTTTTTCAGGAGTTTCATCGCGTGATTGTTGAATTTCTTTGCGAAGTTGTAGTACGTTATCAATTGCAGAATCTTTTGAAAAATCTGCTCCAAGCAATGGCGTGCTTAGTACTAGCGCAACTAAAACGCATAGATTCAACAAAATAGATTTAACCATCGCAAACCATCCTGGTTTTTAACCTAAAATTAAGCTAGCATAATGGTATAAAAGATGTCAAGCTCGCGCAATCATATTTGTATCTATGGAACATCTCAAAACAATATTTTCAGAATATGCGGTTGGAGAGATTGATAAAATCTCCAGCATATCAATTGGTCTTATTAATGAGACATATTTGGTAGAAACAAAGAACGTTAAGTTTATTTTGCAAAAAATAAATCCTATCTTCGGCAAAGAAGTTAATTTTGATCTGGACGCGGTTTCCGGATATCTTGAGAAAAAAGGAATGCGCGCCCAAAGAATTTTACCGGCCGCTTCCGGCGGTTTATTTATTGAAAACGGGGGAGAGATCTGGCGGCTTTTAAGTTATATTCCCGGTCGTGTTCTCACAAAAATAAGTTCGCCGGATATCGCTTGCGAGGCGGGCAAAATTTTAGGCAAATTCCATCTTATTGCCGGCGGTCTGGACTATCAGTTCAGGCATGTCCGCCCTATGCACCACGCGACCGAAGTTTTTTTTACGAAGTTTAAAGAGCTTGCGATAGGAATTGTTGACGGAGATTTCAGGCGCCTTGCCGCGGAAATACCCGATGTTCGGGAATTATATCTTCCTGCAGATCTGCGCAAAAATGTTACTCACGGGGACCCGAAGATAAGCAATATTATTTTTGGCGAGCCGGCGCCGGGCCGTTTTAAGGCAGAAGCGCTGGTAGATCTGGACGATTGCGGAAGGGAATGTAATGTTTTGGTGGAGCTTGGCGACGCGTTCCGTTCATGGTGCGGCGCCGGGGAAGATGACGCGAGGAACTACTTTGATATCGAAAAATTCAAAGCGGGTTTAAGCGGATATCTGGAAGGCTCGCGTAATTTTTTAAAAAGAGAAGAATTGGACCTTTTGCCTCGCGCCATCCGACTCATAACCCTGGAACTCGCCGTCCGTTTTTTAATAGATTATATAGAAGATTCTTATTTTGGATGGGATCCTTCAAAATACGCTTCCCGCAAAGAGCATAATTTTGCGAGAGCCAAGGGGCAGGTTGTGCTTTATAAAGATATGGAAACGAAATCCGGAGAAATTGATGCTATAATAAAAAAAGCATGAAAAAGAAAATTTATATAGTGGCGTTTATTTTGCTGGGTCTCCTGCTGCAATTTTTGGCGCATGCCGCGGTTGAGATATGGTATATCGGGCTTTTGGTATCTGATTTTCCCAAATACGGACTCGGGTTTTCCTGGGATTTTTGGCTTTGGGTTCATCATATAGGCACGGTCGCGCTTTTAGCGGCCGGCTCTTTTTTCGGCTTTTGGCAGGGTAAATACTGGTGGCGCCGAATTTACGCGGATTTGATTTCGTCGTAGAAATATGCGAAACTATTTTTAATCAATGCGCGAAATATCCATAAAAGCCGAGGAGATTTTTCATATCGGGGGATGGCCGGTGACGAACGCCCTACTTCTTTCCACGATCGCTCTTTTGGTATTGTTAGCCTTCGGATTAGTTTTAAAGCGCAAAATTTTGCTTGTGCCCGGGAAACTTCAGAGCATTTTTGAACTTTTGGCGGAAAGCCTTCTGGACCTTATGGACTCGGTTTTGGGCGAACGCAAGCTTTCTGAAAAATACCTGCCGCTTATCGCGACGATTTTTCTTTTTATTCTTACATCCAACTGGTTAGGCCTTTTTCCGGTCGTTGGCTCGATTGATATTGCGGAGGGCGGCCACATTGTTCCGCTTTTTCGGGCGCCTTCCAGCGACCTCAATTTCACTATAGCTCTGGCAATCATCTCCGTCTTCGGTGTGAATTTCCTCGGCGCGTTTGCAATCGGAGCCGGGAAGCATTTGTCCAAATTTTTCACTTTAAAAAACCCTATTTTCTCGTTCGTCGGCCTACTTGAATTTGTTTCGGAATTCATTAAGATAATATCATTCTCCTTCAGGCTTTTCGGGAATGTATTCGCGGGAGAGGTTTTATTGATGATTGTGGGGTTTTTGGCCCCGCATGTCGTGCCCCTCCCTTTTCTTTTCCTTGAAGTTTTTGTAGGATTTATTCAGGCATTTATTTTTTCAATGCTAACGCTGGTGTTTCTCTCAATGGCCGTACGGGAGGCGCACTAAGTTGTTTATAAGGTTAAAAGTTAAAATATAGAAACGCATATGGAACCAGAAGTAGCAAAATTGATGGCGATAGCGATAGTAATGGGGCTTGGAACTGTTTTCCCGGCGATTGCTATCGGTTGGATAGGTTCAAAAGGAGCGGACGCGATAGGCCGGAATCCGGAGGCCGCGTCGAAAGTGCAGACAGCGATGATTTTAGCGATTGCTTTCGCGGAGGCGATTGCGATTTACGCTTTGGTCATTTCTCTTATATTAAAATTCGTGGACTAGTTAAGTATGTCAGAACTTTTTAATCAGCTCGGAGTCAATTGGCGGCTCCTCCTCTCACAAGGAGTTAATTTTTTAATTTTACTTGTTGCGCTCACATTTCTTATTTATAAACCGCTTTTAAAAGTAATGGCGGAGAGAAAAAGGCGCATTGAAGGGGGGTTAGCGGACGCGGAGGAGGCGGAACGGAAATTAAAAAATATCGGTAATCTTGAGACCGAGCGGATGGCAAAGGCAGAGAGAGAAGCTTTAGGGGTTATCAAAAAAGCCGAGAACGAGGCGCAATTATCCGCAAAATCAATAGTTCTTACCGCTGAAGGGAGAGCCGTCGCGGTACTGAAGGAAGCCGCGGAAATTGCTTCCAAAAAAAGGACGGAAGACCTTGAGAATCTTAAGAAAGAGGGTGCCGGTCTTATCCGTGAAGCAATTCAACGCACTGTGGAGCTTGACCCGCGCGCGGTTGACGAGAAGCTTATCGGCAAAGCGTTAGCTCACTTATCCGCCAATGAAACATAAGCCGGAAATTTACGCGAAAGCATTTTTGGAGGCGCTAAACGCGTTGCCCGGAAAACAAGAGGAGATATCCAAACGATTTTTGGAAACGGTCAGAAAAAACGGAGATTTGAAAAGTGCCGGCAAGATATTAAAAGCGCTGGGGGTGTTTTTAACCGGAGAACGCGGCGGAAGGGTTATATCGGTTGAATCCGCGCGGGGCATGCAGGATGCGACGCGGGCAAAATTTTCGGAACGTTTTCAAAAAGAGGATTTGGTGGAGTTTTCCGTAAACCCGGCGCTTATCGCCGGAGCCCGGGTGACGGTAAATAATTCCCGAGAGCTGGATTTTTCATTCAAACGCAAACTTAATAAGCTATTTAAATAATGAGTTACGAAATCATAGAAAAGTTAAAAAAAGAGATTGCCGGCTTCAAGGACGAAGCCGAGTTCCGGGATGTCGGGATAGTTACCGAGACCGGCGACGGAATAGCGAAGATCTCGGGGCTTACGAACGCCTTAAGCCAGGAGCTTTTATATATTGAATCCGCGCACGGAGAGGTTCCGGTGCTCGCCGCCAACCTGGAAGATAATTCCATCGGAGTTATTTTGCTGGGTGACGCGGTAGCGGTTAAAGTCGGGGACCGCGCGAGGAAGAGCGGTAAAATCCTTTCTATCAAAGTCGGGCAGGAATTATTGGGAAGGGTTGTTGATTCTCTTGGCAGGCCGGCGGACGGAAAAGGGGTAATTTTCAGGAACCCCGAAAGCGCTAAAGATTACTTTTTGGAAAGGGCCGCCCCGTCGGTTATTGAAAGGCAATCGGTTGATACCCCGCTTCATACGGGCATTAAAGCCATTGATGCCATGATCCCGATAGGCCGGGGGCAACGTGAGCTTATTTTGGGAGACAGGCAGATAGGGAAAACCGCTATCGCGCTTGATACTATTTTAAATCAAAAATCGGATAAAACCGGACGTCAGGTAATTTGTATTTATGTGGCGGTGGGGCAGAAAAATTCAAAAGTCGCGCAGGTTTTAAAACTTTTAGAGGAGGAGGGAGCATCAAAATACACCGTTATCGTTTCGGCTCCGGCTTCTTCTCCGGCCGCGCTTCAGTATCTCGCGCCTTTTGCCGGATGCGCCATCGGAGAATATTTTATGGATAAAGGAGAAGATGCTTTGGTAATCTACGATGACCTTTCAAAGCATGCCATTGCTTACAGAGAATTATCCCTGCTTTTAAGGCGTCCGCCGGGAAGAGAGGCCTACCCCGGAGATATTTTTTATCTCCACTCCAGGCTTTTGGAACGGGCCGCGAAGCTCCGGAAGGAGCAGGGCGGAGGGTCGCTCACTGCGCTTCCTATCATAGAAACACAGCTGGGGGACGTTTCGGCGTATATTCCTACGAACGTCATTTCCATTACCGACGGGCAAATTTATCTTGAACCCAAACTTTTTTATCAGGGAGTAAGGCCGGCGGTTAACGTAGGCCTTTCCGTCTCGCGCGTAGGCTCAAAGGCCCAGACAAAAGCGATGAAAAAAGTCGCGGGCAAATTGAGACTGGAGCTTGCGCAATTCCGGGAACTGGAAGCCTTCGTAAAATTCGCTTCGGACCTGGACGAAAATACCAAGCAAAAAATTCAGCGCGGTGCGCGCCTTGCCGAAATGTTAAAACAGGAAGACCGCGCCCCCATGGAATTTTATAAAGCGGTTCTTATAATTTACGCCGCAATATCCGGATTTTTGGACGGCATTAAGCTTTCCGACGTGAAAAAATACGAGCGCGAGCTTCTGGAATACCTCGGAAAACTCCACAAAACTCTGCTCATAGAAATTGAAAAAACAGGCGACATATCAGGGAAAACCGAAGCGGCTTTGAAAACCGCCATCCAAGATTTTACCGGTAATATTTTTAATAAGTAGCGCCGAAGATAACCATGGAATCGTTACAGGACACAAAATTAAGGCTCGGGGCGGTCAGGAACGTGGGTAAGATTACCCGCGCTATGGAAGTTGTCGCCGCGACCAAAATGAGAAAAGCCCAGGAATTGGCGCTTTCCTCGCGTCCCTACGCTTTTAAAGTTCTGGACCTTCTCCAAAAATTGTCGCACGAGGCGCCGGTCAAAACTTCTTTACAGGAAGTGCGGCCGGTCAAAAAAACCTTAGTGGTGGTTGTTGCGTCCGACAAAGGGCTGACGGGGTCCTTTAACGCGCAGGTTTTGCGCGCTTCAGACAAATTTTTTGAGTCGGAATCCAAGCCCGAAGCGGATGGCCATGTTTTTGAAATGGTGGCGATCGGCAAAAAAGCTGAACTATACGCGAAGAAGAAAAAGATAAAACTGGTAAAAAGCTTTTTCGGAGCCGGGGATTACGCGGCGCCTGAAGATTCAAGTGAAGCCGCGGATTTCGTGATGGATTATTTTGCGAAAGGGTTGTGCGACCGCGTGGTTGTGCTTTCCATGCATTTCCGCACGGCTTTACGGCAGGATGTTATTTTAAGGCAGGTTCTCCCCGCGGAAGTATTAAAGGTAAAAGAAACCTTGGACGAGATTCTGCCCGAACGCGGAAAATACGCGGAAGCTACCAAGTTGTCACCCGGCGGTTTAACCGCCAAGTCAGCGAAAAGCGCAGATTATATATTTGAGCCGTCTCCCGCGGAAGCGCTGAATTTTCTTATTCCTTATCTTGTAAAGATGCAGTTTTACCATTTAATATTAGAGGCGAACGCTTCGGAGCATTCGGCGAGGCGGGTCGCGATGAAAACGGCTTCGGATAATGCGGATGACCTTGCGGGCAGTTTAATGCTGAAATACAATACCGCCCGCCAGGCAGGCATTACCAAAGAAATTATTGAGATAACTTCAACAAAAAATGCAATCGGATAAAACACAGAATCACGGAAAAATTGTCCAAATAATAGGTCCGGCTGTGGATGTTGAATTTCCGGAGGGAACGGAACTTCCTTCTGTTTTGAACGCGCTTTCGGTGAAGTCCGGGGATAAAGAAATTATTCTGGAGGTAGCGAGGCATCTCGAGCCGGGGCGTATCCGCGCCGTTTCGCTTTTTTCTACCGACGGCTTAAAAAGAGGCGACATTGTTGCAGATACGGGTGCCCAGATTTCCGTGCCGGTAGGGCAGGAAGTTTTGGGGCGCATGTTTAATGTTTTCGGCGGAACTATTGATCATCTAGGCGCCGGTAGTTTCAAAAAGCGCCAGCCAATTCATAGAAAAGCTCCGGTTCTGGAGCAGCAGTCAACAAAAGTTGAGGTTTTTACGACGGGCATCAAAGTCATTGATCTTCTCGCCCCTTTTATCAGGGGAGGGAAGGTCGGGCTTTTTGGAGGGGCGGGTGTGGGGAAAACCGTTCTTCTGATGGAGCTCATCAGGAACGTCGCGGCTGAAGGCGGAGGATATTCCGTTTTTGCCGGTGTAGGAGAACGGACGAGGGAAGGGAATGATCTTTATAATGACATGAAGGATTCCGGCGTTTTAGGAAAAACCGCCCTTGTTTTCGGACAGATGAACGAAGTGCCGGGAGCCAGGCTTCGCGTAGCGCTCTCCGCGCTCACGATGGCGGAATATTTCAGGGACGAAGAAAGGAAGGACGTACTTTTATTCATAGACAATATTTTCAGGTTTTCGCAGGCTGGGTCGGAGGTTTCAACTCTTTTGGGGAGACTCCCGGCGGCTGTGGGGTACCAGCCGACTTTGGGGAGCGAAATGGGAGAATTGCAGGAGCGCATCACTTCAACAAAAGATGGCTCCATCACTTCGGTGCAGGCGATTTACGTGCCGGCGGATGACATTACGGATCCCGCGCCTGCCGCGACTTTCGCGCATTTGGATTCCACGATAGTTCTTTCCAGACAAATCGCCGAGATCGGAATTTATCCGGCGGTTGATCCGCTAGGTTCTTCTTCTTCTGCGCTTGACCCGAAGATTGTTGGACGCGAGCATTATGAAACCGCGCGGAAAGTGCAGGAGGTTTTGCAGAGATATAAAGAGCTTCAGGACATTATCGCGATTTTGGGAATGGAAGAGCTTTCAGATGAAGATAAACTTGCGGTTAACCGAGCGAGAAAGATGCAAAAATTCCTTTCACAGCCGTTTTTTGTCGCGGAAGCTTTCACCGGTATTCCGGGGCAATTCGTATCGTTGGCAAACACCATCCGTGATTTTAATGATATCGCGGAAGGAAAATATGACGACAAGCCCGAAGATTTCTTCTATCTTAAAGGTTCGCTGTCATAATTTAATTTATGCGCCTTGATATTATTTCAATAAAAGGAAAAGTGCTTGAGGCCGAAGTCAGATCGGTAAATTTAAAAACAAAAACCGGCGAGATAACCATTTTAAATAATCACCGCCCGCTGGTAACGCTTTTGGAAAAATGCGAAGTAAAAATAAAACGCGCGGATGGAAAAGACGAGAGCGTTAACATAAATTCCGGCTTTCTTGAAATGAGCCCGGGAAATATTCTTACTTTGTTGGTAGATTAATTGGAGTATGAAAAAAATAATTCATCACAAGCCTCCAAAACATCATTATAATGCTGATGCCTGCGTGCTGTGGTGTTTTGATGACAGGTTTTCCTCAATGCTGGGAAGTTTTAAAAAAAAACTGAAGTTTAAACATATTGATTTGATAAAAATCGCCGGTGGGGCAAAGGTACTCGCGACCAGGCAGAAAGAATTTGAGGAAAAATACGTTTTAGACCAGCTTGAGAAATCTATAAGGTTGCACGACGCAAAGCGAGTAGTGCTTATGGTGCATTCGGAATGCGGCGCTTACGGAAAGCACTTTAAAAACGAGGCTTCAGAAAAGAAATTTTATCATGCGGAGCTGAAGAAAGCCAAACGAACGGTAATACGTTTTTTTAAAGCTAAAAAAATCAAAAAACCAATAGAAATCTACTACGCCGATTTTTCCGGTCTTTGGCGCACTTGACAATTTAACTATGGTTGTGCTAGCGTTCTAAGCAGAATGGAGGTTTTTTGTGCAAATTGTTATCACGCTTGAGGGGTTGCTGAGTCTTACGACAGGAGGCATATTGTTGCTGTTATCCGTGGTGGCGTTATTTGCCGGCTCATTGCCGGATAACGGAGCTTCGCCGGCCGGCGATGCTATGAGATGGATTGTTTGGCCGCTTTTTCTTTTGTGGGTTTTGGCGCGGATTTTAAGGTAGCGCCGGGAAGCGGAAGCCAATGAATGTCGCGGAGAGATTGCGCGAACAGCTTGTTGTTTTGGGGTTCGGGCCGGTAAAAGAGACAGGCGAAAACTCAAAACCGGAAGATTTTTTCAATGCATTGCGTTTGAAAAACGGAAAGTGCTTCGGTGTTTTAATAATCAATAAAAAGTTCATTGAGATTGAATTGGCAAGAGACATGAGACTCAATGATTTATTGGACAGAGTGAATTTCGTGCGCTGCGCGGCAATTCCTGCGGAAAACCCGCAGTGAGAAAAGAAGGATTAGGGTGGGAGAATAATGGCCAAAAGGAAATCAGAGCGAGAAAAAATGGGATTATACGAATTTGGACCATCACCAGATTTGGTGGAAAAAGTTTTAAAAAGCGCCAGAAAATGGCTGAAGAATAGAAAAAATAAAGCATTAATGATCAAGCGCTTAACAAGAAAATCTAACCACAAATCATAAAGTCCGGCATTGCCGAGCTTTTTTAATTTGAAAGTAAATTTTTGCGGTGAGATTTGCGGTAGCGGGAGATGGCGAATCTGTGCGCCTCGGCGTCCAGAAGAAGGATAAGATTTTTTAACGATTCCGGAAGTCTGGACAGGGAGACGGGGTTTTTTGTCTGCGGGATAAAAACATGGTCGCCGGCGTGTCGCTTATTTTTTGTGAGCGCGATAATTTTACTTGGCGGTTGAACCGCCAAGACGGCGCCGAGCTGGGGCAAGCTGCCGTCCACGATAATTACCTCCGGATAAGCCCATTCCCGGTGTTTAAAGCGCCGTGATACGACTTCCGCGAGCATCCGAGGGTCATCTGAACCAAGCACGGTTTTGATTTTAAAAAGGCGGTAATCGTCTTTTCGCAGAGCGCCGTCCGAGAAAACCACCATACTCCCATAAGCGAATTTTCCATGGATATTCGCTATGTCGTATGCTTCAATTCGATTAATTTCCGAAATTTTAAGTAGAGTTTCCAGTTCTTTTATCGCGCGGTTGTTTTCCGAAGGCATATCGCGCCGCACTACGTCTTTATGCGCGAATATGTGCAGTAGCGCGCGGATTTGGTCGCGCAGCTTTCCTGCCTCCTCATATTTTTGAGAGGCGGAAAGCTTTTGCATTTCTTTTTTTAAGCTTTTAAGAAGAGACTTATTTTTGCCGGAAAGGATTTGTTTAATTGAAGAAATGTTTTTGGCGTAATCAGAAATTTGTGGGGAAAAACGTAAAGAGCGAGAGCGTTCCGATTTTGGATACGCGTCGGAGCCCCCGTAGAGAGGGTTAAGCGCGAGAAAATTGAAAAGTTCGAGCTTGGTTTTTCCCACAAATTTCTGTTCTATGCAGCAAAATCCCGGGCATCTGCCGATTTTCGCGTTTAGACACTGGCGTTGGTGCGGGTTTTTGCCCGCCTTGACCGGCCTTCGGCGAGGCAGGCACGTGCAATATGGAAAGACACGCCGCAATGTTTTTAGCACCGTCCGCAATGTTCCGCCTCCGGTAAACGGGCCGATATAATTTGCACTGGTCTTTCGCTGATGTGTAATGAAAACTTTCGGGAAAGTTTCTTGCGTAAATCCGGCATAAAAATAGTTTTTATCATCCCTCATCAGAACATTGTATTTGGGGCGGTATTTTTTTATGAGCCCGGCTTCACGGATAAGCGCTTCCGCTTCGGATCCTAAAATTTCCCAGGAGAGAGATTCCGCTTCTTTTAGCAGGGCAAGCAGTTTTGGGGGCGGGTTCTTAAGCCGGGGTTTGAGATAATATCTAAGCCTTTCTTTCAGATTTGACGCTTTCCCGATATATAATATTTGCTCTCCGGATGCGCGGAAAAAATACACCCCCGGGCTTTGCGGTATGTTCCTGATATCCGAGATCGGGGTGTGTTGCAATTTTATGACCATAGAGCTATCTTAGTTTTAGATTGAAATAAGGCAAGGCCTATGCGGGAATTATACAAATCTGGAACAACGGTTCTGGCTTTTAAATATAAGGACGGCGTTATTGTTGCCGGCGACAGGCGTATGACCAGCGGACATTATCATATTGATGATTATGTAAAAGTGGAAGATGTTGATAACCTTACTTTAATTGCGTGTGCCGGCACCGCGTCTTGTATACAGCTTCTTATCCAATTGCTTGTTTCAAACCGCGAATGGCTGGAAGATCATAAAGTCGGAAAGCCTATTTATATTGACGGCCAATCCGAGCTTTTGGCCAATATTCTCAAAAGGAGTTTTTTATCGGGAGGCTCGGAAATGCTCTGGCTTAATTATATTGCGATACCTATTCTTGCCGGTTTTGACCCAAAGATAGGGTGCGGCAGGGTTTTTAGCTATGACGTTGCCGGTATGATTAATGAGCGGCCGGATTACGTTGCGGTCGGTTCAGGTCAAGCGAAGGCCGAAACTGTACTTGATATACTATGGGATTCCGCGCTCGATTTAGAAGCGGCGCAGAAATTGGCTATTAAGACGATTATGTACGCCTCTTCGGATATTCATACCGCTCCGCCGATTCTTGCGGCTCCGACGATTTTCCATGCCTCAAAAGACGGCGTAGGAATGATGGATGAGAAAAAGGCGATTGAAACCGCGCGGGATATTTTTTACAAAGACGCTGAAAGGCGGGGGGTCAGTCCGTCTTCTGGAATCCCGCCGAATATCGGCAAGGAGGTCAAATGAGCGCGAATGAATTTCCCGGCGGCATGACATTAAATACGCCGGAATTTTTTCGGGAACAGCAAGATTTTGCGATGGACGTAATCGGAAGCCATTTGTTGATAGCCGCGAGGTATAAGAACGGCGTGGCAATTGGGCATAAATTCAATAAAAGGCAAAATGATTCCAAAGAATGGATTGAACAGATTAACGACACGAGCCTTGTGGTCGGATGGGGTGACTTAGGGCATTTTGAGCTACTATGCGGTTTTATGCGCGGACTTAGAAGCAAAGTGAAAGATTTGTTAACGGAAAACTATGTTACGGATTTTGCGCTTAAAAAAGACTCCGCGCGGTTATTGGAAAGAGCTTCTCACGCCAGCCAGCCTTACCGCGTTTCTTTGCTTTTTATTGATCTTGCCGAAAAAAAACTGACAATATTGCACTTTGATGGAAGAAAAATGAAGAAGGCGCAATGCGGAGTTTTGGGCGGCTATGCCTATCAGGACAAGCAGCAACTAAAAGATGAATCAGGCGCTATTTTATTTAAATATGGTTTTGGACCAAGCGCTCAGCCGCGCGATCCGCCGCCGGACTTAATAGAAGATTTAAGTGACGCGTACGAAAGATCCGTTAAAACTCCGCTAAAAAATGCTCTTCTGACTCTGGAAGAAATTTACGGAGACAGAGAGTTTTTAGAAACGAAGGAAGAAGCAATTGAAGCGGTAAAAAACACGCTTTTCTTGCACGACCCCCCATCCAAGCGGGAAACATTTGAAATTACAACGTTTGAAAACGGAAATTTTGAAATCGTTTATTTTACGAGAGAAAAGAAGGAAAGCGGAGGTGGAGCGCCGTTAGTTACAAAAGAATTTTTCGGATCGGAAAACGCACTTAATGTTGAAGTGGAATTTGAATCAGAATGCAAAAACTGCGGCGATGAATGCGCCTGCAAGGGAAATTGTGAAGACGACAAAAATAACAATGAGCCCCGGACTTAGTCAGGGGCTTTTTTTTTATTTCGGGCTATGCTAGCTTTGATGGAGGTTTTGAGAACAAAAGTGCTTAGAAAATGGATGATGCCAAATGGTCTTTGGGTTGTTCACAAACATATTCCAAACAATTCTCTTGTCGCAATATCAGTACACGTTAAAGGTGGCGCCGGCGTTGAAAAAGCAAACGAAATAGGATTAGCGCATTTTACTGAACACATGATTTTTAAAGCTAGTGAAAAATATCCGAGCGAGGAAATTATTAGCAGCCTGATTGAGTTTGAAGGCGGAGAAACTAACGCTTTCACGTCAAATAATAGTATTGTTTTTTTTATTCTGACAACACGGAGCGTTGAACTGATGTTTGATATACTTTCCGACGGGATTAAGTATCCTCTTTTCCGGCCCGAAGACATAGATGTCGAACGCGGAGCCGTATTTCAGGAAATAGCGAATGGCGACGATGATCCAGACCGCATGATTAGCAAGGTTTATAATCAGATTATTTGGGGAAAACATCCATTCGGAAGAAATATTATCGGAACAGTAGAACAAGTTTCAGCGCTTAAAAATGATGATTTTTTGAATTATCATAACGGATATTTTACCGCGGAGAATATGGTGTTAAGTGTGGCCGGCGGGATCAGTAGTGGCGAGATTCTGGAGCTTGCGTATAAATATTTTGGGAATGGTTTGCGCAAAGGAATGCGAGTTTCTTTGCAGGAAGTTGATTTTTCAGCAAAACCGCAGAATAAAATATTATTCGCCGAAAAGAATCTGACGCAATTTAGAGGTGATTTCGGAAGTTTGCCCCAAGACTGGCTTGCCGATAAAAAGCATGGAGAAAAAGAACGGATGGCTGCGGTTGTGCTTGCTAATATTTTAGGCGGCGGATTGAGTTCGCGGCTTTTCATAAAGGTAAGGTCGCAGCTTGGCTTGGTTTATTCTATTTCAGCTGGCATTACATCGTATGAAAACGCCGGAGCATTTTGGATAGATTTTGGCTGCGCTCCCGACAATGCCGTGAAGGCAAGCTCAGTTATTTTAAACGAACTGGATAATTTATTGAAGAATGGTGTATCTACTGAAGAATTACAGAAAATAAAAAATGGCATTTATACTTCTTTAGCTAAGACCCAAGAAAGAGCGATGTCTCATGCTATTACGAACGGCCGTAGAGAATTAATGGCAATTGAACATACCGAATTGGAAGATTACATTAGATCTTTTGTCAACCCGATTACAATTGCCGATACAATGAATGCGGCTGAGCGCCTGTTTCCTAGAGAAAACATTTATTTTGCCGCCACAGGCAAAGTAGAGTGTTATGCAAAAGAACTTGAGGCCTTGTTGCTTCATTAATCCAAAAGCCCAGCTTATGCTGGGGCTTTTTCCTTTATATACTCAGCCCTTGTAATTGTATTGACATCTGGTGTAGAATAAAAAATCGTGTCCGAAAACGCATTTATCAAAATAAGGGGCGCGAGGGTCCATAACCTCAAAGACATTAATCTGGATATCCCTAAAAACAAGCTCGTTGTGATCACGGGGCTGTCGGGGTCCGGGAAATCTTCCCTGGCATTTGACACCATTTACGCTGAAGCTGAGCGTAGATTTGTGGAGTCTCTCTCCAGCTACGCTAGACAGTTTTTGGGAGTGAAGGAGAAACCTGATGTGGAATCTTTGTCCGGCCTTTCACCAGCGATTGCTATTGACCAAAAAAGCGTTACAAAAAATCCGCGCTCTACAGTGGGGACTATTACGGAGATCTATGATTATCTCCGCATTTTATTTTCGCGCGCCGGGGAACCTCATTGTCCGCGTTGCGGGAAAAAGATCGGGAAACAAAGCGCGGACGTTATTTTAAAAAAAGTTCTATCCTTATCCGGCGAGATTATAATTTTAGCTCCGGTTGTCCGCGGGAAAAAAGGCGAGCATAAAAGCATATTCGCGGAAATCAAACGCGGCGGGTTTTTGCGCGCGCGGGTTGACGGAGATGTTATGCGTCTTGAAGAAGCGGCTGACCTGACTTTAAATCCTAAAAAATCCCACAATATTGAAGTGGTCGTGGACCGCTTGGTAGTAGACAAAGATTTGGACAGGCCCAGACTCCGGGAATCTTTGGAGATGTCGCTAAGAATAGGCAAGGGAATGGTTTTAATCAATGAAGAACTTTTTTCTGAACATTTCGCTTGTCCTGATTGCGGCATTTCTCTTCCGGAAATTGAACCGAGGCTTTTTTCATTTAATTCTCCTTACGGCGCGTGCCAGCATTGCACGGGAATAGGCTCCACTTTAGAAGTTGACGAGATGCTCGTTGTGCCGAATAAAAATTTGACGCTTGCGGAAGGCGCGATACGCCCTTGGGCAACGGCTTCTCATAAAGTGGGGCGCCAATCCTGGTATTGGTGGATATTGTCGGATTTGGCGGAAAAACACAAATTTTCACTTAACGAGCTGTTTAAAAATTTACCTAAAAATATTGCGGATATAGTTTTGCACGGCAACGGAGAAAATTTTGAGGGTGTTGTAGAAAATCTAAAACGCAGGTGGAAAGAAACGGATTCGGAGTGGACCAGGGAAGAGCTTGAGAAGTATATGCGGATTGAGACTTGCCCTGTTTGCAAGGGAAGAAGGCTGAAATTGGAAGCTTTGGCGGTGACTTACTTCGGCAAAAATATAGCGGAAATCGCTGAACTTACCATATCAGAATTAAAGGATTTTTTTACGCAGAGGATCGGAAGTGTGGGTGCCTTAAAACCTTTACTTAAGGAGATTGAGCGGAGAATCCAATTTTTGCTTGAAGTCGGGCTGGATTATATAACGCTTGACAGGGAATCCACAACGCTCGCTGGAGGAG
>Ga0209541_10009691_pt1 | contig 15551 bp, 10 predicted proteins | sample RifCSPlowO2_01_FD_184027 | JGI IMG/M metagenome (GOLD analysis project Ga0209541, IMG submission 184027) | Groundwater microbial communities from Rifle, Colorado - Rifle CSP2_plank lowO2_0.1 (SPAdes) (version 2) | ecosystem: Environmental > Aquatic > Deep subsurface > Groundwater | place...
AAGCACAACATCATCATACCAGACATATGCCGGACTGCTATTCAGGCTTGTCACATTAGATCGCGTGATAAGGCTCAGGCTCGCCGCCTTTGTATCCCTGGTGGTGTTAAAGCATAAGTATTCTTTTCTCCAATCATAGCTTGCGGTCTCAACATACGGTGAGTACCACAGGCGTTCCGTCACATTGTGCTGGAAGAGCGTTCGGGAACCTAGTTGATACGGCTGTCTTTTTTTGCCTTCATAAGATCCTTTCGTATATGATGAGAGCCTATAGAGCGCGTTTGGCTTCAGGGGAACAGATGGCACAACAACACTTGCCCCTCCATCAACATATTTGAGCATCGTGAGTTTAGCGCTGTTGCTTCCCGTTCTCGACACGGTTATGTCTCGTTTTCCTTCCCAGAAAAGCTCTCCCCAGGCAGTATATAAGTAGGGATCTTTTGCCTCTTCAAAGCTCGTGTCAAACACAATCGTTCCAGCAGGAAGTTGTGCGCAGCTAGTATCCTCAATTTTGCATAGGGAACAGCCATCTCCACTGTTTGTGTTACCGTCATCACATTGTTCCGTTCCTTCACGGACACCATTGCCACAGATCTGCATGATATTAGTTTCGTTATCATCAGTATAATTGATGCATCCGGGATCTTGGGGATAGTCAATCTTGCCATCACCATCATTATCGACTCCATCAGAGCATTCAGTATAATCACATCCCAGCGTATTAGAGCAGATATAGTTGCAGTCATCCCGATTGGCTGTAATTTCCGCATCACATACACTGGCTTCTGTTCCGGGATTCTCGCAGAAAGGTGTTTCCGTCGTCACGCCAAACGTTAAGTTGATGCAGCCCTGTGTCACGGTAATCTCTCCGCAGTCAGCATCCGTAGTGCACGCAATAGGTCCATCTCCCTCATTGTCATCATAGGGATTCGTGCATCCTGGATCTTGAGGATAGTCTATTTTGCCATCCTGATCATTATCAACGCCGTCATCGCACTGCTTCGTCAAAACACAAGAGCTTGAACAACCATCTCCATTTACGGCATTGCCATCATCGCATTGTTCGGGAACTTCTTGGACGCCGTCTCCGCATACAGCTGGCCCTTCATTGTCATCAGTTGGCGATTCGCACTGCGGATCATTCGGATAATCAATGAGTCCGTCATGGTCATTATCAATGTCATCATCGCATTCCGGTTGGGGAACGCATTCGAACTGCACGGCGCGTTTGAAAAGCTCCCGGGTTCGCGATGTCCAGTAGCTGGTCTCCGTGATGCCAAAAAACATGATCTGCTCCTGAAGGGACGTTGTTTTTCCAAGAAGATTCGCCCCCGGGCATAAAATGGACACGTGATAATTATTATAGTAATCGTTGCTGAGCGCATATTGCTCACGTATAATTCCTGTAGTTCCTGCAGGTTTAACCTCCGTTAAATAATATGCGGGGACAGAAACTCCATTGGGCTTGCAGCAGCCCGTGTAAATCTCGAATACGGATGGAAATCCCGTCGTGAGTGGATGGCTCGGAATGTTAACCTCGCCGAGGAGTGCGCTGTTTGCTCCAACATACCCCACGCGGGACGCGAGACCAATCGTTCGGGCAAGTTGAGAGTCAACGAGAAGCAGAGGAGTTGTGCCTACAGGGAGCTTGTTCACATTTTTAATCCGCTCATTTCCGACGAGAACCAAGTCAAACGCGCCAAAGTCGGTTTGAGGAATTTTATCATCATCAATCAGCGTCACTTGGACTCCGGACTCCTGCAGCGCGGCAAGCAGCACTGCGTTTGGCCGGGCTGTGTTTCGAAGGATATATGCGGCGTTGTCGACAGCGGCTGCGAATGATGCACAGGCCACTAAACAAAATATGATTACGAGAATTCCTTTTGAATATTGCATGCGTTCCACCCCTCCGGTGATTCATAAATCCTAAAAAAAGGAGTATTTAAGCATTTACGCTCATGAATCTATAGGTTAGAGAACGCACGAGCGAGGAACGTATGATGCCACAACATTTTTAAAGCAGCTCCGTTCAAAGTGCAGCATGCCGAAAAAAGAGATTATCCTCTGCTTTGCCGCTCATAATGACGACCACTTGCTCGGGGCAGGGGGCACGCTGGCGAAATACGCCGAAGAAGGCAAGATTTGCAAAACGTATGTTTTTTCATATGGCGAGTCAAGCCATTTTTGGCTGAAGGGGCATATCACGCAGCGGATACGAGCTAAGGAAGCGATGCAGGCTGAGCGCATGCTGGGGGGGACGCTCGCTTTCTTTGGCCTTACGGAAGGCAATTTTAAGGAGCAGGCGGAGCAACTCGGCCTTAAAGAAAGAATTGCTGAGATCATCACCGCGAACGCTCCCTCAAAGATTTTCACACATAACCTTGATGATCCGCATCCCGATCACCGCGCCGTGTATTCCATTGTCATGGATGTTGTTGAGCGCATTCAGTATCCCGGGCATATCTACAGCTTTAATATCTGGAACTTTTTTAACATCAGAAAGCGCCACCACCCGAAGATGATTGTGGACATCAGCTCGACGTTCAAGAAAAAGATGAGTGCGTTTAAGTATCATAAAAGCCAGAAAGCCACTGCGCTTTCCCTCCTCTGGAATATTTACCGCCGAGATGTTTTCAATGGTTTCCGGCACGGGCATCAGTTTGCTGAGGTCTTTTACAAGATCCAATGAAAAAACTTCTCATTGCCACGGACAGCTTTGTACCCCGGATGGACGGCATAGCGCGATTTCTGCTCCAGATCATCCCTGCGCTCCAGCGCGAATTTGAGATTACGGTGATCGCTCCCGCGTTCCAGGGCGAGCAGCAGGACCCTCCCGGGATTAAGGTCATTCGCATTCCATTGCATCACATCACATTTGGCGATTGGCCGCTGCCCAAATGGAAGTCCAAGGTCGTGCGCAAGGCCGTAGACGAGGCAGACGTCGTGTTTTCTCAAAGCATCGGTCCCATTGGGACGATTGCGATTGATCGGGCGCATAAGACAGATAAGAACGCTATAGCATACATTCATTCTGTTGAATGGGAGCTTGCCGCCCGCGCGCTCTCGCATTCGAGGATATTTGAGTGGCTGATTTACGCGCTCTCCAAGGGCCACATTCAGCAGGTTTACAATAAATGCAGCCTCCTTATGGTGCCCACGACTGAAATTGGCGAGCTCCTCAAAATGCAGGGAATCCGCACGATTACAACTGTAGTGCAGATGGGAGTGGACACAGGACTCTTTGTTCCTCCCGATGCCAAAAGCGCGGCTAAGGAGCGGTTAGGCTTTGATTCCAAGGTCAAAATTGTGGGGTATTGCGGGAGAATCGCTCATGAGAAGGATCTTGTTACACTCTACAGGGCATTCTTGATGCTGCGGAAGAAGCGTTCTGACGCCATTCTCCTCATCGTAGGAGATGGGCTTGAGAGCTTGAAGCGGATGTTCAAGAGGCAGGATAAGATCCTCGTCACGGGAAAGATCAACAATGTGATACCCTATTTGCAGGCAATGGACGTGTACGTGCTTCCGAGTCTTACAGAGACAAGCTCGTTGTCAACGATGGAGGCGATGGCGTGCGGCATTCCCGTCATTACGACAAAAGTGGGCTCTTTGAAGTTTTATATCAAGAACAAGGAGAACGGCCTGTTCTTCCCAAAGAGGAATCCCTATATCCTTACGCTGAAAATCAATCAACTCTTGGAGACAGAGTCCCTGCGAAAACTGCTGGGAGATCAAGCCAGAAAAACAATTACCGAAAACTTCCAGTGGAACAAAACCGAGAACATGATTTGTGATATTTTGAGTGATTTTTAACGCGATTTTGCTTAGAACTCAGGTTTAGAGGGATTCGAGCGATTCTTCAATCTGATCCGAAAAATCTATTGGTGTAATGCGGGCCCATTAGCGTTATCATATATCTGCAATACTCATCACAGGCTTGGTCACGCGCAATTTGTTCCGCTGCGGTCAGCGCTTCCTCTGTAGAGTCTGAAGCCGACTGCACAACTGCATCAATAGGTCCGCGGGGCATCGGTACAGAATCTTCTCTCCGTTCTCTCCTTGGATCCATACAAGTAAGATTTCAGTACAACTTATATAGTTTCGTATCATGGTGTATTTACATTCCTAGAAATATATCCTGAAGATAACAATTAAATCCTCAAGCTCACGACCATGCTCACGCCGTGTTCATTCATGTTCACGCCGTAGAGATTGTCTGCTTCTGCAACCATGCCGTCATTATGGGAGATGATAACATATTGCGCTTTCTCTGAGTACTTGCGTATGAGCTTTGCCAGCTTTTCCGAGTTTCTTTTGTCAAGCGCAGCATCTACCTCGTCGAGCACGTAGAAGCTTGCAGGCTCATATTCCTGTATGCAGAAGATGAATGCGAGCGCAGTGAGTGTTTTCTCACCACCGCTGAGGCTTTTGATGTCAAGGAATTTGTTCGTACTCAGTTTAACCTTGATGCTCACGCCACTCTCAAAGGGATGCTCAGGATCCTCGAGCTCAAGGTACGCAGCGCCTTTTGCAGCGAGATCGTTGAAGATGCGCTCAAAGTTTTTATTGACGACATCGAACGTCTGCAAAAAGAGTTCTGATTTTTTCTCATCAATCTCCTGCATGAGCTTAAGTACATCCGTCTTCTCCGTTTCCAGCGTTGATTTCTTGTCAAGAAGGTTGTGATACTCCCGATCTACTTGGTCATAGATCTCAAGTGCCCGCATGTTCACGCTTCCCATGTCAGCAAGAATGCGTTCATACTTCGAGATTGCCTTTTTATACTCTTCTTCAGATTTCGCAAGGTCAAGCTGAATATTCTGGTAAGGTTCAAATTCCTGCTGCAGACCTGCGCGCTCTGCACTCAGCCGCGCAAGCTCAAGCTGGAGCGTGTTCATCGCGAGCTCAACATCCCTTGCCTGATCCTGTTGCTTGCCCAGTGTTTGTTCGATTTGGGTAATCTCCTCATTGATCTTCGTGCGCTTGTGGAATAATGACTTGAATTGGACGAAGAATTTCTCGGCTTCCTTTTCTTTGGCGTTGAGCAGCGTCGTTTTTTCCTGTATTTCTGACTTCCAGAGTTTGATCTGCTCTTTGAACTCCGCGATCTCACGTTCATGCTGAGTGATCACAGATGCTGTTTTTTCCAGCTCTGGCTCGTACACGCTTGTGAGCTGATTATGCAGCATGTTCATGTCCGAGAGCGCCTGGAGCAGCTGCTGGCTGAGTTCCTGCTTGCGCTCCTCGAATGTGTTGATCTCAGCAAGCACCCGAGGATTGCGGATTTCGCTGATTTTTGATTTAAGCGCTTGTTTTTTTGACTTGTGCTGCGCGAGCAGCGTATTTTTCTCAGCGATCTGCTGGCTCACCTGTTGCAATTCGCGCTCGAGGCTTTTCAGCTTGTTGTGCAGGTCTTCTTTCTCCTTGCGGGTGATCTCAAGATCTCCAGATTCGAGATGGAGGCTTTTTTCAGTCTTGATAATCTCTCCTTCAAGCTCGGCTTTTCGGGCTCGGAGGAGGTTGATTGTTGCTTCATTTTCGCTGCGTTGCACTCCTAATGCTTCAATGTCCTGAGAAAGCTCTGTTTCCATGGCTTCATATCCTTCAAGAGCCCCTTTCACGTCCTTTTCCTTGAAGCCAGTGCCGATGTTGCGCTTGCGGAAGCCCCCTTGCATAACGCCGGAGAGTTCAGATACATCTCCATCGAGTGTGACCATCTTGACCGTGCCAACGCCAAGTCTCCTGGCGACGTCGATGTGCTCAATGACCAGTGTATTCTTAAAAACGTATTCGAATGCTTTTCGATACCTTGGATCATACTCAACGAAATCGAGAGCTTCCCCAACAACCCCGTTGGCCTTTTTAAGCTCATCAAAAGAGTCATGGTCTTTGGGGGGTTTGATTGTGTTTAAAGGGATGAATGTTGCGGTGCCGAGCTTCTGTGACTTTAGGTATTTGATGCATGCGGCAGCGGTCTTATCGTTATCAACAATAATGCTTTTGAGACGGATTCCCGCTGCCACTTCGAGCGCGAGCGCGTACTTTGTGGGTACAGTGCCCAAGTCAGACACCGTTCCAAAAACACCAGGTATCCCGTGCTGCCCTTCAAGGATTTTTTTTATGGCGAGGTCCATGCTCGCGGATTCTCGTGCGTGCATGGTTTTGACCGTGAGTTTAGCGACTTCCTCCTGAACCTTAACGAGTTTTTGCCGGAGATCTGCAATTCTCCCTGCAAGTTCTGAGTCTTTGTTGAGCGCGGTGTTAAGTTCAAGCGTCACGGTTTTGAACGCGTCGCGCTTTTCCTTAAGCTCGTCCATCTGTTTTTTGTGCTCATGCGCGATCTGCTCAACCTTCTTGATTTTCTCGTCTGCGGAGTTGATATATAGCTCAATGCGGTCTTTCTCGCGGAACAGCTGCTGCTGCGATTCTCTTAGTTTCTGCACTTCCTGCTCCGCGTCTTCGATATCAGCGTCGATTTTTTCCATGTCCGTCTCGAGCGTTCCAATATCCTCGAGCTTGTGCTTCTTTCTGAACGCCTTGATCTTCTGCCCAATATCTTTCTGGTCGCGCTCAATGCCGCGTTTAACCTCATCCTTGTCTTTGACCTGCTCGCGAAGCTGGGCGATCTTGATTTTAATATCCTCGCCGTGCATTCTCAGCTCCTCCTTGCGCTTCTCGACTTTCAGGATCTCCTCGTGCAGAGACTCCATTTTGGTCTGCTTCTGCGCGAGCTCCACTTTGAGCGATTCCACGGTCTTGTTGAGCCTGACTTGTTCCACCTCGCCTTTCTCCTCAATCTCCTTCGTGATGGCTTCGATGGCTTTCTTGTGCTCTTCTATGGACGCGCGGAGTTCCCCAGCCTTGCCCTGGTGTTTGTGGAGCTTTGCCTCCTGCTCTTTGATTTTTCCCTGCAGCACATCATGGTGGCCTTGCTTCGTGTTCATCTGGATTTTGATATAGCTTGCCTTGTTGACTTTGATCTCGTCAAGCGCCTCCTTGTATTTCAGCGCCTGATTGCGTTCATCCTTGAGTTCCTTGAGGTAATTGCTTCTCTCGGCAAGGATGATCTCTGCCTCTTTAAGGCGTTCATCAACTTTGTTGAGCTCAAGGAGCGCTTTGTGCTTTTTCTCCTCATAAATGCCGATTCCCGCGATATCTTCAATGAGCACCCTGCGTTCTAACGGGGGCATTTCCACGAACGCCACGATATCCCCTTGAAGAATGATGTTATAGCCGTCCGGATCGATTTTTGCCAGGGACAGAAGATCAAGGATTTGTTGCCGTGTTACGGTCTTGTCATTGATTTTGTACACGCTTTGTCCAGATTGCTTCACAATCCTGCTTATTTTGACTTCTGAATCTGTCGTAGGAAATACATGCGTGCTGTTGTCAAAATAGATGCTGACCTCGCCTTGTTTCGCGGGATTTTTTAATTTACCTCCATTGTAGATGAGGTTGGAGGCTTTTTCTGCCCTGAGCGATTTGCTTGAGCTTTTTCCGAGCACAAAGCACAGCGCGTCAAGGACGTTGCTCTTCCCGCTGCCATTTGGGCCTATAATGCAGTTAAACTGCTCCCCGAAGATGAGTTCAGTATGCTTGGCAAAACTCTTGAAACCATTGCAGACAAGCCTGTTAATACGAGTCATCTCTTTTTACACCGAGAGGTAGCTCCCCAAAGATGTTTATAAAGTTTCTTGTTTTAGTGAATGGCTCATATCCAGTCGGCAGCACGATCCGGTTTCAGCATAAGGACGCTCAGGATCAACAAAGGCTTCCTCATCCCGATTTACTCCTTTGACATCTAAAACAGCAGTGCTTTTGCTTTGTTTAATCACATCAAATGTTGCCTTAATCTCTTCCAGAATATCCTCTCGCTTTAAGCCGGGCGTAAATTGGCTTAGGAAATCCCGATTAATCTCAGGAATATCTAGAATATCCGCAGAGCCATACTTTCGCATCATGCGCGGCATCTGCAATAAAGCGTTGAAGTCAGGAGAACCGGGCAATATCATCTCGGGGCTGATCAGAATCCACGTCGCATTCGGCAACGTGGCTAACTGCTTTGCGATGTCGGTCGTACACCGCATGGATTCACGCGTTTCCCCTCGTCCCCCTAGAATGAAACTAGCATGGAGTTGGATTCCATGATCTAGCAGCATCTGGGATTTTGAAAGAATATCCTCAGCATCAATTTCTTTCTTACCATATACTGTGCGCATTTCTGGAGTGGCTGCCTCCACTCCGATTTGTAATATCAACTGTGGTCCATACCGTTGCATCAGACGTTGTACGTTTCTTTCAGTTGTTGCTTCGGCAGCCATGAAAATCCTGAACCAGGAATCCTCCATTCCCAATGGAGCGGTATTACGGAGCTCGGCAGTATCCTGTACATTAAAGAATCCTCGTACTCCAAACTGGTCGTGTAGGGTTCTGACTATTCGTGCTTCCCGGTCAGAGCCAACACTTCGAAATCCGAGCTCATTTCTGCCACAGAACGTGCACGTATCCATACCAGTAACTTGGTCATTGTACTCCTGCCACGTATATTCCCGTTGGATTTTGGCTCCGCTCCGCTTTGAGCATCCTTTACCACCATAATATGTAATAGCATTGCCAAATCCGCGTTGTCGAGTTTGCTCAAAAAACCGTTGCAGATCAAAGAGGGAGTAATCGATATCGGGTAAATCATCCAGTGAAGGTACATAGATCCATTTGGGTTCATGGAGGTTTCCCTGGTCATCCCGGTATGCCACGTTGGGTATGCCCTCTAAGCATCTATTCCCGATAAATCCCTTCTCCGCCAGGCGGTTGAGAATCATGTAGAGGGGTATCTCTCCCTCATATAAGACCACCCCATCAATGAATCTTTGATTCTGGAGCATATTGCGCCACATATTAGTGGAATTAACACCGCCAAACAGGACCGTGGCCCCTTGATCCTTTGCAGCTTTGGCTACCTCATATCCATTAGCCTGGCTCGCCAGTGTGGGCGCGACCCCTATCACATCCGGCTTAAAGGATTGGGCAACGTCGACTTGCTCCGCATGAGGCACCATTGACCCATCAAGAATCTTTACTTCCAGATTGGGTATTCGTTGTTGGCAGAACGTGCCCACCGCTCCTAATCCTAATGGAGCTGAGTACGTGCTCGTATTGGTTACGCTGCACGTGATTTCTGGATATACAAGTAATAGCCTCATATCTTTTGCGAAGCATGGAGCCATTTTAAATCTATGTTGTTAAAAAATAACAACAAAGCTTATAAGCCCCATCCTATTTTTATCTAGAATGGACCTTAGCAAGTTGCAGCAAACCGGATTGGCGGAAAAAGAGGCAAAGACGTACCTCGCACTCCTAGAGCTTGAAGATGCTAGAGTCTCCGATATCTCTGAAAAAACCAAGATCAATCGCAGTTTATGCTATAGTATCCTCCACGGCCTGGCTGAAAAAGGGATTGTGAGTTATATTCTCAAGAACAATGTCCGTTTCTACCGTGCAGCTGAACCAGTTAAGCTGCAGTCTATCCTGGATGAAAAGAAGCGCATCCTCGTAAGCTTGCTACCCGAATTGCAGGCATTGCACAGGCCCTCGGCAAAAAAGCCGAGTGTGGAGATTCTTGAAGGCAGGGAAGGTGTAAAGACAATTCTTAATGATCTTCTGCGGAACAGAAAAGAATGGTTTGCCTTCAATATCCCGGGTAAGGGTCCGGAAATCATGGGCCCAACGATACATGCGTGGGAGAAGGAGAGACAGAAAGCAAAGATTTGGTTAAATGTTATCTGCGTAAAAACCCCACAAGGCATAAGGCGCGGCAAGGATTTTGAAAAAATGGCCAACACGAGAGTGAGGTATACTTCGGAACGGTATGAGAGCCCTGCGTCCAATTGGATATATGCGGATCGGATTGTGATTATATTTTGGTATAAAGAGTTTCCATTCGCTATTCGCATTATTGACAAAGGGCTTGCCGAATCATACAAAAGCCATTTTCAGAGTGTGTGGAAATATTCAAAGAAGCGCTAAAACTCCCCAAGATTTTTCTGCAGTTTTCCCTCAACGATTTTTTTATACGTCTCCCAGCTCTTGCGCATGATATGGCCGTATTCTTTGTAGTATTTGGTGACGAACGCTTGCGTAATGGGGTCTGAAGGATATCCTGAGCCGATGGGTACGGGAATAACCTCTTGCAATTTCTCAATTTCCTTGTCCCGAGTCACTTTCGCGAGGATAGACGCTGCTCCAACAATCTTATGGTTATAGTCTGCTTTGTGCTCCGCGAGGAGTTTGATCTTCTTATTTTTCAGCAGGTTTTTCAAGTACGCAGAATATGCTTCAATATTGTTGCTTGGGCAGTCCACGATTGCCGTGTCTGGTGCGAGCGAATTAATCATCTCCGCGCTTTTCTGCGCCTCAAGCCAGTTCAGGTTGTTATGGTCAGACTTCAGCGCCTCGTCAATCTCATCGGGAGTAATAACGAGGATCGTATGCTTGCAGATCTCCGTAATCTTCGTGAACAGCATGGAGCGTTGCTGGGGCGCAAGCAGTTTCGAATCCTTGACTCCCAAACGGTCAAACTGAACGAGCTCTTTCTCATTCATCATGACTGCAGCCATGACTAGCGGTCCGATAATAGGGCCGCGTCCTGCTTCGTCTATTCCAAGAATCTTAGTCATCGGCGAATAAAATGAAGGCTTGTTTAAATGCGTTGCGTCTTATTGGTAGTGTTCAATCCATTGGGGAAGCGCCGTTATGTCCGGGATCAAATTTGCCGGGTTTAGCTCAACTGTCGAAAGCTGTTCTCGGGTGTGATACCCTGACAACACTGCAAGAGTATGCACTCCGCATGCCCTCCCTGCAAGAATATCACATGTCATATCTGTAATGAATACGGTTTCCTTGGGATTTGCCGAATTTCTCTGAAGCAAGGCCGCCAGATCCTGCGTTTTATTTCTTGACATTCCGATGATCTCTGTGAAAAATGAGGCTACATGATTTGTGGCGAGTTCACGCAATAAAAATTCTGTAGGCTGAGCGCTTACCATATACTGTGGAATTTTGTTTTCAAAGAAAAATTGAAGTGTTGCGTAAGCTCCGGGCAATAATCCCGGGATGGGAAGCTGCGCGTATTCACGTTCGTATTCTCTCTGGATTGATGCAATAGGATCTTCAACTCCAAGCTGTGTCCAAAACGAGCGAAAATCCTGCACAATGAGCGCACGATACCGTTCCAGAGGTATTTGGTCAAGGTCGCGATCCACAAGCATCGCGTTGACCGTCGCAAGAACGTTATGGATATCATCTGTGACGACTCCGCTGTTGTCATACACGATGTTTCTGATTCCCATAATGATAGGAAATCAGCGTTCTCTTTAAAAAGAAATGGATTCTCCTTTTCACACAAAAAGTGCAAGATATGAGTAGCGGGGGTAGGATTTGAACCTACGACCTCCGGGTGTCTGCCGTATCTCACACGCGTGAGAGCGATATGAGCCCGACGGGCACTCCTGGTTAGGCAAGTGTTTAAACACTTTCTGCCCTACCCCGCTATGCATTTCAGCAATGGAACTTGCTTTATAAGCTTTTCCTAGAGAAAAAACGCCATGGCCTTTCCAGGGAGATGCGACCGTGTTTGATCTTTGTTCCAGAAGAGTTAAGCAGACCCAGGAATATAAAAGGGACGGGTTACAAATTCAAGGTCAATTTCTAAGCAAGGATCACACCCCTCTCCCGTAAGTATGAGGATACATTTATCGTTCAGCAACCAATAAAGATTATATATTCCATAAGATTAGCACGTGCAATGCAGCAAAGCTCGATCGATGCTATCGTGAGTGAATTCCGTTTCAAGACAGGTATTGACATCGATCCAAAGATTAGCATTCTACCAAGAGATGAGTTTTTAAAAGATATGATAACCTCCAGCGACAGGTATCTAAAAAGACTATTCGCTTGGTATGGCAGACTGTTGTTCCCAATGATTAAGAAAAATCTGTATAAAGTAGCGCGAGATGCTCCTCTCCTGGTCATGGGCATATATAAAACCGGTTCCAGGGAGATAGTTGTTGTGGACTTCAGCACCCTTAGACCAGTAGATATTAGCAACGCAAATCAGAGCGATCTGGAATATTCTCAAAAAAAATGCATGTATCATGAATTGGGACATTATGTAGAGGCAGAATTTGGCCTTTTTCAGAGATTCTTTAGAGGGGTTTTGCAGGGAGACCCGCTTTATATAACTGGTTCGGACTTCTCTGAAAGGATTATGGCCGAAGGCATTGCAGAAATGATTGCAATTTATATGATGGCGCCGGAAGGAGTGCGAGATTTCCGTGACCTCGCGCACGTATCTTCCAAGTTGAGGACAGTATACCGCAAAGCGCAGAAAAAAGAGTTAGGAACCGCATTTAACGTGATTGTTGAGTGCGAATTAGCTCTTGGAAAGCCCAGGACTGCTGAACTTTTACGAAAGAGAGGGATAGATGTAAGACCTCTGTCATTGATAGGGAGGATGAGTGATCAGCGTTATTATATTCATAAGGTTTGTATGCATACCGGCGTTTATCATCTTCTCGGGAGAGTTGCCGATTTGAGATCTTCTGATATAGCTTCCCAGATCAGGGAATTATCTGACATTCCCAAGATGAAAGTTTTAATCGAATAAGTCTACATGATTATTGTAATTTGATTTCATCAGGTTAGTTATAATATTTTACGCCGCGGCCGAGATTTGAACTCGGAAATCCTTTCGGACACTAGATCATTGCGTGATACTGCAAGTTTCATATGAACTCTGTTCATAGCAATCTAGCGCAGTATCCTGCACGCAGGATGCCAGAGGCATTCTAGCGCGTACCAGGTTGTGCCACCGCGGCATGAGTGTTGCAGAATGACTTAGGCTTTAAAAGGTTTATGACATAATCGTGCCGTCAGGTTAATTATGCTTAAGGGTGGATTCGGTCTTGGCGCTGGTCGAACCGGGGGACGCCCCATCCGGGGTGGTTCGACGAGGAGCGATAGCGACGAGAAGCCGCCAAGACGACCGAATATAGATTATAGAACAACAAATCATACCCAAGTTGACTTAACTTGACATAAGCTATTTAAAGTACGCAATTCTCTAAGCTTCAGAGGTGACCACATGATCCAAGTAAAGGAAATCATGACCCCGGGTAAAATCTTTTTTTCGAGGAATGCCAAGCTCATGGATGTCGTGCGTACAATGGTTGAGCACGAGATTGGCTCTGCTGTGATTGTTGATGATGATAGGAGAGTGCATGGTATCCTCACGGAGCGCGATCTTGTCTGGAAGGTGTTGGCAAAGGAGAAGCCAATTTCAAAGATGAAACTGCTTGATGTCTGTACGTTAGGCGCTATTGGCGTCAACGAAAACCAAGGAGTCCTGAGGGCTGCGGAGCTTATGAAAGCGCACACGATCAAGAAAATCGTTGTTGTAGATGACAATGAGCGGTATGTTGGGATGCTCACTCACACGGATATCGTAAAGAACCTCCCGGATATTATTAAGAATGAGAATCTCTAAGTGTGTTCTCGCAGGGATCATAGCGATCGTCCTACTTCCTACCCTCGCTGCGCAATCCTACGACCGTCTCGAGTCCTTGCGCATGAATGTCATGATAGACGGATCTCTTGACGTGCATAGGCAAAGCTCCTCATCAATTATTGACACGTTAACCGTTACGCAGACGTTTTTTCCTCGGGAAACAGTCGATCAAAAAGTACTTCGGCTGGACATGGTTCCTGAGGGGAAGCTCACTCCAGAAGGGATTGTGACTCGATGGTATGCGTCGAGGCTGGAAACGATCGAGTTCCGCATTGATGCGGACGTCTACCGCGTGAATCCTGAAGGCATCGTGCAGGCAAAAACACGCTTTCCACTTCAATTCATCCCTGAAGAGATCATTCCATACGTTCATCCTTCCTCCAATGTGGATTCTGACAATCCTGAGATTCGAACGCTCGCTTCAGGAATCGCTTCAGGAAAAGATGATGCCTATCTGATTGTTCATGATCTTGCGGTATGGACTGAGGACAATATTGACTACAGCCTTTCCACGTTAACCGTGCAGGGTTCTCAAAAGGCATCTTGGGTGCTGAAAGAGCGCAAGGGCGTATGTGATGAGCTCACAACATTGTTCATCGCGCTCACGCGCAGCCTGGGAATTCCCGCACGCTATATCAGCGGCATGGCGTACACGAATTATGGGGGCATGAATGCATGGGGGCCTCATGCGTGGGCAGAAGTGTACTTCCCTGGCACGGGTTGGGTTCCTTTTGACTTAACGTATCGGCAGTTCGGTTATGTTGACCCCTCTCACATCACCCTTAAAGAAAGCATTGATTCGAATGAGAGCACGACTGATTATGCGTGGAAGGCGCTTGATGTGGATGTCAAAACAAATCCTCTGAACATTTCTGTGCGCCCGCTTGAGCGGGGAGACATACACACCCTCAGTCTTCCTTTGACGGTAAAAGCATTGAAACCTCTCATTAGTTTTGGCTCATATAATCTTATCAGCGCGGAGATTGTTAATCCCACAGCGTATTATTACTCCACTGAGATTGCTTTGGCTCAAGTTCCCGAGGTCACATTTGTTGATCCCCCAAAACAGCATGTTGCGCTCCGCCCGAAATCAACACGAACCATCTATTGGAAGGTGAAAATACCCGGGGATTTGCGCGATCGTTTTGAGTACACGTTCCCTCTCGCCGTGTATACGGATCGATTTGGCAATGCATCCGCAAGCTTCAAAGCGACATCTGATGGGGCAAAAGTCTCTCGAGACGACATTGATGCTGCGTATGACCAAGTGAGGGAAGAGGAGCAAAAAACGTATTCTCGCAACGTCAATCTTGCGTGCCAGAGTGAATTTGAAGAAGTGTATCTTGATGATGAGATTCTAATTCATTGTACGCTGCAAAACAGCGGTAATGACATCCTGAGTAATGTTCAGGTCTGTTATCAGAAAAAGTGCAGGAGCGTTGACCTGGCAATTGCGCAGGCAGAGGATTTAACATTCAGCATCATTCCTGATGCGCCGGGGATTCAGGAGTTCCAGTTTTCCGCAAAAAACAATGCCATAGCGAAGACGTCCCCAGTGACCGTATCTGTTTTGGATGCTCCTCATCTTTCCCTCATGGCGCTTGATTACCCTTCAGAGCTCAAGTTCGGAGAGGACGCGAACATATCAATCACGCTTGCGAAAACATCCTTTGCTGATCCGTACGAGGTTGAACTCTCACTCTCTCAGGGTAGGTTCCGCCGATCATGGTCTTTAAGCTCATACGAGGATATGCAGGAAGTTATCCTTCCTCTGAATGGAAACGATCTCAAACCGGGACAAAACATCCTAACATTAAATGTGTCGTATTATGATAAACGCGCGCGAAAATACGCAGAAACCGAGCGTATCAGCATTACGCTTACGGATGTTAATGTATTCCAGCGGATGTGGCTGTGGTTGTATGCGCTGGGGAACTGGTTCACGACCCCATAACGTTTATATACACCCCATTCTTGATTCAGCATATGA